>SMVA01054045.1_pt1 | contig 51330 bp, 47 predicted proteins | sample 2456451 | NCBI WGS metagenome assembly SMVA01 (sample SAMN11095933, study PRJNA526329) | marine sediment metagenome | biome: Marine sediment; feature: Surficial sediment; material: Deep marine sediment; isolation source: Hadal surficial sediment | place: Pacific Ocean | collected 2014-05 | depth...
GATGGCATGCTGGGACTCGATACTGGGCAGGCCGCCGATGCCGGACCCGATGGCGACACCGGTCCGCTCGGCGAAGTGCCCCTTGATCTCCAGCCCGGCATCTTCCATGGCCAACTGAGCCGCGGCGAGAGCATAATGGACAAAGAAGTCGAGCTTGCGGGCCTCCTTCTTGTCCATGAACTGAAGGGAGTCGAAGTCCGGGATCTCTCCCGCAACACGACAAGGGAAGGTCTCCGCAGCGAAGCGCGTGATGGGACCGATCCCTGAGCGCCCCTCCATGAGGGCCTGCCAGTTGGCGTCATTCCCCACACCCAGGGGGGAAATCATGCCGATTCCAGTGATGACAACGCGTCTTCTCACAGATCGCCTTTCTTCAGGTATGGCTCTGGACATAGCTGACGGCATCCTGCACAGTCATGATTTTCTCGGCATCATCATCGCTGATCTCGATGCTGAACTCCTCCTCCAGGGCCATGACCAGTTCGACCGTGTCAAGTGAATCCGCACCCAGGTCATCGATGAATTTGGCGTTTTCCTTGACCTCGCCCTCCTCCACACCCAACTGTTCCACAATGATACTTTTCACCTTCGCGCTCACATCCATGGTACCAATCCTCCCGTATGAGACAGATTTCCTGGCGCCGGCGGCACCTGCCATCGGCTCCTTCTACATATAGAGACCACCATTCACACGAATAACGGAGCCGGTGATGTAACCGGCCTGTTCAGAGAGCAGGAAGCGGATGGCCCCTGCGACATCGTCAGGTGATCCGGGCCGACCCAGCGGGATACGGCTCAGAAGATCATCCCTCGCCGCCACCGGCATGGCCGTGGTCATCTCCGTCTCAATGAGACCCGGTGCAACGCAGTTGACCGTGATGCCGCGACTGGCGATTTCCCGGGCCAGCGACCTGGTAAATCCGATGATCGCGGCCTTGCTGGCCGCGTAAGTCGTCTGACCCGGGTTTCCGGTCTCACCGATGACCGAGGACAGATTGACCATGCGCCCGGTGCGGGCCTTGAGCATACGCGGAACCACGGCCTTGCTCACCCGGTAAACCCCGCCCAGATTGGTGTCCATGACCGCAGCAAAATCTTCGCTCCGGGTTCGCATGAGCAGGCTGTCTCGGGTCATCCCGGCGTTGTTCACCAGATGATCGATTCTCCCCCATTTTTCCATGACGGCGGCGACGGCTGCGGCTACAGATTCATCGGAGGTCACATCCAGGGCCAGCACCAGGGGCTCCCCTCCGGCTTCCTGGACCCTTCGTGCGGTTTCGGCCAGGGAGTCCATATTCCGGCCTCCCAGGGCCAGACGCCCGCCATCAGCGGCCAGGAGACAGGCCGTGGCCCGTCCGATGCCCCTTGATGCCCCCGTGATGAGGGTAACTTTGTCGTTCCTGCTGCCCATTTCGCGTTCAGGTTCCTTTTGTGATCTCCGTTTGTATAAGGGAAACGGCGAGGGGTCAAGGGGTCGAGGTTTTAAGGTCCGCCAGCGCGGCCGCCGTGCCCGCCTCAAGGGTTCGGGTTCCCTTGAGGGTGCGGCGGGCGAGGCCCGCCAGAACCTTCCCCGGTCCCACCTCCAGGAACACACCGTGGCCGGTCTCATGCATGCCCCGCAGGGACTCCTCCCAGCGTACCGGGGAGGCCACCTGGCGCACCAGAGCAGCTCGAATGTCACCGGCAGAAGTGACGGGACGGGCATCAACATTGTTCCAGACAGGCATCCTGGCGTCGCGGATGTGGACCTTCTCCAGCGCTTCTTCCAGGCGCCTGGCGGCAGGTTCCATGAGGGCGCAGTGGAAAGGGACGGAGACATCCAGGGCCACGGCGCCACGGGCGCCGGCTTTTTTCAGGGCCACGACGGCACTCCGGACGGCGTCGGTATGCCCGGAGATAACCACCTGGCCCGGCGCGTTCAGGTTGGCCGCCTGGACCACCTTCTCGCCGGCGACCTCCCGGCAGACACGGGAAACCTCGGCCGCGTCCAGGCCCAGAACCGCTGTCATGGTCCCCTCCCCCTCCGGCACGGCTTCCTGCATGAAGCGGCCCCGCATGTGCACAAGGTGCACGGCCTCCTCGAAGGTCAGGCTGCCGGCGGCCACCAGAGCGCTGTATTCGCCGAGACTGTGCCCGGCCACCGCCGGGGGAGCAGGATGAAATTCTGCCAGAATCCTGGCTGCCGCCACGCTGCAGGTGAGAAGGGCAGGCTGGGTCACGGCTGTGCGTTTCAGGTCTTCTTTCGGTCCCTGGAAGCAGACCCGGGAGAGGGGGAACCCCAGCACCCGATCCGCGGTGGCGAACAATTCCCGAGCCAGCGGGTGCTTTTCCATCAGATCCAGGCCCATGCCCACGTACTGGGAGCCCTGCCCCGGGAACAACCAGACCGGGTTCATGTGTCCCGCCCCCAGCGCACCACAGCACCGGCCCAGGTCAGGCCCGCGCCGAATGCAGCCATCAGAAGATGGTCGTCGGGACGCAGGCGTCCAGCCTCCACAACATCGTTGAGCGCGATGGGGATGGAAGCCGCCGAGGTGTTCCCTGTTTTTTCGATGTTCAGGTAGCAGCGCTCGGCGTCCAGGCCCAGGCGTTGAGCGACCGCGTCGATGATGCGCCGGTTCGCCTGGTGAGGCACGAACAGGTCGATCTGGTCGGGGGTCAGCCCGGCTGCCTCGATGACTTCCCGGGAGACATCTTCGATGGACCTCACCGCCACCTTGAAGGTCTCATTGCCGCGCATTTTGATGGTGTTCACCTTTCGTTCCAGGCTCTCAGGCGTGATGGGGTAGCGTGAGCCGCCCCCGGCGATGGTGATGAAGTCGGCCAGAGCACCGTCTGAATGCATCCTCGAGGCCAGCACACCCCGCTCGCCTTCACCGGCGCGCAGGACCAGGGCACCGGCGCCATCGGCAAAAATGACGCATGTGGAACGGTCATCCCAGTTGATGAAGCGGGAGAGGATCTCGCCGCCGATGACCAGCACGGTGCGGGCATGGCCTGCCTCGATGAAGGTCTGGCCGGTGGTCAGGGCATAGAGAAAGCCCGAGCAACCCGCCGACAGGTCGAAGGCTGCGGCATTTTTTGCCTTGAGGTCTTCCTGGATGAAGCAGGCGGTGGCAGGCGTGATCATATCCGGGGTGACGGTGGCGCACAGAATCAGGTCCACCTGGTCAGGCTCGATCTCGGCCCGCTCCAGCGCCTGCCGGGCTGCCGGACTGGCGAACTGGGAGAGGTATTCGTCGGAGCAGGCGATGCGCCGCTCTTTGATCCCGGTGCGGGTGGTGATCCATTCGTCCGTGGTATCGACCATCTTCTCGAGGTCGGCGTTGGTCACCACGCGGGCAGGGAGCGCGGCCCCCGTCCCGACAATCTGCGCGCGCCTCTTCACACTCATGGCTGCTCTCCCGAGGATGCATCCATGGCTGCAGCGACCCGGGCCAGTTCGGTTCGGATGCGGTCGTTGACCCTGTTCTCCACGTAATCTCTGGCCACACGGACAGCCGTCTGGATGGCGCGGGGCGATGAATGCCCATGGCAGATGATGGCGGCGGCGTTCATGCCCAGAAGAGGAACGCCGCCGAACTCTTCATAACTGACCCGTCGTTTGAAGCGCTTGAAGGCGCCTGCCATCAGCATGGCACCAAGACGCGATCGCCAGTTGCGCTCGATCTCCTGGCGTAAAAAAACTCCCACGGTTTCGGTCACCGCCTCGATGGCCTTGAGAGTGACATTTCCGATAAATCCGTCACACACGATCACGTCCGCCCGCCCGCTGAAGATATCCCGTCCTTCCACATTGCCGATGAGGTTGATCTCCTTTGTGGTCTCACGCAATCGGCGGATGACTTCCCGGGTCGTCTCGTTGCCCTTCCCCTCCTCTTCACCGATGGAGAGGATACCGACCCGCGGATTCTCGACCCCGAGAATGCGCCGGCTGTAGAGCCACCCCATGATGGCAAACTGCACCAGGTGGGAGGGACGGGTGTCCACGTTGGCACCCACGTCCAGCCAGACGGATTGAGCCTTGACGCTTGGCAGGACGGCTGCCAGAGCCGGTCGGCTCACCCCTTCCAGGAGACCCAGTGTGACCTTCAGATTGGCCATGATGGCGCCGGTGTTGCCGGCCGAGACGAAGGCATCTGCCTCGCCTGCTTTGACCAGATTGGCAGCGATACGGATGGAGGACCGTTTTTTGCGCCGCAGGGACAGCACGGCAGGTTCATGCATGCCCACAACGTCTTCGGCGTGCACCACATCAACCAGGGGATCGTTGGCGTTCAGGCGGCGAAGTTCGGCCTTGATGGCGTCTTCCCGGCCCACCAGGACGACATGGATCCCGTCCTCACGAGCGGCGCGAACCGCTCCCTCAACCGCGTGAGAGGGAGCATGGTCCCCACCCATAGCGTCCACGGCAATGCGCAAAGTCACGGTAACGGGCGATCAGTTCTGTTCGACCCGGATAACGGTACGCCCCTTGTAGGTGCCGCAATGAGGGCAGACACGGTGGGGCAGCTTGCTTTCCTGGCACTGCGGGCAGCGCGAGAGTGAGCGGTGGGGCAAGGCGTCGTGAGTGCGGCGGCGGTCACGGCGGGCACTGGAATGACGTCTCTTGGGATTGGGCATCTGTGTGATTCTCCACCAGCCCGAAGGCCGGACAGGGCTGGGTTCAAAAACGATTCCTGAGTTGGGCGAGAGCTGCAAGGCGCGGGTCGGACACCGGCAAGGTACATGCGCATGTCCCATTGTTCAGATCGGTCCCGCAGAGGCTGCACAATCCACGGCAGTCCCGGCGACAGCGAGGTTGAAGGGGCAGGGACAGGTAGATCTGATCCTTGCTGAAGCGGGTCAGATCGATACGTCCCTGGTCGTCCAGTTCCGCCATGTCGCATTCTTCGGTGGTCAGTTCATGGTCCTCGGGAAGTCCGACAGATGGTGACCCGGTTCGGCCTGTGAGCCCATACCGGAGGGAAAAATCGAGTTCCACGACCTGTTGCGAAACACTGTTGCAGAGGGCACAGGCCAGCCCCACGCTGGTGGCGATGTGCCCCGCAAAGAGATAACCATCCTCTTCGCGCCGCAGGGTGGCGGTGATCCGGATCGTATCTGAACGACCCTCGATCCCCTCCATCGGCGGCCGCAGAAAAAACATGTCCACGGGGTGGGTGGATCCCCGCATCTGGCTGGCATGAATGTACATGGTGGATTTTTCCCCACAAAAGCGAGGAATTATACCACTGAGGGACTTCCGGTCAAGAAGGCCGCTGAGGAGTCAGGCCCGGTCCCTGGTGGAGTCCAGATGGCCGTGTGGCTGAGAGAGGGTGCGAGCTTTTTGAAAACAGCGGGCGGCACGTTGTTCAAGGCCCTGATTCTTGTAAAATTCACCCAATCTCATGTAATTGACTGGATTCCAGGCATCCAGCTCGCAGGCGCGCTTGAGGGCCACTTCAGCCCGCAATTGCCACCGCCGGGCCGGGTTGCGGGCCAGCGCCTGTCCCAGGAGAGAATGGAGTTCCGCGATATCGTCGTTCTTCTTCAGGGCCAGGCTGCAATATTCGACCGTGTTGTGAAAATCGGCTTCGCGGAAGGCGTCCCGCGCTTTCCCCAGGTACAGCTCGGCGAGATGCTCCTGCTCGGCGATGTGCTCCTGCCGTGAGGTCCTTGTGGATTGGAGCCGTTTGCCCTGCATGTCCTCCAGATTGATCTCCCGGGTTTCCGAGCGTTGCCGGTTTTTCTCGCTGGCTTCATCCATGCGCAGAGACTGAATCTTGAGATACGCCTCCACCAGGCCGGTTGAGATGATCTGGAGCTCTTCGCGACATGACTGCCGTATCTCCGGCAAGAAATTGTCCGTCTGGTAACTGGTCTTCCGTTCCTCGTAAGCCTGCTTGATCTCGCTCCAGGATGCGCCATCGGTCACGCCCAGAACCTGGTAGGGCGTTCCCCCGCTCACCGTGGCGTAAAAACGGCCGACCTTCTTGCGTTCTGCCTTCTCCCGCCGGCGCTCACTCTCCTCTTTTCTGGCGTATTGCTCCAGCCTGAATGGAGAATTCAGGGCGGGGTCGAACTCAACGGCGCCGATGACCAGAGCGGAATAGACGAAGCGAGTGACCTGATCCGGGTCGGATCCCGGGAAGAGACTGCCTATCTGTGTGAATGTGGCGTTGCCATCCATGAGGCTGAGAAGGTACCCCTCCTCAGGCGCCAGGGGCAGTTGATCGACAGGAAAGAGCGGTATGGCAGATGGCACGAGAACCCGGTCCTGGGATGACAGAGTCCGGCCCACCTGGGCCCAGCGTTCCACCGCTCCTAATCCCCTCAGAATGGCCTCCAGGGTACCCACCACGTCAGGCTCGAAGAGACCGGTCGTGTCATTCTCTTCCAGGTGCCATGTCCCGCCGCTGAGGCGGAACCCTTCCTGGATGGAGACGATGGCCTCCCGGCGAACGGCTTTTATGATCTCCGGCCTCTTTATCTCGTCGCCCAGGAAGTCTGCCAGACGCGCCGGGTCCAGGGGCTCCTCCTGGAGCTCCACCGGCGGCGCACGCCCATCCCGGGTCTGAGCCGCCAGATCGCGGAGAAACTCCAGGTGCGGGCCGGTCTGCAACGCCATGTCAATCAGGCCCCTGAAGAGATGAATACGAATCTCCTCACCGGTCTGGGCGGTGAGAACCAGGCAGCCGTTGCTCTCGTCGAGGAATCGATCCCGGAGAATCTCGGCCAGAGAATGGGGTGTGAACCTCGCTTCGGACACATTCCCTCCTGCGCCGTCCCGCGCCAGCGGGGGCAGCCCTTTAAACGTAGGAACCGGATGCCCCTGATTCAAGGAACGGGCGGATTGAGGGTGCGAAAACTCAATGCCCCGGGATGGAATCCGGTATTCGATGGGTCCCATGGGACCTATCGGACGGGACCGTGTCGTCCCTGGCGGCGGTTTCCCCGGTGCGGTCCACCAGGACCCCGGCGACGGCGTGCCGGTGGAGGACCGTGTCCAGGACATCGGCGACGTTCTCCGCAAAGATGAAGCGCAAATCGTCTTTGACTTCCTGAGGCACATCGTCCAGATCTTTCCGGTTCCACAGGGGAAGAATGACCGTTTCCAGGCCGGCTCGGCGAGCGGCCAGGATCTTCTCGCGCACGCCGCCTACCGGCAGAACACGTCCCCGGAGGGAGATTTCACCGGTCATGGCGATGTTGTGGTGCACAGGCCGGCCGGTGAGAATGGAGGCGATGGCCGTGACCAGGGCGATGCCCGCAGAGGGGCCATCTTTGGGGATTCCTCCGGCGGGGACATGGAGGTGCAGATCCGTGGTGGTGAAGGCTTCTTCGGGAATACCCAGATCGGCGGCGTGGGCACGGACGTAGGACATGGCCGCCTGGGCCGATTCCTTCATGACATCGCCAAGCTGTCCGGTCAACTGCAGGCGCCCCTTGCCGCTTGACCGCGACAATTCCACGAACAGGATCTCGCCTCCGGACGGTGTCCAGGCGAGCCCTGTGGCCACGCCGACTTCATCCACACGTCCGGCCATCTCCGAGAAGAAGCGAGGCGGGCCCAGGTACTGGTGGACACTCTCGGATTCAATACAAACCGTTCCCTGAATCTTTTTCAGGGTCTTGGCCGTGGTCACCTTGCGGCAGATCGCGGCGATTTTGCGCTCCAGGGAGCGGACTCCCGCATCGCGGGTATATTCGCGCAGAATGGTGCAGACGGCATCATCCCGGATCTCCAGATCGCCTTCTTCCAGGGCGGCTTCCCGGCGCTGCCGGGGGATCAGATAATTTCGGGCGATGGCCAATTTCTCTTCTTCGCTGTAACCGCCCAGTTCGATGATTTCCAGCCGGTCCCGCAGTGCCGGCGGAATGGTGTCCAGCCGGTTGGCGGTGGCCACGAACATCACCCGGGAAAGGTCGAAGGGGGCATCCAGGTAGAGATCACAGAAGGCTTTGTTCTGCTCCGGATCCAGAACCTCCAGGAGGGCCGAGGCGGGATCGCCACGATGATCCGATCCGATCTTGTCGATCTCATCGATGACAAAGACAGGATTATTGGTGCCTGCCCGGCGCAGGGCCTGGATGATCTTGCCGGGCATGGCGCCCACGTAGGTGCGGCGGTGGCCGCGGATCTCCGCCTCGTCCCGCAGACCGCCCACCGAGATGCGCGCGTATTCGCGGTTCATGGATCTGGCGATGGAGCGGCCCAGGCTTGTCTTGCCTGTGCCTGGAGGACCGACAAGGCACAGGATGGGGCCCTTGAGGGACGGGTTCATCTTGCGCACCGCCAGGAACTCCACAATGCGCTCTTTGACCTTGTCCAGGCCGTAGTGGTCCGTGTTGAGGATATCAATGGCTTCTGAGAGGTCGATGTTGTCGGAGGATTGCTTGTCCCAGGGCAGGTCCACAAGGGTCTCCAGGTAGGCGCGGATGACCCCGTGTTCGGCCGATGCCGGTGACATGGCTTCAAGGCGTGACATCTCGGCCAACGCCTCCTTCCGGACCTTTTCGGGCAGGGCCGATGCCTCGATGCGAAGGCGCAGGTCCTTGCCACCTTCCTTGCTGGCGGCATCTCCCAGCTCTTTCTTGATGGTCTTCATCTGCTGGCGCAGGATGTACTCCCGCTGGGTCTTGCCGATCTCGTCCTGGGTCTGGCGCTGGATATCGGCGCCGATCTTCTTGACCTGTATCTCGCGCCGCAGAATCCTGATGACCGAGCGCAGGCGTTCCTCGGGCTCCACCGCTTCGAGAATTTCCGTCTTGTCCTCCAGCCGCATCACCAGCCGGGTGGAAATCTGATCCGCGACCTCGCCGCAGCCTTCGGTATTCATACGCACCAGGCTCACAGCCTCGCTGTTGATGCTGCCGTCCAGACCGGCCAGCTCTTCAAACAGGGCCACTGCATTGCTGATCAGGACGTTGGCTGAAAGGCTGATGACCGCGTCTTCTTCGGCATCGCGAATGCGGGCTTTCAGATACGGATGGGTGTTGATGAATTCGGTGATCTTGAAGCGGCGCAGCCCCTGGAGAATCAACTGCACCGTATCCCCGGGAACATTGACCTTGTTGATGACCCTTGCCGCCACCCCGATGGTCGACAGATGGGATGGTTCAGGCTCGCTGGCTGACAGATCGGTCTGCAGGACCAGGCCGACCAGGTCATCAACCTCCACCTCGGCTGCAACCCTGAGGTTGCGCTCCCTGGACACCTGTAGATTCACAATCATTCCCGGGAAAACAACTGTGGAGAGAAGTGGGATGAGGGGCAATTGGTCGGGGAGGCAGTTCCCTTGGTCTCCTTTGTCGGCTTTCCAATCTTTGGCCATTCTTGTCCCCTTCCCTGCGGCGGTCGGTGAATTCCCTTGTGGTGGACCGCAAGGTAGGCTGACCGCCTGGCTCCGGCAATGGCAATTTGGTTAGAAATGCCGTTCAGCGCAGGGGAATGACGAAATCGAAACCGGGCGCTGGAGACGTGCCCGTCCGATCAGCGGGATGCAGCGGCCAGGATCCGGCTGACGTAGTTCCGTGTCTCACGATAGGGGGGAATCCCCCCGTACCGCTCCACGGCGGCGGGGCCGGCATTGTAGGCGGCAAGAGCAAGATCCACCCGCCCCTGGAAGCGCATCATCATCCATTTGAGGTAGCGAACGCCCCCGTCCAGGTTCTGTTCAGGATCGAACGGATCGGCCACGTTCATGTCGGCGGCCGTCCCAGGCATGAGTTGCATGAGCCCCATGGCGCCCACGCGGCTGAGGGCCAGCGGATCAAAGCCCGACTCCGCCCGCACCACTGCGGCCACAAGGTCCTCGTCCATGTCATACCGGCGGGCGACATCCCGGGCCAGGGATTCCAGGTTGTCAGGCGGGAGTTCCGCCACTTCAGGCTCAGGCGAGGGCAGATGAACCCTGGCCACCCTCTCGGGAGTCAGACCGATGACGCCACCTCCAGGCAGCCGGGCGTGAATCAAGCCGTCCTCCAGCCAGGCATCCTCCACGGTGAGTCCGCGTCCATCAGTGAAATAGATGGTCCCGGCGGTGACGGGCAGGGCGGCCAGAACCACAACCGCCACAAGGACGGTTCTGCACACGATGTTCGTCACCCTTGCCAATGGGGGAAAATGCTTCATGTCCCCGCTCTTATAGGGGAAATGGCTCCTGGCGTCAAGGAGGGAATTCGTATCATGACCTCCCGAACGCGCGCAGAAGCTGATCATGTGGCCAGCGCACAACCGCTGTTCTGCCGTGGGGGCAGGTCAGAGGCTCACGGCAGAGCAGCCACCGCCGCACGATTTCGGTCATCCGTTCCCTGGTGAGGGAGTCATGAAACCGCACGGCCGCGTGGCAGGCCATGGTCGCCGCAAGCTTGTGCTCGAGGCGATGGCGCGCCTCCTGGTCCGCGTCCGGCGGCTCCACCTCAAGGAGGATGGGAAGAAGGTCCTTTAGAGCCTCCATGGCCCGCGCCTCGGGCAGACGGGCTGGCACGTGCCGCACCAGGAGTGTTTCGTCACCGAACGCCTCAAGGCCGAACCCGAGACTCTCCAGCCTGGGGAGGAGCGCGGGGATCCGGCTGCCATGTCCGGGGGGGACATCCATGGAGAGTGGGAAAAGAAGAGCCTGGCGCGGGCTTTCATGCCGGGCGAAGCTGGCGAGAATCTCCTCGTAGAGAACACGCTCGTGGGCCGCGTGTTGATCCAGGAGATAGAGCGCATCTGCATCATGGGCCACAATGAAACAATCCCGATACTGGGCAATGACCACCGGAACCGCCTCTTTCTGCTCCTTCAGGGCAGGAGAGGAGCTGGAGACCTCGGTGCCGGACTCCAAGGAAGAGCTCAGATCGCGATGAAATATATCGGCGGTCTCTGCCGGGCTTTGCAGCCTGCTGGCTGCCGACTCCTGGCCAGGCCCGGTATCCGCCATGGCCCGGGACCCTTCATGGACCGACCATGCGGCGCTCCCGCGGCCGTCGGCCACTTGAGGCGCCACTCCTGAACCCCGCGCCAGGTAGCCTGCCGGCGCCAGCGCTCGCCTCAAGGTACTCCGCACCAGTGTGAACACGGCGCTGCGCTGGGCGAACCGGACCTCGCTCTTGGCCGGGTGGACGTTCACGTCCACATCTCCGCCAGGCAGTTCCAGAAAAAGAAAAAGGACCGGGTAGCGCCCCTTGGGCAGGAGGCCGGCGATGCCCTCACCGGCAGCATGGATCAGCAGGGAGTCGCGCACCGGGCGCCCGTTGACAAAGATGTTCCAGCCACGCCTGGAGCCGCGGGTTTCATCCGGACCGCTCACCAGTCCGTGGACCTTCATGCCCGCCACTTGCTGCTGGATGGGAATCAGGCCGCCGGCCAGCCGCACACCCCAAAGGCCGGCGATCCGCTCGCGGAGATCGGCCGCCGGGGCCAGATCCACACTCACGCGCCCCTCATGGGCCAGATAGAAACCGACCTGGGGACGGGCCAGCATCTCCGGGAGCAGGACATCTGAGATGCGCGTGAATTCCGAGGCCGGCTTTTTCAGGAACTTGCGGCGGGCGGGGGTATTGTAAAAAAGATCCTCCACGGTCACGGTGGTTCCCCGGGGTCGTGATGCCGGCTGTGCCGGCCCGGTGGTTCCCCCTTCCACGACCAAGCGCACGGCTTCTCCACCCTCCCCGGCGGCCGTCTCCAGGGTGAGCCGGGACACCGACGCGATGGATGGCAGGGCCTCCCCGCGAAAGCCCAGGGTCGTCACCCTGCTCAGGTCCTCCAGGCAGGTGATCTTGGAGGTGGCGTGGCGCTGCAGGGCCAGGCGCGCGTCGGCAGGGCTCATGCCTGAGCCGTTGTCGGCCACCCTCATGCGGACGAGGCCACCTCCGTGGATGTCGACGCGGATCCTCTGCCCGCCGGCATCAAGAGCATTCTCCACAAGCTCACGGATCACCGATGCCGGGCGCTCCACCACTTCGCCCGCGGCGATGAGCTGGGCCTCCGAGGCCGGCAGAATGCGGACCTGCGTCATACCGCGAAGGTTAACACTCCGGCGCAGCCTGCCGGCCGGGGTGGTAGAATTACTCCTCCGGCCGGGTTGTTCGCCCGCCGGGAGCGCATGGATCATGGTAAAAATCCGCAAAGGCCTCCTGGGCGAGATGGATGTTCTCCACCGGCGTATGGAGCGCATGATGCAGAATGTGCTGCAGCGCCATGGCGCATCCTCCGATCCGGCCCAGTGGAATCCGGCCGCCGACCTGTACGAGACCCGGGATCAGGTTGTGGTCATGCTGGAAGTTTCGGGTGTGGATCCCGATTCCCTGGAGGTGACCCTGGAGGGCAGGGTCCTGCGCGTCCAGGGCCGTCGCGGCGACCCTCCGCCACGGAAGGACTGCGTGGCGCTTCTCCAGATGGAGATCGAATACGGCCCGTTCGACAGATTGTTCACCGTTCCTGACAACCTGGATGGTGATGCGGCCCACGCCTGTCTGAACGATGGATTCCTGGAAATTCAGATCCCCAAGAGGACGGTTGAACCTGAAGAAACCGGCCCGGGCCGGGTGGAGATAGAAACAGCATGAGCAACGCTCCGAGTTCGCCACCGGATGCACCACGCGATGCCCCGGCTCCCCGGACTGAGAGCAACGGCGCGGGCGAGGAGCCCATCCCGGCTGAACTGTCGATCCTGCCATTGAAAGACACGGTGGTCTATCCCGGCATGTCGGTACCCCTGGTGGTGGGGCGCCCGGCCAGCCGCAAACTGGTTGATGCGGTCATCCTGGAGGAGCGCATCCTTGGTCTCATCATGCAGCACGATGCAACCGTCGAGGAGCCGGCTCCCGATTCTCTCCATGAAGTCGGAACCGCCGCCAAGATCATCAAATTATTGAAGTTCCCTGATGGCAACCTGCGCCTCATCGTGCGCGGCATGGAGCGCATCCGCATCCAGCGCTACACCGCGACCGCGCCCTACCTGAAGGCGCGCATCGAGGTTCTCCATGACGCCATCCGCCCAGGCCTGGAACTGGATGCCCTGGCCAAGAACGTTTCCAACCTGCTGCAGAAGATGTTCGATCTCATGCCCATCGTGCCTGAAGAAGTCTCCGCCATGCTTCTCAGTGTGGAGGACCCCGGCCGTCTTGCGGATGCCGTGGCCGCCGTTTTTCTCAAAGATGCCAAACGCAAGCAGGAAATCCTGCGAACCCTGGATGTTCGCCAGCGCCTGGAAACCATCACCCGTCTCCTCTCCCAGGAGATCGAGGTCATGGAACTGGGCTCCAAAATCCAGCAGGAAGTGCAGGATGAGATGGGCAAGTCGCAGAAGGACTACATCCTGCGCCAGCAGCTCAAAGCGATCCAGAGAGAACTGGGGGAAGAAGACGAGGCCACCATCTTGGTGCGCGAATTCGAGGAGAAGATTGCTGCCGCCGGCATGAGTGAGGAAGCCGAGACCGAGGCTCGCCGGGAGTTGGAGCGCCTCAAGGTCATGCCGACCTCGGCCGCAGAATATACTGTCGCGCGCACCTACCTGGAATGGATGGTGGATCTCCCCTGGTCGCGATCCACCCCGGACAACCTGGATGTGGCCCATGCCCGCCGGATTCTGGATGAGGACCACTATGACCTGGAAAAGATCAAGGATCGCATCCTGGAATACCTGGCTGTGCGCAAGCTCAAGGATGACATGAAGGGTCCCATCATCTGTCTGGCTGGGCCGCCGGGCACCGGCAAGACATCGCTGGGGCGCTCCATTGCCCGGGCCATGGGCCGGGAATTTCATCGCATGTCCCTGGGGGGTGTCCGGGATGAAGCCGAGATACGGGGGCACAGGCGGACTTATGTGGGTGCTCTTCCCGGCCGGATCATTCAGGCGTTGCGCAAGGTCAAGACCAATAACCCCGTGATCATCCTTGATGAGATCGACAAGCTGGGCGCCGACTTCCGCGGCGACCCATCATCCGCTCTGCTTGAGGTCCTGGACCCCCAGCAGAATGACAGCTTTACCGACCACTATCTTGGCGTGGCGTTCGATCTTTCCAGGGTACTTTTCATCGCCACCGCCAACATGCTGGACACCATTCCCGCCGCCCTGCGGGATCGCATGGAGGTGCTGCACCTGGCCGGCTATACCCTCAATGAGAAACTCCAGATCTCCCGCCGCTATCTGGTGCCCCGGCAGCTGGAGAACCATGGTTTGACGGCCGACCGCCTGGCGATCCGCAAAGATGCTCTGGGTCGCTTGATCAGCGGCTACACCCGGGAAGCCGGCGTGCGTCAACTGGAGCGGTCCATCGGCAGCATTGTCCGCAAAGTGGCCCGGGAACTGGTGGAAGGAGAAGATCCGGAACGCCGCGTTGTGTTACGCGCCGGCGGTGTCGCTCACTATCTGGGTCCTATCGAGTTCGAGAGTGAAATCGCCGAGCGGACTGCCATGCCGGGCGTGGCCACCGGCCTGGCATGGACCGCGGCAGGCGGTGAGATTCTCTTCATCGAGTCAGCCCGCATGCCGGGGTCCAAGACCCTGACCCTGACCGGGCAACTGGGTGACGTCATGAAGGAGTCGGCCCAGACCGCCCTCTCCCTGGTGCGCAGCCGCAGCGCGACCCTGGGCCTGCCCACGGGCTTCTTCTTCAAGTCGGACCTCCACCTCCACGTGCCCGCCGGCGCCACACCCAAAGATGGCCCCTCGGCTGGAGTGGCCATGGCCACCTCGCTGGCGTCCCTCCTCACCGGGCGACTGGTACGGTCTGACATGGCCATGACCGGCGAGATCACATTACGTGGCAAGGTCCTGCCGGTGGGCGGAGTGAAGGAGAAGGTTCTGGCTGCCCATCGGGCCGGTATCCGTCTGGTGATCCTGCCCAGACGGAACCGCAAGGACCTTGATGAAATCCCGGAAGATGTCCGGCAGCACCTTGAATTTGTCTTTGCCGATGTCATCGAAGATGTCTGGGAAGCAGCGTTGCTGCCTGCCCAGCCCGGCCGGCAGCGGCCGTCATCGGCCAGGGGCTCCGACGGGGGAAGCCACGCCACCGGCTCGTCGCCGCCGGCCCTTCACAGATCCGTCTGAATCTTCCTCAGGATTCGCCGCCGGCCGCAGGATGCTGCACCAGGGCCAGGATCTCTTCTTCCCTGAGCACTCTGTTCCCCTTCTTGGCGTGCTGCAGAATGCGATTGCAGACAGCCTCATCCGCAGGCAGGTCGCGAGAGCTCAACCAATACTGGACGTTGGACATGCCGGACATGTGAGAGATCTCGATGACCTGGCTGCGACCCACCAGAGAGGCCGGTACGCCTGAATAGATCACATCGGCCAGATCCCGGGCGCCCTTCCGTTCTCCCTTGATGACCGCGGCGGCATGAACGCCGGTGGCGGTGCGAAAGGCGTCACGCCCCATGACCGGGTAATTGTAGGGAATGGGGACCTGGCAAGCCTCCGAGATGAGGGTGCAGTATTCCTCCAGAGAGGTGAGATCCTGATTGATGACGCCCTGCAGGTGCAGGTTCACCAGGAGCTGATCCATGGGCGTGTTCCCGACTCTCTCTCCAATTCCCAGGCCGCAGCCGTGGATCCGGTCCGCGCCTTCCTCGAAGGCCGCCAGGGTGACCGGGATGGAGAGTCCGCGGTCATTGTGGCCATGCCAGTCCACCAGGACATGGGTGCCGCTCTTGACCACCATTTCTTTGGCCCAGTTCACCAGCCGGCGGGCACCGTCGGGAGTGGCATGACCCACCGTGTCGCACAGGCAGATACGGTAGGCGCCTTGATCCATGGCCCGGCGATAGAGGTCCTCCAGGGTCTCAGGTCGGGCCCGTGTGGTGTCCTCCGTCACCAGGCAGGCCGGGAGTCCGGCCTTGACGGCGTGGGCAATGGATTCCTCCACACAGCGCCTCATCATGGGCAGGTCCCAGTCCTCCACATACTGGCGAATGGGAGAGCTGCCGATGAAGGCCATCACCTCGATAGGAACGCCGGTTTCCTGGGAGATGCGCACAATCGGCTCCACGTCGGCAACCAGCGTGCGGGCGGCGCAGGATGCCCGCAGGCTCAGGCCGTCATCCCGGATGGTCTCAGCCAATGCCTTCACATCCTCAATCGCCCTCGGGCCCGCGCCGGGCAGCCCGATGTCGGCCCACTGAATGCCCAGCTTGTCCATGAGCCGCAGAAGCTGCTTCTTCTGCTCGATATCGGGGTCGGTGACCGAGGGAGACTGGATGCCGTCGCGGAGAGATTCGTCATACAACTCCACGGCTGCCCGCCGGTTCTCTCCCTCCTGGTTCCAATCGTGAAGGAGGTCCTTGGCGGAAAGCTGATCCTCTGGCCTCATGGCGAAATCCCCCTGATCCGGCTGGCATCGGACCATGCCAATCCTACCACTCCCCCCTCAGGCGTCGCTCCCTTCTGCCGGAATGGGTTGCCGAGCGAGGCGGAACTGATGGCGCAGGATGAAGCTTTTCCACAGCATATAAAAGGAGGGAATGATCAGGAGGGTCAGAATCGTCGAGCTGACCAGGCCTCCCACCATGGGCGCCGCGATGCGTTGCATGACCTGGGAGCCGCTCTCGAAAACATTACCGACCATGACCGGCAGCAGGCCGATGATCGTCGTGGCAACGGTCATGAGTTTCGGCCGCACGCGCATGACCGCGCCTTCCACGATGGCATTGTAAAGGTCGTGAATGCTGTTCATGCGCCCTTCCTTGATCCGCGTATCGTAGATCTGGTCCAGGTAGACCAGCATGACGATTCCTGTCTCTGCGGCCAGTCCAGCCAGGGCGATGAACCCAACCCCTACCGCCACGCTCATGTTGTAGTCCAGAAGATAGAGGAGCCAGATGCCGCCGACCAGGGCAAAAGGAATGGTGAGGAGGACAATGAAGACTTCCACCAGGTTGTTGAAGTGGATATACAGGAGGAAAAAGATGATGAGAAGAGTGAATGGGATGACCAGGGTGAGGCGTTTCTGGGCACGCTCCATGTATTCATAGCGGCCGCTCCACTTGATACTGTAACCGGTGGGCAACTCCACATGTTCAGCGACGGCTGCCTTGGCGCGCTTCACGTAGGTGGCCATATCGACTTCATCCTCCCGGATACTCACCTGAATCCACGCATTGAGGCGCGCATTTTCGCTCTTGATGCTGGGGGGGCCTTTGCGGATACGTAACTCGGCAAGCTGGCCCAGGGGAATATGCTCGCCCCGTGGGGTCGAGACCAGCACCTGCTTGAGTTTCTCGGGATCATCCCGCAACTCCGGTGAATAGCGCAGGTTCACCGGATAGCGCTCCAGCCCTTCGACGGTCTGGGTGATGTTCATTCCGCCGATGGCAGTCATGATGACATCCTGGATATCGCCCACGGTGAGGCCGTACCTGGCCGCTTCACGCCGGTTGATCTCGAAATCCAGATAGTTCCCGCCAAACGATTTATCGGGATAGGCCGAGAGAGTGCCCGGCAACTCCTCCACCACCTGGGCGATTTCCTGGGCGACCCTCTGCAGCGTCGTCAAGTCAGGGCCGGCAATTTTGATGCCCACAGGGGCGCGGATACCGGTGGTCAGCATGTCCAGACGAACCTTGATGGGTCCTTCCATGGCGGCGTTGGTGAGGCCGGGGAACTGAATGGCGTCGTTGATGGCCCGATCCAGTTCCAGGGGCGTCCGGGCCGGGGCTGTTTCAGGCCACAGATGATGGAGAGCCCCGCGCACCCAGTCCGGTAGGGGCCAGTTGGTGAAGAACCGTTTGATGTCCCTCTGCGGCCATTCCTCCGCCGGCTTGAGCATGATGGTGGTTTCGAACATGGAAAGGGGGGCAGGATCCGTGGAGGTCTCTGCCCGGCCCAGTTTGGCGAAGGTGTGATGGACTTCGGGAAATGTCTTGATGATCTTGTTGGTCTGCTGAGCCAGTTCCCGGGCTTTGGTGATGGACAATCCAGGGTCGGTGGTCGGCATCCAGAGGAAATCGCCTTCATAGAGGGGTGGAATGAACTCACCACCGATGCGGGTGTAGGGCACCCAGGTGAGGGTGGTCACCATGAGGGCGAGAATAATGACGGTCTTGGGAAAGCGCAGTACAAAATGAATGAACGGATCGTAAACCCAGCGGAAGAACTGGTTGAGAGGATTGCTCTCTTCCGGGCGGATTTTGCCGCGCACCAGCAAGGCCATGAGTACGGGAATGACGGTGATGGCCAGAATCGCGGCCGAGGCCATGGCGAAGGTCTTGGTAAAGGCCAGGGGCCGGAACAGGCGCCCTTCCTGGGCTTCCAGGGCGAACACCGGAAGAAATGACATGGTGATGATCAGCAGGCTGAAAAAGAGGGCCGGTCCCACCTCCTTGGCTGCGGCGATCATGATTTCATCATGAGAGAGTTTCAACCCGGCCTTTTTTGCCCTTGCCAGATGTTTGTGGGCATTCTCCACCAGCACCACGCTGGCGTCCACCATGACCCCGATGGCGATGGCAATGCCGCCCAGGGACATGATGTTGGCATTGATGTCGAACAGTTTCATGACAATGAAGGACATGAGGATGCCCACCGGCAGGGTGAAGATGGCCACAAATGCGCTGCGGAAGTGGAGAAGGAAAATAAGACAGACCAGGGTAACGACGATCATTTCCTCCAGGAGTTTCCCCTTGAGAACTTCCACCGCCTTCTCAATGAGAGTTGAGCGGTCATAGACCGGTATGATCTCGACGCCCTCAGGCAGGCCCGCCTTCAGATCATCGATCTTTGCCTTGACTCTCTCAATGGTGGCCAGTGCATTCTCGCCCAGGCGCATGACAACCACCCCTCCTGCCACTTCTCCTTCACCATCGAGCTCGGCCAGACCGCGGCGCAATTCAGGGCCAAGCCCGACATGGGCGATGTCTCTGATGAGAACAGGCGTACCGGTGTCGCTCACGCCGACGGGGATGTTCTCAATATCCTCGATGCTCTTGATGTAGCCGAGGCCTCGAACCATGAACTCGGTCTCAGCCATCTCGATGAGCCGGCCGCCCACATCGTTGTTGCTGCGCTTGATGGCCGTACGAATCCGCGAGAGCGGGATGTCGTAGCCCCGTAGCTTGACCGGGTCCACGGTCACCTGGTACTGCTTGACATAGCCACCGATACTGGCGACCTCTGAGACTCCTTCCACGCTGGTCAACTCGAAACGAAGGTACCAGTCCTGGATGGAGCGCAACTCCTGGAGAGAGTGGTTCTGGGACTTGAGAACATATTCATAAATCCAGCCGACACCGGTGGCATCGGGCCCCAGTTCGGTTCTCGCCTCGGCCGGCAATTGGCTCTGAATCCCCGAGAGATACTCCAGAACCCGGCTGCGAGCCCAGTAGAGATCCGTGCCGTCCTCGAAGATGATGTAGACGAAAGAGAAACCGAAGAAGGAATAGCCCCTCACCACCTTGGCGTAGGGCACCGCCAGCATCTTGGTGGTCAGGGGATAGGTGACCTGATCCTCAACCACCTGAGGCGCCTGTCCTTCGAACGTAGTGAAGATGATGACCTGGACATCGGAGAGGTCAGGGATGGCGTCCAGGGGAATCGACGACATGGCCATGACACCGCCCACGATGATGGCCGCCGTGATGATGAGCACAAAGAATTTGTTCCGGATGCAGCCTTCGATGATCTTCTCGATCATCTCTTATTCCCCAGACCCGGCGTTCTTGTCTTTTTTCTTTTTGGCCCGCCGTTCCATGAACTGGGCAATGGCCTCTTGCACCCGGCTTTCCGAGTCCATCATGAACTGGGCCTGGGTCACGACCCGTTCTCCGGGCGTAATACCCGAGACGACCTGGATCACATCGCCTTCACCCCGAATGCCCAGTTGGATTTCTCTCGGCTCGAATTTTCCTTCTCCAAGTTCCACGAAAACCAGATCCCTTTCGCCGGACCTGAGAATGGAGGAGTTGCGGATGAGAACCGCATCATGGATGGTCGGCCCTTTAATGAGGACATCGGAATACATTCCTGCGCGCAGGTTCCGGGCTTCATTGGGGAGCTCAACGCAGATCTTCAGTGTCCTCGTTTTCTGGTTGACCTCAGGATAGAGAAAGAGAATCGTGCCCGCGATCACTTTTCCAGGGTCGTAGGGAAAGCTCACCTGGACAGGTTGTCCTGCCCGAACCCAGGGCAGATCCGACTCGTAGATATCGGCGTGAACCCAGATGGAGGACATATCGGCGATCTTGTAGAGGTTCATGCCCGGCTTGACGTACATTCCCTCCAGAGACTGATTCATGACCTCCACCACCACCCCATCCACGGGTGAGACGATGGGCAGCCGACGCATGGTTTTTCCCCGTGTCTCCAGTTCCTGTATCTGCTTGGGCGTGATATCCCAGTACATGAGACGTTCTCGCGTGGAACGCACGAGGCTTTCCGCCTGCTTGCGAGCCTCCGGGCGGCCGCTGGCGCGCAGCGCTGTGGCGTAGTCCAGGGCGCGCAGGTATTCGTCCTGGGTCGTGACCAGTTCCGGGCTGTAAATCTCGAAGAGTGTTTCCCCCTTGCGAACGTCCTGCCCGACGTAGGCGACGTTTACTTTCTCGATCCAGCCGGAGAATTTCGTGTTCACCCAGGAGAGCAGGTCCGCGTTGAAATCCAGAATTCCAACTGTGCGTACCGTCCTGCTGATATCACCCAGGACTGCTTCGACACTGACCACGCCGATATTCTGAATCTGCACAGGATCGATCAGTATGGTGCCGGCGGCGGATCCGGCGCCGCCCTGGTCGGCATATTTGGGCACAAGTTTCATTCCCATGGGAGACAACCCTGGTTCGTCACGCATGTAGGTGGCATCCATGGGGGCATACCAGTAGAGGACTTCCCGTTCGCCTGAGGAGGAGCGGTTCTGCTCACTCTTCCCGGCAGGATTGGCGCCGGCCTGGTCCATGGGCATGAGTGCCATGTTGCACACCGGGCAGTTCCCGGGTTCTGATTCGATGACATGAGCGTGCATGGGGCATTGATAGAGCTGGGTCGGTTCGCTGGCTCCGGGAGCGTCTTCGCCGGCCTTGGCTGCCATCGGGATCCTGGTGTCATCCCCCTGCAGGAACGGTAGATTCAGCGGATTGAAGAGCACGAAGCCAAGAATGATGCCTGCAAGGACGATGAACAGCACACCGGAAAAAATTCTGAGTTCCATGCCCATAGGGGGAAGCTTCAACTTTTCGTCACGGGGAGACTTGGAGGGCTTTTGTTCCTTCTTCATCAGAGATCCTCTTCTGCGCCGGAATGGGTGGCCGGCAAGTCTGCTTCAGGGAATGCTGTTCCGGTCGCCTGCTCGATATCCGCCAGGGCAATCCAGTAATCGGCCAGCAGGCGCTTGTAGGTGAGACGAACCTGGAAGAGGATGCGCTCGGCATCCAGGAGATCAAGAAAATCCAGTTTGTTGGTCGTATAGGCCGCCTCGGCGGAGGCCAGGGATTCATGAGCCTGGGGGATCAGCACATCGCGATAGATCCGGCTTTGCTCACCTGTTGATTCGAGGCGAAGCACGGCTTCCTGAACCAGGTAGAGAAGCTGGTCCTGAACACTGTCCAGGGCCTGCTGGTTCGAGCTGGCGCTTTCTCTGGCCTCGGCAATACCGGCGCGGATGCGCTTTCTGAAGATGGGCAGATTGATACCCACAAGCAGGGAGACGCTGTCCTTGCCGTTTTCTTCAGGAGGATTAAGGGTGCCGGCGGTGTCGTCGCGGCGGCCGACATCGATGTAGGACAGACCCACGCGGAAATCCGGGCGTGACTCAAGATTTTGTCGGCGCGCCCACAACTCATCGGCTTTGACCAGACGCTTGATCTCCTGCACCCGTGGATGCCCGACCAGGGCCCGCTCTTCCAATTGGCCCGTATCGAACTGGACGGCCAGAAAAGAAAGGGCCACGGTGTCCAGAAAGAGCTCCGAGCCCGGCCTGCCCAGGAGTTCAGCCAGCCTGCGGGTGAAAATATCCAGTTGTCTTTGCAGAGATATTTCTCTGTCGGCCAGGCGGGTGAGTTCGGTCTGGACCTTGATCACGCTCTGCTGGATACCTTCTCCCGTTGCATACCTGGTGAGGGCGATCTCTTCAAAGCGACTGAGAAGCTCCACCTCTTCACGGTTGATGGTGAGAGCTTCCTGGATATAACCTGCATGAAAGTAATTGGTTTTCAGCTCGGCCACGAGCCGGCGCTGGATGTCCCGGACGCGCCAAGCCAGGCTGCCGGCGAATTCTTCGGCGCGCTCACCCTGGAGCCGCCGTTTCCCAGCCCAGGGAATGGCCTGGTTCAGGTCCAGGGCCTGATCCTGGGGTCCAACCCGGGTCTCCGGGGAACGAACAAAGTAGCGATAGCTGAGTTGCGGATCCGGCAGGGACACAGCCTGGGGAACCCGCTGCAGCCCGGACCTGTAACGCGCCTGCGCCTGTCGGATGGCCGGATTCTCAGCCAGCATGATAACCATGAGACGGCGAAGCTGAAAGTCGGCACTGTGGAATTGATCCACAGTGATTGGGCTCTCCGCCGCCGACTCTGTTTCTGAAGCAGGCGGGGAAGCGGCCATGACAGCACTGCTCCAGGGGGCCAACAGCAACAGGAGGCATAGAGCGGATAGGTGTGATGTTCTTGCCTTCACGCCGCCCCTGGAAGATTTCAGTTGTTCAGCCATTGGGTTCTGCTCCAGTTTTCTACAGGTGTGATGAACCGATCAGGTTCTCCCGTCCCGGCACAGTATGGGAATGCGGGATAAGTGACTTCATGAGACAGGCTGTGCGACTGAATTTGCATCGCCTGACTCCGGTGGTTCGATGGCCTTGAGTCGTGCCAGGACGTTGAGAAGATGTTGCCGGTCTTCGCGAAGAGATGAGCCGATGACACGCATATTGATATCATTCTCCGCTAAACCTTCAAGATAGAGGATGTGACGGTTCATGGCCTCCAGGGGCACCTGCATTTCTCGTGCCGCACGAAAAGCAACCATGCTGACCGCGGCATACTTCTCGGCACGCACAAGCTGCTCAATCGTCTCCTGCAGTGTGTGCCCCATATGGCTGAATCGCCGACCCATCCATGCCAGCTCGTCTTCCAGATCCTGACTTGGCCGAGCGGTCAGTTTGCCAGATTCAACATCATGAATCAAGGAAATGAGGCTGCGCAAGGGCTCACGAACGAATCGGCGACCGATGACCTTGAAAAGGAGCAGGAAAACCAGGGCGGTGATCACCAGATGCAGTCCGTGGAATTTCATGAACATGCGCACGAATTGATCGATGTTCTGACCTGAGCGCAGGAGAACAAGCTGTGAACCTCCCGCTCCTCCAGAAAGAGGAATGGACGAAGCCAGCCAGCGGCCGGCCTCGGTCCTCCCATGCCGCCAGGGCCTATCCGAAGAAGCGTAGGGCCGAAGGGAGAAGACCTGCGGAAGAAACCGGCCCATGAGATTGGAGTGGCCGGTGGCAAGAATTCGTCCCTCACGATCCACCACCATCACCCTGTGGGCCGCCTTGGTTTGTTGCTCCAATGCGAGTTCAGCCTTCCGCAAAGCATTCTCCATGTGCCCCGAACCACTGTTCAGAACCGATGCCAGAACACGCAGGGTCTCATCGAGATGCTGGTAGGTTTCCGTGTAGTACATACGGCGTTCCGCGGCGAAGGAAACGGCCACAAAAACAAGCATGGTGAGGAGATACCCCACCATGACCGCCAGAGTCAGGCGTCGCAGGAAGCGATAGCCGGTTGGAGCCAGCTCTTGAATCGAGGACGGGATCCTGGTTGTTTGCGGTCGACTCATCTTTCTCCTGGACTGAATCCACGACTTGGCTGTGGAGGTCACTGGGATGCAAATGCCATGCCCAGGCCAGGAATTGGAAGGTTTCCATGAATTAGTTGGGTGAGACGAAGCACGACCTCCCGGCCTGGAGTGGCTTCCTCTCACCGGACGGGAGGGAATCGTCGGATTTCAAGCAGCAGATTGCTTCATATCCACCAGACCTCTCACCGCTGGCAGGCAACTCAGCGTGTTTCGACTGCTGGGAAACCCAACGCGTTGGCACGCTTCGTGCGATGTGTTGCGAAACATGAGCTGTGACCTCTTCCATACTGCCACGGTCTGCTTCATGAGAACCGCATCACGTCCACCTGTGAAACCGTGCCACCGACCAGGTCACAGCTCATCTCCGCCTTCCACTGGACGAGGAAGTCATCGTCAAGATGGGAAGCCTCATCTGGAGCGGATCATCATGACGCTCATCGAGGCGGACCGGAAGAAGGTTGTGTCCAGAATCAGCCTGGCTTGCGACAAACATCCCATGCCGCGCGCACGACGGATCCAGACTCTTGCGCAGACCATGAACAGCGTATCGGGGAATGATTGGGCCTGGATGGAGGTGGAGGAATCGATGACCAAGGTTGTCAATGCACTCGATCTGTTACGTGATCCCGAGGGCGCCGGCATGCGCAATTTCGCCCATCTGGAACCGTTCCCAGGTGCTTCCGTAAATACCCAGGATGCTGCGAAATGAGACGATTGCCGCTTCTCTCATCTCGAATCATTCCAGATCAAATTTCTTCAGGCGATAAAGAAATGTCTGGCGTGAGATTCCAAGAAACCGCGCCGCCGCACTGCGATTTCGCTGGCAACGACGCAAGGCCTCCTCCAGCAGGTCCCGTTCCAGCTCTTCAAGCACGATTCCGTTGGCCGGCAGTTCGATCCGCACTCCGCCATAGCGAGGTCTCTGCCTTAATAAGGACTGTGGCAAATCGGCCGCCCGAATGCTCTCTCCCCGACACAGGACGACCAGTCTTTCCATGGTGTTCTCCAGCTCACGAATATTACCGGGCCAGTCGTAGCTCTCCAGCCGCTCAAGAAGGTCCCCTTCCATCTGCGGGACGGTACGTCCATGATGACGCGCATGTTTTACCAGAAAATGCTCCGCCAGGACTGAAATATCCTCAGGGCGCTCGCGCAGTGGCGGCACACGCAGAAGGATCACATTGAGTCGATACCAAAGATCCTCGCGAAAAGATGCTTCCTTGATACGCGATTCCAGGTCCAGGTGAGTGGCTGAGATGATGCGCGCATCCACGGGAATGAGACCTGACTCACCGAGTTTCTCGATCTCGCCCTCCTGCAACACCCTCAGGAGCTTGGGCTGGAGAGGCATGGGCAGCTCACCGATTTCATCCAGAAACAGCGTCCCCCCCTGGGCCAATTCGAATTTACCTTTCCGATCCGCGACGGCGCCTGTGAAGGCACCCCGACTGTGGCCAAAAAGTTCGGATTCCATGAGGTTTTCAGGTATGGCGCCGCAATTTACCACGATGAAGGGACCTTCTCTGCGCGGTGAGTTGAGGTGCAGCGCCTTGGCGATGAGCTCTTTTCCCGTCCCACTCTCCCCCTGGATGAGAACAGTTGCATCGGAGTCGGCCGCCAGCTTGACATCGGCCAGCAGGGCTCTCAGTGCAGGGGACGACCCGGTGATGTTGCCGAAGTTCGCCTCGCTCTGGACCATGGCCCGCAGGCGCCGGTTTTCGTCGCGCAATCCCACCAACTGCAGCGCCTTGTCCACGGCCACGAGAATCCGTTCCCGGCTGAATGGTTTCTCCAGAAAATCCAAGGCCCCAAGTTGCATGGCTTCAACGGCTCGGTCGACTTCTCCATGAGCGGTGATGACGATCGCCGCTAGATCCGGATGGGCGATGCGGGCCCTCCGCAGCAGTTGCATGCCATCCATGCCCTGCATGAGAATATCGGTGATCATGAGATGAAGCGATCCGCTTTTCAGAGCGGCCAGAGCGTCCTGTCCGGACGCGACGCTGGTGACAGCATAGCCTTCCTGGGTCAGCTGATATTCAACAACCCGCCTCAGGTTGTCGTCATCGTCAACCAGCAGGATATTGCTCCTGGTGTTTGCGCTCATGGCGATTTCTCTGCGGGAGCAGAGGGGAGCTTCAGACAGAAGATAGTCCCGCCACCTGGGGCGGCGGCCGCCGTCAGGGTGCCTCCGTGGGCCTTGGCAATCTGTCTGGCGACGGCCAGGCCCAGCCCGGTGCCACCTTCTTTGGTGGAGAAGAAGGGTTCGAAGATTCGTTCAATGGGTCCGGACGGAAGTCCCGTGCCATGATCTCGCACCGTGACAGAAATTCCTGCAGGACCGGATTCTGTGTCAATCTCAAGAATGCCTCCCGAGGGCATGGCCTGGATCCCGTTCAACAGCAGGTTGACCAGGGCCTGATGCACTTGCACCGGATCGGCCAGCGCCTGTGGCAGATCGGCGAGGGAGGAGCGCTGCATTTCCACACCTGCCCTGGCGGCATTCCGGCGCAGGAGTTCAACGGCGGACTTGATACACTCGTGGACATCCAGTGGCCGGAGGTCCGGCTCCTGGGGGCGGGCGAAATCGATATATTTGCCGGCCACCCTGTTGAGACGCAACACCTCAGCCTGCAGGATGGAAACAAATTCGCAGTGGGCACCCTCCGCAGGCAGCTCCTGTTCGAGAATCTCCAGGGCACCGGTCATGGCCGCCAGAGGGTTGCGCAACTCGTGGGCCATTCCCGCAGCCAGAGTTCCCAGGGTGGCCAGGCGATCCGCACGGCGCAGGGAATCCACAGTGTCCCGGAGGTTGACCAGCGCCGCATCCCGCTCAGCAGCCATGCTCTCCGCCTCTCGGCGATGATTTCGTTCGCGATCAGCAAGAACACCCGCCATACCGCCCAGCAGAAACATCATGGCCAGTTCCATGACCTGACTGACCTGATAGGGATGGCTGTGGGTCCAGTGAAGGAGGATATGCGGGCTGTAAAAGATGGCGCACGCTATCGCTGTCACCAGGCCACCCCGCAACCCGAACCACGCCGCTGCCAGCAGCAGGGGGATGTAATAGAGACGCTGGAAGACATTATGCCAGAAGAAATGGGAAGGCGGGGTCAGATAGTGGGCGATGCTCACCACAAGGATCAGGAGGACACAGATGCCTATCCGTCTCCGCTTGCTTTTTCCCACACGCTGGAACCATTTATTCATCGGCTCTGAAAGAACTCCCATGACGCTCTGGCCGAATTTGATCATTGTCACAACGGTACCTGTTGCGGACAGTAACATAACGCCGTTTTCGTTTCAGAAGAGATGCGCCTGGAAATTTCCGCCAGCAATGAGAAAGCGGAGACCGAGCGCCAGTCAAGTCACATTCAAGGAGCGAGCATGAGCCAATTCCTCTTATCGTTCACCTCCCTGCCCAATCTGCATCCCGCGGTGGTGCATTTTCCGATTGTTCTTTTTCCCCTGGCCTTGCTTCTGGACGTTCTGAGTCTGGCAATCCCCTCAAGAAGAGAATATGAGCGCTTCGCAGTCTGCTTCTATGGCGCGGCTGCCCTGGCGGCTGCAGGGACATACTGGGCCGGCAGGGTCGCTGCCGATTCACTGGGCACGGTCTCGCCTCTTGTTGAACCCCGCCTTGCACTTCATAGTGATTGGGCCCTTTATACGCTCTGGAGCATTCTCCTGGTGGCCTCAGCGCGCGTGACCCTGGCGGTCCTGGTAACCAGGAGACGGCGAGCATTGTTGGTGTCCATGCGTCTTCCGGTGTTGCTGGCCGCTGCCCTCACCGCCGGCGCACTGGGTTGGACCGCTGACGTTGGTGGAGGTCTGGTCTACAAGCTAGGTGTTGGCGTCACGGTCGAAAGGCAGGACTCCGTGACCATGGCAACGGAGCCAGGGACGGGGGCTTCCAGCACCCCCGGGGAGGTGGAACCGGACAAGATGGGCAGTTCTCCCGACAATGACCTGGTGGTCCTGGAGTCAGGTGAGCTGCAGTGGACACCGGGTGCAGAGGCCGCCGATCCCATGGGCAGGGTTCTTGCGCCGGCAGATAAAGGTTCGGAAAAGGCTGTCACCTGGCTGCCCTCTCCAGGAGGTGAAGGAGGTGCAACGCTGGTGGTGGATGGGCGAGCGCTGCTATTGCTCGGCGATCCTCTCGGTGATGTCAGCGTGGTCCTGGATCTGGAATTGAGCGATTTCAGCGGCTCAGTGGGCATTCTTCATCATTACGCTGAAACCGGGACACGGGGCTGGTTCAGTGCCTCCACAGATGGCGATGCCCTGCTGGCTTATGGCACGGAAAACTCGGTGGACGAAATTTCCCGCGCCCGGATCAAGGCACTCAACGGACGGGTTCGGATCGCCGCATCATCAGCAGGACGACACCTGAAGGGTATGCTTGATGGTCAACTGGTGGCTCATGGCCACAGGGCTGCCCCACCTGATGGCCGATGCGGAATTCTTCTCCATGGAAAAGGGCGGGTTCGCATTATCTCTTTCCACCTCACACCTCTGACCCTCTGACGGTTGAAGCAAGGCACGGAATATCACCAGCCATGGATCATCATCCGGACGATTCCGTTCATGTTCAGAAGGGTCGGCCCCCGGGTCCAGGATTTCTGTTGATTCCGGCCCTGTTGAAATGCGGGCCTCTGGCCACGGCGGCTGCGGATGAAGGCACCACATCCATCTGTGTCCCCGCTCAAGATGGCTTCCCCGGGGGAGGCCACCTGAGCGCTCTGAACAAGGCATTGAAGAGAAGAACCCGACCGCCCTGCAGGGGTTGTGACCGGCAGAGGATATTGCATACTATTTCCCATGAACCATGGACGACGGATCTCATTCTGGGACGAGGAACGCAACATGACCATGAAATTAAAACTTGTCTGGGCCGGCATGATATTCCTGTTACCTTTGGCGGCGCCCGCCTTGGGGAACGAAAATATGGCGGGAGCGAGCAGTGTGGCTGCGGCCTATCTGGATGCCATGGAAGCCTCGGACCTGGACGCTGCCGAGGCATTGTTCACCAAGAACTCGTTGATTTTTGAAACAGGCGGTGTCGAGGGGGCCTGGGAACAGTATCGGCAGCATCATCTTGGTCCCGAAATGGAATCCGTATCCTCTTTTTCCACTGAAAGAGGTGAAGTTCGCACCTTTGCCAGTCAGGACGGGACCATGGTGACCGTCACCTGGCCTCTTGAATACCGGATCGTCCTGACCGACGAAACAACTATTCACAGCAAGGCCACGCTCACCTTCGTGCTGATCAGCGAATCCGATACCTATCGGATTGTTCACATGCATTGGTCGTCACGCCGAGTTCGGTCGTCCCATTGAGCCTGGGGAAGACATGACCCAGTCGAACTGACCGGATTTGGAGGTGAAGCGCGCTGAAGGGTATGCCCCGGTAGCTGTCCGAATCGGTGCAGGCGATCCACGCCACCACAACCTGCCTCACATCCTGGGCATGCTCATCCAGATGCTCAAGCAGAGGACTCGCAGGGCCCCATGTCGTCCTGGAGACACCTCAGGGGCTGCAGTGAGGCTTGCCTCCACGACATCGGCAAGAACTCACTTCCTGGTTGGAACGGTCCCGCTCAGGCGGAAATCGATCTTCTTGCTGAGCGCATTGACCCGGGCCACGACGACGCGGATCTCATCACCAATCTTGAACCGCCTTCCCGTGCGCTCTCCCACCAGCATATGGCGGTTTTCCAGAAAGCGGTAGAAGTCGTCTTCCAGGGTACTGATGTGAACCAGCCCGTCGATGAAGAGATCCTCCAGTTCCACGAACAAACCGAAGGAAACGACGCTGGAAACGATGGCTGTATACTCCTCGCCGACCCTGTCCATCATGAACCCGACTTTCTTCCAGTCGATGAGTTCCCATTGGGCCGAATCGGCATTCCGCTCTCTGACACCGGTCTGCTCCGCCAGGCTGTGGAGCATCTTCGTGCGCGCTTCACGAGCATCCTTGTGAGCAGCCGTCCAGAGGTCGCCGTCGGTGAGGGTGCGATGAACAATCAGGTCAGGATACCTGCGAATCGGTGAGGTGAAATGAAGGTAGCGCCGTGTGGCCAGGCCAAAATGAAGGCCGGGTGACTCACTGTAACGCGCCCTCATCATGGACCGCAGGACGATGCGCTGAAGAGCGTTCTCCTCCGGCCGGCCTTCCACGCTGGCCAGGAACCTGCGGATATCCATAGAGGTGATGTCTTCGAACGGCTTGGGCAGGGTGAACCCGAAGGGACGCACCACCGCGTCCAGAGCTTCCAGCTTGAGGGGATCCGGCTTATCGTGAATTCTGTACAGAGTCGGCCACTGCCGCTGAACCATGAGGGTGGCCACAGCCTCGTTGGCAGCCAGCATGAACTCTTCGATGATCTTGTGCGCGATATTGCGAGAGAGGGGCTTGATGCCGGTCATCTCCCCTCTGTCATCCAGCAGAATGACTGGCTCGGGGAGGTCGAAGTCGATGCTCCCCCGTTGTTCCCGGCGGCGGCGCAGGAGGCCGCATAGCTCCTCCATGAGTTCCATCTGCGCCACCAGGTTGCCCAGAGACGCGCCCACAGCCTCATCCCCTGCCAGACAATGAGCAACCTCCGTGTAGGTCAATCTTCTGTCCGAGCGAATCACACCTTTGACCACCGTGGCCGGGGCAACCCTTCCTCCCTTGTCGATCTCCATGATGCAGGTCTGGCTAAGGCGATCCACACCGGGGTTCAGACTGCAGATCCCGGTGGCCAGAGCGGCGGGCAGCATGTGGATGGCACGATCGGGAAAGTACACACTGGTGCCCCGTTCCCGCGCTTCCAGGTCCAGGAGCGTGTCCTCCCGCACATAATGGCTGACATCGGCGATATGAACCCAGAGGGTGAAGCCGCCGTTTTCATGCCGGCGGATGGAGATGGCGTCATCAAAGTCACGCGCCGTCTCCCCGTCGATGGTCACGGTGGTGAGGGCCCGGAAATCCTCGCGGCCCTCGATATCTCCAGGGTCCACCCTGGTTGGGACCCTCTCCGCCGCGGCCGTTACCTCCGAGGGAAATTCATCGCGCAGGCCGTACTTGCGGATGATGATCTTCAGATCCATGCCGGGCTCATCGGTGTGCCCCATGACCTCGACCACCTTGCCGTCGGGGATATCCTCGCCGGAGGGATAGCGGAACAGCTCGACTCCCACCACCATTCCCTCCCGGGCGTCCCCCTGGGCTCCCTCGGGAAGACTGACCTCCTCGTAGGGAGAGTTCCCGTAAGGTCGCACCACAAGATCTCTTCCCCGGCGCTCCAGGACGCCGGTGATCCTGTGCCGGGCTCGCTCCAGAACCTTGGTGATCCGGCCTTCCGCCCGGCCACCGCGCTTCTCCTGGGTGACATGGATCTGCACCCGATCCCGGTGAAGAGCGCCGTGCATGTAACGGCGGCGGACATAGATATCCGGCCCGGAACTGTCCACGGGCACCACGAACCCATAGCCGTCCCGGTGGGAGTGAAGATGCCCCTCGACCAGGTGCTTCTCCCGGGCCAGGCGGTAACGGCTTCCCTTCAGGCGCTGGATGGCACCTTCCTCGACCAGTTGGCGCAGAAGCAGGCGAAAACTCTCGCGGTGACCGCTGCCCACTCTCAACTGGCGATTGAGTTCCCTCCCTGAGGCGGGCTGGTAATCTTCGCCTCCCAGGTGAGTCAGAAGCCGATCACGGTCTACAGGTGGCGGCTTGGAACGGGGCACAGAACCTTCTCCATGGCGGGATGCCACCCTACCATACCGCTGTTCGGCGGATGTAAACCAGCAGGCCCCGGGAACCGAAAACCCGCGACGGGTAGGTTCGCCAGAGTCTGTAGTCAGCAAGGAACCGCGGATCCCGGAGAAGACCGCGCCGGCCGAAGATCTCCAGGAAGACCACGAGTTCGGGTTTTTCAGCGGCGATCAAATCGGCAGGGATGGCGCTGTTGCCGGCAATCTCCGCCGGCGGCAGAGGGTAGTAGGGTCCTGCCACTGGCGAGACCAGACCCACCGTGTCCAGGATGGGCCCGGGGTAGGTGAACCCCAGGGCACCGATTTCCGGGGCCGCCAGCCGGGCGCGGCCACCGGTGAGGCGGGCCAGATCCGATCCGACTCGCAGATAGTCCGCTTCACGAATTTTTTCCCACTCGCTGAGCAGACGGATGGCACCCTGTCCCGGCAGGGGAAGCCACTGGTAGCGATGCAACTGGGGCAGGAGCAGGAGGGCAAGGGTCAAGCCCACACCCACGGCGACCCGGCCTGCGGGGGCCAGGAGCAACACGAGGAGGTGGCGGGACAGGGTGGTGCCCACGGTGACCGCGCCCAGGGCCAGAAGAGCGATATACACGGTTTCAAGGGGGACGTAGTACCAGCCCATCATGAACGGATTGGCGGCTGCGAAGGTCATGAAGAAAAGAACGGCATACCCGGCCAGAAAATCAGCGGCGGCGCCCAGGCGCCGCCGCCCGAGACGCCAGCCGCTCACCATGAGGCCCGCCGGTAGAATGGAAGAGGCCAGAAGGGTGGCATACTCCCGTCCCGCCCCGGGCAGGAACGGGAGAAGTCGGCCCAGAGGCAGTCGGGGCCAGGCCATCCCTGCCAGGTGCCGGCATAGGTAGCGCAGGGCATGGTCCGCCGGGATCAGGTAGATCTCCGACGCTTTGGCGCGCACCGAGGCTGGGATCGGATCCCCATAGGCCGCCCAGGCCAGTGCTGCCAGGGCCAGAATGATTCCGGTTGCCCCGGCGAGACCGCGCCAGGGCAGACGTCGGCCATGGATCCAGGCCACCCCGAGAACCACCACCAGGAGGAGCCCGCCGTCGGGTCGCACAGCGACCGAGATCGCCGCCAGGAGGGCCGACGCCGTGTACCTGGAACGGGAGAGAAGCCACGCGCAGCACAGCAGGCAGCCGATGAAGAGCGGCGTCTCCATACCACCGCTGGAGAAGTCGACGCTCTTGGCATCCAGGGCATAGAGGAGGCCAGCGGCGAATCCGGCCAGAAGCCCCCTGGTTCCCCCGCCCGCCAGACGTGCCACCAGGAGAAAGAGGACCATGACCAGGAGCCCGTCCAGGAGGGCGTTGAAGATCAGGGAAACCGTGGGCAGGCTCCGGACCCCGGCCAGGGCGGCCGCCGGGGCAAGGACCAGAGCGTATGCGGGCGAGGAAGTCCCCAGGACCTGTTCACCGGCGTTGTAGACCAAGCCGCGACCCGCCGCCAGATTGCCGGCATACCGATAAGTGATGAAGGCATCATCCACCGTGTTGCCGGTCTGCCGGATACGCAACGAGGTGGCTGTAAGGGCCAGCAGCAGCATGAGGGCCACGGGCAGGGCCTTGCGGAGCCGGTCTTGATGTCTTGACACGCCGGAGGGCAAATCCTATTCTCGCAGTTCGCTGGCATCTGCCGAAGTGGCGGAATTGGTAGACGCGCTAGGTTCAGGACCTAGTTGGGGCAACCCAGTAGGAGTTCGAGTCTCCTCTTCGGCACCACCGTTTTATTCTCGCAGCACACCGGCACGGCAATCTCCTCCGGCTGCGGGATACGGAGGGTCTCATCACGCCAGAGATCCTCCATTTCGTCCCAGGCCCAGTCCTCGTCCCATTCGATGGTCATATCGTCCTCATCTTCCCATTCGGGCCCGGGGAAAGGGGCCGAGCTCTCGGGTGGCGGCGGACAGCGGCGGGCGCCGCTGGGAACTTTCTGCTCTTCGTTCACGAGGCGAACGATGGCGGCCTGGTCAGCCATTCCGCCACGCCCAGTTTGGCCAGGTCAACGGCCATGAACGGAAGGAAACTCATGGTCAACAGCCCGGTAAGGCCGGGTGTCGCACCCGGGAAGACCAGTGCCAGCCAGGCAGCACCGGCGAGGTGGATGATCACCAGCCCCGCGAGTCCGGCTCCCAGGCGTCGGCCGGCATGACCGGTTCCACCTGCCAGAAGACTGACCACCGCCGCGGCAAGAGGGAAGGCCAGAAGGTAGCCCCCACTGAACCCACTGAGCCCTGCCAGGCCACCGCTGAACATGGGCGCACCGGCCGCTCCCAGCCCGAGATAGAGGGCCATGCTGCCCGCGGCCACCCATGGCTTGAGGAGATATCCCGCGGCCAGGACCACCAGGACCTGCAAGGTGATGGGGACCGGGGTGAACGGGAGAGGAATTCGAATCTGGGCCGCGAGGGCGGTCAAGACAACCATGGCGAGCGCCATGGGCCATTGATTTTCTGCGGCTCTCACGGGGATGAGAGGCCAGGTGCGTTGCCATATCCGGGTCGAAGACATGAATTCTCCTTGCATGCGGCACCCATGCCGCGCGCGGCATGGCAATTGTATCCCAGATGTTGGCCGGAATGCTAAGATGCGCCCGAGGTAGAGATGAGCGACCCCAGCGATATCGACACGGATCTGCCGTCCAGTCCTCCGGCCACCGGGACTGCTGTTGGGATGGATGAGGACTGGCGGAAGGCTGAACTCGAAAAAATGATGTTCGGGGAGGAGAAATCGTCCTCCGGCAAGATCATCATGGGCATCGCCTTTTTTTCGGTGGTCTCCATCGTGGGCTGGGTGGCCTTCGGCCCCACGGCCCCGGAACCGACCCGCGCCGCAATCCCCGCAAGGAGCGCGGCAGACGTTGCGCCTCTTGTGCCGCGGAAGCCGCCTCCACCTCCACCTCCGCCCAAACCGTACAAGGATCTCTTCGAGATTCAGACCCAGTTCGATGGCACCCGGTACATTGTCTACACCATCCAGACAGGCGACACGCTGGCACGCATTGGTGAGATTCTTCATGACGTCACAGGAGTCTCCAGGCTGATCACCTACCAGGCTATAAGCGATGCCTACTGGAGCAAGTACTTCTCCTACGAGGATCAGAATGAAGACGTTGTCACCGACGAGATGGTCCAGAAGCGCGTTGGTGAATACCTGCAAATCCCCGTTCCGCTGCCCGAGTATCCCGATTTTGAACTGGCCGCGAAAATCGAGGAATACAACGCTTCCTGAGCCGGCCCGCCGGTAGGGGTGCCTGCTCTCGCCCCGTTTGCCCCACTCCATCCGCGAACCTATATTCGTTTCTGCCGGAGTGCAGATGTCTTCGGCTGGAGGAGGCATGAGAGAAACGCTGACCACGCGTGTCTTCGGCAGGCGGCGCAATATCCTGGTCGACAGGCCGTATCAGCACCGCCTCTCCCTCATGACAACCCTGATGGCTCTCCTGCCGCCAGCCCTCTTTTTCGGGATGTACTCGCTGATCACCAGCGAAGGGTCCCGGCGTATCATCGAAGCCAGTCCGGCGCTGGAGGACATGGTTCGTATCCAGAATCGGACCGAGAGCCTCATGATTCTGGCTGCGGTTCTCTTCTATGGGATCGGCGTGTATCTGGTGACTCTGCTGGAATCTCACCGAACCGCCGGCTTCATCCATCGTATCGACGGCCGCCTCAAGGAGCTGTCCCGCGGCAAGTACGCTGGAGTCCTCACACCCCGGCGTGATGATCATTTCCACTTCCTCGCGGTGACCGTCAATCAGCTAAGCCAGGGCCTGCATGAGCGTGCCGAGGAGGAGCTGGCTGCCCTGGACGCCCTCGGGGAGAACCTTGGCGAAGTCATTCTCGGGCTCCGCACGGGAAGCGAAAGCCGGGCCGGTCAAAAACTCGATGAAGTCCGCCACCGCCTGGAAGCCATGCGCCGGCTGAAGGCCGGACAGATGGAGAGCGCCACCGACGCTAGGATCGACATGGTCCAGGTGAGCGATGATCTCCCAGCCGAGAAGGTCGCGCCCCTGCCCCCCGATAGCCTCAGCGGCTGACCGGCACACGCTTTCCAAAGAGAGAGGTCCCCACCCGCACCAGCGTAGCCCCTTCCTCGATGGCAATCTCAAAATCCCGGCTCATTCCCATGGACAGGTCGAAATTCGCAGGCAGGAGTCCCCTTGTCTCCGCCTGCTCGGCCAGTTTTCGTAGACGGCGAAAATAAGGACGGATCTCCTCCGTCTCATCCAGCCAGGGCGGCAACACCATGACCCCGCGCGGCTCCAGCCCCGGGAGTCTGCCGGCCTCCGCGAGGACCTCGGGCAGCCGGGCCGGTGCCACGCCGTTTCGCCCCTGCTCCCCTGTCATCTCGACCTGGACCAGGATCTTGATGATCCGTTGCCCGGCGACGGCGGCCGTGGAAAGAAGACGGACAAGTTCGATGCTGTCCACACTGTGAATCCACGAAAACAGACCGGCGGCGGCGCGCACCTTGTTGCGCTGCAGATGCCCCACCAGGTGCCATTGGATATCTTCGGCTGCGAGCTCGTCCGCCTTGACCACCGCCTCCTGGACGCGATTTTCGCCGAAGTGACGCTGTCCGGCGACCCTCAGATCCAGGACGTTGCCGGCCGAAAAGGTCTTGGACACGGCCACGAGACGTGTGCTGCCCGGAGATCGCCCCGACCTGGCTTCGGCTGCTGCCATGCGCCGGTGGACCTCCGCCAGGCGCCGGGCTGGTGGATCGGGGTGCTGAAGGCTCCTGTTCTCCTGGGATTCCATGCCGACTATGCTGCCATCTCCCGGCCCTGGCCACAACCTTGGCATCAAGACGCACCGAGAGCGCTATCCATGGGACGACGCGGCACCCGGGGAGAGATCATGGCGACATTGCATCCGTTCCGAGGCTGGCGCTACGGTCCGTCCCACAAGGGGCGGCTTCAGCAGTTGATCTCACCCCCCTAAGACGTGGTTTCCGCGGCCCGGCGCCGGGAGATAGCGGCGGTGGTGGCGGGGGTGCGCGCCGGCCAGAGCCAGGCGGCCTTTCTCCTGCGGCCCACCCCCATGCAGGATCTTCTGAAGGTGACCGCCGCGGGCCAGCGCATGCCCCAGAAATCCACCAACTTCTATCCCAAGATTCTCGCCGGCCTGGTCCTGTACAATTTCGCCGGCTGAGCCGGGATGCGGGGTGCGTCCCGCACCGCCTGGTGCCGGGCTCGTTGCGCCCCCCCCTGCCGTTGGGTAAACTTGTATCTGGACTCATCGGAACGGAACAGCCTCAGCGGACCTCAGCGGAGTTTTCATGCAGCACCACCTTCTGACAGCACTTGCCATCCTGATGGTCATGAGCGGCTCGGCACAGGCCGCCAAAAAGGGCGAGAAGACGTCGCCGGCCAAGATCGACCTGGTGGGTATGGACTATCCGGACTACGTCGAAATCATCGGCGCTCTTTCTCTTCCGGATATCGCCCCGGAGGTGCTCACGGCCACCGAAGCCCAGTATCTGCGCCTCTCGCTGGTCGACGTGGAAGACGTCCCCTACCTCGCGACGGGGTACGTCATCTATCAGACCCTCACCACCGAGGCCGTGATTCCGGTGAACATCAACTTCATAGTGGACAAGGATGAAAACGCCTGGTGTTTCAACCCGGAGATCCCTTACTGCACCGACTTCTCGCAACTCAATACCTGGTTGCGAAAGGCCCATGTCAAGGTCAGCAACAAGAAGGAGGCCGGTTCCCTGGCGCGCTACGTCATTGCCTTGGGCATGTCCACCGCTCACCATCCTCAGGATTTTCTGTTTCTTCGGTTGTCCGGTAAATTCGGGGTGGAGCACTGGGAGTTTCTCAAGAACATCGAAGACATCTATGTGCCTGGAAAGGCCAATTTTCGCAGCGAAGCAGAACAGTCAGAGTACGACTCCATCATCCGGAGCTATGAAAAGCGGATCAACAGGCCAACAACGGAACCTCACGGCAAGGGCTGGCGCTTGCACGGGTTCACCTACAAGATCATGAGAGGTAGCGGCGATCTGCGTGAATGGAATATTGACGTGCATCCCAATGGGACGGTGAAGGTCAAGATGACGGCCCTGGAAACAGGCATCGGCGAGATTTCATGGTCCTGGGCTCCGTGAACCCGGGACGCGCACCGCGTCCATGACATCGCCGGGCACCACCTGTTCCCGGCTGGTGGTCGCCCTTGCCCTTCTGACTGTGTCGACGGCCGGCTGCCGGATGTTCACCCGCCCCAATCCGCAGTTGCCACCGGAATTGCGCCCCGGCGACGGACCCACCGCGTCCGCCCTGACCGCGAAGGAACGGCCATCACCCCCAGCCCGCGACACGACGCCGGAACCGGTCGCCACCACCCTGCCGGCGGGGGTGCTCTCCACTCTACCATCCCCTCAACCAGCGGCCGTGAGCCTCCCGGATGCACCCCGGCCCTCCGAGGGCAAAAGTGGCCGCCTTCTCATCGAATCCATGCCGGTGGCACCCAGGGCCAGGGAGCTCACTCCTCTTCCGGATAATCCTGAGTTCCGCAAGGCACTCCGCACATGGGACCAGGGACCCATCCGCTACATCATCCTCAAGGAGGAAGAGGATCTTTTTCACGGCCTCAAGACCGATGAAGATCGGCTGATCTTCATCCAGGGATTCTGGGCCCGGCGCGACCGTTCGCCCGAGACCATCGACAATGAGTACCGGCAGGAGTTCTGGCGGCGCGTGTCCCAGGCGGAGAGGCGGTTCATCGATGCGCCCATGCCCGGATGGAAGACCGACCGTGGCCGGATCTGGATCATCATGGGGCCGCCCGACGAACGGGATGATTTTCGCGTTCGAGCCAAGGGTCCCGGCGTACTGCGCTGGATCTATCGCAACCGGCCCAATTATTATCTTGAACCAAATTTCATGGTCGCCTTCAGGCGCACCACGTCCGGAATCTGGGAACTCTCCAATCACCCCAAGGACTTTGATCCAGTGTTTCGCGATCTCAGATCGTCGGTGCGGTCGGTGCCCTCCTCCATCGGGATCCAGGACGCCATTGCACCCAATCTGGGGGACTACATCGAGGTTCCATCCACGACGCTTCTCTCTCTCTACATGGACCTGGGCCAGGCCATTGCGCCGCCTGAGCTTTACCGGGTGCGGTCAGGCGTTTCCTCCGTGGAAACCACCGAGATCTTCGGGACCATGGACCTGCGCACTTCCTTTGAATTTCTCGGGCCCACGTTCACGGGAAAAGTCCGCACGGGCATCGTTCTGGGCATTCTCAAGGGATCCCTCGTCGCCGAGACGGACACCGAGGAAGCCGACTCGGATCTGAGCATCGATATGTCCATCTACCGCGGGACGGAGGAAGACCCCGGCGAAGTCATTCCGGTTCCAGGAAGTTTTGGCCCCAGTCGGGAAAATTACGTGGCCCGCCTGAATGATCGTCTCCTTTTTCGCACGGAATTGGAGCTGGAACCCGGATCCTATCTGGCTGTCTACCGGGTGCTGGATCGCACTTCGGGACAATCGGCCCAGGCGCGGGAAACCTTCACCATCCCATCCCGGTTCGAGGAAGGGCTGCAGCTCTCGACCATCGTTCTGGCCCGCCATCTGGCCCGCATCAACCTGGACACCGAACGACCCGACGCATTCACCCTGGGCCGTTTTCGTGTCGTCCCGGAGCTGGATGCCACGTACCACAATGGTGAAACGTTTGCCTTCTATTACCAGGTTCATGGGGCAGGATACGACCCGCGAGACGGGAAGCACCGCCTTGATGTCGAGTACAGCTTTGCCGTCAAACAGGACAGTGGCTGGCTGGAGCTGAGTGAGACCCTTATCTACCGAAATCTCACCAATCCCCAGGCGTGGTCGGTACCTCTTCAGGCCTGGCCACCTGCCAACTATCGGCTGCGGGTTCAGATCACGGATCAGGTGACCGGCGAACGCACAAGCAACGACGCGTACTTCCGTGTCATCCCGGGACACTGAGCAGCACGGGTGGCTCGACGGCGTCCATGCCATGGATCATCGGGAACACCTCTTCGTTCTCGCGCCCTGTGCTCCCGACGGCCCTGACTCGTTCAGCGCTCTGCCACCGGCAGACCTGGTTTTGGCTGATTTTCCAGATACTCACGCCCCTCAGGGCAGTGATCCTTGAAGTCACACCAGTGACAGAGGATTCGGGTGCGCGCCGCGAACTCCGTCTCCTTCTCCACGCGGCGAATCGCCGCCGTGGTGGCGCGGGCAAACCCCTGGAGTTGGGTGCTGGAGAGAATCCGCTGGAAGCGTCGGCCGAAGGTCAGGTAATGCCACACATGCCTGACGCGGGCCGCGGCCGGAAGCTCCCCGCGCACGCCGAGTTCGTAGAGGGCCAGCTGCCGGTCCTGCTGGATATCCTGCGGTCGGGGAAGGGATCCTGAAGTCTTGTAATCATGAATCTCGTAGACGCCGTCGGCGCCACGCATGAAGCGATCGATGTAGCCGATCAGCCTGTAGCTCCCGGTCTTGCCCAGACGGATATGGATCTTCTTTTCAAGGCCCAGGACTTCGCCGAATTCCGACTCCGCCGCCTCAGCCTCATAGATCTCAAGGCAATGCCGGCCCAGAAGATGGTAGTCATTGCTGTCGAAGCCGGTTTTCACGATGCGCAGCCCGGCCACGGACGTGGCTGACCAGGCCTCTTCATAGACCGCCAGGAGATCCGCCCGCGATGGCGCCGGCCTGCCCGCACGCAACTCGCCGAAATAGAATTCAAGCGCTTTATGGACACAGATACCGACGTACGCTTCGATCCCCGGTCCCGGCCGAGGAAGTTTGTCGAGATACCTGTAGCGATACTGTCGCGGGCAGTTTTCAAAGGTGGAAAGCCGGGAATGGGAGTAGGTCACGGGCATGGTCGGGCCTGTGCCAGTCTAGCAAACCCACCCTCGGCGCCACCTGACCGAAAAGGACCATCGCATCCGGCCGGGAAGCCCGGCACAACGCTTGATCCCAGGTTCGACTTGGGGGGCAAGCTTGGGATACAGCGGCGGATACGACGGCCCGAGGCGACGAGTCCCGGATGCCGCCCGCTCATCCCAACCGGCTGCATGGAGTCTCTATTCCCCGGTGTCACCGGAGTGGATCGAGAGAATCTCCTCCTCGACCGCCGCCCAGCCGATAGCCGTCACGGCTGACGATGATACCGGTCCAGTCCGGGAGAGGACCTGTGCCACCCAGGGCCCGAATCCGCGCGGAGATGCCCAGGACGGGGGGGAGAGCGTCCGCAAGCCTGCGGGCCTCGGCGACTGAGGGCGGCAACCTGGATGGATTGGAACCGGCGTCGGCGGCCGCCATGAAACGATGAAATGCGCCCAGGCCCAGGGATGACGTCCACTCCGGAAAGGTCAGGACGAGACCGCTCACCTGCCAGTTGGTTCCGCGCAGGCCTGTGACGCGAAGATCGGGCCGCCCGCCGGACACACCCTCCAGGTGCAGGATCAGGGGATTCTCTCCGGTGACCTGCACCCGCCCCGCTCGCGTCGGACCCATGACGGGTTGAAAGTCACGAACCAGCCACCGTGCGGCTCCCAGCGCGGACCCTCCCAGGAGAAGAACCGCCGCAAAGACGCAGGTGGACAGGGCCCGGCCGATGGAGCCCGGGACGTAGGGCTTACCCCGCCTGAAGCGAAAATGAACAGCGCGGCCGAGATGGCGAATTGCCGGTGCCAGGATGACACCACCCGCAAGCATGGTCAGGATGGCAATGAGATAGGCGCGTTCCATCAGGATTCCTCCTCACCGCACATCTGTTCCATGATCCAGCGTAAACGCCGGCCGGCGTCGGCGTTCGCCGGTGGCGCAGCCGGCGGCCGCCGGCCTCCTGCAGGTGGCGGTTTGCTCCCGGGTTCCATGACCCGGCCTGCCAGCGGCGGCACGTCCTTCCCGGCCGCAAGCAGGGAACCCCTCAGGCGCACCAGTTCGGCCTCCCATGCCGGCGACGGCAAACCGATGATCCAGACCCCCTGCCGGATTTCCAGGAGGGGCAAGCGGCGGATCAGGCCCTCACCCGCCAGTTCCCGCCAGCGGCGGGCGGCATGGATCAGGGCGTCCATGCGCGGCGTGACGACAGGCTGGATGGCACTCAATCGTGTCGGCACCGTGCTTCCCGACATGGTTGGCTCGTCCCGGCGCCGCCTCATGGCGTCCTGGCCTCTGCCCGGTGGCTGCGCCAGAGGCGCACCGCTTTGTTGTGTTCCACGAGGCTCGGACTGAAACGGTGGCCACCCCGCCCGTCGGCGACGAAATAGAGGTCCTGGGACGGCTGCGGATTCAGGGCTGCAGCCAGAGCGGCGCGGCCAGGATTGGCAATGGGTCCCGGAGGGAGACCGGTCCTGGTGTAAGTGTTATAGGGGTGTTCCAGATCCAGCCAGCGGGCCAGCGAACCTTCCTGCTGGATGCCGGCCAGCTGGAGCGCATAGGCGACCGTGGGGTCGCACTGCAGAGGCATACCGAGACGCAAGCGGTTCAGAAAAACGCCGGCCACGCGTCCTCTCTCCTCAGGGAGAGCGGTCTCCTTCTCCACCAGCGAAGCCAGGGCGACCCAGGATCGGGTGTTGGTGATCGCCGGCGACGGCAGGCCTGGGCGGCCCTCGCGAAGCTGTCGGGAGACTTCCCGGAATCGCTCCACCATCACCTCCACAACCAACTCGGCGTCGGTGCTGCGGGCCAGTTGATAGGTGTCCGGGAAAAGATACCCTTCCAGATCAACAGCCTGGGAGTCGAAATCCGCCACCAGTTCGGTTCGCCCGGCGGCCGCCTCCAGATCACCTTGAATCTCCAGGTCGGACTCCGCAAGCAAGGCCACTGTCTGCCGCAGCGTGAGTCCCTCGGGAACAGTCAGCGCATGGAGAAGAACATCTCCTGCCACGAGGCGACCCAGCACCTCATGAGGTGCGGCCGCCTCAGCGAAAAGGTACTCTCCGGCCTGCAGGCGATGGCTGACGCCTTGCCACGCAGCCCGCAGGCGGAAACCCAGGGCGGAGCGGATCACACCTTCCCGGGCCAGAAGGCCGGCAACCTGGGTCACGGAGGCCCCCGCCGGAATGACAAGGATGACATCCCCCGGCAGAGGTGACGGAGGAGCCACGGCCGTCCACCCCCAGACGGAGCCCAGGAGCATCATTCCGCCGCCCACAATAAGGGCAGTCCCCTTCATCAACCTGGCCATGGTCAGTCAGCCTGCTCCCGCGAAAGCCTGCGCGTCCAGCCATCCCTGGAGAATCAGTATGGCAGCCAGGCGATCACGTTCCTGGCGCCGGCGCTTTCGCCGGGTGTTTCCCTCCAGAAGGGTTCGCTCGGCCTGAACCGTGGTCAATCTCTCATCCCAGAGTTCGACAGGGAGATGCACGCGCCCGGCCAGTTGGGCGGCGAAGGTCCGCGCCGCCAGGGCCTCAGGACCTTCCTCGCCACTGAGACGAAGGGGAAGACCGACAACGATACGAGCCACATCCTGTTCCTCCACGAGGGATGCCAGGGCAGCCAGGACGGCCTTTCGCCCGTGCACTTCCAACGTCGGCAATCCCTGCGCGATAATACGCAGCGGATCGGACACCGCCACGCCGATCCTTCTGGCGCCGAGATCCAGGCCCATGACACGGCCGGTCTCAGTGCCGGATGCGGGGCCAGGAGATGTAGAAGTCGAAGTCAGGCGAATTCTCCGGGTCATGGCAGCCCAGGCAGGAGCGCGCTCCTGCGGCGCCATAACGCCCACTGCTGTCTTTGACGTGCAGGGTGCCAGGTCCATGGCACGACTCGCACTGCACATGAATCAGTTCAGGGGTCGCCTTGGCGTTGACGAAGCCATCACGACGGCCAAAGCCCACGGTGTGACAGCCGACACATTCTTCACTGAAGTCCTGATTCTTGGCGACCAGAGTGTCGAAGGCCGTGGCATGACTGGTCAGTTTCCATGAGAGCATGGTCTCCAGGTGGCATGTGCCACAGGTTTCCGACCCAGCATAAGTCGCCCGCGAGAGCGGGATAGGCTCCCGCTCCACATGCTCAGTGGCCAGATCGCGATTGATATCGTTCTCTTTGCCCAGAACTTCCTGGGTGAGCATCTGCAATTCCGGATCCTGAGGGTAATCCCGGTTCAAATAATGATTGCGGCGCCGGATACCGGGCTTCCCTTCTCCGTCGGCCGGGAGATGGACTCTGACCTCAGCCAGATACTTGCCCTGGTTACCGGAAAAGACGATGGGCACGCCGGCGGCCACATCCTGGGCCCTGGACAGCACGCCGCCGCTGGCGCCGATGATCAGATCCAGACCCGGCGCCTCCCGGGCCAGTTGGCGGGCCTGGCTGATGGACAGCGAAGTGAGGGCAACCACCAGATCCACCTCGTCCCGCATCTCCTTCACCAGCGTGCGGGCCACTTTGAACGGACTGGCAATGACAATATTGCGACCATCCCGGGTGGCCTTGAGAAAGGCTGTGTTGTAACGGTTCAGACCCATGATGCCGATGCGGATCTCCCGCTCTCCATGCTTCACCTTGTGGAGTACCCAGGGTTTCACCAGGGTGGAGCCGTCATCTTCGAAATGAATATTGGCGGAGACAAAAGGGAAGGTGGCTTGTTTCTGCATGGCCTGAAACGTTTCATACCCTCCGGCCAGTTCCCGTTCGCCCAGCATGACCGCGGCGTATCCAATGATGTTCAAGCCCTGGATGATGCCTTCGTTGCGAACCTTAGCGCTGGCAATGCCCACGGCGGCAAAATTCCCCGCATCCACCCAGACCAGGGGCGACTCCGGATAGGCTCCCTGAAACATCTGTCCGTATCCAGCCCGCCGGGCCAGACCCCCACCAGGGTTCTTCTGTCAGCCGCAGGGTTCGATCTTACCCATGGTGTCACCGGTGGCAAAAAAGGTCACGTCAGGCTCAGGCCCGGGTTCAACCCCCACCGTGCTGTACTCGGTGGGCACGATGCCGCCGGTCTGGGGCGCCGGGACCGCCAGGGCCACCAGGGTTCCCAGGGACAGAATCGCGAGGAACGACAAATACGCCCGGAGCGGGCCAATGGATTCGGAGTTCAACGGAGGTCCCGATTGATTGCCATGCTGAGATGTTGTCATGAAGGGATTATATACCTCCCGGTGGCAGGGTCGTCCAGCACGACCCCCACGAATTGCTCCTCCTTGGGATGCAGATCCTGGCCCAGCGGCCGTTGTGAGAACCGGCGGCGCGCTGCTACGATGGCGCTCCCATGCCCTCCCAGCCACGCCTGATTCTTGCCTCGGCATCCCCACGCCGACTCCTTCTCCTGAGGAACCTTGATCTCTCCTTCATGGTCCGCACCAGCCACATCGCCGAGACTCGCGTGCCCGGCGAGGGTGCTCGTCAGCGGGCCGTCAGGCTGGCCCGGGAAAAGGCCCGGGATGTTGCCTCCCGACTGCGGCAGCCGGCGTGGGTGCTGGGAGCGGATACCCTCGTGGTGGCAGGCACGACGGTTCTGGAAAAACCGGTGAATCGGGATGATGCCCTGCGCATGCTGGACCGGCTCTCGGGATGCCGGCATACGGTCATCACGGGAATCTGTCTCACTCCGGCACACCTGCCCGGACGACGGGAAAGCACTTCGTGCCGTACGACCAGGGTGACATTCTCTCCCCTGTCGCACCACCAGAAGAACTGGCTCCTGACCGATGACGAATACAAGGACAAGGCCGGGGCCTATGCCGTTCAGGGGCGCGCGGCGGCTTTCATCAGCAGCCTGACCGGATCGCCATCCAACGTGATCGGCCTACCCCTGGACCTGGTGTATGAATTCCTGGAAGAGGCGGGCTACATGCCTGCACCGGTCAGGCGGCGCCACCATCCTGCAGCCAGGTCCGGTACCCGGCAGCGCTCATGAGATCTTCTCCGCCACTGGCCACACGCACCCGCAGCAACCAGCCTTCGCCGTAAGGGTCCTGGTTCACCAGCTCGGGGTGGTCGACCAGTGCTCCGTTGACCGCCACAACTTCGCCGTCCACCGGAGCAAACAACTCTGAAACGGCCTTGACCGACTCCACCGTGCCAATCACCTTGCCGGTGGTGAGGCTGTCCCCTTCCGCGGGCAGTTCCACGAAGACCAGGTCTCCCATCTCTTCCTGGGCATGGTGGGTGATTCCCATGGTGGCAGTATCACCCTCCAGGCGCAGCCATTCATGCTCTTTGCTGTATTTCAGATCTTCGGGAACCATCAGGCCCTCTTCAGGCTTGCCAGGCATGTCAGCCTGGCGGCCGGCGATAGAACGGGAGAGGCACCACTTCCGCCTCAACCTCGTTGCCGCGAATGACAATCATCAATTTCGTACCAGGTTCACCATGGGCAACAGGCAGATAAGCCATGCCGATGGCGCGACCCAGTGTCGGTGAATGAGTTCCGCTGGTCACAATGCCCACCTCCCGGCCGGCGACCCGAACCCCGTGCCCGGGACGGGCGATGCCGCGCCCTGTGACCGTGAAGCCGGTGAGACGATGGCTGACTCCTTCTTCTTTCTGCCTGGCCAACGTCTCGCGACCCATGAAATCGCCTTTCTTCAGTTTGACGATGAAGCTGAGTCCTGCCTCCAGAGGGGTGCGGGTCGTGTCGATGTCCTGGCCGTAAAGAGGAAGGGACGCCTCCAGGCGCAGGGTATCGCGGGCTCCCAGGCCCACCGGAACCAGCCCATCCCCTTCTCCCTCGGCCAGCAACCGCTGCCAGACCGAGGGGGCCATGGCAGAAGGAAGGTAAATCTCGAACCCATCCTCCCCGGTGTAACCGGTGCGTGAAATCAAGAGCGTGGCGCCGTCCATGGGTTCCATGGTGAAACGGAAAGAGCCCATATGCTGCAGGTCCTTGCCGAGAAAACGGCCCAGGATATCTGCCGCCCGCGGGCCCTGCACGGCCAGGAGTGCGTATTCCAGGGACAGGTCGCGGACCTCGACGTCACCGTGCACATGGTCCCGGATCCAGGCCAGATCGCCGGCTGTATTGGCGGCGTTCACCACCAGAAGAAAGCGACCCGCGGCGAGGCGATAGATCAGAAGGTCATCCACAAAGGTCCCCGCCTGGGTGAGCAGGGCCGTGTACTGAGCCTGCCCTGTCGCCAGACGGCTCACGTTGTTGGGCGTCATCTCATCAAGAAACGCTTCCGCCTGGGCACCGGACACTTCGAGTTCGCCCATGTGGCTGACATCGAACAGTCCGGCGGCCGTGCGCACCGCCGCATGCTCGGCCATGACCCCACGGTACTGGACAGGCATCTCCCAGCCGGCGAAAGGAACCAGGCGCGCGCCATGGCGAACATGCTCGGCGTGAAGGGATGTGCGGCGCAGAGTCGTTTCAGGGTTCACTGGAGGTCTCCCGCGGGAGAGGCCATCCCCCCGGATCCACATGCATGGTAACGAGGGCCTCGAGGGATCGTCAAGATGCGCCGGCAAAGTGCCGGGCCAGGGCTGCGACCAGATCGGGAACGGTGAAACGAACTGCCTCGATGGTCACGTTGAACCCCAAGTCGCGAGCCGTCTTGCCGGTGACGGGTCCGATGCAGGCAACGGCAACGCCCCCGTCCCTGAGGAGTTGCGGCGCCGACGCAGGCTCCAGGAGTGTTTTGAAGCGGCTGACGGTGGAAGAAGAGGTGAAGGTCACGGCATGAATCCGTCCGGCGCTCAGTTCCTTGCACAGATTCGCCGGCAAGCCCGAAGACGCCACCGCGCGGTACACCACCAGAACTTGCACCACAGCGCCCTGTCGCCGCAGGGTTCGCGGCAGAATATCCCGCGCCGTTTCAGCCCGGGGTATGAGAATCCGGCTGCCCGTGAGGTCCTCACCAGCCAGCTTCTCCAGCAGGCCTTCGGCATCAAACTGTTCCGGGACCAGATCGATCCGCAGACCGTGCCGGGCCAGCCGCCCGGCAGTGGCTGAGCCGATGGCAGCGACGCGGGCAGAGGCAAAGGCGCGCAGATCAAGTCCCCTCTCCCGCAACCGCTGGAAGAAGCAGTCGACACCATTGACACTGGTGAAGATCACCCACGTCTGCCGGCCCAGTTCGTCCATGGCCCTGTCGATCTCCTCCATGTCGGCCATGGGCTCGATGCGGACGGTGGGACAGAGAATCGCCTCGGCGCCGGCTTCCTCGAGCCACGCGACCATCTCAGCGGCCTGATGGGGGGGGCGGGTCACCAGCACGCGCCTGCCATGCAGGGGGCGGCAATGAAGCGATGTCTGCACCTCAGTGGCCAAGGCAACAGAGAGAGGCAGGCCAGGCACGACTTCCACGGTGACACCCTGGCTCCGCAGAGCCTTCAGGGCGTCCGCTCCATGACCATCCACCATGGGGTCGCCGTGAGTCAAATAGACCACCACGAGGCCCCGGGCGGCAGAGTCGGCGACCCTGTCCAGCAGGTCCCCCTCCTGGTCCCCCATGCTGGCCGCACCCTCCCGCATCAAGGGCAGAACGCTGGCGTGGAGATCTGGCGGCAGCACCAGGAAATCCGCAGCGGCCACCAGCCCCCGGGTGCGCAGGGTCGTCAGCAGGGGATCGCCAGGGCCCCAGCCGGCCAGATACACGACTCCGGCACGGGCCGGAGCGCTCTCAGTCATCGGCCAAGGACTGGCCCGCCGGGTTCTCACGGGCCGCGCGCAGGAGTTCGACGGCGCCACGGCTCTTGAGAGCCTCGGCCACTTCGTGTCCCAGTCGGGCGGCAGCATCCGGACTGCCCCGCCGCTCCTCCCGGAGGATTTCAGTGCCATCGGGGCGGGCCACCAGGCCCCGGACGACCATGTCCCCGGCCTGGATGCGTGCCAGGGCCGCCAGGGGCACCAGGCAACCAGCATCCAGTTCCGCCAGCACCGTCCTCTCGGCCGTCACCTCCCGGCGGGCATCCGCGTTCTCCAGACACCTGAGAGCCCTGATCACCTCATGGTCGTCGGCCCGGCATTCAACGGCCAGGGTTCCCTGCCCAGGCGCCGGCAGGCAGGTTTCCACAGGAATCGGCCAGCAGCGATCATCCACAAGATCCAGACGCTGCAGCCCGGCCAGGGCAAGAACAATTCCATCCACCTCGCCGGCTTCCAGCTTGCGAATGCGAGTGTCCACATTGCCCCGCATGTCCATGAAGCGCAGGTCCGGCCGGCAGGCAAGAAGCTGGGCCCGGCGGCGGAGCGAAAGGGTGCCCAGGACGATGCCCTGAGGCAGATTCTCCAGGGAGAAGCCGTCCCGGGTCAGAAGAACATCGCGCGGGTCCGCCCGTTCAGGATGAGCCGCAAGGGTGAGGCCGCCAGGAAGCTCGGCGGGGAGATCCTTGGCGGAATGAACCGCGAGATCCACCTGCCCATGCAGGAGGGCATCCTCGATCTCCTTGACGAAAATTCCCTTGGTGGACATCTGGACGGGATGGCGATCCGCAAAACGATCACCAGTGGTGGCGATCACCTCCAGCACGACCTCCTCAACACCGTTCTCCCGCAGGCAGCGGGCAATATGCCGGGACTGCCAGAGTGCCAGCTTGGAGTCTCGCGTGCCGATTGTCAACTTACGCATCATGTTGTTCGTTCCCTGCTTTGCTCACGGGCGCCTGCGGAGCGCCTTCATGCCGTGGCTCACCGGCTCGCGGTGGCGAGTCTATTTCGGCCTCCTGGCTGAGACCGAACAAGCGGCGCAAGAGATCCACCTGTCCCGGCGATGCGTTCCCATTCATGGATTTCTTGAGCTCCACCATGGGACGGTGGAGTATTTTATTGACCAGGCCGCGCCCGAACTCCTCCACCACCGCCAGTTGTTCAGGGGTCATGGACGTCATGCGTGAGCGAAAACGCTCGAACTCGTCCAGGCGGACATCGTGCATGGACTTGCGCATGGCGGCAATGGTGGGACCTGCCGCCAGGTTACGAAACCAGGTCTGGAAGGCCTGCACTTCCTTTTCAACGATCTCCTCGGCCAGCCGGGCCTCCCGCTTGCGCTCCTGCAGGTTGTCGTCCACAACCCGCTGCAGGTCGTCGATGTCATAGAGGAAGACATTGTCGACCTGGTTCACCGCAGGATCGATATCCCGTGGCACGGCAATATCGATGAAGAAAATAGGCTTGTTGCGGCGCTTGCGCATGAGAGCCGTCACGTCTTCCCTCTTCAGAACGACGTTGGGCGCCGAGGTGGACGAGATCACGATATCCACCTGGAGGAGGCATTCTTTCATATGCGCGAAGCTGACGGCTTCTCCCTGGATCCTGCGCGCCACCTCCACGGCTCGCTCATACCGCCTGGTGCTCACGAAGATTCTGTCAGCGCCTGCGCCCACCAGATGCTGGAGAGTCAGCTCACCCATCCTCCCGGCACCCAGGACAAGAACGGCCCGCCCCACCAGGGAGCCAAAGATCTGGCGGGCCAGTTCGCAGGCGGTGTAAGAGATGGAGACCGGATTGCGGCCGATGGCAGTATCCGTACGCACGCGCTTGGCACTCTGGAAGGCCCGCTGGCAGAGCCCGTCCAGAATGGTTCCCAGCTGGCCTTCCCGCAGCGCGCAGGTGTGCGCATCCTTCACCTGTTTGAGGATCTGGGGCTCGCCGATGATCATGGAATCAAGGGATGCCGCCACCCGGAAGAAGTGGCGAACCGCTTCAAGGTCCCAGAATGTGTAGAGAGAACGATCCAGGCTGCTCTTCTCGATACCACTCTTTTCCTGGAGAAAGCTCCGCACCTGAGCCAGTGTGGCTGCGGGATCGTCGCAACGTAGAAGAACTTCGGTCCGGTTGCAGGTGGAGAGGAGCACGGCCTCCTTCACTGCCGGTGCCATCTGCCGCAGGCGTTCCAGCGCCTGAGGTACGGAGTCGGCGCTAAAAACCATGCGTTCTCGCACCTCCAGAGGCGCAGTGTGATGGCTGAGGCCGGTGAGAAGCAGCTTCACGGGTCCCTAGAGGAACGGGCCGCCGATGAGGCGCAACATGACGGCGGCGAAACCCGCGATGGTCAGAAACGCCATCTTTCGGCCGCGCCAGCCGGTCACCAGGCGGGCATAGAGAACAACACCGAAGATAACCCAGGAAACCAGGGCAAGGATCTCGCGCTGGCTCTGCCAGATATCGAAGGTGCCTCTCATGTTGGCACTCCAGACGGCAGCCAGGGCGAGACCGATGGTCAGGAGACCGAACCCGATCATGAGAGAGACATACAAAACTCGATCGCAGGCCGACAGGGAGGGCAGGGGCAGGAAGAAACTCACCGGCCGTTTCTGTTTGAGTGCCTTCTCCTGGACCAGGTACATGACACTGAAGGTGAAGGTGAGAAAAAGAGCACCGACACCCAGGGTGGAGACAGCGATGTGCAGCCGGAGGAGCGGCTGGTTATAGGCGGGGGCGACGACCACTGACTCGGGAAGCAGCCAGCCGCTGAACAGGAACAGGAGCAGAGCCAGGGGAAGCATGAAGATTCCCAGGACATGGAGGCGGTAGCGCATGTACCCGTAGAGGTAAATGGCCACCGCGATGAGGGCCAGAGCGGAGAGCACGTTCCGGATCGCACTGCCCTGTGCGGCCGGCAGGTGCTGGAAAGTGATCGTGAAGGCGCCCAGGTGGGCCACGAAGCCTGCCCCGGCAGCGATTGGCGCCAGAGCAAAGAACCCTTTTCGTCGCGCCAGCAGCGACCCGAAGGCCAGCAGCGTGGAGAAAGCGTACCCGCCGAGAGCCAGTCGTTGCAGGATGATTTCCAAGGAGAGTCCGCCGTAGGTTGACCGGCATCATTCTATCAGCCCCGGCGCCACCCGGACAAGGCGACAGAGAGCGCCTAGGACCGTGCCCCCGTGGCGCCGTCACGGGCGCGCAACCGGTTCA
>SMVA01241490.1_pt1 | contig 51276 bp, 52 predicted proteins | sample 2456451 | NCBI WGS metagenome assembly SMVA01 (sample SAMN11095933, study PRJNA526329) | marine sediment metagenome | biome: Marine sediment; feature: Surficial sediment; material: Deep marine sediment; isolation source: Hadal surficial sediment | place: Pacific Ocean | collected 2014-05 | depth...
GACCACTCACCCGGTTGAGTTCGATATGTATTACTCGCTCTAGACGTTACCGCTTCACTTCAAAGGCCCGCTCTGCGGGTCTTTTTTATGTTCCGCACGACGGTAGCAAAAAAATAAAGCTATGGTATCGTGGTGAGTCCCCTTCAACTAACGGTGTCCCCATGCGTAGACTGTTGGTAGTTTTACTGATGGCTGTTCCCCTGTCCCTGGCGGCCCAGACCGTTTACAAATCCGTGGACGAAAATGGCAACCCCGTTTTTTCAGATACCCCGCCGACCAATGGATCAGCAGTAAAAAATATTCAGGTCAGCCCGACCAACAGCGCTGCACCACCACCCGACATACCCCGGCCGCCCAAACCAGTCGTTGAGGAGGAGGAAATCGAAGCGACGGTGGAGATTACCTCCCCCGCCCCCGATACCACCATCGCGGTTGGCTATGGCGGCAATTTCTCGGTCAGCGCCCGCACCAATCCGCCCCTGGGCGCAGGCACCTCGGCCCAGTTGCTAATGGACGGGGTAGCAGTGGGCGCGCCGCAATCCGTTACCTCCTGGGCGCTCACTAATGTGTTTCGCGGTGCCCATGTCCTGAGCGTGACCATAGTAGACGCCGGTGGTGAGCAAGTGGCGATCTCTCCCCCCGTGACGGTTTATGTTCGCCGCGCCTCACAGCTTCACTGATTCATTGCGGATCACTCTGGACAGCGCCCACCATTAGGCGCACCATTATGGTGCGCTACTAATAACGCGCCGGCCCCTGAACGCTCTCTATCGCTTAGCAGTTAACTACTCCGCTTATTCAATACCAAGCAGTTAGTACTTACTTACTATGCGAAGGCCTACTGCCGCGGAATCATAATTTTCTGTGTCGAATTGGCGTTGTTGGCGTTAATTTTGCTACACAGAAATACTCGCGACGAAAAGGAGCCTTCCCGGGCAACCATGCAGCACAGTACAGACATTCTGGAAAACATAAGCACCGGCGTAATTTCGCTGGACAGCGACCTGATTGTCACCGCCATCAACTCGGCAGGCCAGGCTCTACTGGAAGTTTCTCTGAGCCGGTCCATCGGCATGCGCGCCAACCAGCTGGTACTGCGCGCCAGCGAATGGCAGCACCATCTCCAGCAGGCGCTAGGCAGTAACGCGCCGCTCACCCGGCGCGGCATGCCGCTGACATTGCTAAATGGCCAGGAAATTCACGTCGACCTCATTCTAAACCCCATACTCGGCAAACAGGGCACCACCGGTCTTTTGGTGGAGCTACAGGCAGTGGACCGGCTGCTTAGGATCAGCCGCGAAGAGAGTATGATGCACGCTCAGGAAACCACCAAATCTGTCATTCGAAGCCTCGCCCACGAGATCAAAAACCCCTTGGCAGGAGTGCGCGGCGCGGCTCAGCTGTTGGCTGGGGAATTGACCAGCGACCACCTCAAAGAATACACCGAAATAATTATCAGGGAAGCTGATCGACTCAGGGATCTGGTGGATCGTCTGTTGGGACCCCGCCAGCAACTGACCATGCTCGACCTGAACATCCATGAAGTGCTGGAGCATTTACGCCATCTTCTGGCGGCGGAAACCGGAAATCAACTGACCATTATTCGCGACTACGACCCCAGCCTGCCGGATATTCCAGGCGATCGTAGCGCGTTAATACAGGCGCTCCTGAATATCATGCGCAACGCTCTACAGGCAGCAGATAGCCTGGACGAGTGCACTATCACTCTGCGCACTCGTTCGCAACGCCAATTCACCATTGGGGCAACCCGGCATCGCCTGGTCTGCCGGATCGATATAAGCGACAACGGCCCGGGCATTCCCGAGGACATTATGCACGCTATCTTCATTCCCATGGTTACCGGTCGCGCAGAGGGAACCGGCCTTGGCCTGGCCATCTCCCAATCGATTATCAACCGCCATGGGGGCTTGCTCGAATGCTCGAATGCGCCGGGGAAAACCACGTTCACGATCTATCTACCGATGGAAACACAACATGCAAAATGACCATACAGTCTGGGTAGTGGATGATGACAGCTCTATCCGCTGGGTTTTGGAAAGAGCCCTGAGCCAAGCGGGCATTTCTATCGAGTGCTTCGAAGATGGTGAAAAACTGCTGGCGAGAATTGGCCGCGAACAACCGGATGTCATCATCAGCGATATCCGCATGCCCGGCGTCGACGGTCTCACGGTGTTATCCCATATTCATGAGCACTATCCCAATCTACCCGTCATTATCACGACCGCCCACTCCGACCTCGATAGCGCCGTGGCATCCTATCAACAAGGCGCCTTTGAATATTTGCCCAAGCCCTTCGACACCGACGAAATCATTGCCATTACAGAGCGCGCCATCGCCCATGCCAGGGAGAAGAGCGGGCAGATACCCGCACCGATCGAATTGCCCAAAACAGACATCATTGGTGAAGCGCCCGCCATGCAGGAGGTTTTCCGCGCTATTGGACGCCTGGCCCACAGCAATATCACCGTATTGATTAACGGTGAATCGGGCACAGGCAAGGAACTGGTCGCCCGGGCACTGCATCGACACAGCCCGCGCGGCCAAAACGCCTTTATTGCCCTCAACATGGCCGCTATTCCCAAAGACCTCATGGAATCGGAATTATTTGGGCACGAAAAAGGGGCCTTTACCGGGGCCAATAGTAAGCGCGAAGGGCGCTTCGAGCAGGCCAACGGCGGCACTTTGTTTCTCGATGAAATAGGCGATATGCCCGCCGAAACACAAACACGATTGCTGCGGGTGCTGGCGGACGGCGAATTCTACCGGGTGGGAGGCCACATATCGGTTAAGGTGGACGTGCGCATCATCGCCGCCACCCACCGCAACCTGGAACTGTCGGTTCAGAGCGGTGAATTCAGGGAAGACTTGTTCCACCGCTTAAACGTCATCCGCATTCACATCCCAAAACTGGCCGAACGCCGCGAGGACATCGTCCGCCTTATGCAGTACTTCTTCCAGAAAGCGGCGGAAGAACTGGGGGGTGAACCCAAGGTATTGCTGCCCGAAGCGGAACAGTTTCTGGTCGGCCTGGACTGGCCGGGCAATGTCCGCCAGTTGGAAAATACCTGCCGTTGGATTACGGTGATGGCGTCTGGCCGGGAGGTACACCTGACCGACCTGCCCCCCGAGTTGGGAAATATTTCTCAACCCATTGCAAAGGCGGTAGATGCGAGTTGGAGCGAGCTCCTACAGCAGTGGGCTAGCAATGAGCTCCTGCAGGGCAAGCAGGGAATTCTGGATCAGGCAACTCCGCAATTTGAGCGAGCGATGATAGAAGCTGCCCTGCAACATTCACAGGGGCGCAAACGGGAAGCCGCGGAACGCCTCGGTTGGGGGCGTAACACCCTGACCAGAAAAATGAAAGAGTTGGGCATGTAGGCCATCGGCGTTACTATGCCGCCATGCTAAAGATTGTCCTCCACCAGCCGGAAATACCACCCAATACCGGTAATATTATTCGCCTGTGCGCGAACACCGGTTGCTCGCTGCACCTCATTGAGCCGCTGGGTTTTGAGTTGAATGACAAACGGATGCGCCGGGCAGGCCTGGACTACCGGGAGTTTGCCAGTGTGGAGGTTTATCCGAATCTGGCCAGCTTCTGCCGGCGCAATGACGATCCGCGGCTGTTTTGCATCACCACAAAAGGCACCACGCCCTATCACCAGGTGAATTACCGGGCCGGCGACGCCATTGTTTTTGGCTCAGAAACCAAAGGCCTGCCGCCGGAGTTGCTGGCGGCAACACCCGCCCACCAGCGCATACGGATACCCATGAGAGAGGGCAGTCGCAGCCTCAATTTATCCAACGCCGCCGCAATTGTGGTCTATGAAGGCCTACGTCAATTAGGGTTTGATAAGCTCACATAAATGGCGAATCAGGCGCGGTACAGCCACGGGGTTCGGCAAAGGTTGTCGCCGGTCTCACGCTCTACAGTGCAAACCAGAGAAAATCTTTGCCGAACCCCGTGGCGTCTTGATTCCCCGATTATCTGATCAATCCGAGGCTATACCTAGTGAGTAGCAGCCTCTTCCTTAGCTGGAGCAGCCTGAGACTGGGCCATTGCCTGAACAAACAGGGCGTCGAAGTTGACAGGGGCGAGCATAACCGCCGGAAAGCCACCTTTCACACAAACGGTATCAATGCTTTCACGCGCATAGGGGAAAAGGATATTGGGTGCGGCAGTGGCCAGCACACGACGCAGGTCGTCGCCCTCGATACCGACTATGTAGAAAATTCCCGCCTGCTGGACTTCTACCAAAAACGCAGTGTCGTCATCAACTTTTGCCGTAATTGTAACCGTCAGCACGACTTCGAAATTTCCCTCTTCATCAATTTTGTTGCTCTTGGTGTTGAGGTCTACATTGATCTTGGGCTGCCATTGCTTTTTAAATATGTTCGGGCTGGATGGCGATTCGAAGGATAAATCCTTTGCATAGATCCGTTGCATCGTAAATTGTTGCTGTGGCTGCTCCTGTTGAGCAGCTGTACCTGATTCTTCTTCGGCCATGGAGGCATCCTCTATTTATAAATTAATGAAGTGTACGCAAAAAAATAATAACTAAAATCACGCGGATTTCAGCAATTCGTTTAACCGCCCCTGGCGTTCAAGGTGTGCCAGGTCATCAAATCCCCCGATGTGCTGCGTGTCTATCCATATTTGCGGCACCGTGTAGCACCCACTCAGTTCAACCATCCGTCGGCGCATGTCGGGGGCGCGATCCACACAAATATCGGTGTATTCCACGTTTTTGCTATCCAGTAGGTTTCTCGCCCGAATACAAAAGGGGCAAAACGGTGTTGAGTACATTTTAACGGCGGCTGACATGCAGCTGGCTATGACTTGGCGATGGTCGGGAGCTGCAGATTACTCCACTCCATCATGCCACCGGTCATCTTGTAGACCTGCTCAAACCCATTTGCTTTCAACTGTTTTCCCGCGGCACCCGCCTGCTGGCCCATTTTGCACACTAATACAATGGGTTTACTTTTGTGTTTTTCAAGCTCCGCCAGGCGCGATTCCAACTTGAGCGCTGGAATATGCAAGGCATTTACAATATGACCCTTTTTATATTCGCCAGCATCGCGTAAATCCAGAAATAGCCCTTCCTGGGCATTGACGATGTTGATGGCCTGCTGAGGCGACAAAGACGGTCCGGACTTGCGGGACTCGTGAAAATATAACATGGCCGCCACAACCATTATCGCGGCCACCAGAACCCATTGTTGGGAAACAAACTCGAGAAATAACGCCATTGTAGTATTCAGTTAAACCTGTTTGATCAGCTGGCGATTATCGCAACGACCAGCAAAAAAGGGCGCCAAGTATACAGTGTCTCGATTGTATCAACCAGCCCCACATTTTGACGGTGCGATGGCCGCCCGGAAGGGGTAAAATGCTGGACTTCGCGCCACGCTCGATAGGACAGCTATGAACAAAATCGGCAATTCTCCCACCTTACTCCTCATACTGGACGGTTGGGGTCACCGCGAGGACACCCGAGACAATGCCATCGCAAACGGCAACACCCCGGTCTGGGATCGCCTGTGGCAGAACGCCCCGCACACCCTGATTTCAAGCTCTGGCCTCGACGTGGGCTTACCGGAAGGGCAAATGGGCAATTCCGAGGTCGGCCATATGAGCCTGGGTTCGGGCAGAGTGGTATTTCAAAATATAAGCCGCATAGACCAGGCAATTGCCGACGGCAGTTTCGAGACTAACCCCGCCTTCACCGCGGCCATAGACAAGGCCTGCGCCGGCAATGCCGCCGTGCACATTATGGGCTTATTATCACCGGGTGGCGTGCACAGTCACGAGCGCCAGATCGAAGCAGCTATCAGGCTAGCCGCCAAACGAGGGGCGAAACGCATCTACCTGCACGCATTCCTCGATGGCAGGGACACCCTGCCACGCAGCGCCGCCAATTCACTGGACAAAATGGACAAACTGTTTGCGTCTCTGGGCTGCGGCCGCATTGCCTCAATGGTTGGGCGCTACTACGCCATGGACAGAGATAACCGCTGGGACAGAATAGCCATCGCCTACGAGCTGTTGACCGAGGGGAAAGCTGACCACTCCTTTGACAACTCCGGCACCGCGCTGGAGGCCGCTTATGCTCGCGGCGAGAACGATGAGTTTGTATTGCCCACCACCCTGCGCGCAGCGGGGCAGGAAGCTGCTCTCATTTCCGCCGGGGACGTCGTTCTGTTCCTGAACTTTCGCTCTGACCGGGCGCGCCAATTGACCCGCGCCCTGGTTGATCCTGACTTTTCCCAGTTTACGCGCCGGGTCACTCCGCAACTCGCCGACTTCGTTATGACGACAGAATATGCCGCCGACATCGCTGCGAGCTGCGCCTTTCCCGCGGCAGCGCTGGTGAATGTGCTGGGTGATTATCTCGCCCAGTCAGGCCACACTCAGTTGCGTATAGCAGAGACAGAAAAATATGCCCATGTGACCTTCTTTTTCAGCGGCGGCCGGGAGGCCCTGTTCGAAGGGGAGGAGCGCATCATGATCCCCTCGCCCGATGTGGCAACGTATGATCTGCAGCCGGAGATGAGCGCCCCCGAGCTCACTGACAAATTGGTTGATGCAATTCACTCGAAGAAGTATGACCTCATCGTTTGCAATTACGCCAACGGCGATATGGTGGGCCACACCGGGGTATTTGAAGCGGCAGTAAAGGCGGTAGAAGCTCTGGATGAATGCCTGGGTCGAATTGAACAGGCGCTGCTGGAAGTTGGCGGCGAGGCGCTGGTTACTGCTGACCACGGAAATTGTGAGCAAATGATCGACTACGAATCCGGCCAGAAGCACACCCAACATACTACTGAACCGGTGCCCCTGGTGTTTATTGGTCAACGCCGGGCCACCCTCGCCCAGAGCGGGGGCACGCTGGCGGACATTGCGCCAACGCTTCTGTCCATGATGGGTCTTCCCCAGCCCGCTGAAATGACCGGCTCCAACCTTGTAGATTTCGCCTCCTGAAGGTGGTGCTCGCACGGCTGCTATTTCTACCGGTAGTCATTGCCCTGACCCTGCCATCAACTGGCCTCGCGCAATCCGATGAAACGGAGGCCCGGGCCCAGTTGGAACAGCTACAACGGGAAATTAAGGGCATTACCAGGCAGATTTCCGCTGATAAGGCCCGTAAAGACACCCTGCAAAATCAGTTGCGCGAGGCCGAAGTGGCCTTGGGATTACTGCAAAAGGACATTACTGAGAACCGCAAAGCCCTGCAACGCTCCCGCCAGCGTTTGACAGAATTGACTGTCCGTCAGCAGGAGCTGACCCGCTCCCGGGACGCACAGCAGGAACAAATTGCCCTTGAACTGAGGGCCGCCTACCGGATGGGGCAGCCCCGGATCAAGATACTGCTGAATCAGGACGACCCCAACACCCTGGCCAGGGTGCTCGCCTATTACCGCTATTTTTTTCAGGCTCACAACGAGCATATCGACAAATACCGCGAGATTCTGGCGGAACTGGAGGAGCTGAAACCTGCAATCCTCTCGCTGGCGTCACAGCTGGAGAAAGCAGGGCAGCACCTGGCGCGCCAACAACAGGATCTGGTCCAGGCAAAACGATCCCGCGAGCGGGCAGTGACAAAATTACTGGCTAGTATTGCTGGCAGGGGCGGCCAGCTCAAACAATTGCAACAGGACCAGCGCGAGTTGGAACGCCTGCTGGAAGCCATTGTAGAAGCCGTGGTGAATCTAACAATGCCAGCGGATTACAAGGCCTTTGCCGCAGCCAAAGGTTCCATGCCCTGGCCGGTATCCGGTCGCGCCAGCCACCGATTCGGCAAATCGAGAAATGCCGGCAAGATGCGTTGGCAAGGCGTCACCATACCGGCCAAAGAGGGCACCCAGGTAACAGCTATTCACCACGGCAGGGTGGTCTATGCCGATTGGCTACGCGGCTCAGGGCTGCTGCTGATTATAGATCACGGCGACGGCTATATGAGCCTTTATGCGCACAATCAGAGTTTGCTGCGCGAGGTGGGCGAATGGGTCTCCGCAGGCACAGCCATCAGTACGGTCGGTAGCAGCGGCGGCCAGGACGCCAGCGCCGTATATTTTGAAATTCGGTACCGGGGCAAACCGACCAATCCCGCCAACTGGTGCAGGCGCTGACTCCACGACGCTGCTTTAATTGCCACAGAAGCCGCGGTGAATGAGTTACACTAGTATCTCGATTGATTGCCATTTTAGAGCCGCGCCATGATATGTCATACCCCCCTGAAGAAGCCCCTGGCCACAGCCGCCCTGGCTCTTGCACTTTCTGTCTCGGCCGCCGTCTCCGCGGTGGAGGAAAAGGGTGAATTGCCACTGGAAGAGCTGCGCACCTTCGCCGATGTATTCAACCAGATTCGCATAGGCTACGTGGAGGAGATAGACGACAGCACATTGCTAAAATATGCCATTGAGGGAATGCTGATGGGTCTTGACCCGCACTCGGTGTATCTGACAAAAGACGCCTTCGATGACCTGCAAAGCACTACATCGGGCGAATTTAGCGGACTGGGTCTGGAAGTTGGCATGGAGGACGGCTTTGTCACCGTCATCTCGCCCATCGACGGTACACCCGCCGCAAAGGCGGGCCTGCAAACCGGCGATGTCATTCTCAAGCTGGACAATGTGTCGATCAAGGGCCAGAGCCTGAACGAAGCCATTGAAAAAATGCGCGGCGAAAAAGGCAGCGAAATAGAGCTCCTGATAGGTCGCCCGGGGGAGAGCCAGCCCTTTTCGGTGACCCTGGTGAGAGACATCGTTAGAATGGCGAGCGTGCGGGAACGCTGGCTGGAGCCTGGCTATGGCTATATCAGGATTGCCCAGTTCCAGAAGCGTACCGGTGAGGATGTCGACAACGCCCTCACCAAACTGTTGGAAAAAGAGGAGCTAAAAGGGCTGGTGTTGGATTTGCGCAACAACCCTGGTGGCGTCCTGCGCGCCAGTGTAGATGTGGCGGGCCTGTTCCTCGACGGTGGCACGGTAGTCTACACCGAGGGGCGGCTGGAAAATTCCGAAATGAACTACCAGGCCTCCGCGGGCGATGCCAGTGATGGCACCCCGGTGGTGGTATTGATAAATGGCGGCTCGGCCAGCGCGTCGGAAATTGTCGCCGGCGCGCTGCAGGATCATGGCCGCGCCGTGCTCATGGGCACCAAGAGCTTTGGCAAGGGATCGGTACAAACGGTTTTGCCTCTGTCTGACTCCAGAGCGGTTAAGTTGACAACCGCATTGTATTTCACGCCCAACGGACGCTCTATTCAAGCTCTGGGAATAGCCCCTGATATTCTTGTTGAGCGGGCCAAGGTAACCGCCTATAACACTGCCTCCAGGGTAAAAGAAGCAGATCTTGCCGGACACCTGGAAAATGCCGGCGGCGAAACAACGGGCGCCAAATCAGATAACGCGCGTGAAAATGCCAGCACCCTGCTATCTACCGACAACCAGTTGTATGAAGCACTAACCCTGTTAAAGGGCTTGAACATACTGGGCGCGTACAAATCCAGGGAAGCCGCACAAGCCCCCGTACAAAGCGAGGAAGAAGAGGCCGCGGAAGGGTAACAGGAATACCTAAAGCCTGACCTCTATGCCGCGGGCCGCCATATGGGCCTTGGCTTGCGGCACGGTGTACTCGCCAAAGTGAAAAATGCTGGCGGCCAGCACTGCATCGGCACCGCCCAGCAAGATACCATCCACCAGGTGGTCCAGCGTTCCCACACCACCCGAAGCAATCACCGGAATTTCAACGGCATCGGTAATCGCACGGGTTAGACCCAGCTCGAAACCATTTTTTGTGCCGTCTCTGTCCATGCTGGTCAATAGGATTTCACCCGCGCCAAAGTCCGCCATTTTTTTTGCCCAGACCACGGCGTCAATGCCAGTCTCCCTGCGTCCGCCGTGGGTAAAAATCTCCCAGCGAGGCTCGCCGTCGACATCTGCAACCCGCTTGGCGTCAATGGCCACCACAATACACTGGGCGCCGAAACGCTGGGCTGCTTCACGCACTAACTCGGGATTGTGAATGGCCGCGGTATTGATACCCACTTTATCGGCACCCGCATTGAGCATGGTGCGGATATCCGCCAGCGAGCGAATCCCTCCGCCCACGGTCAGCGGGATAAACACCTGTTCGGCAATTCTTTCGACAATGTGTACGGTGGTATCGCGGCCCTCATGACTGGCGGTGATATCCAGGAAGGTAATCTCATCGGCACCCTGTTCGTTATAGCGTTTGGCAATTTCTACCGGATCCCCCGCGTCGCGTATATCGACAAAGTTCACGCCCTTTACCACGCGACCATTGTCCACATCCAGGCAGGGAATAATGCGTTTGGCCAGTGCCACCTCAGGCGCTCTCATCGCAAAAGCGCTGGGCCTGGGCAACATCCAGAGTGCCCTCGTAAATGGCGCGCCCGGTAATGGCGCCACAGATGCCCTGATCGGCCACCGCCTGCAGGGCCCGGATGTCTTCCATATTGGTAATGCCGCCGGAGGCAATAACCGGGATGCTGGAGGCCCGGGCCATCGCCAGGGTCGCCTCCACATTCACCCCCTGCATCATGCCGTCTCGGGCGATGTCGGTGTAAACAATGGCCGCGACGCCGTCGCTTTCAAATTTCCTGGCGAGATCACTCGCCTGAACATCGGAGACTTCAGCCCAGCCATCGGTGGCCACAAGACCATTTTTGGCGTCCAGACCCACGATGACCTTGCCGGGAAAAGCCCGGCATGCCCGGGCCACAAACTCCGGCTCTTTAACGGCCTTGGTACCAATAATGACGTAACTCACTCCGGCTTTAATATAATGCTCTATGGTATCCAGGGTACGGATACCGCCCCCGATCTGGATCGGCAGATCCGGGTAGGCAGCGGCAATGGCGGTGACTACTTCGCCATTTACCGGCTCGCCGGCAAAGGCGCCATTCAAATCGACCAGATGCAGACGGCGACAGCCTGCGTCCACCCAGCGCTGGGCCACCGACACGGGGTCGGCGGAGAATACCGTGCTGTCCTCCATCAGACCCTGACGCAGGCGAACACATTCGCCATCCTTTAAATCGATCGCGGGGATTATCAACATTGGCCGTTCCATGTAATAAAATTGCGTAGCAACTGCAGCCCTGCTGTGTGGCTCTTCTCCGGGTGAAACTGCACCGCGAACAGGTTGTCCCTTGCCAACGCTGCATCGATGCTCACCCCGTACTCAACACTGCCCGCCAATAGTTCACGGTTGGCCGCTGCCACGTAGTAACTGTGCACAAAGTAAAACCGTGAATTGTCGGCAATGCCATCCCACAACGGGTGAGTGCCCACCTGCCGCACCCGGTTCCAGCCCATGTGGGGTACTTTCAGGCGCTCGCCCTGCTCATCCGCCAGGGGCTTGCCGAAGAAGCGAACTTCCCCGGGAATGATATCCAGGCAGTCAACACCGTCATTTTCCTGCGAATGCGTCAGCAACGCCTGCATACCCACGCAGATGGCCAGTACGGGTTTGTGTTGTTCTGTGAGTACATCCAACAGCAGCTCGTCGCATTTAAGGCGGCGGATTTCGGCCATGCAGTCGCGGATGGCGCCCACCCCGGGAAACACAACGCGATCTGCACTGCGAATAAGTTCGGCGTCGTGGGTAACCAGAACTTTCCCGGCCCCCACATGCTCCAGCGCGCTGGCCACGGAATGCAAATTACCCATGCCGTAGTCAATGACGGCGACAATACCACTCATGGTTTCAGCCTACAGCACACCTTTGGTTGAAGGGGTCACGCCCGCCATGCGCGGATCGGCGGTGAGCGCCATGCGCAGCGCACGGCCAAAAGCCTTAAACACGGTTTCTGCTTGGTGGTGCGCATTCTCGCCCCGCAAGTTATCCACATGCAGGGTAACCAGTGCGTGGTTGATAAAGCCCTGGAAAAATTCGTGGAATAGATCCACGTCGAAATCTCCCACCGTTCCACGGACAAAGGGCACCTTGAAGACCAGGCCCGGTCGGCCCGAGAAATCAATAACAACACGCGACAGCGCCTCATCCAGTGGCACGTAGGCGTGGCCGTAGCGTAAAATCCCTTTCTTGTCGCCCACGGCCTTGGCAACCGCCTGTCCCATGGTAATACCTATATCTTCCACCGTGTGGTGCGCATCGATATGCAAATCGCCCTTGGCCTTGATATTGAGGTCGATCATCCCGTGGCGCGCAACCTGATCCAGCATGTGCTCCAAAAAGGGCACGCCGGTATCAAACTCAACCTGACCGGAGCCATCCAGATTCACCTCGACAGTAATCTGGGTCTCCAGGGTATCGCGCGTTACAGTGGCTTTGCGTTCAGCCGTTTTCGTATTCAAGTGCTCTCTCCAATACTTCTACCAGGGACATTCGTGCCAAAAAGCCAGCCATTATAGAAGAAACGGGGCTTGAATTCACTGGAGGTTTTTGCGGGCGGACATTACCCTGTGCGCTATGCCCAATTCAACCGTTTCTACCCCAGAGCCAACTGTATCCAGCTTTTCCCATAGAGTCCTTAGTTGGTACGACCAGCATGGACGCAAGGACCTGCCCTGGCAGCAAGATATACAGCCCTACCGGGTCTGGGTATCGGAAATCATGTTGCAGCAAACCCAGGTAAAGACCGTAATTCCCTACTTTGCGCGCTTCATGGAGTGCTTCCCTACGGTAGAAGCTCTGGCGGAGGCGAGCGAGGACCGGGTTCTGCACCTATGGGCCGGCCTGGGCTACTACGCCAGGGCTCGAAATCTGCACAAAGCAGCAAAAACGGTCTGTAATGAACTGGACGGCGTGTTTCCAGCAGACGTTGATGCCCTCTGTGAACTGCCGGGCATCGGCCGCTCAACCGCCGGGGCGATTCGCAGTATCGCCTTCGCCAAGCCCGCAACAATACTCGATGGCAATGTTAAGCGGGTTCTGGCCCGCTACAACGCCGTTGCGGGTTGGCCGGGACAATCTCAAGTGCACAAACAGTTGTGGGATATTGCCGAGAGTTTCACCCCGACGGAGCACGTCGCCGACTACTCCCAGGCAATGATGGATCTGGGCGCAACCCTCTGTACCCGCGCCGCGCCTGCCTGCCAACAGTGTCCGCTTAATGAGGACTGCACAGCTTACCAGGCGGGGGAACCACTGGCCTATCCAGGCAAAAAACCCCGCAAGGTTATGCCCATCAAGGCCACAACATTCTTAATTGTTGCTGCACAAAATGGCGATATTTTGCTGGAACGGCGCCCGAATAAAGGCATATGGGGGGGATTATGGTGTTTCCCGGCACTTGAATCGGAGGCTCAGGCCAGGAATTGGTGCCTGGATCACTGGGGGTTGGAGCCGGATGAGTCACAGCCATGGCAACCCTTTCGCCACACGTTCAGCCATTACCACCTGGACATCCAGCCACTGCAGTTAACCCTGCCCACAACACCTGAATCAGTCATGGAAGCCGGGCAACAGCTCTGGTATAACATGCGCCAGCCACCTCAAATTGGTCTGGCGGCCCCGGTCTCCAGCTTGTTGCAGGGGTTGGCACAGCGTTCAAACAAAATGGATCACTGACATGTCCCGCATGATTTTTTGCAAGAAGTACCAAAAAGAGCTGGAGGGCCTCGATGCCCCCCCCTACCCGGGGCCCAAGGGCCAGGATATATTTGAGCATGTCTCAAAACAGGCCTGGGCAGACTGGCAAGCGCAGCAGACCATGCTCATCAACGAAAAGCACCTGAGCCTGGTCGACCCCGAAGCCAGAAAATACCTGCAGCAGGAAATGGACAAATTCTTCGCCGGTGAGGACTACGACAAAGCCGAGGGCTATGTCCCGCCATCGAAATAGCGGCAACTCTTGACTCACGGGGCGCGTACGGGTTTAATACGCGCCTTTCGCGAATCGCACCTCACGCGAGTAAAAAATACGCCCGGATAGCTCAGTCGGTAGAGCAGGGGATTGAAAATCCCCGTGTCGGCAGTTCGATTCTGTCTCCGGGCACCATAAATGCACTAAGTCCTCTCTATTCGGTGGGGCTTTTTTGTTTATGCCGCCACCATCGCCCACTTCTGCCAAGCCTGCGACAAGTACAAGGGTTAGAATTAGGTAAACTGCCCCGGAAGTTCACACTCAAAACACCAGTAACAACAACGCCCACAATCCCAAACCGCTAACTGTGGCCTTATTCTTTGCCCGTCTGAACAAAGTCGGCCCCTCTCCGAAATGATCGGTCAGTACTTCCAGCGGTTCTTCTCCGGCGCGGGTTCGCTGAATAACCGCGTATTCAACAACCGCCACATAGACCGTCATCGCCACGGTGGTAGCCAGCAGCAGTGTTCTGCCGGCGCTGTCCAGGGGAATTAGTATAAAAACCAGCAACACCAATATGCTGTTGCCCAGCAAACCACCGGTACTCATTGCCAAAAACTGTTCGCGGGTATTGTTCACGTAGTCGAAGTCAAAAAACAAAAACGCGGGCTTATCCTTTACTGTGTACTTTGAACCGGTGCGCACGGCGCCGAGAAAGTGGTTCCACTCGTGGGCGATATGGCTGAGCGCTATGCCAAAAACAACGGATGACAGCAGCAGAAAGAAGTCCGCAACCGCCAGGTCAGACGCTATAGACCAGCTATCAGCCGCCCCCCACAGCACTGCGGCAGCGACAAAGGCGGTTCCGTGGTAAGCCCCCTGCACTTGCAGGTTTTTGGTGTTCTGAAGGTTGGCATCTTCCATAGTATGGCTCATCAGTTCAATTCTCCTCCCAGCGCCGCAACATTGTATTCGTTTATATCCCCTACTAGCCAGACCCATCTGCGGGCTGGCTTGTTCGTGCCGGCAAGCTGATCGGGGGGCGGGGCTTCTTCATGGAATGGGCGCGTGATATAACCTATAAGAATACTTATAAATAATAAAATATCATAACGTAATATCTTGCTACGCAACACGCACCTGCTATATCGTCTACACCTTGCCCCCATGGAGATGCCGTCATGACACTAACATCACAATCCCCCCTCTCAATCAACTGGGTGCTTGCCATACTGCTAGCACTTACCCTGGCCTTCACATCGTTTGGTTCTCCGATCACCCTCGCCGAAGAGGACGCAGGCCAACCGCAAACCGAATAGAATGATGACGATGACGATGACGATGAGAAGGCTAAGGGTAATCAGGGCAAGGGCAAGCAAAACAAGCCCGGCAACGATCAGACCGACAGTGGAAAGCCTCACTGCCAAAAGAGTGGCCAATTTCTGTTCCTCGCTTGCCAGCACGAGGCAAAAGCCCACCGCTGGTACGCACTGGCTGAGTGCGAAAACATTCTCGACCAGCAGGAACACACCCGCTGTTTCGCTATCGAGCAGGAAATCGCCAATGATGCCAAACGGGCCTGTAATATACAGCGCGGCTCTCGCCGGGAGGCCTGCACTGCAGTGGGCCAGGAAGTCTATGAAGGCTGGGCAGAGGTCGATTTCCTGAGCGGCGAAGAGGGACAAAACGTAGTGGGAAATACGTATTTCCCCCTGACAGCGATAACTTCAAGCTATTTAACGGCTAACACTACGATCACTCGCGAAGTAACCGATACCCTGCGAGAGATCGACGGCGTTGCGTGCAAACTCGTGGTGGAGGAAGAGCGCGATGCCATTAGTAATCTATTGCTGGAAAGAGTTGAGCGTCTATATTCGCAAGATAGAGACGATTCGGTCTGGACTTGCGGTGTCCTGCGCCAGCAGTTCAGCCTCCCGGGCGAGGGCGAAGACCCGGTGGTGGTCTCCACTAACGGATCCTGGCAGGGGGCCTCCCAGGCGGGTATTGCGATGTTGGGACAGCCGGCATATGGAGACACGCATCGACGCAGCTTTACGCCGGGCATCGATGAAGAACTTGCCGAAGTAATATATCCAGACACGGTGGACTCAGATTTTCTGTGCGACGGCGACTGTATTATATTGCGCATAACATCCCCCCTTAGCCCCGGCGGGTATAGCGATGAATACTATAAAAATGGCATCGGCCTGATCCACAGCGAGGACCAGAACGGCGAAAACGACGTAGACCTCCAACCCTAGGGAGCCAGTTGGGTCATAGTGTTGTCTTACCAGCTTTCTCGCTCTGCGCTAAACTGGCTGGAGAGCTTCAACGGAGACAGCCATGGCCCAATTCTCAGACACACCCCTGCCCGCCTACAATGAGGGCCGCGCGACATCGGGCCGCGCCACAACTATCGAGGCCTACAGGTCCATCGTGCAGGGGCTCACCACCAAAGAAGGTGTCTCGAAAGGTCTGTCCGTCCGCTTGCGCCCCACCGACGTGGTTGTGGCGCCCTACAGCAAGTCGGGTACCACTTGGTTGCAGCAGATCGCCCATTGCCTGCGTACCCGTGGCGATATGGAATTTGACGACATAAGTCGAGTGGCGCCGTGGCTGGAAACGTCAACTGATTTAGGCCTCGACCTGAATGCCGAACAGAGCGCCAACCCTCGTGTGTTCAAGAGCCATTTGGATGCCAACCGAATTCCGACCGGGGCCCGTTACATCATTTCATGCCGCGACCCCCGCGACGTCGCCTATTCGCTCTTCAAGTTTATGGAGGGCTGGTTTATCGAGCCGGGCTCGGTGACCCTGGAGGATTTCATCCAAAACAGTTTCATGGTGAAGGGCGGGGCGGGCATCGACTATTGGGACCACCTAAGCTCCTGGTGGGAACGCCGCAATGACCCCGACGTGTTATTTATGGCCTATGAACATATGAAGGAAGATCTAGGCGGAACCATTGAACGCGTGGCGAGCTTTATGGACATCGCACTGGACGACGAGCTATTCGCTATTACGCACACGCACGCCTCGCTGGGATTTATGAAAGAGCACAAGGACAAATTCGACGACCTCCTGATGCGCGAACACAGCGCAAACGTCGCTGGCATGCCAGTTGATAGCGAGACCTCAAAAGTGCGGGCCGGTCAGGTAGGCGACTCCAGGGGGTCTATGGGGGTCGAAGTGTGGGCGAAATTTGACGACATTTGGCGCGAGCGAATCACCGGGCCACTGGGCTTTGCGGATTATGCCGCGATGATTGCCACGCTATAGGGAGGCGCGAACCATCGCTATCTGGGGCACTCCCGCTCCAACGATTGATAGTCCAGTTTAAGATCCTGTATCCGTTTGCTGGAGTAACTTTTAGTTTTTGGCTCGCTCTCCAGTGCAAGGACGAGGTCCGAGATAGATTCAAGCGCTGCTCTGACCCTGTCGCGGCGGTTGGATGAAGCTTCCAGCTTGGCATACTTCTTCGAGGTATTTGGAAATTTGTACTGCTGTTTCGAAAGGTCCTGTCGAGAGCTGGAGTCGGGCAATACCTCAATCGCTGTCCCCACTTGCTTATCATCGCAGGCAACGTCGGTCAGGCTAATCGCGCCGGTTACCTTATCAACACACCTGTATATTTCAGCCGTGGCGCCGAAAGAGGCTAACACCAGTATGACCAGGGCTGCCCCTTTTATGCCCGGGACAAGCGTTCCGGTCGATGCGCCGCGAATTATCCTTTACATCCTGTTTATCATTTGTAGCTAACAATAAAGTAATTGCTGCCGCCCATGATACTTAACCAGTTTGCCCAGTTCATAGTGTCATTTTACCAGCCTTCACCCTGTGCGCTAAACTGGGCGACAAGCTTCGATGGAGAGAACCATGGCTCAAATCTCGGCAACCCCAACCCCCCCCTACTACGCCGTAATATTCACTTCGGTGCGAACCGACGTCGAACAGGGTTACGCGGCCACGGCGCAGAGAATGCTGGAACTTGCAGCCGCCCAGCCCGGCTATTTAGGCGCTGAAACAGCAAGAGAGGAGCTCGGCATTACGGTGTCCTACTGGAGTGACCTGGAAGCGATAAAAAACTGGAAGGCGCAAGCGGAACACCGAGAGGCCCAGAGACTGGGCCGAGAGCAATGGTACGCCAGTTATAAAATCAGGATATCAAAGGTGGAGAGAGACTACGGTCGCTAAATTGGTCACTGGCACGCGGAGTAGGCAATTGATGAAATACGCCTGGTTATTACTATTTACCGCGACCCTGGTTTGGTCTGGCCGGGAGCCCAAAGATCAATTTACCTGGTTTCTCGAGGTCGCTCCGGCATTAGTTGGTCTCGCCGTTCTGGCACTGACCTATAACAGCTTCCGGCTAACCACTCTACTTTACTGTCTTATTCTCGGGCACTGTATTGTCCTGATGGTGGGAGGTCATTACACTTACGCGGAAGTGCCACTGTTCGATCACTTCAAGACATTATTTGGCTTTGAGCGGAACAACTACGACAAGCTGGGGCATTTTGTTCAGGGCTTCGTCCCGGCTATGATTGCCCGGGAAGTTCTCATCCGTAAAGCTATCGTGGTATCGGCGCCCTGGCGCAACTTTTTTATAGTCTGCTTCGCTCTCGCGTTCAGCGCATTCTATGAACTGATCGAATGGCTGGTAGCGGTATCCACCGGAGATTCCGCCGAAGCATTCCTCGGTACCCAGGGCTATGTGTGGGACACTCAAACGGATATGTTCGCCGCCCTGCTAGGGGCGTCATCCGCCCTGTTAGTGCTCGCAAAGGTGCACGATAAACAGCTGGCACGCTTTCGGGAGAAAACATGGACTTGAAAATATTCTCTACCATATTCGCCGCGGTCTTCATTGCCGAATTGGGCGATAAAACGCAGCTGGCCACTATGTTATTTGCATCGGACAAAGATGTCAGCAAGGTCACCGTTTTCCTCGCAGCCTCGGCGGCGCTGGTGTTAGCCTCCGCCATAGGTGTTCTAGCGGGGGGCTTTTTATCGGCTTATATCAATGAGAAAATGCTCACCTATATAGCGGGTGGCGGCTTTATGCTGATCGGCGCTTACACCCTCTACAACGCCTAGAGTCACCCCAAAACAAAGGGATTGAATAATGTCCAGCATTACCATCCGCGAAGCGGATCAAAACGATTGCGCACTTATATTGGGCTTCATCAAAGATCTGGCCATTTATGAGAAGGCCCTGTCGGAGGTGGTCGCCAGCGAAGAGGATCTGCGCACAGCCCTATTTTGTGAGCACCCCAAAGTCTTCGCATTGATCTGCGCTATAGACGGCACCGCCGTGGGGTTTGCCCTGTATTTTTTCAATTACTCAACCTGGACGGGGAAATTCGGTCTGTTTCTTGAGGACCTCTACATCTCTTCAGAACAAAGAGGCAGCGGCGCGGGCAAGGCGCTGCTGAAGCATCTGGCCCAACTGGCCGTGGAGAAAAATTGCGCCCGTTTCGAATGGAATGTCCTGACCTGGAATGAGCCCGCCATCGAATTCTATAAATCGTTTGGCGCGCGGCCACAAAGCGAATGGCAGGGGTATCGGCTCACCGGGGAGAGTCTGAGAAGCTTTGCCGAAAGTTAAGTTCGGCAATTAGGGCCACTTGCTGCGGCGAACTGTGGTGAAGTTGCGATGAAGTGACATGGAATTCGTACATTTCCACGTATAATGAAGCCCATGGACGCCCAATCACTATTACAAGATAAACGATATTTGTTCTGGACTCTGCAACTCGCCGGTTGGAGCGGCTGGGGCATGTCCTTTTATCTGGGGGTTCTGGTTTGGGGTAAGCCGCCCGATAACTATAATTACTATCTCCCACTCATTTGCGTCATCGGCATGGTAATCACGCTGGGACTGCGGCAGATCTATCACTATATGTGGGATATGGATGCAGGTCGGCGAATCGTCGCAATAATTGCCACATCCTACATCGCCGGGCTGGCCTGGATGTCGAGCAGAGCCGCTATTTTTTACAACATCTTCGAAGGCGAACGCAAGCCTCACGAAAAGGAGGGCATGGAATTGTTCGCCTATTTCGACGGCGCTATGTCCGCCTTCTGGGTAATGCTGGTGTGGAGCGGTCTGTATTTCGGCATAAAGTACTACATACTGCTGCAGGAGGAAAAGCAACGGGGCCTGAAAGTGGCCTCCATGGCCCACGAGTCCCAGCTAAAAATGCTGCGTTATCAACTCAACCCGCACTTTCTGTTTAACACCCTGAACGCCATATCCACCCTGATTCTGGACAAGGATACCCAACTGGCCAATACCATGGTCACCCGACTGAGCCGGTTCTTACGCTACACCCTGGAAAGTGACCCCATGCAAAAAGTCACGGTCACCGAGGAAATCGAGGCGCTGAAGCTGTACCTGGATATAGAAAAGGTCCGTTTCGACGAGCGCTTGCGACTGCATTTTTCAATAGAGCCCGAAGCGGAGCGAGCATTGCTACCCGGTATGCTATTGCAGCCCCTGGTTGAGAACGCCATCAAATACGCTATCGCCCAATCAGTAAACGGCGGTTCGATCGCGATTAGCGCCAAGGCATTCGGTGGCGATCTCCTGCTGGTGGTGGCCGACGACGGCCCCGGATTGGACCTGAAATATGGTCGCATGCCAAAGGGCGGCGGTGTTGGCGTGTCCAATTGCCGGGAAAGGCTAAAGGAAATCTACGCTGATCAACAGTCTTTTCGCCTGAGTTCTACCGACCCACACGGGCTCACTATCAGCATCCGGATACCTCTTACTCTCGCGGCAGAAAAATCATGAATACTTTGAAAACGATTATTGTGGACGATGAAAGCCTGGCCCGGCGCGGGCTGGCGATCCGCCTGCAACACATGCCGCAGATCGATGTAATCGCCCAATGCCGTGACGGAATAGAGGCGATAAAGGCCATTGCTGAACTTTCTCCCGACCTGGTGTTACTGGACATACAAATGCCGGGCTTGGATGGGTTTGGCGTCATCGAGCAGCTGCAGGCGGACAATATGCCGCTCATTATCTTTGTCACCGCATTTGACGAATACGCCCTCGATGCGTTCCGGGTACACGCGGTGGACTACGTGCTCAAGCCCATAGACGATGACCGCCTGCACGAAGCCATCGAGCGGGCGGTGAGTCACCATACACAGGAGGATTCCTCCCGTGCCAAGGAAAAATTGGTTGAATTGGTCATGAGCATGACCGGCGCCAGCGCCAGCACTATTGAGCAAATGGCGGAAGAGGGAGAGCCGCCAAAAGCCTGGCCGGACAAGCTTTCAATCAAGGACGGCAGCGAGATCCAAATTATCAAAATGGCGGATATTGGCTGGGTGGATGCCGCCGGGGACTATATGTGTGTTCATGCACTGGGCAAGACCCACATCATGCGAATCACCATGAAGCAATTGGAGGGCATGTTAAACCCCGCTATTTTCCTCAGAGTCCACCGCTCTACCATCGTCAATGCCGATAGCGTCGTCAGTGCCAAAACCCTCAATAATGGGGAGTACATGCTGACTCTGGAAGGCGGCGCCCAGCTAAAAGTCAGCCGTAGCTACCGGGACAAAGTGAGACACTTATTGAGCGCCTGAGCACTCGCGGCGCAATTTACCGCAGTACCACGTCAGTTCATCGCAGCATCCAAACTGGCTGGCGCGCTGCCTCGCCGGAAGCTAAGCCCTCATCAGGCCGGGGAAAGCGTAACAGTGGTCTGTTGATCGACGGCTGTGGGCTGCACTTCCCCTATCACCACCGCACAACTATATCCTGCCTGGACCAGGTCTTCACACAGTCCGGCCGAGCGATTCGCCGCGATGGCGATGAGCAGACCGCCACTGGTCTGAGGGTCGAACAATAAATCAAATTCCGGCCCTCCGGTGATTTCAGCTTCAACGGCGTTCGCCACCGCCCGCTCATTGGCCGCGTGCATGGTGCTGCGGATACCGGCGCTCAGTGCGTCGATTGCCCCGGGCAAAGCGGGTATCTGTGCCAGCTGTAAGTCGGCGCCCTGGCCGGGTACCAGCATTTCCACCAGGTGACCCAGCAAACCAAAACCCGTGACATCGGTGCAGGCAGAAGCCCTGTGGAGCATCGCCAGCTCACCGGCAGCGGCATTGCTTTGTAACATCATCTCGATGGCCGATTGGATATGCCGTCCATCGGCCGTCAATTGCATATTACTGGCAAACAAGGTGCCTATCCCCAACGGTTTGGTGAGCACCAGATGATCGCCACTGTGCGCACCGCGCTTTGCCAACAGCCCGGCCTCACTGGCGGCGGGTGCACCATTCACTACAAAGCCAACACTGAGTTCAGGACCTTGCATCGTGTGCCCCCCCAGCAATTTGCACTCCACCAGCGAGAACTCATGCAGGGCACCCGCGAGCAGTTGGCGCAACTCCCGCTGCAATATTTCTGGCGGGGCAAAGGGCAGTGCAAGCGATGCGAGAGCCGATAACGGCGCGGCGCCACACGCGTACAGATCACTGAGCGCGTGGTTGGCGGCAATGCGCCCCATTAGCCACGGATCGGCCACGATCTGACGCAGAGTATCAACACTTTGCACGGTGGGACCGGTGCTCGATGCCGGTATCACCACGGTGTCCTCCGCGCCTTCGCTGCCGGGGCAATGTACTGGATACTCGGCAGCCAACTCACGTAATACCGTACTCAAGGTATCCGACCCCACTTTGGCACCGCAGCCGCCGCAGGGTGCCTGCGGTTCAACCGCCTCAAACCGGGGCAAACTATCTGCAAATTCGCCCCCCATTAATTTGGGGAGGTCCTCGAAACGGGCCATAAACTCACGGTCTATTTTATCTTTCCACCGCCACACCCATTCCCCGGTGGCGCTCAATATCCCTCTGTCTGCAGTTGCTCGTTTAGCGCCCAGGGACAACAGGGATAAAAATTGTCGCTGGGGGATATGTTTTTTTAACGACCTGCCCAACAGGTAGGAGCGCAAGTTTTCGGCCAGCACAGGCGCCTGCCTCACGGCGTAGACGCCAGCCTTGGGACGCGGTTGGTCGACCTGGGTGGCGCAATCACCGGCGGCAAAAATATTGGCATAATCATGGGTCTGCAATGTGTTGCCCACAGCCAAAAACCCCCGCGGGTCGCACGCCAGGCCGCTGTCTGCAAGCCACGATGCGCCCACGGCACCGGTACACCAAAATAACTCGTCGAAGCCGTAGCTGACTCCACCACTTACCACCAAAGTGTCACTCTCTACGCTTTCGACCCGACTATTCAGATGCAGCTCAATACCGTAAGCGCGCAACGCCGACTCGACGGAGCGGCGGGCGCGAGCGTTATAGCCAAGCAGTATTTCGCTACCGCCACAGAACAGAGCAAAGGACGGCTGCTGGGCGGCTACCCGATCGGAGGCGCTAAAATGCCGGGCCATCGCCGCAATCAATTCAACACTACCGGCACCCCCACCCACCATTGCTACGCGGTGCGCAGAGCCCCCGGAGGATAACTGTAGCTTCTCGCGCAACGACCCCCAACGCTGCCACAGGCCGGCAACCGGTTTAACCGGCACACTGTAACTGCGAGCGCCCGGCACGGAATCAAGCTCCGGTTGGGAGCCCACATCGATGCTGAGTACATCGTACTCAATAGACGGCCGCCCGTGCAGTGATACCGTCTGTCGAATCGGGTCGATGGCATTCACTTCGCCACAGATAAATCTTACTCCACTCCACTGGCACAATCTGGCGAGGTCAATATGCGCCTGTTCGAAGGTGTAATGGCCCGCTATAAGGCCGGGAAGCATGCCCGAGTATGGCGTGTGGCTGGCGGTCGAAATCAGCGTTATTCGAAGCCCGCCAATGGGTCGCATCGACAGCATCCGCAATGCCAGGGCATGCGTATGGCCGCCACCCACCAATATCAGGTCTCGCTGTATGTCCGGCGCTGCTAACACGAACGGCTCAAAGCGCTTCGTTCATTCGCAAGGGCAGCGTTTTTGTCGTGAATAAAGTCTCCCGTGCCGTGCTCCAACAGCTCCACCACAAAATCTGGCAAACCGGCCTGTTCAAATTCCGATTTTCCCCAGCGCATCGCTTCGATCATCAGGGGCAGCAGGCTCACACCCCGTTCGGTGGGTATATAAAGCGAGGCCTTGCCATCGGCCGGATCCGGAAATTTTTCCAAAAACCCGCTGTGCTCCAGTTGTTTGAGTCTGCTGGCGAGGATGTTGGTAGAAATGTTTTCGGGTGAGCCGAGAAATTCGCCGTATCGCCGTTTGTCGAGCAAGATCGCGTCGCGCAGGATGAGCAGGCTCCATTTGTCGCCAAACATATCCAGCGTCAGACTGAGCGGGCACACAGAGCGTTGTTGCGGAATGTTCATCGGTCGATTATTGTTATTTTACTTGCATTATGCAAGGACAAGCGTATATTAACTTGCAGTTTGCAAGTAATACCTGCTTTTCAATTGAGGCCTTAAGCATGGAAACAGTAACCACCCTGAACATCGTGCCCATTTACGCCGCCCTGCTGGGGCTGATTTTTGTGCCCATGACCCTGCGTGTCGGCATGTATCGAGTCAAAAATAAAATCGACATCGGCGATGGCGAGGATGCGGTACTTCTCAGGCTCATCCGATCCCAGGCGAATTTCGTTGAGACGGTACCACTGGTGTTAATTATGGCGGTATTAATGGAGTTGGCCGGTGCCTCAGCCATCTGGCTGCACGGGGTGGCCGGCGGATTGGTGGTTGCACGTATTTTGCACTATCTTGGCCTGTCGGGTATGGGTCCGTTTGTCTGTCGTCCCATTGGCATAATGGCTACACTCGCTACCTATCTGGCAGCCGCCGGTTGGCTTCTTTATCATTTTCTATAGGATGTTCTCATGAAAGTATATGGCATTAATTTGTCCCCATTTGTGCGCAAAGTATTGGCTGTGTGTTCTATCAAGGGCTTGGAATACGAGCACGAAACCGTCTTTCCGGGGACTGCGACCCCGGAATACCTCGCTATCAGCCCACTGGGCAAGGTCCCTGCGCTGCAGGACGGCAACTTGAGCATTTCCGACTCCAGTGTGATTTGTGACTACCTGGAAGAGAAGTATCCCGCTGTTGCAGTGCTGCCGCGCTCGCCGGAAGACCGGGCCCGCTCCCGTTGGCTGGAAGAATACGCAGACTCCCGCTTGGTGGAATCCTTTGCGCCGTTTTTCTTTGAGCGCAGAATCAAGAAGGTCATGAATCTGGGCGAGCCGGATGAAGCCAAGCTGGAACAGCTGGCCCAGGAGCAAATCCCGCAGTGTCTGGCGTACCTCGAATCTCAAGTGCCCGATAGCGGGTTCTTGTTTGGCGAAATCGGCACGGCGGACGTGGCGCTCTGTAGTCCCCTCATTAGCGGTGGCTACGGCGACTGTGCGTGGGATCGCGACGCCTACCCTAAAACAGCGGCCTTTCTTGCGCGTGTCAAAAACCACCCGGCCGTCCAGGCCGTGCTGGCTGCCGAACAAGACGCACTGGCTGCCTTGGGATGAGCGCTAGCGGGAACCACTCACCCAGGCGATAACTTCGCCCCGCGTTCCGCGGAATAATTCACCCCCGGAACGCTGGGAGAGTTGGTAGTCGTACATGGAATCGTAGTACTGATCGAGTAAGGCGGTGATCCACTGCCGATGTAAGGAAAGATCGCCGTCGCGCCACTGCTGCGCAAATGCCGCCTTCATCAGGTCGCTTACGACCCCATAGCGCTCGCTGCCCAGGCGCTTGCGAATTCTGGACAGGTCGTGCTGTAACTTCTCCGCGTGTAAAACCGGGCCCTCATCGCCATGGGCGGCGGTAAAACGGCGCCCCAGGTCCAACACATAATCATCGACCACGACATCGATACGCTGAGCCATGCTCTGTTTCACGACAACGATGGGCGCCTGTTTCATTTTTTCAAGCAGAACCTCGGGCAGGCACAATTTACCGATCAGGCGGCCTTCATCTTCCAGATAAACGCGCTGTTCATCGCCGCCGAGCAACTTCATCAGAGCGATGCTGAGCGCGTTTTCAAAGTCTATTTGGCGGGGCTGGGGTTCCAGCAACTGGCCGAAAGAGGAGCCGCGATGGCACGCCAGCCCCTCCAGATCAACACTGCGCGCCAGCTGTTCAATCACCCGCGTCTTGCCGGTGCCGGTCTTTCCCGCTATCAGTACGATCTCGGCCCGGGCAACGCAGCGCTCCAGTTCGGCCAGTAGAAACCGGCGCATGGCCTTGTAGCCACCTTCTATCAATGGGTAGTCGATGCCCGCTTCGCGCAGCCACTGCTGCACCGTCTGCGAACGCAGTCCGCCGCGGAAGCAATAGAGGTAACCATCGGGATGACGGCGGGCAAACTCAGACCACAGTGCCATGCGCTCGTCGCGCAGCGCTCCGCTGACCAAACTGTGGCCCAACGCTATGGCCGCACTCTGGCCGTGTTGCTTATAGCAGATACCGACTTCAGCACGCTCCTGATCTGACATCAGGGGCAGGCTTGAGGCACAGGGGAAAGCCCCCTGGGCAAATTCGGTGGGTGCCCGCATATCCATCATGGGCGTATCGTTTAGAAATAATGCGCGATAATTATCTGTGTCGGGGCGGCGCGTCATGTGTGAATCTACTGTTGTTAAGCACTACTGAGCTTCTCCACCAAACAGGGCAATTACCCGCTCCTGCAATCCGGTGACCGCCTCCGACATCAAGGCAAAGTCTGCATCGAGCCTGGCCGCCTCGTCCGCTTCGGGGATTTCAGCATTCTCTTTCATCAGCTCCTCGGAAAACTTAAGGCGCCGCAAACACAAGTCTTCGGCGAGCACCAGGGACAGTCGCTCCTCCCAACTCAGCGCCAGGCGAACAACCTGTTTTCCCGCATTGAGATGAGATTCTACTTCTTCGCTCAACAGATCCATCCCCCGGCAGCGCACCACGCCGCCCTCTTCCCCCGGCTCCCGCAATTCGCACTCTTCCCCCAACGCGAAATCGTCGGGCAAATTCTGGTGGGCCAACCAACTGGTCATGGTTGCTGCGGGCGCGTTGTTTACCTGTGGCAGCAACACAGGAAAGCTGCCTATGCAGTCGCGCAACAAATTTAACAGCTCCTCGGCCCGGCCTGCACTGGCGGCGTCAACAAAAAACCAATTGGCCCGAGTGTCCAGATAGGCAAACACGCGGGTAGAGCGAGAAAAGGCCCGCGGCAGGCAATCCTGTACAATCTCGTCCTTCATGCTGAGGCGTTCTTTACGGTATACCTTGCGTGCCTGCTCAGACTCGATGGCCGCCACTTTCTCTTCCAGTTGCTCCCGCACTACTGTTGCGGGTAACAGTTTCTCTTCACGGCGCAGGCAGAGTAAATAACGACCATTGGCCGCATGCACCAGGCTTTCTGATTCGCTGCCCAGGGGCGATACCCAGCCCAGCGAAAGGGCCTGGGATTTGGCGCAGGGCTGGAAACTGCGGGCGGCCAACTGCTCACCCAGTTGTTCTGACGATAACTCGAAGGGGCTGGTCAGGCGGTAGGCCCGGATATTTTTGAACCACATGAAATAATACTGACTCGGGGAAAAGCGAAGGATTGTACCCTGTCGCTGCCTGCCCCGCAGGAAAAATTGCTGGAAAAAAGCGGCCGTCGTACAAAATGTTAATCTCGTGCACTGATGAGGCCGTGTAAAATAACGGCCAATTACACCCGGAGATAGCTGCAATGACTCAGGACGCAAAAACCAACCCTTCCCAACCCCACAAGGAACGTGACATACAGCAGTGGGATATTGAGACAGATGTCGCTATCGTCGGCTTCGGTGGCGCCGGGGGCTGCGCGGCCATTGAAGCTGCCGATGCGGGTTCCAGTGTCACTATTTTCGAGTTGGCCAGCGCCAGCGGCGGTTCTACCGCCATGTCCAGTGCGGAAATCTACATGGGGGGCAACGGCGGCACCCGGGTGCAGCGGGCCTGCGGCTTCGAAGATAAAACCGAGGATATGTTCACCTACATGATGATGGCTGCCGGTCCGCAGGCTGACGAGGCCAAGATTCGTAATTACTGCGAGCAAAGCACCGATCACTTTCAGTGGCTGCTGGATCTGGGCGTACCCTTTAAGGACAGCTTCCATGAAGAGCGGGCAATCATGTGCCTCACCGATGATGGGCTGCTCTACACCGGCAGTGAAAAAGCCTATCCCTTCGCCCAACAGGCCAAGCCCTGCCCGCGCGGCCACAACCTTTACGTCGAAGGTGATAATGGCGGCCCGCTGTTCATGAAAATCGTCACCGAAAACGTCGAAAAGCGCGCTGCCATCGAAGTGGAATATGAGGTCCGGGCGCTCACCCTGATCGTGGATGACAATGACGCCGTCATCGGTATTGTGGTGCGCAAGAATCAACAGGAACTCAACGTGCGAGCACGACAGGGTGTAATTCTGTGTGCCGGCGGCTTTGTGATGAATCAAGAGATGATCGCCAAGTACGCGCCGATGCTGAGCCACGGTACGGAGCCCATTGGCAATCCCGGCGACACGGGCAGCGGCATTCAAATGGGCATGAGCGTGGGCGGGGCCGCCATCAATATGCACGAGGGCTTTATCAGCTTGCCCTATTACCCCCCCGCATCAATGACTTGCGGAATACTGATCAACGACAAGGGCCAGCGCTTCATCAACGAGGACGTTTATCACGGTCGTATGGGGGCCTTCTTATTGGCCCAACAATCCGAGCGTTTCTACTACGTGCTAACCATTGATCAATACGGAGACTACGAAAAAGTCAGCTTCATGGGGGCCCAGGTCGCCGGGACCGGAGAATCGGTGGAGGAGCTTGAAACGGAGTTGGGTTTACGCAGTGGCTCTTTGCAACACACCATACAGCTATACAACGAAGACGCCGAGGCGGGGGAAGACACCCAGCAGCACAAAGCTGCCCAGTGGTTGGAGAAGTTGGAGCCGCCATTGGTCGCACTTGATGTAACCCCAGGCCGCGGTGCCTTTATTCCCTACTTTACCCTGGGTGGTCTGGACACCCTACCCTCTGGCGAGGTGGTAGACCCCCAGCGCAGGAGCATCCCCGGGCTATACGCAGCGGGAAGAACGGCCTGTGGCGTGGTCAGGCGGGCCGAGGGCTATAGCAGCGGGATGTCTGTTGGCGATGCCACATTCTCAGGTAGAATGGCGGGCAGGGCTGCGGCGGCAGCGGAGCACAGCAAACTATAGGGGTCACGCCAATGAAATTCCTCCACACCATGGTGCGGGCCAGTAACCTGGACGACAGCCTGGACTTCTACTGCAATAAGTTAGGTTTGGTGGAGGTCAATCGCTACGACAGCGAAGCGGGCCGATTCAGCCTTGTTTTTCTCGCCGCGCCTCAGGATATCGATTCCGCCCGCGCCGGGCAGAGCCCGCTGTTAGAAATCACCTACAATTGGGATTCCGAAGCCTACGACAGTGGGCGAAACTTCGGCCATCTCGCCTACCAGGTCAGTAACATTTACCATACCTGTCAAAATCTGATGGACGCGGGCGTCACTATCAACCGCCCGCCCCGAGACGGGCACATGGCATTCATTCGCTCCCCCGACGGTATCTCCATTGAGCTATTGCAGGAGGGAGAGTCGTTGGCTCCGGCCGAGCCCTGGTCGTCAATGGCAAACATCGGCAACTGGTAGGCGCGACTCGTTAAACTAGGCCTGTAAAAAATTCACCACCCAGCGGGCCACCCGATCTCCCTGCTGATCGCCTTTTTCCAGTGAAGCGACGCCACCGTTATAAATCTCTTCACCAAATAGCTCGCGCCGAAACTCCATAATTTCTCTGGAATATGCCGGTAGAAATTCCGGATGCCCCTGAAATGTCAGTATCTGATCGCCGATTTGGCAGACGGCATTTTCGCAAAAGTCACTACCCGCGAGCACCCGCGTACCCTCGGCAGTCTTCACCACCTGGTCCTGGTGGCTGACCAGTATGTGAAGCTGCTCATCGCCACCGTCGTGCCAGGCGGGTGTTTCGGTGAAGGTGTGGGTATGCAGACCGACGCCCCAACCCTTGGTCGATTTCTCCGTCTTGCCACCCAGCGCCTGGGCCACTAACTGGTGGCCAAAACAAATGCCGATGATTTTTTTGTCCCGAGCGGCTATCTCTCGCACAAATTCCACCAGCGGCGGGATCCAGGGCTTGTCATCGTAAACGCTGGATTTACTGCCGGTGATCAGATAGGCGTCCACCTCGTCTATGTCATCGGGATACTGCCCACTTTCAACATCGTAGGTCACGAACTCCATGGTGGGGTCTACGCGGCCGAGCAGGGCCACAAACATATCCGGGTACTCCCCGAATTCGGGAACCCACTCCGGGCGCACCGTGTCGGTCTTCAGAATGCCCAGTTTCACTCGCACCTCAGTCCTGTTGAAGGATGTTGTAAAGGGCGACCATAGTAAGTAGGCTCATGTGCCCTGTCCAGCGTTGGCAGGCCATCGGCCCTACCCAAAAGGAGTTATAGTGAACGAGGTTCCCCGGGGATTTAAGCAAGTGCCCGAAATGGGCGGATTTAACGATACGATTCAGCCCTTCTACTACACCAGGGAAAATGATCAGCTGCGCATGGGTTTTTTTGTGGGCGAGCAACACTGCAACCACGCGGGCCTGTGCCACGGCGGCGCCCTGGTAACATTCCTGGACAATGTCCTGGCGATGGGGCTCAGCCAACATATCGGGTCCATGGAATTTCGACCAACGGTCAACCTGACAACCGACTTCGTGGGCGCGGGAAAACTGGGCCAATGGCTGGAAGCCCACATTGATTTCGTCCACACCACCGCCAGCCTGGGATTCATAGCTGCCACCATTGTCGGCCCCAACGGCCCTGTGGTGCGGGCCAACGGCCAGTTTAAGCTTCGGAGGAAGTGATCGCAGCGCGTGCTGCTCAGCCCATTTTGCTCCAGGTGCGCTTCAGGCATTCACATGCCCAGCGTTAACTCAGGCTTTAACAGCCTGGAACAAGATAGTCTCCCCTAGCCGTACGGCAAGGCACCCTGTGCTTGCCGTATTTAAGCTCAAAATTCGCCTGTGCATCCTCGATTAAACCCATGTTCGTATGCTGTAATACAACCCTTCAAACGGCAATCTGGCATTCAAGTGTTTCCACACAAACTTTTTCTCATGCTCGCTATGGTCTTACCAGTGGCGGCCATCAGCGCCGACCCGGTCACACCGGACTTCGTCGGCTCGGGCCAGTGCCAAAGCTGCCACGCCCAACAATACAAAAACTGGCAGGGCTCTCACCACGATCTGGCCATGCAGTTGCCCACCCCGGAAACGGTGCTGGGTGACTTTAACAATGCCACGTTCATCTACAACGGCATTACCACGACTTTCTCCCGCAAAGCAGATAAGTACTTTGTACGTACCGACGGTGAAGACGGCGTGCTGCGCGAGTTTCCGGTGGACTACGTATTTGGCGTGTACCCCTTACAACAATATTTGTTGCCTCTTTCCGGTGGTCGCTGGCAAGCCCTGAGCATAGCGTGGGATGCACGTCCCAAAGCAGAAGGCGGCCAGCGGTGGTATCACTTGTATCCCGATGAAACCATAGACCACAACGACCCTCTGCACTGGAGCGGTCCCTACCAAAACTGGAACACCCGCTGCGCTGAATGCCACAGTACCAAGCTTGAAAAAAACTATAACCCGGTCAGTAAAACGTTTGCCACGACCTTCGCCGAGATAGATGTGAGTTGCGAGGCCTGCCACGGACCGGGCAAAGACCATCTAGAGTTGGCGGCGACGGATGGGCTGGCCGGCAGCGACAATGGCGGCTTCCCCATGTCCCTGGCACAGCGGGGACATTGGCAATTTGCCAGCGAGAGCAACATTGCCACGCGCACGTCCAAGCTGGAATCGCGCACTCAGATAGACAGTTGCGGCCGTTGTCACTCCAGGCGCGGAACGCTGGACACCTACCATTACGGCGCAGACCTGTTGGACACACACCGCCTATCCATGCCCCAGTCGCCCCTTTACTACCACGATGGCCAGATCCGCGACGAGGACTATGTCTACGGTTCATTTGTCCAGAGCAAAATGCACCTGGCTGGCGTTGTCTGTAGCAACTGTCATGAACCCCACAGCCTCAAGCTGCGTACTACTTCTGCGGTCGGTCAAAATGATGTGTGCACCCAATGCCATAAACCAGCCGTTTTTGATGTCGAGTCACACCACCGGCACAAAATGGGTTCAACGGGAGCCACTTGTGCCAACTGCCATATGCCCGAAACCACCTATATGGGCGTGGACCCCCGTCGAGACCATAGCTTACGAATACCCAGGCCCGATCTCAGTATCGTGATGGGAACGCCCAACGCCTGTAACCAGTGCCACAGCGACAAAGACCCGGATTGGGCGCTGGATGCCCTGCGCCAGTGGGGCATTAAATTCAGGGACACCGGCACACATCCGGCCAGGGCATTTTTGCAAGCCGATCAGGGTGACCTCCGCGCCTTACCCAGCCTCGCCCGGATAGTTGCAGATTCCACGGCGGCCCCCATTTGGCGGGCAACAGCCATGGAAGCCCTGGGGCAAGCCGGGGGGCGAGAGGCCCTTCAAAGCGCCACCATGCTGTTGTATTCGGATGACTCCATCATCAGAACCAGCACCGTACGCGCCCTGCAATTTTTGCCGCTGCATCAGCGATTCCAGTTGCTCCAACCACTGATGGAGGATGACATCACAGCCGTCCGTATGGAGGTGGCCATGTCGTTGGCCGGGGTGCCGCTGGACCAGATACCGCCAGATCAGGCACAGTCGCTGCAAAGCCTGTTTGAGGAGTATGTCAACATCCAGAACCGGCACGCGGACATGCCCGGCGTGCTGCTGCAACTTGGCGTTTTCTATACCGGCCGAGGCGACCCAGCCGCCGCTGAAGCGGCCTACCGGGAAGCGATGCGCCTCAATCCCAAGCTGATACCCGCGCTGCTCAACCTGGCAGATTTGCTGCGCTCACAAACACGGGATGATGAAGCGCGCCTGATTTTGCTGGATGCAGAAAAGATCGCGCCGCAACACGCGGCGACACTGCATGCCCTGGGCCTGCTGGAAACGCGCAGTGGACAATCTGAAAATGCCCTGCAGTACCTGGGCCGGGCCGCCGACCTGGAAACCACCGGCACACGATACCGTTTTATCTATGCCATTGCCCTACACGACCTGGGCAAGCCACAGCAAGCAATCGATCAGCTCTTATCGATATTGCGCAGCACACCGCGCAATGAGGAAGTGCTGCTCGCCCTCGCCAACTACAGCGCCGATTTGGGGCAGCGCAACAAAGCACTGGGTTTTGCCAAAACTCTGACAGAAATCTCACCGGGAAATCGCAACTATCAACAACTGTATCAGCAACTGAACGCTAGCGCGGATCACCGGTGAGGCACTGACATTATGCGGAGATACCGGCGAGATCGCCCTTTTCCTCCAGCCAGGCTTTTCGATCTCCGGCGCGTTTTTTTGCCAGCAGCATATCGAGCATTTGATCGGTAGCGTTTCCGGGATCCATTACCAGGCGCACCAGGCGGCGGGTGTCCGGGTCCATGGTGGTCTCCCGTAACTGCAGCGGGTTCATCTCACCGAGACCCTTAAAGCGCTGCACATTGACCTTGCCTCGCTTCTTCTCCGCCTCGATGCGATCCAACACGCCCTGCTTTTCACTTTCATCCAAAGCGTAATACACATCCTTGCCCACATCGATGCGGTACAGGGGAGGCATTGCCACATACACGTGGCCAGCGGCAACCAGTGGCCTAAAATGGCGCACAAACAGCGCACAAATGAGCGTGGCGATATGTAGCCCATCGGCATCGGCATCGGCGAGTATGCACACCTTGTGATAGCGCAGGCCGGATAAATCATCACTGGCCGGATCTATGCCCAGCGCGATGGAAATGTTGTGCACTTCCTGGGAGGCGAGTATCTCCTGGGAATCCACTTCCCAGGTGTTCAAGATTTTACCGCGCAGGGGCAAAATGGCCTGAAAGCCCCGGTCCCTGGCCTGCTTGGCGGAGCCGCCAGCCGAGTCTCCCTCCACCAGGAATAATTCGCCTCTGGAGGGATCTTCGCCGGAACAATCTGCCAATTTGCCGGGCAGGGCAGGCCCGGAAGTGATCTTCTTTCGGGTAACCTTCTTGGCGGTGCGCAGCCGATTCTGCGCATTATTGATACACATCTCCGCCAGCTTTTCCGCTTCTTCGGTGTGTTGGTTCAACCACAGACTGAAGGCGTCTTTGGCAACGCCGGATACAAAGGCCGCCGCTTCGCGCGAGGACAAGCGCTCTTTGGTCTGACCGGAAAATTGCGGCTCAGCCAGCTTGGACGACAGCACATAGGCACAGCGGTCCCATATATCGTCGGGCGTGAGCTTCACCCCCCGCGGCAGCAAACTGCGCAATTCACAAAAATCCCGTAGGGCATCCAACAGGCCGGTTCGCAGTCCGTTCACGTGGGTGCCACCCTGGATAGTGGGTATCAGGTTGACGTAGCTCTCGGTGATCAGCTCGCCACCCTCGGGTAGCCACTGAATAGCCCAATCAACACCCTCGTTGGCACCGGCAAAGCTGCCGGTGAAGGAATCCTCGGGCAGACATATTTCATCGGCGGTGGCAGACAGCAGGTAATCCCGCAGACCGTCTTCATAAAACCACTCATCGGACTCGCCCTTGGCTTCGTCCTTGAACCGTACCCGCAGTCCAGGACACAGCACGGCCTTCGCGCGCAGCACATGGCGCAACCGGGGCACGGAAAAATTAACCGAGTCAAAATGTTTTGGATTGGGCGTAAAGCGCACAGACGTGCCGGTATTACGCTTGCCACAGCTGTCTATCACCTCCAGCTCGCTGATCTTTTCGCCGTCGACAAAGCTCATGCGATGAACTTCACCATTGCGCCGAATGGTAATCTCCAATTCACTGGATAAGGCGTTTACCACAGACACACCCACCCCGTGCAGGCCGCCGCTAAACTCATAATTCTTGTCAGAAAACTTGGCCCCCGCGTGCAAGGTGGTGAGTATCACCTCGACGCCGCTGATGCCCTGCTCGGGGTGAATATCCACCGGCATCCCGCGGCCGTTGTCGGTCGCGGTTATGGATCCATCCTTGTGCAGAAAAACTTCTACCAGATCGGCGTGACCGGCCAGAGCTTCATCGATACTATTATCGATAACTTCCTGGGCGAGGTAATTGGGCCTTGTGGTGTCGGTGTACATGCCCGGCCGCTTGCGCACCGGCTCGAGTCCCGTCAGGACCTCGATATCTTCAGCCTTATAATCGCTCATTCGCGTGCTTGTCTTCCGAAATTAGTGGTAGAGAGTTATTACCCTGTCGATAAACCGATTGTACCCCAGGACCAACTTACGGCCACGGGAAACTACAGATATCCGTCAGAATTTAACTCGACGGAGAATGTGACACCCCGCACTCTGGACACGCCTGTTTCGATTGTTCCATCGGGCAGTAAATCCAGCCAGCGGTAGCCAGGCGGCAGGTCATCCACCTTGAAATCGACCACATCTGGGGCAAATTGCACACAGGTTGAAGGGGTGGAAAACAACGCGACTCCTCGCCTCAGCAAATCTGCCTGCTGGTGAACATGCCCCCACAAGATTCCCTTGACCGAGTGAAAGCGCTCTATCAGGGCGAAAAATTCTTCGGCATCGGCTATCTTATGCTTGTCCAGCCAGTCACAACCGATCGCCACTGGTTGATGATGCAGACAAATCAGGGTATGCAGGCCCTCCTCACTGGCGCACTGCAGACAATGTTCCAGCAAGTCCAGTTGATCGGCCCCCAACTCTCCACCAACTTCACCGGGAATCTGTGAATCCAACATTAATATCTGCCAGTCCGAGACCCTGACTTCATTGGATAATTGAGGTCTGTCGCCTACGACGGCGGCCATCTCCGCCCTGGCGTCGTGGTTACCAGGCAACCAAACGCTGGTCGCACACAGCTGATCAAAATAGGATTGCAGGCGCAGGTAGGCCGCTCTTGACCCCTGATCCGACAAATCGCCTGTACCCAATATCAGGTCGATTGCCGTGCGCTCCCGGCCAATCAAATCGACTACCGCCTGCAGGGAATGATCGGTGTCCATTCCCAACAGGGTACTTCCTGGGGCGCTGCCCAGGTGACAGTCGGTGACCTGGACAAGCCTTACTTTGCCACCGTCGTGATCGAGGTGCAGGGATCGCAAGTTCGTCGATGTTGCCATTAGAGACTTAGCTCCCACATCGGCCAATCAGGCGTCGGCACCGTATAGGGGAATATGCACTGTGTCCAGGCCATTGTGCAGGGCGTGCTCCAGCCAATCGGCCAAAAATTGGTTTTGCTGACATTTCTCGTCCTGCTGGTACATGCGGTCATTGGGGTACGAATATCGCCCCTCTATACGCCGGTGAGACTGGAACATGCCCACCTCCGCCATCCGCGCGTCGTGATACGCCCGGATCTCAAGCCTGAGGTTACCTAGCCACTGGGGATCAGAACCCTGCTGCAGCACCCTGAAAATTGTGGTGTAGCGACAACGCTCCGCCACCTCCAGCTGAACCCGGGCGGGGCCAACAGAAAACTCGCGGGTATTACTGGTTTCATAGTCGGGGAAGAGACACATCAGGCGGGCATAATTGGCTTCGCACACCGAGTGGAGATCCGCCAAATTTAGCTTGTAGGTCTTTTTAGTAGCAATCTGCACTATTGTTGCCAAAGTTCGTTTATCCCTAAAGTTTCCAATATTTTTCCGCTAACTACCCATACTTGCGACGAGTACACCTATGCTCTCGACAGACACCCTGTCATCGCATGGACACTGCTTGAGTGTAGCACTTAAGATGACACAGACTACGGGCTTATTGCATGTTTTGCTTTTGGTGATTTGAATGCGCTGAAGGCGAGACACTGGTAAACTGCCCAGCGCTCAACCACGGTATACAGGGGCATATTGTATGAAAACGTCCAGAGTCGCGCTGATCGCACTTGCGCTCTCATTAGTTTCCACCACCTCACAAGCGGAATCCCTGCGGGATATTTATGAATTGGCTCTGGCAAACGACGCCCAGTTAAAAGCCGAACAAGCGCAGTATCTGGCCGGCCTGGAGTCCGAGAAACTCAGCCTGTCGCGGCTGTTGCCACAACTTAATGCTAACTATGACTACACCGACTCCGATCAGGATGTTGAGGGAGTGGGTTTCGATTTTCAGGGCGACGTAACCGTTATCGACACCTTCACCAATACCGACGTGAGCAGAGACGGCTATCAGGTGTCACTCAACCAGGCCTTATTTGACCTGCCAGCATGGTTTAGTTTTCAGTCCGGCAAGGAATTGACCAAACAGGCCGAAGCGACCTTCGCCGGCAATCAGCAAAACCTGATTGTACGGGTGGTGGAGTCGTATTTACTGGTGTTGCGAGCACAGGATAACCTGTCCGCTTCCAGCGCCCAGGAACGGGCTTTTGAACGTCAGCTGGAGCAGACCCAGCAGCGCTTTGAGGTGGGACTTATCGCCATCACCGACGTCTATGAAGCGCAGGCGGCCCGCGATCTTGCCCAGGTCGAGCGAATTATAGATGAGAACAATGTCTTGGTCGCCCTGGAGCGGCTCTCGGTGTTGACCGGGCAAAGTCACAACAACCTGAATGTGCTGCAGGAAGATTTTGATATCAAGATGCCCGAGCCTGCAGATCGGGCAACCTGGGTGGAGTTTGCCTTGCAAAACAATTTTGCCCTGCAGGCCGCACGCTACTCGGAAGAGGCCTTCCGGCAGGCAGCCAAAGCCAACAAAATGGGTCACGCGCCCACTATCAGCGGCAGTTACGCCTACTCGGACTACACCACGGAGGGTGATCTTTCCCGCAGGCCCACAACCCAATTCGACGCCTCGCCAGACAATGATACTGAGCTCAACACCTGGCAAATTCGACTGGACATGCCCCTCTATAGTGGCGGTGCTATCAGTTCCAACCGACGCAGAGCGGCACAGGAGTTCAATGCCAGCCGGGAAACCCGCATTAACCTGTCACGCAACACCGTGACCAACACCCGTTCCCTGCACATGACAGTGGTAAGTGATGTCGCCAGGGTAGCGGCGCGCAAGCAGAGTATTATTTCCTCCACCAGCGCCCTGGACGCAACCCAGGCGGGCTACGAGGTGGGTACTCGCAACGTGGTGGATGTGCTCAACGCCCAAAACATCCTGTTCTCCGCCCAGCGTGATTACGCCAATAGTCGTTACGACTACATCCTCGATATTTTGCGCCTGAAGGAGCAGGCGGGCTTGCTAAGTCCGCAGGATATCAACAGCCTGGATGCCTACCTGGAGCACCCGCCGGCGCCAACTGCCGTCAAGTAATCGGCAAAACGCCCTGTTGTAACTGCGCATCAATCAGTTTCAGCAGGCGCTTTTTAGCCCCGCGATTATCCGCGACGACCTGCTGACCCGCCTCGCCCATTGCGCGCCGTTTCACCGGGTCGCTCAATAATTCCACCAGGCAATCGCCCAACTGATCCGCAGCGGAGAGTTTAATCATCGCCTCCGCTGCAACCAGCAGGTCGCTGATCTCGGCGAAGTTGAACATATGGGGGCCAGTGACCACGGGAACGCCCCAGGCGGATCCCTCCAGCACATTGTGGCCGCCGTGGTTTACCAGACTGCCACCTATTACGGCCACCGTTGCACAGCTCAGCAAAAGCAGTAACTCCCCCATGGTATCCCCCAGGACGATGTCGTCTGCCGGCCCGGGGGCAATTCCGCTGGACCGCCGCTGAACCTGCCAGCCCCGGGCGACGCATAGCTCAAACACGGAATCAAAGCGCTCCGGGTGCCTGGGCACCAGCACCAGCAGAGCGTTATCCACCTGCTGGCGTACCTGAGCGAAGGCTGTGAGTATCTGCTCGTCCTCCCCGGGGTGGGTGCTGGCCGCAACGATGATGCTGCGCTGGGACGCCTCCCAGGACGCCCGCAGTGCGATCGCCGCCGAGCGCAATTCGCCATCCAGCTCCAGGTCAAATTTAATACTGCCGGTAATCTCCAGCTGAGACGGTTGAAGACCCAATGCCAGGAAGCGATCGCCGTCCGCTCGGGCCTGGCAGGCCACGATATCAAGCTGTGCCATCATGCCCCTGGTAAGCTGATCAAAGCGAGCGTAGCCCCGGGCGGAGCGCTGCGAGAGACGGGCATTAGCCAGCACAATGCGACACCCGGATCGGCGGGTGTAGTGCAGCATGTTGGGCCACAGTTCGGTTTCCATGATGAGTAACAGCCGGGGCCGAACCTTGCCCAGAAACCGCTGCACAGCCCCCGGCGTATCCCAGGGTGCATAGACATGAAAGACGCGGTCACCAAACAGCGCCTTCACCCGTTCGGAGCCCGTTGGTGTGGTGGTCGTGACTACCACTCGATACTGCGGATAATGTTGCAGTAAATATTCGATAATCGAGGCCGCCGCCAGCGTCTCCCCAACGGAAACGGCATGCACCCATATCGCTGGCCCACCCCCCCCACTCTCCGCAAAAAAGCCCAAACGCTCGGCCAGGCGCTGCCGGTAGGCCGGTGCAACGCGGGAGCGCAGCAGCATGCGCAATAGGATAAAGGGAATAAGGCAGTAGAACAGGGCGCTGTATAAATAGCGCATTCATAGCTCCTGTGAATAGGCATGGCATACCAAGCCACTATTTAAACCCAAATACCCGATTCAGGCTATAATCGCGTTTTACTCTTTGGCTTGGCTGGTGGCAATGCAGGACCTGCAAATCGACATCGCTATTATTGGTGGAGGTGTTGCTGGACTTTGGGCGCTCAATCACCTGCGCAATAGTGGGTATAGCGCTGTCCTGTTTGAGCAGGACAAACTAGGGGGCGACCAGACCATTGCTTCCCAGGGCATGATACACGGCGGCGTAAAATACGCCCTGGGCGGTTCACTCAGTGGCGGCTCAGAAGCAATTTCCTCCATGCCCGAACTGTGGCGAGCCGCCCTGCGCGGCGAGGGAAATGTCGACTTGAGAGGCGCGCGAGTCCTCAGCGAAAATTTCTTCCTGTGGTCCAGCGCATCGTTAAGCTCCCGTTTTACTTCCTTCTTTGCCAGCAAGATGTTGCGAGGGCGCGTTGAAAAGCTTAGCGCTGACAATTATCCAGCACCTTTCCAGGATTCCCGATTTCGAGGCCAGGTGTACCGGCTGATCGATCTGGTGCTGGATGTGCCCTCGCTGGTTGCAACACTGGCGGCGCGTCATCGCGATGCCATTTTTTCTATCGACTGGGACCGGGCAAACCTTGAACGAAACAACGGCAGTGCAACACTCCGATTGCCCGACTGCAGGGTCGTGCCGCAGTGCCTGTTGCTCACCGCCGGCGCAGGCAATGAGCAATTGATAGCGCAATTGGGCGGCTCTGGGCCCGCCATGCAACGGCGCCCATTGCAGCAGGTCATTGTTAAACATCATTACCCTGAAGCGCTCTATGCCCATTGTATGGGCGCCAATCCCTCCCCTCGGCTCACAATTTCAAGCCACCACACCGCCGATGGGCAACCGGTATGGTATCTGGGGGGAGACCTGGCCACCCAGGGCGTCAACGAAGAGCCCAGCGCTCTTATCGCCAAGGCCGAGGCCGAGCTGAAACAATTATTCCCCTGGATTGATTTTGGCGAGTGTGACTGGCGAACGGTAAAAATTGACCGGGCAGAACCCAAACAGTCCGGCTTGCTCAAACCGGACAAGGCCTTTGTGGGGGCGGTTGAGGGCCTGCACAATGTCCTGGCCGCCTGGCCCACAAAATTAACACTCTGTCCCAATCTCGCCGACCAGATAGAGCTGATATTGGCTGCACGGAAAATACAACCCCTGCACACTCCCAACATGTCGCCACTGGCAAAGTTGGGAATGCCGGACATCGCCCCCACTTGCTGGGATAGCCTGTTCTCATGAGTTGGATGAGAGCACTGGGGAGAACCGATATGGTGGTTAGCGCGCTGGGGCTGGGCACCGTAAAGCTTGGGCGAGATCAGGGCGTCAAATACCCGCAGGGCTTCACCATCCCGGACGACCAAAGCGCCGCGGCATTGCTCGCGCAGGCCAGGGATCTGAACATCAACCTGATCGATACCGCCCCGGCCTACGGCAACAGTGAAGAACGCCTCGGTTCGCTACTCAAAGGCCAGCGCAAAGACTGGCTGATTTGCAGCAAGGTTGGCGAGGAGTTTAACGACGGTCAATCGCACTTTGATTTTACCCCGGAGCACACCCAAGCCTCCATCGAGCGCAGTCTGAGTCGGCTCGACACCGATTATATCGACATGGTGTTGGTTCACTCCGATGGCGATGATTTACATATCATCAATCATCTTGGCACCTTGCAAGCGCTGGAGAAAATTAAGCAAAGGGGATTGATACGCGCCTTCGGCATGTCCACCAAAACGGTGGCGGGGGGGCTTGCCGCCGCTGCCGTGTGTGACATGGTCATGCTGACCTACAATCTGGCCCACCGTAGTGAGATTGAAGTGCTCGATGAATGCGCCCGCCTGGGCACGGCAGTATTGATAAAAAAAGCGCTCGCGAGTGGCCACCTGGGCGAAGCTTATGGCGACCCTATCCAGGCTAGCATGGATCTGATATTCGCCCATCCCGGCACTGGTTCAGCAATTATCGGAACGATTACACCGGCGCATCTTGCGGCGAACGTCTCAGCTGCCCGGCGCAGCCTCGATAGCATGGAGTAATTGCGCTATTGGTCGCGAATTTTGTTGACGATCGCCGTGGTAGAAACATTGTCGAGGAAATCGAGCACCGCCACTTCGCCGCCGTTAGCCTCAACAATCTCCCAGCCCACCACGCCTTGCTTATCGTAATCGCCACCTTTCACCAGTACATCCGGGCGCAGTGCATGTAACAACGGCTCCGGGGTGTCATCCTCAAAGCACACCACCCAATCGACCGCTTCCAGACCCGCAAGAACAGCCATGCGGCGATCCTGGGGGTTGATCGGGCGGCCATTGCCCTTGAGGCGGCGCACCGAGGCGTCGCTATTCACCGCAACCACCAGGCGGTCACCCAGTTGGCGGGCCTGTTCAAGATACCCCACATGCCCCGCGTGAATGATGTCAAAGCAGCCATTGGTAAAAACCACTTTCTCGCCGTGACTGCGGGCGTCCGCTACCGCAATTTGCAATTGCTCCAGGGTCACTGTTCCGCGCTCCGCGCCCTGATCACTCTGCACCGCTCTGCGCAATTCCGGTGCGCTTACAGCGGCAGTGCCGAGCTTGCCCACCACAATGCTGGCGGCGATATTGGCCAGTGCCACGGCCTGGGGCAAGCTTTCACCCGCCGCCACTGCCGCCGCCAATACTGCGATAACGGTATCGCCGGCGCCGGTAACGTCGAATACCTCCCTGGCTCTGGCAGGCAGGTGCATCTCTTCCTCACCCGGGCGCAGCAGGGTCATGCCGTGTTCACCCCTGGTCACTAACAGAGCGCCCAGATCCAGCTCAGCCATCAAGGCCTCCCCCCGGGCGACCAACTCCTGTTCCGTGGGACACTCACCCACCACCGCTTCAAACTCCTGTAGATTGGGTTTTATCAGGCTAGCGCCCCGATAGCGGACAAAGTCTGTGCCCTTGGGATCAACCAACACCGGCACCCCGGCTGAGCGCGCCGCAGCAATGATTGGCCCGGGCTCTCGCAATGCACCTTTGCCGTAATCCGATAGGATCAGTGCACCGCATTGGGCCAAATATTCGGACAGATTTTCCTCGAGATTTGTCGTTCTCAACGGAGCCTTGGCATCTTCAAAATCCAGGCGAATAAGTTGTTGATGACGACTGACAACCCGTAATTTGGTAATAGTCGAGCGGCCGGGCTCTCGTTCAAACAAGCACTCCACCCCCGCCCCGCGTAGCATATCCTGCAGCGAATCCGCCATCTCATCATCGCCGGTATAACCACGCAGGCTGGCGGCAGCCCCCAGTGTCGCGATGTTAAGCGCGACATTGCCCGCGCCCCCCGGGCGGTCCACGATCTGATCTACCCGCACTACCGGAACCGGCGCCTCGGGCGATATTCGAGAGGTGGGGCCCTGCCAATAGCGATCGAGCATGATATCGCCGACAACAAGAACGCTTGCCTGGTCAAAGCGCGGCATACTGAGCTTCATTATTACGGTCTCATTCTTACTCCAGCGAGCATCATAACACGCCTGAAATGGATGCTGGTTCAGGGGCATTGCCCTTGTGCTGAGCCGGCAAACCCGCTATTTTCGCCAACCCATATCTGACAAAGAGCGTACGGCGTGATAGCAGACCTCCCGGAGAACATAAACGACATCAAGGGCTTCCTGGCCGACGACGAGGCCGCCGCCCTGTACCATCAGGCAGAGTTCGCCAGTGTCTCGGGTCCGGTTCTTGAAATCGGCAGTTACTGTGGCAAATCCACTATTTACCTGGGCCTGGCGTGTAAGAAGAACGCCCGCACCCTGTTTGCACTGGATCACCACCGCGGCTCCGAAGAGCATCAGCAGGGCGAGTTTTTTCACGACCCCGATTTATACGATGAGAGTGTTGGCTCAATGGATACTTTTCGTGAGTTTCGCATCAATATTCGCGCCGCCGGGCTGGAGGATGTGGTGGTGCCTATTGTGGCGGGCTCAGAATTGGCTTCCCGGGACTGGCAAACACCCCTTGCCATGGTGTTCATAGACGGCGGGCACAGCCTGGACGCGGCCCTGACAGACTATCGCTGCTGGACGCCTCATTTAATGCGCGGTGGTATTTTAGCCATCCACGATTGTTTCGCCGATCCCCATAAGGGCGGCCAGGCTCCATACGCCATCTTCAAGATGGCTCTGCAATCGGGATTATTTGAAGCGATAGAGCAGGTAAATAGCCTGGGACTTCTGCGGCGGCTGTAACGGCTTTTCGGCCCAATCACGACTGACAGGCAATGCGAAAGATCGAAGGAACGATATAGTGAATATACGTAAATATAGCGATCGGGATCGAAGCGCACTGATAGCGCTGTGGCAGACCGTTTTTCCCGATGACCCACCTCACAACGAACCGTCAATTCTTATCGACGCAAAGCTTGCGGTAGACGATTTCATTTTTGTGGTCGAAGATAAGGGGAAACTGGTTACCGCATGTATGGCCGGTTACGACGGCCATCGCGGCTGGCTCTATGCGGTTGCCGTTTTGGCCGAACAACGTCGAGATGGGGTGGGGGCAAAACTGGTAAAACACGCCATGCAAGCGCTCAAGGAAATCGGCTGCATCAAGGTGAACCTACAAATACGCGCCACCAACACCGAGGTAGCCGCGTTTTACAAGGCCCTGGGGTTTGTCGCCGAGGAGCGCCTCAGCATGGGCGCATTCATCGAGTGAGACGCGATAAACTGCTAATTGACGCGTTTTTTGGATTCCTGTGCATCTGCCTCGAGTAGTTGCACAGAACAGAACAATCCCGCAGCAGCGGTGTGCTCAGTGAGCGCGTCGGCAGCTAATAAGATAGCACCCGCCGTCCAGGTGGGCTTTTCTTCCGGCCACAGCAAATCTTCTACCCACTGATAACCTGTCCAATAGGAGCCATCCCGGGTACGCCACTGGTGTAACCAGCTGTACAGTTCCACCGCACGGGCATGATCACCGGCGGCCAACAGCGCCATGACCAATTCGCAGGACTCAGCCACCGTTACCCAGGGCTCGTCGGAGACACAGCGGCAACCCAGCCCGGGTTCGACAAATTCCCCCCAGCGAGCCGCCAATCTCAATCGACTTTCGGCCTCGGGTAACACCCCGGTCAATACCGGGTAAAACCAATCCATGGAATAGCGGGCCTTGCTTTCCCAGGTGCGATCAAAGCGCTCGGGCTTGTGACGCAGAGCCAGGCCCAGGTTATTTCGGGCCAGCAGCCAGTGGCTTCGATCCTCGCCCAGGGTAACCGCGATGTTGTGGGCGCACTCCAGGCTCTTGTAAATGGAACTGCAGCCGGTCATCAAGGCATCTCGCTTTGGCTGCCCGTCATTCTCTACCGCCCAGTGGATTTCTCCGTGCTCCGTTTGCAGTGACAACACAAAGCCAATTGCCCGCTCTACCGTCGGCCACATCGCCTGTAAAAACTCGCGATCTTTAGTGATCAAGAAATGGTGCCAAATACCCGTCGCAAAATAGGCGACAAAGTTGGTTTCACGGCGCTTGTTGTTATCGACCTCGTCCCCGCAGTAGGACGCCCACCAACTGCCATCATCCAGTTGCGCATTGGACAACCACTGATAAGCCATTTGCGCCGCCTGGTGCTCGCCGCCGATGGTGAGCCCCATCGCCGCCTCAACGTGATCCCAGGGATCGGTGTAACCACCCTCAAACCACGGGATTTCGCCACTGGGCTGTTGCGCCGCAAGAATAAACTCTACTGTTGGTCGCAAGAACTCCTCGGGGAAGAACCCCCTGCTGAGATACAGTCCGCTCATGCGCTGACTTCCTTGCGAAAATACATCACCACGCTCTTACCCACCAGCGGATTCATCCATTGCTCCAGCACCCGGGTAAATGCGGGCCTGTCCATTAAATCCCAAACCAGCATCCTGTGGTATTGGGCCACCAGCCAGTTGCTATCCTGGGTATTCCAAAAGAGACATTTAAGCCACCAGAAAGGGGCATGTAGTGCGTGCGCCCAGTGGCGATAGTAGTGGTTGAATCCGAGCCCCTCTATTTCCGCGCGCAATTCACTGCTGCGAAAAATCCGCAGATGCCCGCCCAGAACCTGGTGATAGGCATCACTCAGGGCCCAGCATATTTTTTCCGGCCAGCGCCGGGGAACACTCGCGCAAAATAGGCCGCCGGGCTTTAAAACGCGGTGAATTTCCACCAGAGCGGCTTGATAATCGGGGATATGCTCCAGTACTTCGCTGCACATCACTTTGTCAAACGTATCGTCCGCGAAGGGCAACTGCAGGGCGTTGGCGGAGGATAAGCTCAGCGACTTTGCCTCATTGTCGGGCTGGTCGAAATCGCGAAACTTGTCCCGGGTCGCTTTCAGATCATCCAGTGACAGATCAACGCCTACAGATTGCACATCGGCCTCGATATAGGCGGAAATCACGTGGCGACCCTCACCGCAGCCCAGATCCAGGACGACGTCACCGGCGGCCAGGGGGAAATAGTTGAAATCAACGGTTTGCATCAGCCAACACCCGCTCGTAATAATTCACCATTTGCTTTGCGCAAACATCCCAGCAAAACGTTTCCAAAATCCGCTGCCTTCCCCGCGCACCCAATTCGTCTCGCTTGAGCGAATCACGCAACAAGCTGTCTATCGCCTCCACTAAGCCATCGACACTTTTGGCAGGTACGACGATACCGGCATCGCCCACCACCTCCGGCAGGGCTCCCCCGTCGGTGGACACCACCGGCACTGCGCAGGCCATAGCCTCTCCCGCCGGCAAACCAAAGCCCTCGTAGACAGAAGGGACGACGGCGATGGTAGCTTCCGCGTAAAAACGCACCATTTGCTGGGTGCTGATGTTGCTCACAAATTGCACTTTGTCTGCTATACCCAGATGGCGGATAAGACGTTCCGTCTTGCCCCCCGGCTTGGGTTTGCTCACCAGTAACAATTCGAGATCGGGGTGGCTCTCCAGTAGACGGGCATAGGCACGTAACAAATACCTGAGTCCCTTCAGCGGAGCGTCCGCCGAGGCGGTTGCCATCAATTTCATAGGCTGGCGCTCCACTCCCGCAAGGGGCCGAAACTCCGCAGTATCAATACCGTTATACACCACGCCAATACCCGCAGGCTGAATGCCGAAGTCCCGGGCAATATCCTGGCGGGAACAATCGGACACCGTCACAATATTGTGTAATTGCTTCACCACCCGCCTTTGCATGATCAGAAAAGAATGCCAGCGTTTTATCAACAGGCGCTCCCACCAGCTTTTCGCCGCACTCAGGGCTATACGCAAATCACTGGTGATGGGGTGATGCACCGTGGTTACCAGCGGTAGGCCCATATCCTGTATTGTGAGCATGCCATCACTCAAACTCTGGTTGTCGTGAATCAGATCGTAGTGGTGGCCATGTTTACGCAGATATTTAACCGCGCGCCGACCAAAAGTATAGGGCTCGGCAAAGCCCCCGGTCAGCTTGCTCAGCCATTCAATGATATTGGTAGTCGATTTAAGGTGGTGCGGGCGCAGGGATCCCAGGCCATTGACAAACAAGTCGAGGCTGGGCAGCTCAATCAATCGTACCCGGGGGTCCAGATGCGGGTAGGGGGGGCCCGATATCACATCTACGCTATGCCCCGCCTCGACCAACGCCTTGCTCAGATACTTGAGATAAACGCCCTGACCGCCACTGTAGGGCTGGCTGCGATAGCCCAATAAGGCAATGCGCAGAGGCTTGGCATGTTCGGCCAGGGGCGGGCTTCCCGATTCGGGAAGCACTGAAACCATGGGTGGCGAATCGCTCTGTATTGTTTCGGGATGCCTGATAAATCCGTCCTGAGTAATAGTGGGAGACAAAAAGGGCTAGATTCTAATCAGCTTGCGGTGGAAAAGCCAGCCCCCCGGCGCGCCCGCAGTGTGAGACTCATTGGCGATATGTCGTCTTGCACCGCCGATTGTGCGTATAATTCCCCCACTTTTACCCAGAGATCCATCGCTATGGCAGTCTTGAACTACAAGGGAATCATACTCGCGGGAGGCTCGGGTACCCGCCTGCACCCTTTAACGAGCACTGTCAGCAAGCAGTTGATGCCTATTTACGACAAACCGATGATTTACTACCCACTGACGACTTTAATGCTCGCGGGAATCCGGGACATTCTGATTATCACCACCGCTCGTGACCAACAGGCTTTCAGCGACCTGCTGGGGAACGGGGCTAACTGGGGGATCAATATCAGCTACGTGGTGCAGCCCAGTCCCGACGGCCTGGCCCAGGCGTTTATCCTGGCCGACGAGTTCATCGGCAAGTCACCGGCTAGTTTGGTGCTGGGGGATAATATTTTTTACGGCGGGGGCTTCACCGCAAAGTTACAAAGCGCAGCAGCCAGGCAAACCGGTGCTTCCATCTTTGCATACTATGTTAATGACCCCGAGCGCTACGGCGTGGTGAACTTTAACCGCGACGGCGTCGCTATAGGCATAGAGGAAAAACCTGAAAGCCCGAAATCAAATTATGCGGTAACCGGACTGTACTTCTACGACAACGATGTGGTGGACATCGCCAAAAACATTCGACCCTCGCACCGCGGCGAGCTGGAGATTACCGACGTCAACAAAGTCTATCTGGAGCGGGGAGACCTCAAGGTTGAGGTAATGAGCCGGGGTACGGCCTGGCTGGATACCGGCACTCATAACTCGTTGCTGGATGCCGCGAATTTTATTCGTGTTATCGAGCAACGCCAGGGGCTGAAAATCGCATGCCCCGAAGAGGTGGCCCACCGCATGGCTTATATAAATGATGAGCAATTACTCGAACTGGCCGCGCCCCTGGAAAAAAGTGGTTACGGAATTTACCTGAAGCGATTGCTGGATGATACCGGGCATATTATTCATGAACATTGAGTCCACCCCACTACAGGATGTCTTCGTGCTCGAACCGAGGGTATTTGGCGACGACCGCGGATTTTTCATGGAAACCTGGAACGCCGATGACTTTCGCAAGGCCGGCCTGGATCTACATTTTGTGCAGGACAATCACAGCCGTTCCAGAGGCGGTATCCTGCGAGGAATGCACTATCAGACGCAGCAAACCCAGGGCAAGCTGGTGCGGGTGAGTCGGGGAGAGGTTTTTGACGTAGCGGTGGACTTACGGCGCTCCTCACCAACTCTCGGCAAATGGTTTGGCATACACTTGAGCGCAGACAATCACAAGATGCTCTGGGTTCCCCCGGGGTTCGCCCACGGATTCTACGTCACTTCCGACTACGCTGACTTCCAGTACAAGTGCACCGATTTTTATAATGCCGCTGCGGAGGTATCTCTGGCATGGGACGACCCCGCCGTGGGCATAGAGTGGCCTTATGGAAACAGCGGGCCGCCGCAATTATCGGCTAAAGATACCCAGGGGCTCGCCTGGGATGACATTCCGCTATTTGATTGAGCAGGATTGTCCTCGAAATCTGTACAACATACTGCCCCGTACCGCTATCTCCCTTGCAATAGCGGTCGCCACCAATCCTCGCGGGACAAATACCAATCCAGGGTGCGCTTCAGTCCCGTCTCGAAGCTTTCGCGCGGGCTATAACCCAGCTCTGTCATGATCTTGCCGGCATCAATGGCATAGCGCCAGTCGTGGCCGGCCCGGTCTTCGACAAACGCAATGAGGTCTCGGGCGCTGCCGCCAACGGCACCCGGTGCATCCGGGAATCGCTGCGCCAGAGTGGGGTCGGTGGCAAAACGCGCATCAAGTTGGTCGCATAGCAATTCAACAATGGCCAGGTTGGACCACTCATTATTGCCGCCAATATTGTAGACCTCGCCCACCTTGCCATTTTGCAGCACCAGTTCGATGCCACGGCAATGGTCTTCTACGTACAACCAGTCCCGAATATTGCTGCCATCGCCGTAGACGGGCAGCGACAAGCCGCCCAGAATATTGGTCAGACACAGGGGAATCAGTTTCTCCGGGAAATGGTAGGGGCCGTAATTGTTTGAGCAGTTGCTGGTGCTTACTTGCAGGCCGTAAGTGTGATGGTAAGCCCTTACCAAATGATCGGAAGCGGCCTTACTCGCCGAGTAGGGAGAATTGGGCTCATATCGTTGTTCTTCAAAAAAACCCGGCGCATCCACCGCCAAAGAGCCGTAGACCTCGTCGGTCGAGACATGATGGAATCGGTGGGGCTTTGCCTGTGCCCCGCCCAACCAAAACTCCCTGGCGGCCTTTAGCAGGCTGTGGGTACCGACAATATTGGTCGCGATGAAATCATCGGGGCCCGTAATAGAGCGGTCTACATGGCTTTCGGCGGCGAAGTGCACAATAGTGTCGATGGTGTGCTCTTGCAGAACGGCGCTAACACGGTCACCGTCACAGATGTTTGCGTGGACAAAGTGGAAGTTTTCCCTGTCGCGCAAAGCATCCAGGTTGGCCAAATTGCCCGCGTAGGTTAACGCATCGTAGCCCACAATCTCATCCTCCGGATGAGCCTGGGCCCAGTAGTGGACGAAATTTGCACCGATGAACCCGGCGGCCCCGGTGACCAGCAAATGTTTACTCATCCTCATGTTCCTTCATATCCAATAACATGGTGCGCAACTGCTCGCGCCAGGCCACACCCTCCAGTTCAAAATCGCGCCAGGTGCTCTTTTTATCCAGCACGCTGTAGAGCGGGCGGCGAGCCGGCGTCGGGTAGCTCGTTGCGGGGATAGGATCTATCTCCACCGATTTGCTCAATAATCCTGCCGCTCTGCCCTCCTCATAAATCGCCCGGGCGAATTCATACCAACTGCATTGCCCCGCATCTGACCAGTGATAAATGCCGCTTAACTGTGGCCGATCGGCAGCGGCCCACAGTGCATTTGCCAGCCCCCTGGCCCAGGTGGGCGTACCCACCTGATCGGACACTACTGCCAGCTGGTCGCGCTGCGACATCAAGCGCAACATGGTTTTGACAAAATTTGCGCCGAAGCGTGAGTACACCCACCCGGTGCGCACAATCAGCGCCTCCGGCAGGGATTCCCTGACAGCCTCCTCACCCGCCAACTTGCCCCTGCCATACTCACTCACTGGCGAAGTCGGGAAATAGGGCTGATACGGTTCGCTCGCCGCACCGTCAAAAACAAAATCCGTTGACAGATGGATCATTCTTACGCCCTGCGCGGCGCAGGCGGCAGCCAAATCACCCGGTGCTTGCGCGTTCGCCCGCCAGGCCAGTTCGGGCTCCGATTCAGCGTTGTCTACCGCCGTATAGGCCGCGGCATTAATGAGCAGCTGGGGTTTGTGCGCCGCCAACAGCGCTAAAACGGCGGCGGAATCCCCAATATCAAGCGCCGACCGTTCTATGACGATACAATCAACAGCCGATCCAGCCGTTAAAGCCAACTCGCGACCGAGTTGCCCGCCCGCGCCTGTAACAAGTACCGTTTGCTTCAAAACATTTCCTCTGGCAAGGTGAGTCGCCATATTCGTTTCTGTCCGCCAGTCCCTACAACTACATTGAGTTTTATTGTGCCTTCAGCGTCCATGACACCCTCCGAGATCAATCACCCACCTATCGACTACCGGATTATTGTCGCAGCCAGTGTCGTGCTATCAATTTGGCTCATGCTGATCGATCCGGTCATCAATTGGGACGCCATCTTATACTTACGCACAGCTGAAGCCTACCTGCAGGAGGGGCTTCTCACCAGCTTCACCCTATTTGATCGACCATTCCTGTCCATTCTCATAGGTTTGCTGCACCGAGTGAGCGGGCTTTCCCTGCTTCACTCGGGGTTGTTACTGAGC
>SMVA01066277.1_pt1 | contig 51144 bp, 41 predicted proteins | sample 2456451 | NCBI WGS metagenome assembly SMVA01 (sample SAMN11095933, study PRJNA526329) | marine sediment metagenome | biome: Marine sediment; feature: Surficial sediment; material: Deep marine sediment; isolation source: Hadal surficial sediment | place: Pacific Ocean | collected 2014-05 | depth...
CAGACGCTCGCGAACGCCTATCTGGCGGTGGACGCCGATCTCGAAGTGATTCCGGTCGTGAACAAGATCGACCTTCCGTCTGCCGATCCGGATCGGGTCGCCCAGGAGATCGAGGATGTCATCGGTCTGGATGCGGCGGATGTGTTGATGGTGTCGGCGAAAACCGGGGTCGGGATCGACGAAGTGCTTCAAGCCGTCGTGGATCGCATTCCTCCGCCGGCCGGAAAAGCGGATTCACCGGTGCAGGCGCTGGTCTTCGACGCATGGTTCGATCCCTATGTGGGTGTCGTGCTGCTGGTTCGTATGGTGAATGGCGTTCTTCATCAGCGTGAACGCATCCGTTTCATGGTGGCGGGAATCGAACACAACATCACGCGACTCGACGTGATCGACCCCAAGCCGCGCAGCGTCGACACGCTTTCGGCCGGCGAGGTCGGCCTCGTCATCGCGGGAATCAAGACACTCTCGGAAGTTCAGATCGGAGATACCATCACGACCGCCTCGAAGGGGGCCGAGGAATGCTTGGAAGGATTCAAGGAGGTGAAGCCGATGGTCTTCACCGGACTCTATCCGGTCGAGTCGGACGACTACGAAGACTTGAAGGTCGCACTCGAGAAGCTCAAGCTGAACGATGCGTCCGTGACCTACGAGCCCGAGACGAGTGCGGCTCTGGGATTCGGCTTTCGCTGTGGCTTCTTGGGCTTCCTGCACGCGGAGATCGTTCAGGAACGACTCGAGCGCGAATACAATCTGAATCTGATCACGACCGCGCCGACGGTTCGCTACCGAGTGGTTCCGCGAGACGGTGAACCCTTCGAGATCGAGAGTCCGGCCGCGCTGCCCGACACGACCGAGATCGCCGAGATCCAGGAGCCCGTGGTGTTGGCGACGATTCATGTGCCCTCCGAGTATCTCGGCGCCGTGTTGGGTCTGTGTCAGGATCGGCGAGGGGTTCAAAAGGACATGAGTATGCACGGAACGCGGGTTCAGGTTCGCTACGAATTGCCGCTCAACGAGATCGTCACGGATTTTCACGATCGTCTGAAGAGTGTGACGCGGGGCTACGGATCCTTCGACTACGAACTCGTGGGCTTTCGCCAGGCCGACCTGGTCAAACTCGACGTGTTGGTGAATGGCGACCCCGTGGATGCCCTCTCCCTCATCGTTCACAAGGACAAGTCGTTCAAGCGAGGCTCCGAGCTGACGAAGAAACTCAAGGAATTCATTCCGCGTCAGCAATTTCCGATCGCAATTCAAGCGGCCATCGGGACGAGGGTGATCGCGAGAACCACGGTTCGGGCCATGCGGAAGAATGTGCTCGCGAAATGTTATGGCGGAGACATTTCGCGGAAGCGGAAGCTGCTCGAGAAACAGAAGGCGGGCAAGAAGCGGATGAAGATGGTGGGCTCCGTCGAGATTCCCCAGGAGGCCTTTCTTGCCGCGTTGCGATTGGGAGATGATTAGTCGTGAGTGAACCTTCGGAACCGATCGATGGCGACCTCGAGGATTCGACGCCCGAACGGGGGACGACGATGGCGGCCGTGCTGGACCAGGTCCTCACGCTCGTCATCGCGATCACAATCGCGCTTGCGATTCGTCATTTTGGCGTCGAGCCCTTCAGGATTCCGTCGGGTTCGATGTTTCCGACGCTCTTGATCGGGGATCATCTCTTCGTCAACAAGCTCGCCTATGGTCCGACCCTTCCCTTTACGGACTGGAGGTTGCCGGGCTTTTCGGAACCGAAGCGCGGCGATGTGGTCGTGTTCCTGGTCGCAAGGCCGCGCAACAAGGTCGGGGGGCGGGATATCCGGCCCGTCGATCTGGCACCCGAGGGCACTCCGACCGAGGATTTCGTCAAGCGCTTGGTCGGACTGCCAGGCGACCGGATCGCCTGGCGTGGCGGCCGCGTTTTTGTGAATGACGAACCCTTGGACGTGACGTCGACGGACGAGCGTTTCGTCGACGATTCGGGTCGCTCCTTTCCCATCAGCTACGAGGATCTCGGAGATTGTCGCCACGCGATCCTGGGTGGGTCGAGATCGGGCCATCGGCCGGGATCTCGCCTCGATCGGGGCAGTTGGGTCGTCGAGCCCGGCCGATATTTCATGATGGGCGACAACCGGGATAATTCGGCCGATAGCCGTGTCTGGGGCACCGTGCGTTTGGAAGAACTCAAAGGCCCCGCGGTCATTCTCTATTGGTCTTGGGATGTGAACGGCAACATGCTTTCGTTCTTCAATCCGATGAATTGGATCCGCGCCGAAAAGCGCTGGGACCGGGTTTTCCAGCGGGTTCGTTGCGACACGAAGCCTTCGGTCTGATCGAGCGCGAACGAGTTCCGAGCCGTCTGCGTTGGCCGGTCCCGAGGGTCGATCGAGACGCGTCTAGACAGCGAGGAGCCTTGGGTCAGGCTCCGAGTCCGCTTTCCGCGCCAATTTTCCGCGGGATGCCCGGAAACGATTGCCTCCACGGCACACCGCGGTACTCTCCGGCCCGACCCCATTTGTCCTTTAAGCCCGTCCAGAGAGTCGGGGAAGGACCGAGGCTCTGTCTTGGCGCATTCCGACGCACCCCCTGATGCGGCTCCGCACGTCCGGCTCACGGACGTAGCGGACATCACGGACGTCGTTGAAACCGATTCTCCGATTCCCCGAGAGCGAACGATTCTCGACGATCAGGCGATTCGCCGCGCTCTGATGCGCATCGCGCACGAAATCCTCGAAAGCACAGACGATCCCGACCGACTCTACCTCGTCGCAATTCCGAACGGCGGCGTGCCCCTGGGTCGCATCCTGGTCGAAAATCTCGAGAGCCTGTGCGGCCTTCGCGTGCCGCTCGGAATCCTGGACACCACCCTCTACCGCGATGACCTGACCAAGCGAGGGAGTCGTCCGAAGCTTCGCCGGACGGAGATGCCGTCCTCGGTCGATGACCGGGTGGTCGTGCTGGTCGAGGATGTCGTGAGCACGGGCCGGACGATCCGCGCGGGCATGGACGCCTTGATGGATTTCGGTCGACCCTCCCACGTGCGCGTCGTCGCACTCGTCGATCGTGGCCACCGGGAACTGCCGATCAAGATCGACTTCGTCGGGAAGAATATTCCGACCCAACCCAACGAGAAGGTGATCTTTCGAGCCGACAAATCCGAAGGTGACGAAGATGACGAGGCGTCGAAGGGGTCGGGCGTCGGGCTGCTTCACTTGATCGTGCGCGCTGGGGGTGCTTCATGATTGGTCGTGACATACTCGGAATCGAAGATCTTTCCCGGTCCGACATCGAACTCATCCTCGAGACCGCGGAACAGATGCAGGAAGTCGGCCGACGCGAGGTCAAGAAGGTACCGACCCTGCGAGGTCGCACGCTGATCAACTTGTTCTTCGAGTCGTCCACTCGAACCCAGACCAGCTTCGAGATCGCGGGAAAGCGCTTGTCGGCCGATGTCGTGAACTTCTCAGTTTCGAGTTCGAGCCTATCGAAGCGGGAGACGCTCCTCGACACGGCGAAGACCCTCGACGCGATGGATCCCGATGTCGTGGTCGTCCGCCACAGCGTTGCCGGGGTGCCTCATCGCCTTGCCGAAGTACTCCAGGCGCCGGTCATCAATGCGGGGGATGGCGCGCACGAACATCCGTCCCAGGCGCTGCTCGACATGCTTACGGTGATCGAAGAGAAGGGGCGGATCGAAGGCTTGACCGTGGCGATCATCGGCGACATTGCCCACAGCCGAGTGGCACGCTCGAATATCTATGGTTTTACGAAGCTGGGTGCGGAGGTTCGGGTGGCAGGGCCGCCCACCATGCTACCCGCCGATGTCGAATCCCTCGGTGTGAAGGCGTACACGAATCTCCGGGAGGCGATCGAGGGTGCGGATGTCGTGATGGCGCTGCGGATCCAGATGGAGCGGCTCGAGGGAGCGTGTTTTCCGAGCGTGCGAGAATACGCCGCGACCTTCGGCATCGACCGGGAAAAGCTTCGCTATGCCAAAGAGGATGCGATCGTGATGCATCCCGGTCCAGTCAATCGTGGCGTCGAACTCGCGCATGAGCTGACGGACCATCGGCCGAGCGTGATTCTCGATCAGGTGAGAAACGGCGTCGCGTTGCGGATGGCGCTGCTCTATCTGGTCGCGGGACGGCCCAGGCAGGACGATCCGGCCTCCCACGCAAGCGTCGCGACCGACCTCGATGCCAAGCGGGGAGGGCGCTGAAAAATGGCACGACTGCTGATTCGAAACGGTCGGCTCCTCGACCCGAGCCAGGAAATCGATGCGCCCATGGATTGCCTGATCGAGGACGGTCGCATCCTGGGCGTGGGGAACGAGCTTCCGCTCGAAGGCGCAGAGGTTCTCGATGCGGAGGGTGGATGGATCGTCCCGGGTCTCATCGACATGCATGCTCATCTGCGCGAACCCGGCCAGGAATACAAAGAGGATCTGGCGAGTGGTGGGACCGCCGCGGTGGCGGGCGGTTTCACCCAGGTCGCTTGCATGGCGAATACGGATCCCGTCAACGATGACCCTTCCGTCACCAAATACATTCTCGACCGCGCCGAGAAGGATTCTCCCGCGAAGATTCGCCCAATCGCGGCGGCCACCCGCCGACTCGAAGGGCGGGTGATGACCGAGATGGTCGCCCTGCGCGAAGCGGGTGCGGTCGCCTTCAGCGACGACGGCGAGACCATCATGGACAGTTCCGTAATGCGTCGAGTGTTGGAATATTCAAGACTCGCCGAAGCACCGGTCATCGTTCACGCCGAGGACTGCCAGCTGCGCGGCCTAGGTGTCATCAACGAAGGACCGGTTTCGACTCGGCTCGGACTGCCCGGGAATCCGGTGGCCGCCGAGGAGATCATGATCGCACGGGATATTCGCCTCGCTGCGCTGACCGGCGCCCATCTCCACATCGCGCATGTGTCTTCGGCCGGTTCGATTGGGCTGATCCGCCGCGCCCGCGAAGAGGGCGTTCGCGTCACTGCGGAAGTCACGCCTCACCATCTCACGATGACGGCGGAGGCGACGATGGGTTTCGATACCAACACGCGAGTCGCCCCCCCTCTGCGCTCCGCCGCGGATCTCGAAGCACTTCGGAATGCCCTCGCCGAAGGGGTGATCGACGTGATGGCGACCGATCATGCGCCGCACGCGAGCTACGAAAAGGAAGTCGAATTCACCGAGGCCCCCCCCGGCATGCTCGGCCTTGAGACGGCCCTCGCCGTGACGCTCGAACTCGTTCGGGAGAATTTCTTGACACCACTCGAGTTCATCCGGCGCTGGTCGACGAATCCGGCGCACCTGCTCGAACTCGAAGGCGGAAGTCTGGCGGCGGGTTGCCCTGCCGATGTCGTGCTGCTGGATCCCGATCGCGAATGGACCTATGACTCGGCTCGGGGATTCTCGAAAAGTCGGAACTCGCCATGGTCGGGTCAAACGCTGACGGGTCGTGTCCTCGCGACAATCGTCGACGGGCGACTCGTCTACCACCACGAACGCGGAGTATTGATGCGATGAACGAGCCAGCCACAGATCTGCTCGGCCGACCCGCGCGGCCGGCGACGCTGGCCCTGGCCGATGGCAGCGTGTTTCGCGGTCGCGCTTTCGGTGCACGGGCAGTCAAGACCGGCGAGGTCGTCTTCAATACCAGTATGACCGGCTATCAGGAAATCGTGACGGACCCGTCCTACGCGGGTCAGATCATCACGATGACCTATACGCAGATCGGAAACGTGGGCGTGAACGCGATGGACGACGAATCGCGCAAACCCTTCCTCTCGGGATTCGTGGTCAAGGAACTCTACGAGGTACCGAGCAATTTTCGTTCGGAGGGGACGCTCGACGCCAAGTTGTCGGAGGCCGGGATACCCGGCATTTCGGGCGTGGACACCCGTGCCCTGGTGCGGCGCATTCGTGACAGCGGCGCCCAGACGGGCGTTTTGTCGACGGATCCGGCGCTACAGGACGAGGTGGAACTCGTCGAGCGCGCGCGAGCGGCGCCCGGGCTCGATGGCGTCGACTGGGTCGCCAAGGTGACCTGTGACGCGGCGTATGTGTATGAGGACGGCGCCTGGTCGGGGATTCGAGGACAGCTTCCGCGTTCCGAGCGTCCCGCACGTCGGCTCAAAGTCGTGGCCTATGACTTCGGTGTGAAGCGAAACATCCTGCGACTTCTGGTGGAACAGGGCTTCGACGTGACGGTCGTGCCCGCGACGACGCCGGCCGCCGAGACCCTGGCACTCGATCCCGATGGGATCTTCCTTTCGAACGGGCCGGGCGATCCCGCGGCCGTTCAGGGTGTCCAGTCGATCGTTCGAGAACTCGTCCAATCGAAGCCCGTATTCGGGATCTGTCTCGGACATCAGATCCTGGGTCTGGCGCTCGGGGGAACGACGCATAAATTGAAATTCGGCCATCACGGTGCCAATCAACCGGGCATGGATCTCGCGACGGGAAAGGTGGCGATCTGTGCGGAGAACCACGGATATGCCGTGGACGCGGAGAGTCTGCGCGCGGCGGGCGAGCCCGTGAAGATCACGCATATCAACTTGAACGACGACACGGTCGAGGGATTGGCTCACGAAGTGCGGCCCCTCTTCTCCGTGCAATACCACCCGGAGGCGTCCCCTGGACCCCATGACGCACGCTATTTCTTCTCGCGCTTTCGAAGTCTGGTCGAGCGGTGTGCCGACGGGCAGGTCGTGAGCGGCGCCGAGATTTCTGGGATCGACCTTCACGGCGACCACGGCGACCACGGCGACCATGGCGACGCGAGCCGAGCCCCGCTCGACGGAACTTCGGAGTAGCCCATGCCGAGACGAGACGATATCCACACGATTCTTGTGATCGGTTCCGGCCCGATCGTGATCGGTCAGGCCTGTGAGTTCGACTATTCCGGGACACAGGCCTGCAAGGCGCTTCGCGAAGAGGGCTACCGAGTCGTCCTGGTGAACTCGAACCCCGCCACGATCATGACGGACCCGGAGACCGCCGATCGCACCTACATCGAGCCCATGACGGTCGAGAGCATTGAGCAAATCATCGAGATCGAACGTCCCGACGCCTTGCTGCCGACGATCGGGGGGCAGACCGCGCTCAATCTGGCGATCGATCTCGCGAAGGCCGGTGTCCTCGAAAGGCACGGCGTCGCCCTCATCGGCGCCAACCTGGAGGCGATCAACAAGGCGGAAGACCGCGAACTCTTTCGGGAGGCAATGGATCGGATCGGCTTGCGTATGCCGAAGTCCGGCATTGCGACTTCGGTCGCGGAAGCACGCGAGATCCTGAAGCGAACGAAGATTCCCGCGATCATCCGGCCGAGTTTTACGATGGGCGGTTCGGGAGGGGGCATCTGCGAACGAGACGAAGATTTCGATCGCATGACCCAATGGGCGCTCGATCAATCGCCGACGACCCAATGTCTGATCGAGCAGAGTGTCGCGGGTTGGAAGGAATTCGAGCTCGAGGTGATGCGCGATCGGGCCGACAATGTCGTGATCGTGTGTTCGATCGAGAATTTTGATCCGATGGGGATACACACGGGCGATTCGATCACCGTCGCCCCGGCACAGACTCTGACCGACCGCGAGTACCAGGAGATGCGTGACGCCGCGATCGCGATCATGCGTGAGATCGGCGTCGACACCGGCGGCTCGAACGTGCAATTCGGGGTCGACCCGGAAGACGGTACGCTGATCGTGATCGAGATGAATCCCCGAGTCTCCCGATCCTCGGCGCTGGCCTCGAAGGCGACCGGGTTTCCGATCGCGAAGATCGCCGCGAAACTCGCAATCGGATACACGCTCGACGAGCTTTCGAACGACATCACGCGCGAAACGCCCGCCAGCTTCGAGCCGACGATTGACTATGTCGTCACGAAGATTCCCCGTTTTACGTTCGAAAAATTTCCCTCCGCCGACTCGACACTCACGACACAGATGAAATCCGTCGGCGAGGTCATGGCCATCGGGCGGACCTTCAAGGAGAGCTTTCAGAAGGCCATCCGATCGCTCGAGATCGGCCATGCGGGCTTCGAGCCGCCGGACCTACCCGATGGGGAGGCGGGCGAAAAGGCGCTCTGGGCCCAGATCGATACGCCGCGGCCCGGCCGGCCCTGGGCGATCGTCGAGGCCTTTCGACGCGGTGCGAGCATCGAAGAACTCTTCGATCGCACGAAAATCGATCGCTGGTTTCTGCGCAACCTGCACGAGATCGCGATGGCCGAGGGTCGCTTGATCGAGGCGACGGCGTCCGAGCGTGAAGCGTGGCTCCGGCCGGCGAAACAACTCGGCTTCTCGGATGCGCGGATCGCAGCGCTTTGGGAGACGACCGAGGCCGAGGTTCGCAAACAACGTTGGCGATTGGGGATCCATCCCGTCTACAAACGCGTGGATACCTGTGGCGCGGAGTTCGACGCGGACACGCCCTATCTCTACTCGACCTACGAGGACGAATGCGAGGCGCGCCCGACCGATCGCCGAAAGATCATGATTCTCGGCGGTGGGCCCAATCGAATCGGCCAGGGCATCGAATTCGACTATTGCTGCGTGCATGCGGTGTTTGCACTTCGCGAGGCCGGTTTCGAAACCATCATGGTGAACTGCAACCCGGAGACGGTCTCGACGGATTACGACACCAGCGACCGTCTGTATTTCGAGCCCGTGACCCTCGAAGACGTGCTCGAGATCATCGAGATCGAAAAACCGGAAGGGGTCATCGTCCAATTCGGCGGACAGACGCCACTCAAACTCGCGGTCGCGCTCGAGGCGGCCGGTGCGCCGATCATCGGGACCTCCCCCGATTCGATCGATCTGGCCGAGGATCGCGAGCGCTTCGAAGCGCTGCTCGAGCGGCTCGGACTCGAGCGGCCGGCCGGCGACGTGGCGCGCAGTGCAGAGGAGGCCGAGAAGGTCGCCGCGCGAATCGGCTATCCGGTTCTCGTGCGCCCGTCCTATGTGCTAGGCGGGCGCGCGATGCAGATCGTTCAGAATGTGGAGGGGCTGCGGGAATATATGCGTTTCGCCGTTCGAGCCTCGCCGGAACACCCCGTTCTGGTCGATCGATTTCTTGCGGACGCGATCGAGGTGGACGTCGACGCGATTTCGGACGGGAAATGTGTCGTGATCGGCGGAATCATGGAGCATATCGAGGAAGCCGGGATCCATTCGGGAGATAGCGCCTGCTCGCTTCCGCCCTATTCGCTTCCCCCCGCGCGGATTGAAGAGATTCTTGTGGCGACCCGTAGGCTGGCACGCGAGATCGGTGTGATCGGACTGATGAACGTCCAATATGCCGTGAAGGACGATCGGATCTTCGTGATCGAAGTGAATCCGCGTGCTTCGCGGACCGTGCCCTTCGTGTCGAAGGCCATCGGCGTTCCCCTCGCGAAGCTGGCCGCACTCGTGATGTCGGGCCGGACTCTCGAATCGCTCGGCTTCACCGAAGAGATCGTGCCGCGTCATTTCTCGGTGAAGGAGGCGGTCTTCCCCTTCGTCAAATTCTCCGGCGTCGATGTGTTGCTCGGGCCCGAGATGAAGAGTACGGGCGAGGTGATGGGCATCGATTCCGATTTTGGACGGGCGTTTGCGAAGGCCCAGATCCAGGCGGGCAACAGCCTGCCGCTCGAGGGCACCGTGCTCGTCTCGGTTCGGGTCGAAGAACACGAGCGCGTTTTCGGGCTGGTCCGGACGCTCGTCGATCAGGGGTTCAGCGTGCTTGCGACGACGGGAACCGCCAAGGCGCTCGACGCGATGGGCATCCAGGCCGACGTCATCAACAAGGTTCACGAGGGTTCTCCACATACGGCCGATCGGATCAAGGCGGGGGACATCGCGCTGGTGATCAACACCGTCGGCCCCGATCCGCAGGCCATCGAAGATTCCCGGTCGTTGCGGCTGGCCGCATTGCTCCGGGGAGTGCCCTATTGCACGACGCTGTCGGCCGCACGCGCGTCGGCGGAGGCCATCGTCGCGCTCAGAACCAAGCGGATTGGGGTTCGTTCGTTGCAGGAGATCCATGAGACCGGATTGGATGCGGCGACGGGGGAATAGCCGGAGGCGGCGGGATTGTTAGCCGAGACGCTGCATGGGCAGATCGAAGCGCTTCATCGGTCGGTGACGAGGATCGCGAGCCGGGAAAGAGCGCCAGAAGCGAGCGCTTCTCCTCCTCTTCCCGGTGAAGCCGAGACGGTCGCGAGCGACGTCGCGCGTCTGCTTTCGGCGCCACTGCCGGTCGAATTGCGACAACGGCTGGTCAAGATCCAGAAGAAGCTTCTGGCGCTCGAAGGGGCGTCGGCAGGCCGAGCGTATGGACGAGAGCTGCTCGAACTGATCGACCCACTCGGTCGAGCGGGCTGGGCGGATGAGTTGCTGGCTCGCTCGCTCGCCGCGCTGTCGGGCGTCGGGCCGAAGCGGGCCGAGGGCTTCGCACGCCGCGGACTCGAGCGGATCAGCGACCTGCTCTTCTGGTTGCCCGTTCGCTATGAGGACCGTCGGCGCGTCGTGGGCGTGCATGATCTCGAGGTGGGTCGTGCGGCGACGTTCCTGGCGGAAGTGAAGATCGTTGATTGGGTTTCGACTCATCGCGGAGGACGCTTCGGCAAGATCTTTCAGGCGGTCGTTGGGGATGACGAGGCGGTCGTGACGCTGAAATGGTTTCGCGGCGGCGAGGCGTTGGCCCGCCAGGTCGTCAAGGGGCGCTGGCTCCTCGTGAGCGGCGAGGTTAGGCGCTACCGCTTCTCGAAAGAACTGATCCATCCGGAGATCGAAATCGTGTCCGCGCCGAGTGCGGAGTCGCTCGCGCCGGAGCCCGCATCGACCCGACCGGACGGTTCTGAAGCCGATTCGCGGGGCCAAGAGACATCGGTGGGAGAACTCGGCCGGGTCGTTCCGATCTATTCCGCGCCCGAAGGCATGAATCCGAGGACGCTGCGTCGATTGATCGGCCAGGCGGTCGAGGCCTACGCCGATCTCGTCGTGGGTCATCTTCCGGAAGAATTGGTTCGGGAGAGGCAGCTTCCCTCGGTGCCGGCTTCGCTGCACACGCTGCATCGGCCCGACGCCAAGATCGACCTCGAGCAGATCGAGGCCTTCGCGTCCCCCTCGCACGAACGGTTGGTGCTCGAAGAGTTGTATCTGCTCGAACTCGGCCTGGCGATGAGGCGTGCACAGGGCGCCCAGCGACCGGGTGTGGCGATCGACGCCTCTCGGCCCGAGTCCCGCGCGGCGGCCAAGGCGTTGCCCTTCCGGCTGACGAAGGCCCAACGCCGCGTCATGGGCGAGATCCTCGGGGATCTCGGCCGGCCGCATCCCATGAATCGCCTGGTGCAGGGAGATGTCGGCAGCGGCAAGACGGTCATCGCGATTCTGGCCGCGGTGGCCGTTGCGGCCTGCGGCGGTCAGACCGCCTTGATGGCCCCGACGGAGCTGCTTGCCGAACAGCACTATCGAACCCTGACGAAGATGGTGTCGGCGGCCGGCACCGGGATGCGACTGCGAATCGGCCTGCTGACCGCTTCGCTGCCGCGCGCCGAAATCAGGCAAACCCGTGGCTTGCTCGCGAAGGGAGAGATCGATCTCGTCGTGGGCACGCACGCGTTAGTCCAAGGCGAGGTGCGGTTTCGCGATCTCGTTCTGTCGATCGTCGATGAACAGCATCGCTTCGGTGTGATGCAACGCGCCGCACTCTCGGCCGCGCGGCCCGACGGGCGCTTCCCCCATGGACTGGTGATGACTGCGACACCGATCCCCCGCAGTCTGGCGATGACCCTCTACGGAGAGCTCGATCTGTCGGTGATCGATGAGCTTCCACCCGGGCGGAAGCCGATCGAAACCCTGCTTCTGCGCGCCGGAGAGGGCCCACAAGTAATGGAGTTGATTCGCGAGACCTTGGCGCGAAACGAACAGGTCTACGTCGTCTATCCGCTCGTCGAAGAAAGCGAGAAGATGGCTTTGCGCTCGGCCATCGAGTCGCGCGAGCGGATCGCCGAAGCGTTTCCGAAGCATCGGGTGGATCTCGTGCACGGTCGACTCGACGCGGCCGAGCGACAGCAGGTGATGGAGCGCTTCATGCGGGCGGAAACTTCGATCCTGGTTGCGACGACGGTGATCGAAGTGGGCGTCGATGTGCCCGGCGCGACGTTGATGGTGATCGAGCACGCCGAGCGCTTCGGTCTGGCCCAGCTGCACCAACTGCGGGGTCGTGTCGGTCGCGGGGGCGCACGCGGGCGTTGTGTGCTCGTCGCACGCGGCAGCAGCGAAAAGAGCGAGGCGCGATTGCGGGCGATGACCCGTACGCGAGATGGCTTCGAGATCGCCGACGCGGATCTCGAGATTCGTGGCCCCGGCGATTTCCTGGGCACACGGCAATCCGGCCATCTGCCCGAGTTGCGGATCGCCGATCTGCTGCGCGATGTGGAACTCGTGGCGATCGCACGTGAGGTCGCGAGACGGGTCGTCGATCAGGACCCGACGCTGTCGCGCCTGCCCGCGACGCGACGCGCTGTGCGCAAACGCTGGGGGAGAAGAATCGATCTCACAGCCGTCGGATGATCTTTCGTCCGAAGACGTCGACCGAGGCGCTCTGTGTGGTGCGAGAAGGGTCAAGCTTGACCTTCGCGAGTCCGTAGAGTAAAACATAGCCATGAGCCCCATAGCGACTCACATCGATCTGCGCCCGGCCCTTCTAGGCGGCCTACTTCTCACGCTCCTAATCGGGGCGGCTGGGGCCTAGCGTGCGCTGATCGAAACGACTCGAAACCGACACGCCAACATCAATCGCCCCTCCCGCCTGATCACCTGATCGCTGGAGGGGATTCGTCGTTCTGGATCTGCCTCCTCGAAAGTGACTTTCGGCCCGTGCCCTCGAAGTGCGGACCGGATCCGATCGAGACCGAACGAGCCCTCGGCCGACACGCCGCGGCGCAGGAGAGACAGAGATGGATACCGACGACAAGACGACGATCGTGGAAGACGAAAGTGTGGACGACGCGAGCGCGGGCAATCGCCCGGGCGTCATGCCCCATGGCCGTTACAAAGCATTCCCTTTGATCGATCTTCCGGATCGCCAGTGGCCCTCGCGACGTATCGAAGCCGCACCCCGCTGGTGCAGCGTCGATCTGCGCGACGGCAATCAGGCGTTGGTCGAACCGATGGGTTGGAATCGCAAGATCCGACTCTTCGAAGCCCTCGTTTCGATCGGGTTCAAAGAGATCGAAGTGGGCTTTCCGAGCGCATCGCAGACGGAATTCGATTTCGTCCGGCGCCTGATCGAAGAGGACCGAATTCCGGATTCGGTCACGATCCAGGTGTTGACTCAATGTCGCGACGCGTTGATCGATCGGACCTTCGAGGCGATCGAGGGGGCGCCCCACGCCCTGGTCCATTTCTACAATTCGACCTCACCGCTCCAGCGTCGGGTCGTCTTCGGGCAAGGGCGCGAGGGAATCAAGGCGATTGCCGTTGGGGCCGCCGAGCGCGTTCGAGCGGCGGCCTCGGCGAGGCCCCGAGCGGGCCTTCGTTTCGAGTATTCGCCGGAGAGCTTCACCTCGACCGAACTCGACTTCTCGATCGAAATTTGCGAAGCGGTGATGGAAGTGCTCGGCGCGAGTCCGGACGAACCGCTCGTGCTCAACCTGCCGGCGACCGTCGAAGTCTCGACCCCGAACCTCTATGCCGATCAGATCGAACTCTTCGCCCGGAGTCTCCGGCACAGGGACGCCGTGATCCTGAGCGTCCATCCGCATAACGATCGCGGCTGCGGTGTGGCCGCCGCCGAGTTGGCGCTACAAGCCGGGGCGGATCGCGTCGAGGGCACTCTGTTCGGAAATGGGGAGCGGACGGGAAACGTCGATCTCGTGACCTTGGCGCTGAATCTGATGACCCAGGGTATCGATCCGGAGTTGGATCTGCGTGACCTGCCGGGGTTGGTGCGTTGCGTGGAACACGCGAATCGTATTCCCATTCACCCCCGGCATCCCTACGCGGGGGAACTGGTCTATACGGCGTTTTCGGGGTCACACCAGGACGCGATTCGCAAGGGCCTCGCGGCGCTCGGCAAGCAGCCGCAGGCGGAATGGGAGGTTCCCTATCTGCCCATCGATCCCGCGGACGTCGGTCGAAGTTACGACGCCGTGATTCGCATCAACAGCCAGTCGGGCAAGGGTGGGATCGCCTATGTGCTCGAGACCGAGTTTGGCTACGAGTTGCCGCGAAGGATGCAGATCGAGTTCTCACGAATCGTGCAGCAGAATGCCGAGGCGACGGGCGCGGAGATCGTGAGCGAACAGATCCGGGCGCTCTTCGAGCGAACCTACCTTGGCGTCGAAGGCGGGCCCCGATTGCGCGGGGATCGCACGCTTTCGGCGCATGGCGACGGGAGCCAGGACGAGGTCGTCGCCGAACTCGAATGGGGCCCGATTCGAGTCCCGCTCCGGGGCCGGGGGGCGGGACCGATCGATGCTTTCGTCGAAGCGCTGCGCGAGGCACTCGGAATCGAGATTCGCGTCGGCGACTACCACGAACATGCCCTCGGCGTGGGCGCGGGCGCCACGGCGGTGGCCTATGTGGAAGTCGTGTTCGGGCCGGAGAAGCGTCTTTTCGGCGCGGGCGCGGCGCCGAGCATCGTCGAGGCCTCGTTTGCAGCGGTCCTCTCGGCGCTGGCGAGGGCCTCCGAGCGGGGTTGGATCTCGGCTCCCGAAGAATCCGTGCGGGTCGGCCGCGGCTCGTCGTCGCTGGCCGTGTGAGGCGGAAAAGCGGCTGAGTCGGTGCAGGTATGACCTGATCTGGCTCGGCCGTCGCCTACAATGCGGCCGATGGCGATGTCCCCCGACCTACGTTCCGACGCCGACGGCCTCACGCTCCTCGCCATTGGCGATGTCCATCTGGGTACGCGCCCCGGAAGCTTGCCCGACGGACTCGATGGCGAGGGGGTGGATCCTCGGGCCCTCACGCCCGAGGCGGCTCTCGAAACCGCCATCGAGCGCGCGATCGAGGAACGTGTCGACGCGGTTCTCTTCGCGGGTGACGTCGTCGAGAGTACCAATGCTCGCTTCGAGGCCCTGCGACCGCTCGAGTCCGCGGTGCATCGATTGCTCGACGCCAAGATCCGGGTGCTCGCCGTGGCGGGGAATCATGACGTCGAGGCGTTGCCAAGACTGGCGGACGAGATCGAGGGCTTCGAACTCCTCGGCCGCGGGGGGCAATGGGAGTCGCGGGTCGTCGAGAACGAGACCGGCGATGCGGTCGAAATCCTGGGTTGGTCCTTTCCCGAACGACGGGTGCGCAACAGCCCGGTCGACGCCTTGCTGCGCGACCCGATCGCGCCGAGTCGGCCGGGCATCCCGCGGATCGGCCTCTTGCATGGGGACCTGGACGCGTCGGGCGGAAGTTATGCGCCGTTTTCGAGTACGGAGCTTGCTGCTGCTGGACTCGATGCGTGGTTGCTCGGGCATATCCACAAACCTTCGCTGGCTGCGGGGGCGGATGTCGTTGGGGCCGGGCCATCCACCGATCCAAAGGGCGATCCACTGGGTTGCCCGCAGGGCTATCTCGGTTCGTTGGTCGGCCTCGATCCGGGGGAGACGGGTCCGCATGGTCCGTGGCTCGTGCGGATCAACTCGCGGGGCGAGGTCACGACGCAACAACTCGTGACGGCTCCCCTGCGTTGGGAGCGATTCGACGTGCGGGTGGGGGAAGACGAAGCGCCCGAGGATCTGGCCGATCGATTGCTCGGCGAAATCGTTCGGGTCGGTCGCGAGATCCAGGTACAGATTCCGGCTCAGGGCCGCGTTCCGAAAGTAGTCGGTCTGCGTCCGCGATTGACCGGCCGGACGCGCCACTACGAGGCATTGCGTCGTTATGTCGACGAAGGGCGCTTTGACGGCTTGATCCGCTCGGCGGGGGGCACACTCGTTTTCATCGACAAGGTCGTGGAGGGGCTCGAACTCGCACATGATCTCGAGGATCTTGCGCGGGGCGATGACCCGCCGGCGCTGATGGCGCGGAAGCTCTTGGTATTGCGCCAGCCGGGCGAGCGGAGAGACGCGTTGCTCGACGCGACGCGGGAGGCGTTGCGGGGTCTGGCGGAGAGTTCTCGTTGGTCGGGCCTTGCCGAAGAGCGCGGCGGAAAAGATCTGTTGTCCGACGATCGGGCCTTGGCCGCACTACTCGTGCAATCCGGCACCGCCGCGTTGAGCGAATTATTGTCCCAGTCCTCGCCGACCTCTGAAGCGTCGAACCGGGACGCCGAAGGCGAGGTCGGGTCATGAAGCTCGAGCGGCTTCGGATCGAACGTCTCGCCGGCATCGACGCTCCCTTCGAACTCGAGAAGCTGTCGCCCGGCCTCAACATCATCGTCGGGCCGAACGGGATCGGAAAATCACGCTTGTGTACGGCGGTGCGCGCCTTGTTGTGGCGCGAACGGGAGGTTTCGGGGGAAGGGCTCACGGCGCGCGCTGACTTCGAACACGAGGGGTCGCGCTGGCAGGTCGTGCGGGACGGCTCGCTTCATCGCTGGCAGAAGGAGGGCCTCGATGCCAGTCCGCCGACCCTTCCGGGACTGCGTCTCGAGGGTTGTTTCTTTCTCGGATTGAGGGACCTGCTCGAGGACTCGGATCGAGCCGGTCGAGATCTCGCGACGGAGATTCGCAAACAGATGTCGGGCGGCTTCGATCTCGATGCCGCCGAGCAACGCTTCGCGAAGCCGCTCTCGAAATCCGCAGGCAAGAAGGAGAGCAAAGCGCTCAACGCCGCGGAACAGGAGATTCGCAAGGCGGAACGAGGGCAGATCGACCTCGAACGCCGAGGGCGAGCGCTCGCTTCGCTCGAGGCTCGGGCGGTCGAAGCCGAGCGAGCGTCCCAGCGCCTCGCCGCGTTCGCGACGGCGATTTCCTTGCAGAGCCTACGCGCCGACCATGCCCAACGGACGAACGAACTCGCCGAATTTCCGCCGGCCCTCGCCGATCTCGACGGCAAGGAAATCCAACGTCTCGACAAGTTGAGCGAAAGCCTTCTGCAAAAGAAGAGGGAGCGTGAGGCGGCGCTCGGTGCGCTCGACGCGAGTGTCGAGGCGGCGCAGGCCACTCGGCTCGACGCGCCGATCGATTCCGCTTCGCTCGAAACGTGGCGTGAACGCGCGGACAAGCTGACGGATCTGGAGCGTCGAATGGAGGCGGCGAAGGTCGCTGCGGCCCAGGCCCGTGAGGCTTTCCGCGAGCGTTTGCATCTGCTCGGCGGCTTTTCCCTTCCGGAGTCCCTTCCGGAGTCCCTCTCGGAGTCCTCTTCGGAGTCACGATCGGAGGCGCAATCCGGCACGCCACCGGAGGCGACTTCCGAAACGAAAGCCGGTCTCGAACGGGCTCTGGGAATCGAAGAGGATTTCGATCTTTTCGCATTCTTGCGAGAAAGCCATCAGCATGCGGATCAGCGCGATGCCCTGCGCGAGCGGCTCAGTCTGCTTTCGGCGCGGAAGTTTTCGGACGAGGACGTTCGCAGACTCGAATTATTGAGGCGCGGCGTCGAGCCTCTTCGAAGATGGCTTCGCGCACCCGATCCCGATCTTCGCCGGGGTGGCGAGGTCCATCGCCCGGATTGGCGGATTCTGGCGGCCGCGGCGCTGGGCTCGATTGCCCTTGGCTTGACGACGAACTTTCTCGGCGGACTCGCGCCCTTTGCCTGGATCGCGATCGGGGCCGGCCTCGGCCTCGCGATCGCAGCCCTGTTCTTCCGCGCGCGCGGGCCGGGAAGTGATCCTGCGGCGGACGCGACGAATTGGCGATCCGTCGCGGAGAGCCAATTTCCGGAATCGCTCGACCCGCCGAAGCGGTGGGCAATCGATGCGGTCGAGCAATCTCTGACCCTCCTCGAAGATGAATTGGCCAAATTCGATGCGAATGAAAAACGTGCACGAGATCGAGGGGTTGAGCGAGGACAGCTCGAGGAAACCCTGAACGGTCTGGAGCGGCGTCTGGCCGGCCTCGAGACGCGACGAATCGCCCTTTTCGAGCGGCTGGGGCTCGCTTCCATGCCGCCCGATGTCGAGATGGTCGATCTGGCGCGGGCACTCGATGCGTCCCGAACCGCGCGGGTGGCGTCGGTCGAGGCGGCGGCCACTCTCGGGGAACTCGAAGCCCACTATTCACGGTCCCTCGCCGAACTCGCAGAGCCGCTCGCGGAGCGAGGCGAGCGCGCACCGGTCGAGGGTGCCTCGGCCCGCGCGGCCGTCCATTCACTCGCGGATCGCGACCGCAGGTTGCGCAGCGCGAGTGCGGACGAAGCTCGGGAGATCGAGAATCGCGACCGGCTGGACCGCGAGATTGCGGGGCTCGAAGCGGATCGATCGGAAATCTTCGGGCTTGCCGGAATCGAATCGAAGGAACGCGCGGAGCTCACTCGGCTTCTGGGTCGTCTCGATCGATTCCGCGAACTGACGGTCGAACTCTCGAAGCTCGTGGGCGCAATCGAACGCGAGGAATCGGATCTCGAAGCGGTGGGCGAGGCCGCGCTCGCGGGCCTGGGTCTCACGAAGTTGCAAGAGGAAGAGGCGGTTCAGCAGAAGCGCTCGGAGGATCGCAAGGCGCTGAACGCGCAAATCGTAGAAATCCGCCTGGAGGCACGCAATGCACGACTCGGGCACGTGCTCGAGGAGGCGATCGCAGAGCGGGATCGTGCGATGGTCGCGCTGCGCGATCGTCGGGACGAAGCCCTGGCCGCATCGGCCGCGCAGGGTCTGATCGAGAGCGTGCGGCGTGAGCACGAGACGAACCAGATGCCTCGGGTACTCGAGCGTGCCCGAAATCGATTCGCTGGATTTACGCATCAGCGCTATCGGCTGGAGGTTTCGCCGGGCGACGGAGGGTCGTTCGTCGCCGTCGATATGAAGAGCGGCGAAGGTCTCAGCCTGAACAAATTGTCGGATGGCACGCGCGCGCAGCTCATCCTCGCCGCTCGTCTGGCCTTCGCCGAGGAGGCGGAACACGGCGCGGATCTCCCGCTCTTTCTGGACGAGGCGATGGACCACAGCGACCCCGAGCGTTTCCACGCCATCGCGGTCAGCCTCGCGGGCATGGTCGGCGAGGCGGGTCGCCAGATCTTCTATCTGACGAACGACCCGACGGACATCGAACGCTTCGCCTCGGCCTTCGAAGAGGCGGGATGTGAGGGTCCGAATGTGCTGGATCTCGCGGAGATTCGTGGCCAGGCGTCGAAGCTCGACGGGCTGGGGCGTCGGCCGCTGCGCGTCGACCCGCTCCCCGCCGTGCCTCCCCCGGGCGATCAAGATGCCGAGACCTATGGGGCGACAATTGGCGTCTCGCCACTGGATCCAGGTCGAGACGCCTCCACTCAACCTCTCTACTACGTGTTGCGCGACGATCTATCGCTGTTGCATCGGTTCTTGGAGATGCGGATCAAATCGGTGGGTCCCTGCCTGAACCTACTCGAAGGCGGGTCGGCGCTCGCCCGGTCGATTACTCGGGGAGGCGAAATCGGCGCGGGGCTCAAGGCGCGGATCGAATTGCTGGATGTGTTCTGCGTCGCTTGGCGGGAAGGGCGTGGTGTGCCCGTGGGACGACTGGAACTCGAAGAGAGCGAGGCCATCACCGAAACCTACCTCGATGCGGTCGTCGAAGTGGCTTCGGAACTCGACGGCGACGCCCAACAACTCCTCGCCCGATTGCGGGAAAGGAAAGACCCTCGACTCAGCGGATTTCGCAGCAAATCCACCGAGGCGCTCGAGCAGTTCTTTCTCGATCGCGGACATCTCGACGATCGGGCGATGCTCAGCGAAGACGAAATCATCCAGCGCGCCGTGGGGACCCCCGCCTCGAATCGGCTCTCGCCGAAAGTCACGGCCGAACTCGTGCATCTGTGGTGGACGCTCAGCGATCGGACCCGGAGTGGGGCTCCACGGCCGCTGATGGGCTAGAACGTCCCACGATGTCGACGCCCGAAGGACAGACCGGGAAGACTGGGGACGACGTTTCGGCGCATCCACGGGATCGGCTGCCGCGGGTGATGTCGCTTTGGGACGCATCCATGCTGATCGTCGCTTCGGTGGTGGGTAGCGGGATCTTCTTCACGCCCTCCCAGGTCGCGGTGCTCCTGCCGAGCGCGGGGCTGATCCTGATGGCGTGGATCGTGGGCGCATTGTTGTCCATGGCCGGCGCTCTCACGAACGCGGAACTCGGCGCGATGTTCCCGCACGCCGGCGGCGACTACGTCTTTCTGCGCGAAGGCCTGCATCCGGCGGCTGGATTTCTGGTCGGTTGGGTGAGCTTCTTCGCGATCTTCTCGGGAACGATCGCGGCGCTCGCCGTGGTGTTTGCCGAATCGATGGCGACGGCGTTCGATCTGGATCGGACCGGGATTCTGACCCTGGCCGTTCTTCTCATCCTCGCCTGTTCGCTGCTCAACCTACGCGGAACGGCCCTCGGTGTGGGTCTGAACAATCTGACTTCGATCGCGAAGATCGTGGCGCTCGTCGCCTTCGTGATATTGGGCCCGACGCTCGGGGAGGGCAGCTTCGCGCCCTGGCTGGGGGACGCCGCCGCGACCGGCGCCACGGCCGCCGAAAGCGTCGGCGCGATGGATCAGTGGTTGCGATTCGGTCAGGCCTTGTCGCCGATCCTCTTCAGCTATCTCGGCTGGAACGCCTGTGTCTATGTCGCGAGCGAGATCAAGAATCCCGCAAGGAACCTGCCGCGCGCGCTATTTCTCGGCCTCGGCTTGTGTACGGGACTCTATCTGCTGGTCAACGGGGTCTACCTCTACGCGCTTGGGCCCGAGGAGCTGGCCTCCGCGGGCGATGCGGGTCAGGCCGCCGCACGCGCGTTGTTCGGGCCCCTGGGCGGGACGCTCGTTTTCGCTTTCGTGTTGGTCTCGGTCCTGGGGACTTTGAACGCGACGGTCCTCGTCGGCCCCCGCATCGTCTATGCGATGGCACTCGACGGGCTTTTCATTGGTCGCGTCGGTCGTGTGCATCCCGGTTTCCAGACGCCAGGGATCGCGATCGGGCTCCAGGCGGTCGTTTCGATCTCGCTCGTCCTCTTCCTCGAAACCTTCCCGAACGCGCTGAATTTCACGGTATTCGGCATCATCGTCGCCACCTCCGCGGATACGATCGCGCTCTTCAGTCTGCGGCGACGCCAGCCCGACCGCAGGCGGCCCTATCGGGCCTGGGGTTATCCATGGGTTCCGGCGATGTATTTGATCGTGAACCTGGGGATCGGGGCCGCGCTCCTGGTGGGCAGTCCGCGGGAGTCGTTCACGATGCTCGGGTTGTTGGCGGTCGGAATGCTGGCCTATCTCGGATTCGCGCGCGCCCGCACCCGCGGTTGACCGAAGTGCTACCTCGAATCCAAATTCTTCAGTAAGATCAGGCGATTCGAAGGAGTCCCGCAGGGATGAGTGCTGACCCCCCTCAACTGTTCATGGAACGCGTCGCGGCCGCCATTTCGGCCCGCCTCGCGACGGGGGCCGCTCGCTAGCTCGCCTGGGCTTCGTTTTCTTCTTTGTGGACGTAGAGGACGATGAGAAACGGCGGGCGATCGATCGAACTCAAGCGAACTGACTCTTGGACGTGTCCCAAACGACCCGTCCCCGAAACGAGGCTGGCCCCGTTCACAACCTCTCGGATCCAGGCGACTGGACGACGGGGTGGCTCGGATGGCCATAGAGGACCCTTCTGATGACCGAAGAATTCAAACACGATTTCAACAAGCTCAACCGCTTGCCCCCCTACCTCCTCTCCGAGGTCACCGAGTTGACGCGCGCCCGTCGTCGCGCCGGCGAGGACATCATCGATCTGGGGATGGGGAATCCGGATCTGCCTACGCCGCCGCATATAATCGACAAGATTTGCGAGGCGGCGCGCGACCCGCGCAATCATCGTTATTCCTCCTCCCAGGGTCTGCCCAACCTGCGTTTGGGCATCACCGAATGGTATGCGAGACGCCATCAGGTCGATCTCGATCCCGAGACCGAAGCCATTGCCGTGATCGGTGCGAAAGAGGGGCTCTCCCATTTCGTGCTGATGACGGTTGGGCCCGGCGACGTCGTATTGGTGCCCGATCCCGCCTACCCCATTCACCAATACTCGGTGATCATTGCGGGCGCGGATCTGCGAAGGGTGCCGCTGACCGAGGATTCGGATTTCATCGAGAATCTCGAACTCGCAGTCAGCCGCACCTGGCCCCGACCCAAGATGCTGATCATCTCGTTCCCCGCCAATCCGACGACACATATCATCGATCTCGCCTTCTTCGAACGGATCGTGGCCTTCGCGCGCGCGAACGATCTGATGGTGCTGCATGATTTCGCCTATGCCGAGATCGCCTTCGATGGCTACAAGCCGCCGAGCATTCTCGAGGTTCCCGGCGCCAAGGACATCGCGATCGAATTCGTTTCGTTCTCGAAGAGTCATTCGATGGCGGGTTGGCGTGTGGGGTTTGCATGCGGGAACGCACAGATGATTCACGCCTTGAAGCGCATCAAGAGCTATCTCGACTATGGCATGCCGCAGGCCATCCAGATTGGCGCGATCACGGCGGTGCGCGGCCCGCAGGACTGTGTGGCCGAAAACGTGGCGATCTACAAAGAGCGACGTGATGTGCTCGTCGAGGGTCTGGGCCAGCACGGGGAGGGTTCGTGGAAGATCGAGAAGCCGCTCGCGACGATGTTCGTGTGGGCGCCGATCCCCGAGCCGTTCAGGGCAATGGGTTCGCTCGAGTTCTCGAAGCGGTTGCTCAGGGAGGCGGGCGTCGCCGTCTCGCCGGGCATCGGTTTCGGGGAAGGCGGCGAGGGTTTCGTTCGCTTCGCCCTGGTCGAGAATAAACATCGGATCCGCCAGGCGGTACGCGGCATCCGGCGCTTCCTACGCGAAGCCAAGGTCTGAATCGATTCGAGAGGAGTGGGATAGGGATGAGCGGGCATGCGAAGCAGGATCGGATCGGAGTCGGACTGATCGGGTTCGGAACGATTGGTACGGGTGTGGTCAAGGTGCTGCGCGACAACGCGGCGGTCATCCAGCAGAGGCTTGGCTGTGAACTGCGACTGGTCCGGATTGCCGACCTCGATCTCGACACCGATCGTGGCGTCGATCTGTCCGGCATTCATTTCGATTCCGACGCCTCGGCGTTGATCGCGGACCCCGACGTCCAGATCGTGATCGAGCTGATCGGGGGATACGACGTTCCGCGCAAGTTTATCCTCGAGGCGTTGGCTTCCGGCAAGCACGTCGTCACGGCCAACAAGGCCTTGCTGGCGGTGCATGGTCGCGAAATCTTCGGTGCGGCGGCGGCGGCCGAGCGTGAGATCGCCTTCGAGGCGGCGGTGGGCGGCGGGATTCCGATTCTTCGCTCGCTTCGCGAGGGACTGGCCGCCAATCGGATCGAGTCCGTGGTCGGGATCCTCAACGGCACGACGAATTATGTGCTCACCGAAATGGAGTCGACCGGTGAGGACTTCGACGTCGTATTGAAGCGCGCCCAGGAATTGGGCTATGCCGAGGCCGATCCGACCTTCGATGTCGAGGGGATCGACGCGGCGCACAAGCTCGCGCTCCTGACGACGATGGCTTTTGGCGCCGAGTTGGCCTTCGAGGAAATTCCCACCGAAGGGATCCGTGAGCTGCTGCCTCTGGACTTCGAATTGGCGAAGGAATTCGGCTATCGCATCAAATTGCTCGCCATCGCCCGATGCCATCGCGCCGAAGACGGCAGCGAGCGGATCGAGGCGCGGGTCGGGCCGGCGATGGTGGCGATGTCGAGCCTGCTCGCCAAGGTCGATGGTGCGATGAACGCCATCGAGGTGCGAGGTGACGCGGTGGGGACGACATTCTATTACGGCGCGGGTGCCGGCGAATTGCCGACGGCCAGCGCGGTGATCGCCGATCTGATCGAGATTGCGCGAGAGGTCAGACGGGGTGCGACGGGCCGGGTCTCGCCGCTCTCCTATCTTCCCGAAGAGATTGTCGCCAAGCCGATCGTGCCGGACGCGGAAGTTTTCGGTCGAGCGTTTCTACGCATGAGCGCGCGCGACGAGCCGGGCCTTCTCGATAGGATCAAGGCGGTGTTGGGCGAGGAGGGCGTCGGGCTCGACTCGATCGTCGCACGCGAAGAGGACGGACCGTCGACGGATCGGATCATGCTGATCGCGATGACCCAGGTCTCTTCGCAGCAAGCGCTGGAGCGCGCCCTCGAGCGCGTTTCGTCGCTACCGGAAATCGTCGGGTCGCCTCGCTCGATCCGAATCGAGGAGGAAGTCTAGTCGTGTCATCGTCCAAGCCAGAGCCTCATGCCTGGTTCGAGAGTCTGAATCATCCGGAGGAGCGATACGCCCTCGACGAAGTCGTCTATACCGACAGTCGAGGGGGGCTGCTGCATGTCGTTCACGACATGGCGGAATTGGCGAAGACCTCCGCGGAGGATTGGAAGGCGCTTTTTGAGGATCGGGGTCGTCGGAATCAATGGCCCTACGGTTCGGGCGTTTGGGGGAAGAAGGAATGGGTGCTGCCGGATGTCGACAACGAAAACGTCGTCTCGATGTACGAAGGCCACACCAATCTCTTCTGGGCGGAGCGATATGGTCGTGAGATCGGCCTCGACGATCTCTGGCTGAAGCTCTGCGGCAACTCGCATACCGGCTCATTCAAGGATCTCGGCATGACGGTCCTGCTTTCGCAGGTCAAACAGATGAGAGCGCAGGGCGTCGACATCCCGGCCGTGGCGTGTGCCTCGACCGGGGATACTTCGGCCGCGCTGGCGGCCTATGCCGCCGCGGCGGGAATTCCAGCGGTCGTGTTCTTGCCGCGCGGAAAGATCTCCTTGGCCCAACTGATCCAACCCGTCGCGAATGGCGCGATCGTCTTTGCGCTCGACACGGATTTCGATGGCTGTATGGAAATCGTCCGGAAGGTGTCGGAGAAGGACGGCGTTTATCTCGCCAATTCGATGAACAGCCTGCGCATCGAGGGGCAGAAGACGGTTGGATTCGAAATCGCGGAGCAGCTCGACTGGAACATGCCCGATTGGATCGTGATTCCGGGCGGCAACCTCGGTAATGTGTCCGCGCTCGCGAAGGGGCTCGACATGCTTCTCGAGTTGGGATTGATTTCGAAACGACCGCGAATCTGTGTGGGACAGGCCGAGGCGGCGAATCCGCTCTACCTCGCCTACCAAAGGGATTTCGAAGTCTTCGAACCGATCGCGGCACGAAAGACCGTCGCTTCTGCGATCCAGATCGGCAACCCGGTTTCCTACGGCAAAGCGGTGGATGCGCTAAGGCGTTACGACGGGGTCGTCGAACAGGCGAGCGAGACCGAGATCATGGAGGAGTGTGCGCGGGCGGATCGGACGGGACTGTTCAACTGTCCGCATACCGGTGTCGCCCTGGTGGCTCTTCGGAAATTACAGGCGCGTGGGCTCGTGCGTAGCAGCGATCAGGTCGTCGTGATCTCGACGGCGCATGGGCTCAAATTCGTCGATTCGAAGCTGGCCTATCACGCGATGGAACTGGAGGGGATCGAGTCGGAATACCCGAACCCCCCGATCGAGATGAGTGCCGACTATCAAGGGGTTCGGGATCAGATGCTGCGAGAGATCGACCAAAGGTTTGGTGGCTGATGTTCACGGGAATCGTCGAGTACGTGGGTCGCATCACCGATTTTTCGAAACAGGGAGATCTGGCGCGATTGAGTGTGGATCTCGGCCCGATCGGCGACGGCGTCAAGATCGGGGATAGCGTGGCCATCGCGGGCGCTTGTCTGACGGTCTGCTCGATCGAAGGGGATACCTACGCCTTCGAGGCTATCCCCGAGACCTTGGAGAAGACCCGACTGGGCGGCATCGCGATCGGGGACGCGGTCAATCTGGAGCGGGCGATGTCGTCGTCGGGTCGCTTCGATGGGCATCTGGTCCAGGGCCATGTGGATGGCGTCGGACGGATTCGCCGTTTCGACCGACAAGAGCACGAAGTGCTCCTCCACGTCGAATGTGACATCGAACTCGCCCACCAGCTCGTCGACAAGGGATCCGTCACGATCGACGGGGTCTCGCTCACGGTCGTTCGGGTCGTCGAAGATGGTTTTCACGTCGCGTTGATTCCCCATACGCTCGATGTCACGACGCTTTCGAACCTTTCCGTCGGTGACGTGGTCAATCTAGAGGTCGATCTCTTCGGCAAATACGTCAAACAATATCTGGACCGTGTGCTGCCCGACCTGGTGGCGAACGCACAGGGTGCGAGGCGCGATGATTCGAAGTAGGACTTGGGGTGGGACGATTCGGCTGGGCGTAGTGGGTTTGATTTTGGGTTGTGGCTGGGCTGGGCCCGTCCAATCGGTCACCGAGGCGCGCGCCTGGCAGCAAACACTCGATCGCGTCGCGCGGGCTGTCGTCGTCCTCCGCGTGAGCACACCCCGCGCCTTTGACGACTTGACGCCCGGCACCGGGGTCGCGACCGGCTTCGTGGTCGACGCCAAGCGGGGACTCATCCTGACCAATCGCCACGTGGTGACCCCGGGTCCCGTGGTGGCCGAGGCCGTGTTTCAAAACAACGAGGAGGTCGACATCCAGGCCGTCTATCGTGATCCGGTCCACGACTTCGGAATCTTTCGCTTCGATCCGGCGGACGTGCGATTCATGGAGTATGGCGAACTCGAATTGGATCCGACCCGTGCCCGGGTCGGCACGGAGATTCGCGTCGTCGGAAACGATGCGGGCGAAAAGTTGTCGATCCTCCAGGCGACGATCGCACGTGTCGACCGCGCTGCGCCAAACTACGGCCCCACGACTTTCAACGACTTCAACACATTCTATATCCAGGCCGCCTCCGGGACCTCGGGTGGCTCCTCCGGCTCGCCCGTCATCGATATCGATGGGCGGGTCGTCGCGCTCAACGCCGGGGGAAAGCGCATGGCCGCGTCGAGTTATTACTTGCCCTTGGATCGAGTGAAGCGTGCCCTCGATTTGATTCGTCGCGGGCAACCGGTTCCCCGCGGCACGATCCAGGTCGTTCTCGGACATCGACCCTTCGACGAAGTTCGACGATTGGGACTTCGTGGCGAGACCGAGACGCAGATGCGCGCCTCGTTTCCGCAGGGCAACGGAATGTTGGTGGTTCGGGAGGTCGTCCCGCGTGGGCCTGCCGACGGCAAGCTTTCGGTCGGGGACGTGATCGTTCGGGTCAACGGCGAATCGGTCGACGCCTTTCTGCCGGTGGAAGCGTTCCTCGACGATCATGTCGGCGAGAATGTCGTCTTCGATCTCGAGCGCGGTGGCACGCCCACCCGAGTCGAGATCCGCATCGCCGATCTCCACTCGATCACGCCCTCGAGCTATCTGGAATACGCGGGCGGAATCCTGAACACGCTCTCCTACCACCAGGCGAGAAACGCGTCCATCGCGGTCGGCGGGGTCTACGTCGCGAGTTCGGGCTATGCGCTGAGCCGGGCGGGCGTGCCCCGACGCGCGGTGATCACGGAGCTGGGGGGCGAACCGACCCCGACGCTCGATCGCTTCGAGGAGGTCTTGTCGCGCCAACCCGACGACGCCCGACTGCCCGTTCGATTCTTCCTGCTGAGTCAGCCCAACGCGGAAACGGTGGCGGTTCTCCGCAACGACCGACGCTGGTTTTCGATGCGGCGTTGTCGTCGCGACGATGTGACGGGGCATTGGCCGTGTACCGATTCGCCGCCGGCACCGCCCGCGGAGCCGACCGAAATCGGGGAGACGGATTTCGATGCGGAGGGCGCGTGGGCCGTGCGCCGGATCGCACCGTCGCTCGTCATGGTTCGCACCTCGATTCCCTATCGTCTCGATGGCGTGCACGGCGAGCAGTTTCACGGGACCGGACTGATCGTCGACAAACGCAGGGGGCTCGTCGTCGTCGATCGCGAGACCGTGCCGATCGCCTTGGCGGATATCACACTGACTTTCCGCGGGTCTCTCGAAGTGCCCGGCCAGCTCGTCTATCTGCATCCCGAGCGGAACCTTGCGGTCGTTCGCTACGACCCGGAGTTGATCGGCGGAACGCCGGTTCGGGAGGCCTCCCTGCGTGATGTCGAACTCGACGTGGGCGACGAAGTCTGGATGGTCGGGCTGACGTCCACCGAACGGGTCGTTTCGCGTCGCACGCGAATCGCACGCCGCGAACCCATGCAATTGCCGCTGACCCATCCGCCGCGGTTTCGAGAGGCGAATCTCGAAATCACGACCCTCGAGGACGCGGCGCAGACCGTCGGTGGGGTGCTGACGGATCGCCTCGGCCGGGTCCTCGCGTTCTGGGCTTCCTTCAGCACCGGGAATGGGGCGGCCCCCGACGGATTCTTCGGGGGCATCGCCAGCCAGCATCTCCAGAGGATGGTCGATCCGCTACGCGCGGGTCGCGCCGTCGATTGGCACTCGCTCGGTCTGGAACTCGATCCGCTCACGCTCGCGGCGGCTCGACATCGTGGCCTTTCCGATCGGCAGGCACGGCGTCTCGAGAAACATGATCCGGAGGGACGGCGCGTGCTCTCGGTGTTACGCCGAAGTGTCGGAATGCCCGGGGAGACTCTGTTTCGAGAGGGGGATCTGATTCTTTCGATCGACGGCGACCCGGTGACGCGGGCGACGGACCTGCGGCGCGCGACGCGGGGAGGGCATTTCGTCATCGAGATCCTGCGCAACGGTGAGGAAATGAACATCGAAGTCGAGCCCGCTCGCATGTCGGGTGAGGGCACGACGCGGGCGGTGTTGTGGTCCGGCGCGCTGTTGCAAGCGCCGCACGTGGCCTTGTCGGCGCAATACGGCATGCCGCCGGGTGGGATCTACGTCTCTCGTCATTGGTACGGATCTCCAGCGACGCGCTATCGACTGGAAGCCACGAGTCGCATCGTCGAAGTCGACGGCCGATTGGTCGCGGATTTGGATTCCTTCCTGGCCGCGGTGGCTTCGAAGAAAGATCGGGATGGGGTGCGGCTCAAGATCCTCGACCTGGATGGAAAGCCCGACGTCATCACGCTGAAACTCGATCTCGAATTTTGGCCGACCTATGAGTTGCGCCAGATCGATGGTATCTGGGAGCGAATCGGTGGGCTCGACGCCGGCGAGGAGACGCGCCTCGTGCGACACGCGCCCTGACCCCCAGAGTTCATCGCCGAGAAGTGTTGCCGCGGTGGCACGATGGACACGCAGGCAGATCGTTCTCGTCGAAGTCGGTCTAGACGAGGTGGTCGAGCAAGAGCGTCGCGATTCCGAGAAACGAGAAGAAGCCCAAGGCGTCCGCAGCGAAGGTCACCAGGATTCCGGAGCCGAGTGCCGGGTCGAGCCCCAACGCCTTGAGAATCAGCGGGACGGCGGCGCCAAACAGACTCGCTGTGACCATCGTGATCATCATCGCCAGCAGCAGCACGAGTCCCATATAGAGATTCGCATGCAGCGCGTAGGCGATCGCACCACTGATCAGACCCGCGGCGGCGCCGACGACCAGTCCGACCCACATCTCCTTGCCCACGGCCCGGACGCCGCTCGAAAACTCGATCTCGCCGAGCGCGATCGCACGCGTGATGACGGTGAGTGTCTGGATTCCGCCATTTCCGCCGACGCCCGCGACCACCGGAAGGAAGATTGCGAGGCCGACCATCTGCTCGATCGTATTCTGGAAAAGGCCGATGACGGCGCCGGCCGAGAAGGCCGTACACAGGTTCAGCAACATCCAGGGAAGGCGCTTGCGAATCGAGACCCGCGCCGAAGTGAAGACGCGGTCTTCTTCGGATAGACCGGCCAGGTTGTAGATGTCCTGCGTCGCCTCTTCGGTGATGACATCGATCACGTCATCGACGGTGATGACGCCCAACATCGTTCCGTCGACATCGGTGACCGGAATCGCCAAGAGGTCGTAACGCGCGACCAGCTGTGCGACCTCCTCCTGGTCCGCGTCGGGTGGCGTGCTGAGCATTTCCCGGATCGCCAATTCGCGAACCGGAGTGTCGGGCTGCGCCGTCACGAGTCTCCGAATCGGAACCACGCCGGTCAGCCGCTGCTGCTCGTCGACTACGTAGAGATAGAGAATCGCATCGTTGACATCGAAGCGCGCCTCGCGCAGCGAATCGATCGCCTCCTGTGCCGTCATCTTTTCGTCGAGCGCGGAAAAATTCGTCGTCATCGCGCGGCCGGCGCTGCGCGGCGGATACAACTCCGCGTGGCGTAGCTCTTCGCGTCGGGCGGCCGGGAGATGTTGGATGACGAGTTCGCGACGGTCTTCGGGGATCGCGTCGACGAGTTCGAGCATATCGTCCATCTCGACACGATTGAGCACGTCCGCCATGCGCTCGTCCGAGATGGCCTCGATGATCTCGGGCAGAAGCTCGGGCGGCAGTTCGCGAAGCATCGTGGCCGCTCGGTGATGTTTGAAGAGCAGGTCGATGACGATCCGAATCTCGTCAGGCGTGAGATCGGCCAGAAGCGGCCCGAGGTCGGCTGGATGGATTCTCTCGAGAACCTTCTCGGCCCGGGTATGCGCTCCGCTCTTGAGCAGTCGCCGGAGGATTCGGGTCGTCACGACGGGCTGGGCCATCCCTCTCCTCCTTTATTCGCGCGAATCTTGGCGGGTTTCGATCTCTCTCGACGACGACCGGGCCGGATGGGCTCCAGTGCGCCCATGGGGTACCCCAGAACCGGCTGGGCTTCTACCCCGACGACGCCTCGGAAGATCGACCGAGGACGCCCCCACCGGCCTCTTCGCGGAGGGTCGCTCGAATCCCCTGTGATTCGCGTCTGCTTGGATTTTTCGACTGACAGCGCTCAAGATTGCCGGAGAGTTGCCGATCTAGGAGTGAAACCAGGAACGAATTAGAGCTCAGTGTCGCGTCGCCGACACCAGGAGCGGAGATAGGGGAATCGATGGCGCGAACGCAGCTGAGGGGTCTGGAGATCGCAGGAATTCAGATTGGCATCGAGGTGGACCAGAACTGCCCCTGGGAGTGGCCGGACGACGTGATCTCGGGTTATTCCTGTCTGCCGCGAAATCCCGACGTTCATGTGGGCGTTCGCACCGGCGATGTCGGCAACGCGGATCTCGCCGGGGAGCGTTACGCACTCGGGGCATGGACTTTCGAGGTGGCTCGTGATGGCGAGGATTGGGTGCTCGGACTGTCTCGTTCTGGACAGCGAGAACAACTGGCGTTCTTCGACAAGGAATTCAAGGCAGGTGAAATCGTCATGTCGAACGACGCGGCTCTGCGGCACGGATATCCGCTCAGCAGCCCCCTGGATGAATGGATCGTGTTGCATCGGATGGTTGCGCGCGGGGGTCTCTGTCTGAACGCGAGCGCGCTCTCCGTCCAAGGTCAGGCTCGAGTGCTGCTCGGGGCGAGGGACCCGAATTCAGGAAATCGCTGGACGACGCCTCTGACGACGATGCTCGGGCGCAACACGCTCTGGATTGGGGAAGAGGGCGGTCGTCTTCTCGTTTATCGAACGCCGTGGGGCGACGCGATGGATCGCCAACTCGGCGCGGTTTCGCGCGTGCTCGAATTCAGTCTGGTCGAAGAATCCGAACGACCTTTTCGCGAGATACTGGATCCTGGCGAGGCGGCCGAACTACTGGTGACTCACGCGGTGGTGCCGCTTTGCGACGAGGGCCTCCTCGATCGCGTGATGCGCAACGCACAGCGTATGGGCGAGCGGACGCGAGTCTTGAGGCTAGGCGAAGTGCGAACCTCGTTCGCACCGATGGCGTGGCAATCGCCGCAGCTGCAGGGAGGCTTCGCACCACCGAGCGGCGCGCTGTAAATCGCAGAGCAAGAGTCGGGCCCCGACCGGGCTTCGAAGGCGACCCGTTCATGGCGGACCACGATTTAGGGTAGAAAAAAACACAGTGGGGGGGCTTCACCTGTTGCAAATCGATCCAGAAGGCTGGATGATAGTCGAGTCCCCTCGGGAGAGATTCGGGGCTTCCAGTCGGGAAGGCCCGATAGGACAAGCGACGCGAAGAGGCGTAGGGCGCATTGTGCAAGCGGGGCGGCGGGGTGGAATAAATGCGCCCAGCCGGGACGGAACGTTCGCAATCCATTCGATCACGGGAGGGTTCGGGTTTGATGAAGCAGCTGCTCGAGGACATCATCAAGGCATTGGTGGACGAACCGGAAGAAGTGCAGATCAAGGAGGTCATCGGCGATCATGCGCACGTGCTCGAGCTTCGTGTGGCCAAATCGGATCTGGGAAAGGTGATCGGAAAAGGGGGGGCCCACGCCTCGGCGATTCGCACCCTGATGGCCGCCGCCAGCGGCAAGGAAAAGAAGCGATACATCCTCGAAATCATCGAGGACTAGCCGCCTGACCCAAGCTTCTCGTGGGAAGCCCGAACATCGAAGATTCTCCCTCGCCGGGACGGCTCGACCAAGCTGCGCGCGAGTTGCCGCCCCCTCGACGCTTGTCCTTCGCCGGTCCGAATTTGCTTCGGGTCGCGCGCGAACATTCCGATACAGGCCAGACGGCGAACTCGCAAAAGTGGGTTCGAAGACCGGGAGTATCGGTATCCATGAACAGCCCAATGGAAGTCGCCCAGGAGCAAGAGCATGTGAGCCGGCCGCTCAGCGACGAAGCGCGCCAGCTTTTCGATCGCGGCGCGGAGACCGTCGCGCGATCGCAATATGAAGCCGCGCTGGACTGCCTACGCCAGGCTGCCGAGTTGGCACCGGAGCATGCACAGATTCGATCCCTGCTCGGTGTGGCCGTCGCCCACGAGTTGGGAGATTTCGGGCAAGCTCGCGAACTTTGCGAGTCGGCCGCCAAGCAGGAGTTCTTCAATCCGGATCTCTATCTGAATCTTTCGCGCGTCTATTTGCAATTCGGACGCCGATCCGAGGCCCTGCGATATCTTCGTCGGGGTCGCATGATCGATCCCGGCCATGCCCAGATCCTCGAGATGATCAACGAATTGGGCCTTCGCCAGAAGCCGATCTTGCCCTTCCTGCCCCGTCGACATCCGGTGAATCGAGCGCTCGGGACCGCCCGGAACCGGCTGATGAGTTCCCTCCCGGGTCGTTGATCCGCATCGATCGCCCGAGGGGAAAGCGAGCCGTCCTTCGGATCGCGCAAACGATTGCGTCCCTGGCTTGACATGCCTTCGTGCAATCTCTAAACCATGGCGCGCTCGGAGAACGAGCCAGGCTCCGCGGAGCAAGGGAGAAACCCGTTGGGTAGTGTGATCAAAAAGCGCCGCAAGAAGATGCGTAAGCACAAGCAGCGCAAACTGCTGAGGCGGCAGCGGCACAAGAAGTAGGCGTATCTTTCGCCCGGACACCGCTTGCTCGCGGTCGTTCGTTCCTGCCGAGACCCTTTCGATAGAACCAATCCATAGGACTCCATAGACAGACCCTTGGGTCTCTCGTGCGCTTCTTTGCGTTTCATGGTTGCATTGTGCATGCGTGCAGCCATCTCGTGCCTGGCGGGTTGCCTAGACCTCGCTGACGCCACGTCTTCGCGAGAGGATCGCGACGAACGCGTGTCCAACCGCGTGAATCACAGCGATGGATTCGCGACCACTCGCGAAAAAACGCGCTCATCAATCGCAAGTTGCAAGTACATCCCCGTGTTTTTTTTGACGATTTGCCTTGACGGCATATAAATCGTGTTGTTACCTCGGACGCAACAAACGCTCTATCGTTGCGGTTTGATACATGAAGGTTTGTTTGTACGTTCAAGTTGCCGGTTCCCGATACCGATAGGATGAAGCAACTGGTGTTGTGAACTCCGGGTATCTCGAGACTCGACCCATTCGTGGGGACGGAATCGAGATCACGGTCGGGACCACAGGCCGGAACGAAACGAGCGATTGATAAGGGGGGAAACCCAGAAATGGCAGCTCGAAAGAAGGCCCGCAAGGCCACCAAGAAGAAGGCCACTCGCAAGAAGGCCACCAAGAAGAAGGCGACCAAGAAGAAGGCCGCCAAGAAGAAGGGCCGCAAGAAGGCTGGCAAGAAGAAGGCCGCCAAGAAGAAGGCGACCCGAAAGAAGGCCACCAAGAAGAAGGCTGCTCGTCGCAAGCGCTAATCGTGCCTGCGGATGAGTGGCCTTCCTTTGTTTGGAAGGCCTAGGGACCCCGGCTGGGAGACCTGGCCGGGGTTTCCTTCGTCCGGAGCTTGATCTAGGCTCCGGCCTCCCGATTTCAACGGGACAGATGTAGGGGTAGACATGGCACGAATCACGATCGAAGATTGCATGGAGCACGTTCCGAACCGGTTTCATCTGGTTCGCATGGCTTCGATCCGCGCGAAACAGCTGAAGAAGGGCGCATTGCCCCTGTTGACCTCGGAAGACAACAAGCACGTCGTGATGAGCCTGCGCGAGATTGCCGCGGGACTCGTGAAGCCGGGTGAGCTCCCGTCCTCTTCGGCTCAGGGGGAGACGGAAGCGGATCTGGGATCGCCGCCGGTCTCCGTGGAGCCCGCTGTCGAAGCGACCGCAGAAATCGCCGTGGCGGTCGAGTCGGACCCGACGAATCCGACGAAAGAGAGCTAGCAGAGCGGTCGCGTCGCGTGGGGCGTGCCCGTCCAGGGCGCTTCAGGCGAGACCGACCGGGATGCTGAATTCGATTCGGGTGCCCGAGCCGGGCGCACTCTCCATCATCGAGTCTCCGCCCAGCAAGATCAACATGTCGTGAACGAGCGTCAGACCGAGTCCGGCGCCGCGATAGCGATCGCTCGCCCGGTCATCGACTTGATAGAACTCGTTCCAGATGTATTTCTGGTCATCGGGACAGATTCCGATACCCGTGTCGGCGACCCAGCAATGGAGTCGTTCTTCCGCGTAGCGAGCACCGATGGTAATCGTGCCCCTTTCGGTGAATTTGGCGGCGTTGTCCACGAGTAGGAAGAGAATCTGGTTGACCTTGCCCAGGTCGGTTCGAAGCTTGGGAAGCGGCGCTGGAATGTCTTTCAGGATCTCGACCGGCTTGTCGCGAAGCGTGTCCTGAACGCTGAAGATCGTCTCGTCGATCACATCCGTGATCGAGACTTCCTGGATCTCGATCGGGTAGCCATCCTGTTTCATGCGCCACAGGTCGAGAATGTTCTGCAGCGTCCGTTGGAACGCGGTGCCCTCGTCGAGGGCTTTGCGAAGGGTCTGCCGAGAGGATTCGGAGAGATTCTCGTTCTCGTTCGAGAGTACGGTGATCGTCGATTCGATGATGTTGTTGAGCGGCGTCCGCAATTCGCGCGACATCTTTTCGATGAAGTCGTTCTTGAGCTTCTCGATCTTGCCCAACTTCTCGTTGTTGCGAAGCAGTTCGAGATCCTGGGAGAATAATTCTTCGGACAACTTCAGGAGTTCGTCGCTCTTTTCGTCGGCCAGCTCGACGTTCCGCATCGACTCCGTGGCCAGCTGGTCGCATTGGGCTGCGAGGCGTGCATGGTCGATCGTGATCGCGGTCGACCAGGCCAGCGCGTCGATGGCTTCTCGCATTTCCTCCGAGAGCGGAATGGTGGGCGCCAGGAAGAGTACGCCGACGACTCGGTCGCGCGCGATCAACGGGATCGCGAGGGCGGTGGCATCGTCGTGAACCGACTCGCCGCTCTGCGTGTCGCGCGCCTCGATCGCAGCCTGTACGAGCGGCTGGTATTGCGTCGCCATCTGCCGAGCGTCCTCGGCGGAACGGAAGCCGGCGGCTGCCCTGAGGCGTCCGGCCTCGGGATCTGGCTCGACATGGGAATAGAGGAGGGCTTCGCCGCCACTCGCGAGCCGTGAGGCTTGGCTCGCGGTGATTCGCAAGGCGCGGTTCAACTGCTCTTCAGCCGCAGGATTTGGGGTCGGTTCGATCGAGGCCAATTCTCTAAAACCGCCCGTCGGCTTCGACATCGAAGGGTTCGGAGGGCTTCGCGTCGCCGTCGCCCTCGCCGTCGCTGTCGTAGATCAAGCCTTCCATCTCGAGCTTGGTCTGGAAATCGGTGGGGTTGGTGGCGGCGTTCAATGCGGATTCGACGGTGATCTTGTTCGCCTTCAAGAGATCCAGCAAATGCTGATCGAAGGTCTGCATGTGTTCGCTGCGCCCGCGCGAGATGTACTCGGTGATTTCATGGGTCCGAGCAGGGTCTCTGATGCATTCCTGGATCGACCGTGTCGACCGCATGACTTCGACGGCGGGGACTCGGCCATTCTGTTTCTTGTTCATCAGGAGCCGGAGCGAAACCACGGCTTTGAGGTTGTCTGCGAGCCTTGCACGAACCTGGAGATGCTCCTCGACGGGAAAGAAGGAGACGAGGCGAGTGATCGTCGACGCCACGTCCGCGGTATGGATCGTGGAGAAGACGAGATGTCCGGTCTCGGCCGCCTTGAGCGAAGTGTCGACCGTTTCGAGGTCGCGCATCTCTCCCACCATGATGACGTCGGGATCCTGTCGGAGTGCGGCACGGAGCGCGGTCGGAAACGACTCCGTGTCGGTTCCGATCTCTCGTTGGGTGATGATGCTGCGATCGTGGGTGAAGACGAATTCGATGGGGTCTTCGACCGTGACGATCTTGCTCTTTCGGAGGCGGTTGACCTCGTTCAGCATCGCGGCCAGCGTCGTCGACTTGCCCATGCCGGTGGGCCCCGTGACCAGCACATAACCGCGTGGGATCTGGGAGATCTCGCTCAACACGGTGGGCAGGTTCAGGTCCGAGAAGCTCTTGATCAGGAGCGGGATGACGCGCAGGACGATATTGAAGAAACGTCGCTGACGAGAAATGTTGACGCGAAAGCGACCCTCGCCAGGCAATTCGAAGGCGAGATCGCGTTCGTTGAAATCGATGTTCTGGCCGAGTGGATCGTTTTCGATCAGGATTCGGACGATTTCCTCGGTGTCCTCGGGCGTCAAGACCTTGTATCGCAATTCGACGAGGTCACCGTGAAATCGATAGAGCGGCAGGTAGCCCACTTGGAAGTGGATATCGCTTGCGCCCTTTTCGAGCCCGAGGCGGAGAAGCCGGTACAGCTTTTCCCGTTCCATTTTCACACCCTCTGTCGTTCCGACTGGCGCGCTGTGGTCGTGCACCACCCGGTCGATGGATTTATCGGCGTTCTGCGTTGGCCCTTGACCCCGGAATCCCATCTGGGGCCCATTCGGTGCTGCGACTTGCCGCTTTCCGCTATCGTTGCGGCGAATTGGGGCACGCTCCGGCCTGTCGGCAAGTCATGTAAAGGAACTGAGGGCCATGACACAGACGCAGTCATCGGAGAAATCCAATCGCATGGTGATCTGGGTCGCGCTGTGTCTCGCTGTGACCTTTGCGGCTTCCGCCGCCCCGGACGAGGCGTCCGAAGCCCCTCAGGACGAGCGGGTCGCGGAAGAGGTGGCCCGAAGCGTCGATCCCGTCCCGCCGGAGGCCACGTTTCCGGTTCCGACGACCGCAACGACTCCGCCGGGTCAGACCGACCGACAAGCGACAATCCCCTCGGGAAAGATTCCAGACCTCGATGCCCTTCTCCATCTTCCGCGCAACTTCGTGAGCCAGGAGCCCCGGTCCGTGGCCGGGGCGGGAGAATCGGTTTGGCGGAAGCGATTCGAGAAGGCCGATCTGGATTGGACCGAGGCAACGGCTCGCTTGGCCGACACGAAACGCGAACTCGAAGGGGTGGCCGAAAAGGGGGGCGGGACCCGATGGTCGATGGCCGCACCCGGTGGCGGGGACGCGACTTCGAGCAGCTCACCCTTGTCCTTCAAATTGCGTCAACAGCTTCGCGGCGATCGAGAGCGAGTCACCGTCACCGAGAGGGCAAAGCGCGAACTTCAGATCGAGGCGGATCTGGCGGGGGTCCCCCAGCGTTGGCGCGCGCGCTCGGCCGATTCCACCCGACGCGGCCCGAACTAGATTGAATGTTGCATGGCACTGAAGATGCCAATCGCTACACTTTGCGCCGCCTGAGCCCCTGTGGGGCTTTGCGACGTGTGTCGCGAGAGGCGGGGGAAGCGCAAAATCGAGCTTGCCGTTCTGGAAGCTCTAGGAGACGGCGGTCATGTCCGACGACCAGCAGCACAACGAAGATGATGATTTCAACGAGGACGGGCCGGGGATCCAGAGGGGTCTCGCCTCATGGCTCTACGTCGTCGGTGGGATCCCGATGATGATTCTCTTCTTCGTCGTATTGTTCACGACGGTCGGTTCCTGTGACGCCCAGAACATCATGCTGTACGGCTAGCAGGCCCGCCTCCATCCTCGAGCAATGGTCCGAGTTCGAGTTGCGCAGGGATGTCTAGGGATTCCTAGGAAATAGACCGCTTCGGACGGGTACCCGGTGATTTGGCCCGGGGGTCCCTGGCTCAACTTTCGCTACAGCTCCGCCGATACTTCGGCCATGTCCCGCCCTCTTTCATGGAAGCGCCGCGCCCAGATCCTGGTGTTCGGGATGCTGCTCGGTGCGGGCATGGGCTGCATTGGCCCATCGCCGGATGCATCGAGCGGAGCGGGTCTCGACTATTTCCAGCCGCCCCTGCCGAATGATGTGTGGAGTCCGAAAATCGAGGGTTGGCAGCGTCGCGAGCGATTCGACGCGGGACTCATGGCCCCGCTCGGAAGCGGTCCGGCCGTGGAATCGGCGGGCGACAGCACGGCGAATCACCAGCTTCCTTCCGATCAGGCGGCCGCGGAAGGGTTGCGCGCGAAATACTTCAACTTTCGCACCGAGCGAAGGCGCAGCCTCGCAAGAGATGTCGCGCACTGGGTCCAGACCGAAGCGAAACAACACTACCGCGAGGACGGTGCCGTGGACCATTGGGCGACTCTCGAAGAGACCCTCGCACGCGGTGGCGACGATTGTGACGGGTTGGAACTGCTGGCTTTTCATGCGCTTCGAGATCTTGGTTTCTCGGCGAGCGAGGTCTATCGTGCGATCGTCGTTCGGCCCTCCGACGGTCAGCATCATATGGTGACGCTTTGGTTCGAGGATCCGGAGGATCCCTGGGTGATCGATCCGACGGGAGCCATGACCCTCGGCATGCCCCACATGTCCGAACTCGAGGACTGGGTCCCGATCAAGGTCTTTTCGGAAAGCCTCGAATACACCGTACGGAATCGTGCGGAGGCGCTTGCCCAAGTTCCCTGATCCTCACGCTGCGGGTTCTGTGCGCGCGGGGGTTGCTTGATCCGCGCGCTGGGCACGCGGGATGCCGTCTGAATCTCCGATAGAGCCGTGTTATCGTCGTCGTTCATGGGGGAGGGGATCGTGACGCTTGGTTGCGCAAAGCGGTGTATTGCGAATCGGGGAGCGTCGATCGGCGCGGTCATCCCCCGCTCGCGGCGTTTCGGCCGGGCTGGTCGGCTGGCGCTGATCGGCATGCTGGCCGTGTCGATGGGAGGGTCCATGCCGGCGTGGGCGTCGGCCGCCGCTGATTCCCCTTCGAGCGCCGCGCCGGACCGTTTCGACGCCGTCGTTCTGGATGCCGGCCATGGGGGTCACGACGAAGGCGCGACGGGACCCTCTGGGCTGCTCGAAAAAGATCTGGTTCTCGATGTGACCCAAAGGCTTGCGACGCGTTTGCGAAAGCGGGGCGTCCATGTCGTGTTGACGCGAACTCGCGATGAGTTTCTTTCGCTCGAACAACGTACGGCCGTTGCGAACGATGCTCGGGCGGATCTCTTTCTCTCCATTCACGCGAATGCGGCGTCGACCCAAAAACCTCGCGGCATCGAAACCTACTTCGCATCGCTCGATGCGACGGACGAGGCCGCACGCGCCACCGCGGAACGTGAGAACAGTGTGTTTGGCGCGGCCGCACCGGATTTTGGACACGATGACCCGCTGGCGGCCATCTTGGGTGATCTGATCCACACACAGCATCTTCAAGAATCGAGCGAGTTTGCCAAACTCGCACAGTCGGAGCTTGCCGGCGTGGCGCGGGCTCGTTCGAGGGGGGTCAAACAGGCGCCCTTCGTCGTTTTGATGGGTGTGCAGATGCCGGCTTCGCTGGTGGAGATCGGTTTCCTGACGAACCCCGAGGATGAGAAGGGCCTGCGCGGATCGAGCCAACGGGCGGCGATCGCCGAGGCCCTGGCGGATGCGGTGATGGCGTTTGGAGATCGGTATGATGCGCGGCGCGGTGTGCGCCGGGCGGCCCGCAAGATCGACGTCTCCTCGCGCTGAAGGGCGCGCCCCCGACGATCTACCCTTGGAGAGCTGGAGCAAAACGATGCGTAGCGATGGAAGACGAGTGGATGAGCTGCGGCCGCTCGAATTCGAAGTCGACTTCACAGAGCAGCCACTCGGCTCGGTGCTCTGCTCGATGGGTCGGACCAAGGTGCTGTGCACGGTATCCGAAGAACAGAGCGTGCCGAGATGGCTTCGTGGGGGGGGCAAGGGCTGGCTGACCGCGGAGTACTCGATGCTGCCGGCCGCCACGAATCGCCGGACGGATCGCGAATCCGTGCGTGGCAAACTCTCCGGTCGAACGATGGAAATTCAGCGTCTGATCGGGCGAAGTCTACGGGCGGTGGTTCGTCTCGAAAGTCTGGGGGAACGAACGCTCTGGGTGGACTGCGACGTTCTCCAGGCGGACGGCGGCACCCGAACCGCCTCGGTTAGTGGCGCATTCGTCGCGGTGGCGATCGCCCTGGCACGCCTCGAACGAAAGGGCGCACTCAAGGGACCTGTGCTGCGCGATCAGCTTGCTGCGATCTCGGTCGGCGTCGTCGGGGGGCTGCCGATGCTGGATCTTCCCTACGAGGAAGACGTGCGTGCTGAGGTCGACATGAACGTTGTCGCGACCGGGGCGGGACGTTTCGTCGAGGTCCAGGGCACGGGCGAAGACGGCACTTTCGACCGCAAGGAACTCGATCAGCTGCTGGATCTCGCGTTGGCCGGGATCGGCACGATCGTCGAGCGTCAAAAGGCGGTGGTCGAGGCCGCGGGCTATTCGATGGCGCGTCTGACCGGGTCGCCCCCCTGATCGGGTGACCGCTTTGCCGCCCTCGAAGACCGGGAAACCCGCCCGCCAGAAGCTCGTCGTCGCGTCGGAAAACGCCGGAAAATGTCGCGAGATCCGTCGCATCCTGGTGGAATTCGAAGTGCTCTCGTTGGTGGATTTTTCGCCCTTCGCGTTTCCCGAGGAGGGCGACGACTACTTTGAGAATGCGCGCGTCAAGGCGAAGTACGCGGCCCGGGAGACCGGTCTGATGTGTGTCGCCGATGATTCTGGACTCGAAGTCGATGCGCTCGGTGGTGCGCCCGGAGCCTACTCGGCCCGCTATGGGGGGCTCGGCCTGGATGATCGCGCTCGAGTCGAATTGTTGCTCGAGGAATTGAAGGCATTCCCGGCGCCGCGACAGGCCCGCTTCATTTGTGCGGCCGTTGTAGCGCTCCCGGACGGTCGTTGCGGAATCGCCGAGGGCGAATGCCTGGGCGAGATCCTGTTTCGACCGCAGGGCGAAGGCGGCTTCGGGTATGACCCGATCTTTCGGCCGCAGGGATTCGATCGTGCGATGGCGGAGCTGGCACGCGATGAGAAGGACGGGCTCTCCCATCGCGGCGTGGCCTTTCGCAGGTTGCGACCGACGATCGAGAGACTCCTTAAGGAAGGGTGAGCCTAGGCGGCTTGATCGGCGAGTTCGAAGAGGCGGGTGATCCATTCCTCCGGTGTCGGGTGGCTCGGATCGAAGCGCAGAATGCTCTTTTCGAGTCGCCGTTTCGCGCGTGGGTCGAGTGAGACGCCTTGTTCGTCGAGCAGCGCGTCGAGGTCGTTTTCGACAAAGAGACGTGCCTCGGGCCGCGTGAGAATCTCGGGGTCGCCTGCGAGCTCGAAGATCACCAGCCACAGCGCGTAGCGTGAGATCCGCCGCTGGCCCGCAACGCAGATCTCGTTGTAGATATGCTCGAAATAGCGCCGACGCATCGATGGGCTGCTCCCAACCCCGGCGTTGGTTCGAGTGGTCTGCGGGGGTTGCTGTGGAGTGGCGACGCGGACTCGAAAATGTCAGGAGGAAAACCTGCAAAGGAGGATTCGTGTGAGCCGGGCGCTGTGCCCAACCTTCGGACGCTCGCGTTGCGTGGGGGTTGCGATCGGATTGCCGATCGCGCCCATCCATCGAATCTTCGCAGTCCGGGAGCGGCTTCGGAGTACGAGCAGGAGAGGAGGGCGTGTCCCCGCGGACCGGGCGTGTTGGGTTAGGATCTGGCCGAGATGGAGGTCGCGTGGGAAGTCCGTTCCGCGCAGCCGCTGGAGTCGAGTTTGCCCACAGACGAAAGAGACGACGACCGCGATTCGAAGCGACTCGACGCGCGGTTGTCGGAGTGGATGCGCGCCGCGCAGCGTGGAGACGCCGAGGCCTATCGAGATCTTCTGAACGCGATTCAGCCGAAGATCAGGGCGATCGTGCGTGCCAAGATTCATCAGGAGGCCGCGGCCGAAGACGTCGTGCAAAATACGCTGCTTTCGATTCACCGGGGCCGGTCGACGTATCGACCGGAGCGACCCTTCGGCCCGTGGATGAGAGCCATCGCACGCAACTCGATCATCGACCACTTCCGAGATCGAAAGCGGCGCGGAGATCGAGAGGTCGAGTTGATCGCTGAGCAATGGGCCGACGACCGGCAGACCGATGAGATGGGCGGCGACAGTCTGGCGCCCGAACTCGAGGCCGCGTTGGCTTCGCTGCCGGATGCCCAGCGCGAGGCGGTCACCCTCGTTCAGGTCAGGGGTTTGTCGGTGGCTGAAGCGGCCTTGCGCGCCGGCGTGTCCGTGGCGGCCCTCAAGGTTCGGGCCCATCGCGGCTATCGCGCGATGCGTCTGGCCCTCGAAGGGAAACGCAAAGGCGACGAGTGGCCGTCGGCGAGACCCGCTCACGCAATCGAAAAGACGACATCGAGAGGTGCTGGATGACGGGCGGATCGAATCGATTGATTTCGAGCCTCGTGGAGGATCTCGAACCCATACGCTTGCTCCCGCGCCTGCGCTTGGCGTACGGCTTGATTCTCACGCTTTGGGCGGGTCTGCTGGGCCTCGTGCTCTGGATGCGCCCGGGCGAACCCGGTCTCGCATCGCTGTTCACGAATCGAATCTATTTTGGGAGCTTCGTCGGGTTGTTGCTGGCCGCCCTGGGCGGAACCGGTTCCGCGCTCGCCGCCGGCGTACCCGGCCGCGAGAGACTCGAGGTCGGGGGAATGGGCATCTCGATCGTGGGCCTGCTGATCGCCATCGTGACGTGTCTCATCGGGATGTACGAGGTCGGTGCGGCGGGGATCCCCTCGCCCGAGGGCGCCAATGCGATGTGCTTTCGACATAGCGCCCTGATGTCGCTGTTGCCCGCCGGTTTGATTCTCGGTTTCCTGTTTCGCGGTTGGACCGTCCATCCGGTTCGCGCTGCCTCGCTCGCGCTGCTCGGCTCCGGGGCGCTCGGAGCCATGATCGTTCATATGAGTTGTGACGTTTTGACGCCGCGGCACATGCTGCTGAGTCATCTGAGCCTACCGATCGTCCTGGTCGTGCTCGGAATCTACCCCTTGGCGGTGATTTTTCGCAGACTTCGCCGCTGATCTCGACAGCCGCAGCGGGGCTGTCTACGGTTCGCCGCGATGACGAAGACGCGCACCCGATTGCTGCTGGTTCGCCATGGCGAGACGTCATGGAATGCGGAGGGCTTGTGGCAGGGGCACGCCGGCCCGGGATTGACGATCGAGGGGCGGGCGCAGGCCGACCGATTGGCCCGAGCGATCCAAGCCGAAACGGAATCCTCATGGACGAAGGTCATCGCCAGCGATCTCGCGCGAGCGCGCGAGACGGCGGTCATCGTGGCCGAGTTGCTGGCGCTGCCGATCGAAATTGATATTCGACTCCGAGAACTCGACGTGGGGTCCTGGTCGGGACTCTCTCGCAGTGAGATCGAGCGACGGGATCCCGAGACCTTGCTCGCCTTCGAGCGTGGCGAGCCGATGGTCCGACCGGGGGGTGGCGAATCGCGCGTCGAGATCCGCGAACGCACACACGCCTTCGTCAGCGAACGCGTGAGTCGGTTTGCGGACCGGGACGTGATCGTCGTGACGCATCTCGGCGTGATTCGCGCGCTGGTGCCGGGCGCGCAGCCGGGCAACACGGAACGATTCGAAGTGCTCGCCGAGGATCTCGCGCTACGGCCAGTCGATCGCCGACGTCGCTCCGAACAGGGCGCGCTCTGACACGTTGCGAGTCTACGCTTTGCGCAGCGTTCGGAATCCCTCGAGAAGGATCCAGATGTCGAGTGCAAGGATCAAGGTTCCGCTGAGCGCGAGCAGCCAGAGTTCCTCGAACTCGGCGTAATAGTCGAAAAGGTTCCCGACCATTGCCCACGCCGTCATCGACGCCACGGCGACCATTGGAATCAGCGTGTACAAATAGGGGCGGCCCTGTCGCTTCAACCAGATCGAGACGACGAGCAGCGTGACGCCGGCGACGAGTTGGTTCGTCGTTCCAAATAGCGGCCACAGCGCCAATCCGCCCTGGCCCCCACCCTGTGTAATGGCGAGAACCAGCGCGCTGCCGACGCCGAGCGCAGCGGCGAAATAGCGGTTCGACAACGGGCGGATCGAGTAGGCCTCGGAGAGTTCGCCGAGCACCAGCCGTTGAATTCGAGCGCCCGTGTCGAGAGAGGTCGCCGCGAATGCGATCACCATCACCGCCATGAAGGTCCGCGCGGTTTCGAAGGGAATGCCGAGTGCCGCGACGAAGCGGGCGCCGCCGCTGACGAAGGCGTCCAATTTCGCCGCGAGGCCGTTCGCCGCGCCCCAGCTCGAGTAGTGCGACCACCACTCGCCCGAATTCTCGAAGCCCGCGGTGGCGGCCAGGACCGCCATCAGGCCGAGGAAGCCCTCTGCGAGCATGGCGCCGTATCCAATCGGCCGGGCATCGGTCATTCGGGAGAGCTGTTTCGAGGTCGTTCCCGAGGCGACGAGACCGTGAAAGCCGGAGATCGCACCGCATGCGATCGTGACGAAGAGGAAGGGGATCATGCTGGGTGCCCCTTCCGGTTGGAGATTGAAGGCCGGGGCGACGATATTCGGTTGAAGCACGAGAAGACCCGCGGAAAGCGCGAAGAGTCCCGTCAGGAGCTGGTGCGAATTGATGTAGTCCCGCGGCTGGAGCAGAAGCCAGACCGGCATCACGGAGGCGACGAAGGCGTAGCCGAGCAACAAACAGACCCAGGTCGTGATCGAGATGGTTTGAAGAAAGGGAAAGGCCGCAGAAACCGAAGCGCCATAGAAAATGGCAATCAGCAACAAGACATAACAAACGAGTGAGGGAAGAAACATCGGGAAGCCGCGTTTGTAGACGAGCCAACCGAGGACCAGGGCGACGAGGATCTGAACGTTGATCGGGAAGATCGAGCTGGGCGTCGAAGTGAAGAGGGTCGCTATGATGTAGGCGAAGACCGCGAGCACCACCCAGATCAGGAGCGAGATGATGATCAGGAAGAGGGTTCGGACGCGAGGCCCGACGACGCTGCCGGCCACGTCACCGATCGATCGCCCGCGATGTCGCGCACTGATGACCAGGGCCGAAAAATCATGTGCCGCGCCCATGAAGACGGTGCCCACGCAGACCCAGAGCAGGGCGGGGACCCAGCCCCAGATCACCGCGATGGCGGGGCCCACGATCGGTGCCGCACCGGCGATCGAGGCGAAATGGTGGCCCCATAACACGTGGAGTCGGGTGGGGACATAATCGATGCCGTCCTCGAGTTCGCGGGACGGCACGGGTTCGTCCGCGTCGAGCATGAAGACCCGGTTCGCGAGAAAGCCGGAGTAGAAGCGATAGGCCAGTGCAAAGATGACGAAGACGAGGACGGCGAGGGTGGCGGCGTTCAATCGGGTTCTCTCCGGGGAAGCGATTCACGCTCGACGGTACCAGACACGGGGGCGTGCGGAGCTAGGCCGAGGATTCCGCGTCGCCGTCCCCGCGCATGCGACGTGAGACGATGAGGACGCCCAGCACGGCGAGGAGTCCGCCGGAGACGTCGATCAGAATATCGTAGGGACTCCCGGTTCGGACCGGCGAGAAGGCTTGGCGGGCTTCGTCTGCGGCGGCCAGCGAGGTGACGATGAAGAGCGCCACCCAGCCCGCTGCAAAAAGACGCGTGTGGCTTGCCGCCATGAGCGCCGCACGCAGGGTGAGCAACGCGAGAATCGCGTATTCCACGAGATGCGCGAATTTTCGAATCGCAACGAAAATACGATATCGCGTCCGCCAGTCGAGATGACCGGTCAGCCAATCCAACCAGGGCAGGAGCATGTCATTCGTGTCCGCGAAGGAAAAAGAGTCGCCGCCGAGGGTCCAGATGATCCCCGCCCAGCACACGACCCAGAGCCACGCGAGGAGCATCCTTCGAGTGTGGCGGACGGAACGGGCCGGCCCCGCGGAAGAGGCGCCGCTTTCGTTGGATTCATGCTTGGACAAGGGTCGCCTCATGAGGGTCAATCAGGGTAGCGGGTCCAATCCGAGCCCCGAGCCCGGTATCGTACCCGCATGCCTGAACTCAGAATCGGTCTGATCTACGAAACATTTGAGACCTATCCGACAAATTCGGGAGATCCCGTCGATCTGCACGTCGAATTCGAACCCGAATCGACCCTCGCCGCCCTCGAGGCGGCCATCCTTCTCCTGGGGCACCAACCCATCCGGCTGGGTTCGCCCTGGGCGCTGCTCGAATCACTCGCCCGGGCGGATTCCCCCCTCGTCGACGTGGCCTTCAACCTCGCGGAGGGCTTTGGGGGGCGGAATCGAGAAGCTTGGGCGCCTGTTCTGCTCGAAATGGCCGACATTCCAACGATCGGATCGGATGCCCTCTCGCTCTCACTTTCGCTCGACAAGGCCTGGGCCAATCGCTGGCTGGCGGCGGGCGGGATTCCGATCGCGCGCCAGACGACGCTGGCGTCAGTTGCGGAGGCCAAGCAACGCGCGATGCCCGCGCCCTTCCCACTTTTCGTGAAGCCGCGCTGGGAGGGGACGGCCAAGGGCATTCGTCGTTCTTCGCGCGTCCTCTCACGCGAGGCGCTCGTCGTCGAGGTCGACCGGATCGTTTCGGCGTACGCTCAGCCGGCGTTGGTCGAGGCCTTCGTGCCGGGCGCCGAGTACACGGTGACGCTGATCGGGAACGACCCTCCGAAAGTTCTTCCGGTGCTTCAGCGTGCGCTCGAATCGACGACGGGGATCGGATTGCACGCGCTCGAGGGTCCCCTGGCCATGGCGAGCGGCGAGGGCGCGCTGGATCACACGATCCCGGGCCAACTCGACGCGGAGTTGGAACGCCGTCTGGGCGATCTCTCGTGTCGGGTCTTCGAGCTGCTCGAATGTCGCGACTTTGCGCGACTCGATTTCCGCCTCGATGCGTCCGGCGATCCGGTATTTCTCGAGATCAACCCCCTGCCGACGTTTGCGTCGGACGGTAGTTTCGGCATTCTCGCGGAACTCGAGGGATGTTCACTCTCGGAGATGCTCGGCCGCTGTGTTTCTGCAGGACTCGTGCGGCTGGGATTGGTATCCGGGGAGGCACAGGAGCGAAATGCGTGAAGCCGAACGAGACTTTCGGGCGGGTCCCGAACCGATCGGGTCGGTCGCGTGGCCGCTTCGCGAAACGGTCGCGCCGCGGGGCGTCGCCGACGCGGACTGGCGGGATTGGGGTTGGCAGATGCGCCACCGGATCCGAAGCGTCGAGGCACTTCGCGAGTGGATCGATCCCACACCGGAGGAGGAGGCCGCCATCGTGCGTCTCGCGACGCACTTCCGTTTCGTGATCACGCCGTATTTTGCTTCCCTGATGGATCCGAACGATGCGAATTGTCCCATTCGTCGCCAGGTCGTACCCAAGCTCGTCGAACTCACGGACACTGCGGGACTCGCGGATCCGCTGGATGAGGTCGCGCACTCGCCGGTGAAGAATGTGATCCGTGTGTATAAGGATCGCATCGCGTTCTGTGTGAACAACGAATGCGCGCTCTACTGTCGCTATTGCCTGCGCAAGCGGATGGTGGGCGACGCGGATTGGACGATGCAGAAGCGCGAACTCGAAGTCGCCCTGGCCTGGATCGCTGCGACACCCGAGATTCGCGACGTGTTGCTGACCGGAGGCGATCCGTTGGTGTTTTCGGATCACAAACTCGAATGGCTGCTGACTCGTTTGCGGGCGATCCCCCACGTCGAACTGATCCGCCTCGGCACGCGGCTGCCCGTGACGCTGCCCTTTCGAGTGACCGATTCGCTCTGCGAAATGCTCCAACGATTTCATCCGATCTGGCTGAATACCCATTTCAATCATCCGAACGAGCTGACGGCTGAGGCCGCCGCGGCTTGCGATCGACTCCTGCGAGTGGGCATTCCGGTGGGCAACCAGAGCGTGCTGCTCAAGGGGATCAACGATTCGGTCGAAGTCATGCAGACGCTCTGCGAAACCCTGGTCCGCATGCGGGTTCGGCCCTACTACGTCTATCAGGCCCAGCTGCTCGAAGGAACCGAACATTTCCGCGTCGCGATCGAAGACGGCATCGCGCTTTTTCGCGAAATGCGAGGTCGCACGAGCGGCTTCGCGATTCCTCAGTACGTTCTGGATACCCCCCACGGCAAAGTGCCCCTCGACTATCCCTTTGCGAAAGGTCGCGACGGGGACGATTTCGTCGTGGAGGCCTGGGACGGTGCGATTTGGCGAGAACCCAATCCCCGTTGACAGGGACGAATCGAAACGACATGAGCCCCATGAGTGAGTCGGGTCGGAGTCTCGCCGGTGCGGCCGGATTGTTGGCCGCCAGTGTGCTGGTGGCGCGACTGCTCGGATTCGTTCGGGATGCGCTCTTTGCGACCCACGTCGGCGTCGGGCCGGCGGCGGACGCCTATTTCGCCGCCTTCATGATTCCCGACATGTTGGGCTATCTGATGGCCGCCGGCGCAGCGGCCATCGCGATCACGCCGCCCTATATGCGACGACTCGAGCGCGAGGGGCCCGAGTCGGCCGCGCGATTCGCTTCGTCCGTCGTCGCCCACGTCGGATTCTTTTCGACTGCGATGACCGTTCTGCTCTGGGTCTATGCCGAACCGCTCTTGAGACTCCAGTTCAGTGCCTTCGACGAGGCCACGCTCGCTGAGACCGCTCGCTTGATGCGCATCGTATTGCCGGCGCAGATCTTCTTTCTGACCGGGGGTGTTTTGCGCGGCGTCTTGATGGCGCATGGACGTTTCGCGCCGCAAGCCGGTGCCACCGTGATCTACAGTGCGGCGCCGATTCTGGGCGGACTCTTGATTGCGGGTGCCGAGGGCTTCGCCTGGGGAACGTTGTTGGGCGCGGCGATCGGGCAATGGGCGATTCCGGTACTCGCCTTGCGACGTCTGCCGGGTGCGGTGGGTCGCATTCGTGTGAGCCCTTTGGACGCGGATTTTCGTGAGTATATCTGGCTCGCGCTGCCTTTGATGCTCGGTCTTGGCCTGGCCACGGTCGATGAGTGGTACGAAAAGTGGATCGGCGGCCAGTTGGGCGAGGGGGCCATCGCGTCGATCACCTACGCACGCAAGCTGATGATGGCGCCAGTAGGCGTTGTCGGGCAGGCGGTGGGGGCGGCTCTGCTGCCCGCGTTGACGGCGCTCTTCCAGCGTGACGATCGGGGGGGATTCGAGGGGCTTCTGACGACGACGCTGCGCATGACCCTCGGTCTCGGGGTGCTGGCAAGCGGCGCGCTGGTCGTTCTGAGCCTGCCGCTCGTGCAACTGCTCTACCAGCACGGGCGATTCACGGCCGCGAATTCGCTTGAGGTGGCGGGCCTGCTGACGGTCTTGGCATTGGCCGTGCCGGGCTGGGTGCTGCAACAAGTCGCTGTGCGCGGCTTCTATGCGCGGGGTGAGATGTGGCGCGCGATGGCGCTGAGTACGACGATCGCGTTGGCCGTCTTTCCACTCTATGTCTGGGGCGGTGATCTGGCCGGGATTCGAGGTCTCGCGATGGCGTCGGCGACCGCGATCACATTGAACTCGGTCGTCACGGTCGTCTGGCTCCGCATTCGATCCGGCGCTCCCGATCTGCTCCCCCTCGCCCAAACGTTCGGGCGCACGGCCGGGATCGCGCTGCTCGCCGCGGGTGCGACCGAAGCCCTCTTGCGCGCCCTGACCGAAGCGACGATCGCGCCGGTCTTTTTGTTGATCCTGTGCGGGGGACTCTATGGCATCGTCTGTTTGCTGGGCGTTCGTTGGTTGGGAGACGCGCCACTTCGCGAGGCTCTGGAAAAGGCGTTCGGGCTTCTGCGCCGACGTTAGTTCTCGCTTGCGAGTCCTTTCGAGTCGACTCGGTCGCATCGCCAATCTGGCGGCATCGAATCCAGTGAAGGATCAGGCCAGGTAAAATGAAGACACCACAGTGGCAATTCTGGATCGATCGCGGGGGCACGTTCACCGATTGTCTCGGCGTCTCGCCCGCCGGCGTGCTCTACACCGCCAAGATTCTGTCGGCTGACGACGCCCCGATCGAGGCGATTCGAAGCGTTCTTTCACTGGCCGACGAATCGACGGATGTGGCGCAGCTGGCTTGTCGGGTGAAACTCGGAACGACGGTCTCGACGAATGCGTTGCTCGAACGTCGCGGCGTGCCGACGGCGCTGTTGACGAATCGCGGACTCTCGGGCGTCTTCGATATTGGCACCCAAGAGCGTCCGGAACTCTTCGAACTCGAAATCAAGAAGGCCCCTCCGCTCCAGCGTTGGCGTCTCGAAGCACCCGGGCGGCGGGATGCCAAGGGCGTCGTCGTCGAAGAACTCGACCTGAAGGCGGCGCGTGAGGTGTTGGCGGGCGCGCGAGAAGCGGGCGCTGAATCCGTCGCGATCGTATGGATGCACGCGCATGCCTTTCCCGAGGACGAGCTTCGGCTCGCCGAAGTCGCTCGCGAGGTCGGCTTCGGCCATGTCGTGTGTTCGCATCAGATGGCTCGTGAGATTGGTTTTCTTTCGCGTGGCGAGACGGCGATCGCGGATGCCTATCTCACGCCCCATTTGCGAAGCCATGTCGAAGAATTGCAGAGGGCGTTGCCGCGAGCGGAATTGCGCTTCATGCAATCCTCCGGTGGACTCACCAACGCGGAACGCTTTCGCGGTCCCAACGCTCTGCTTTCCGGTCCCGCCGGAGGGGTGCTGGCGGCGAGGCGGGTTGCGCGTGAGGCAGGCTACAGCCATGCGATCGGCTTCGATATGGGCGGGACATCGACCGACGTGTCGC
>SMVA01047849.1_pt1 | contig 50611 bp, 48 predicted proteins | sample 2456451 | NCBI WGS metagenome assembly SMVA01 (sample SAMN11095933, study PRJNA526329) | marine sediment metagenome | biome: Marine sediment; feature: Surficial sediment; material: Deep marine sediment; isolation source: Hadal surficial sediment | place: Pacific Ocean | collected 2014-05 | depth...
ACTTTCGGCACTTCTATTGTCTTTGCCCGCAAATACTCACACAGCGTTTTCGCCTGGCCGTCGATACGGTTGTTAGAAGAAACACCATCTTTCAGGATATCGTGAATGTAGAAGTTCAGGGCTTTGAGATTGGGCATTTCATATCGCTCGATCTGATACTGCGCCAAATCAGGCAGCAGCTTCTTGAATTGTTCCACCGTCAGGTACTCGTGGAGAAAACTGTAGGAAGCATCCGTTCGTGCCCAGACTCCACAGTTGGCACAACCCCCTTTATCTCCTGAACGGGCACCGTACAAGCGGCCAAAAGGGAAGGGAACCTCATCACCGGATGGTGCCTTATCCAGGGTGATGGGGACTTCCTGGTAGTAAATTTCTTCGAGGCCAAGTCGCTGGGTTGGCAGCACTTCTGTGACCACATCGCCGATGTGGAGCCATTCCGTGACCTTCTGGCTATCGATCAGGGCCGGCCAGTAAACAATCATTGGGTTACCACCCCCCATGCTGTTGCCACGGCCGGTATTGCCGGGAATAGTGGCCAGCCCCAGTTCAGTAATTTTTGCGTTGAAGAGTCTGCCGACTTTGCTGGCATCATCGGAGGTCACCGTGATGCGAAGTGCCGCATGGGCTACCTCGTTGGATTCAGGGTTCTCCTGGTCGCTTCGGATAAGCTGAATTTCAACCTCATCAAACTGATCCTGCCCGCCAAGATTGTGAAATATCTGGTCAATATAGAGTTCTGCTTTCTTCTCTATATCGAGGCCCGTCAGCAATACTTCAATTCCGTTCTTGAAATGTCCAATGGTATTGATGCACACCTTGTGGGTGGGTGGTGGGCTGCTGCCACGGCACTGACTGACATATACTCGGTCATCACCGGTCTGTTCGATTTTCATGGTGTCGAAATGGGCGATCACGTCCGGGTTGTAGTAGGCAGGGGTGGAAATTTCGTAAAGAAGCTGGGCGGTAATGGTGCCGACTGATACCAGGCCACCGGTGCCGGGGTGCTTGGTCACAGTGAAACTTCCGTCTGCCTCGATTTCTGCGATGGGATAGCCGACATTGTGGAAACTGGGCACCTCTTCAAAGAATGAGTAATTTCCGCCACAGCACTGTGCGCCACATTCGATCACATGCCCCGCTGCCAGTGCGCCGGCAAGGGCGTCATAGTCGTTTCGTTGCCAGTTAAATTTCCAGGCGGCGGGGCCAATGACAACGGCGGCATCGGTGACTCTGGGGCAGACAACAATATCCGCACCCTGGTCCAGTGCTTCCTTGATTGCCCAGGCACCAAGATAAGTGTTTGCAGTAACGATCTTGTTGGGGGTGTCGCTAAGTGGTACTCCTTTGTCGATATTGGTGAAAGATTCACCACCGGATTTTAAGCTTTCGATATCATCCATCAGGTCATCGCCGTCGATGTAGGCAACTTTAGCTTTGAGCCCCTGTTCTTCGAGGATCTTCTCAATCTCCATGGCCATGCCACTGGGGTTCAGGCCCCCTGCATTGGAAACGATTTTAATGTTTTTTTCCAAACAGGTGCCCACCACATCTTTTACCTGCTTGAGGAATGTACCGACGTATCCCATGTGTTCGCCACGGGTTTGCCGCTGGTTGTAGAGAATTGCCATGGTGAGCTCGGCGAGATAGTCACCGGTTAATACGTCGATAGGTCCGCCATCGACCATTTCTTTAGCAGCTGCTAACCGGTCGCCATAGTAACCACTGCAATTGCCTATTTTGATCACTTCGCCCATAATCTATTCCTCCAATATCTGTTTCGTGCCGCCAGCTTTCTTCGTTAGCACATTGCTCTATTCAATCCAGGAAGCCTTTCTCTTTTCGCGAAAGGCAGCGATGCCTTCTGCACCTTCTTCAGATTTAAACATCCTGACGCTCCATTCCGCGGTTTCCTTGAATCCGTCCTCAATGGATAGCTGCTGGACTCGCCGAACCAGCTTTTTGCATTCCACTACCGCCTTGGGTCCGCCAAGGTTGATCATATCGATTTCTTCCTGGACCGCCAGGGCTAGCTGGTCAGCGGGGACCGCCCGGTGAGCGAAGCCCAACTCCACGGCTTGCTTGCCGGTAAATCTTTCGCCGGTCAGAAACAGCTTCATGCCGTGGTGGGTGCCAAGTTTTGGTAAGCAGACCACCGAAATAACAGCAGGTATCACGCCAATTCTTACCTCACTGAAGCTGAATTGAGCGTCCTCTACAGTAATAACAATATCGGCAGCACCGACAAGACCGAGTCCACCGGCAAATGCTGCACCGTTAATTGCAGCGATAACGGGTTTGTCACTGTTCATAATGGTTGTCAGGACCTCGGGGTAGGGGACAGCCCTTCCGCCACCGTCGATGGTTTGCCCTGGCGGGCTTTTGAGATCTGCACCGGCACAGAATGCCGAGCCGTTCCCGGTAATGACGATGCTTCGCACCTTATCGTCTTCGTCGGCCGCAAGCAGGTGACTGTATAGCTCACTGACCAGCACGGAAGAAAGTGCATTTCGGTTTTCAGGTCGATTGAGGGTTATCCAGGCAGCGCCTTTCTTAACCTCATAGAGTGTTGCTTCAGTTGCCGGCATGACTATTCTCCTTCCTTCTCGTCAGATTCAGAGTCATCTGATTCAAGAACAATTAATAATTCACCATTTGCCACCTGGTCGCCAACTGCTACTTTGACTTCTTCAATAGTGCCGTCTCTGGGTGCAGTAATCTGGTGCTCCATTTTCATTGCTTCGAGAATCAGCAACACCTTGCCTTGCTCGACGGTGTCCCCGGCTTTGACATTAACAATCAGGACGCTGCCTGGCATCGGCGCCTTGAGGCCGCTGGCGGCGTCATCCAAAGCCTTGATCGGGAACCGGGGTAACTCAATAAATTCACAGTCACCTTCTGGCCCGTGGACGAACCAGTTATCCAGCCTGGCATCAATATCATAGCGGAGTCTGAGCCCGTTGATATCAAGATCTACTGATCCGGCTCCAGCTTTGTAGATAGATACATCGTAGTTTCGTTCGGCAATGGATACAGCTAAATTTCCATTACGCTGTACGCTGTATTGAACGTTGATCTCAGTGTTCTGATATGTAAATCCTGTAGATTCTGGTGGCATATGGGAGTTTCGCCAGCCGCCTGGAATAGTTGGCAGGACTTTTACAGATTGCCGCCTTTGCTGCCGCGATTCAACGATGATGGCTATGACGGCCCTGTCAATTTGTTCGGTTTCCAGTGTGCGAGTTCGTTGCGGCTGAACCCGTTCAATAAAGTCGGTGGTCGTATCACCATCAAGGAATGCTTTGGTTCTCAGGGTTGCCACCAGAAAATCACGATTGGTGGTTAACCCCTGTATTCTCGTTTGCTCGAGTACTCTTGCCAGCCGAGCAGCCGCTTCCCCTCTGGTAGGCGCATGAACGATGACCTTGGCAATCATCGGGTCAAAGTCGACGCTGATCTCACTGCCTGATTCAATGCCGGAATCGAATCTAGCGTTGCCGGTGGTTGCTGGCGCCCAGATATGAACTGTCCCGGGTGAGGGGAGGAAGTCCTGCTCGGGGTCTTCTGCATAAATCCGGGCTTCAATCGCATGACCGGTAATGGACAGGTCTTCTTGTGAATACCCCAGGGTACTGCCTTGTGCAATTCTGATTTGTTCATGGACAAGATCGAGGCCTGTAATCTCTTCTGTAATCGGGTGTTCTACCTGTAATCGGGTGTTTACTTCAAGAAACCAGAATTCGTCACCAGAGAGTAAGAACTCCACGGTTCCGGCAGATGAATAGCCTATGGTCTTTGCTGCTGCCACGGCAGCTTCACCCATCCTGGCACGTAGGTCTTCAGTGACAGCAGGAGAGGGTGCCTCTTCAATAATTTTCTGATGACGCCTCTGTATGGAGCATTCCCGTTCAAAGCAATGAACAAGATTGCCGTGATTGTCCCCGAGTATCTGGATCTCAACATGACGGGAGGAGGTCAGCCAGCGTTCAAGGAACACAGTGTCATCACCAAATGATGAGGCGGCCTCTCTTCTGGCGGAAGAAATTGCTTCTTCAAGGTCAGCTTCGGAGTCAACAATCCGCATGCCACGGCCTCCGCCGCCAGCCGATGCCTTAACCAGAACCGGGTAGCCGATTTCCTTTGCTGCTGCTTTGAAATCTTCACCCGCTTTCAGCTCCTTTGCAGGTAGCGTCGGGACATTGGCGTCCTGCATCAGCTGCTTTGCAGACAACTTATCACCCATCTTATCGATTGCTTCAGGTGATGGTCCTATCCAGGTGAGCCCGGCTTCCGTTACGGCACGAGCGAAGGCAGCATTCTCTGAAAGAAAACCATAACCAGGGTGTACTGCATCAGCACCACTTGTTTTACAGGCGTTAAGAACCTGCTCAACATCAAGATAAGTTTCAGTAGAAGTTCGGCCCTTGAGTGGAACGGCAATATCCGCTTCCTTAACAAATGGTGCATCAACATCGCCCTCGGCATAAATTGCCACTGTGCTTATGCCCATGTCTCGCGCAGTTCGCTGAATCCGACGGGCAATCTCACCACGGTTGGCAATCAATATTCTGGTAATCATCGTTACATTCTCCATGTGCCGAACTCCTTGGTGCCTTCAATAGGACCGCTGTGGCACGTTGACAGAACAAACGCGATGATGGTTCGGGTGTCCCTCGGGTCAATCATGCCGTCATCCGAGACACGGGAAGTGGCGTACAGTCCTTTGGATCTTTCTTCGGCCCAGTACTCTGCTGTTTCGGCACGTTTGGCATCGGCTTCTTCGTCGAATTCGATGCCGCGCCGCTGCGCTGCCTGGCGTTGTACGATAGTCATCACACCCGCCATCTGTTTCGGACCCATCACGGCAATTTTTGCGGTGGGCCAGATAAAGGCAAAACGGGTACCGAATGCGCGGCCACTCATGCCATAGTTACCGGCACCGTAGGATGCGCCAACGATGATGGTGATGTGGGGGACGGTTGAATTTGCGACCGCGTTAATCATTTTCGAGCCGTTCTTGGTAATCCCGCCACGTTCAAAGTCAGTGCCGACGATGTAGCCGGTAATGTTGTGCAGAAAGACAATGGGCACATCAATTTGATTACAGAGCTGTATGAATTGCGCGGCTTTTTCGGAGGATTCCGAGAAGAGTGCGCCGTTGTTACCCATGACGGCGATGGGATAACCATGAATGGAAGCCCAGCCGCAAACCAGTGTCGGCCCGTAGAGTGGTTTGAACTCTTCAAATTCGGAACCATCAACAATTCGGGCAATCACTTCGCGCATATCAAACGGCGTCTTCAGATCCTTTGAAACGATTCCCAACAGATCCTCTGCATCGAACACAGGTTCTTTTATTTCAAGTGTCGGACCGGGTCCTTTTTTCCGCCAGTTCAGGTGGGAGACAACCTCGCGGCAAATGCGGATTCCATCGAGTTCATCCTCTGCAAGATAATCACCGAGACCGGATATCGTGGTATGCATATCCGCGCCACCCAGGCTTTCCGCATCAGCATCCTCACCGGTTGCCATCTTCACCAGTGGTGGGCCACCCAGGAATACCCTGGACTGATTTCTGATAAAAATATTATAGTCGCTCATGCCTGGCTGGTAGGCGCCACCGGCAGTGGAGGCTCCAAACACCAGTGAAATGGTTGGGATGCGCATCTTGGACAATTCTGTAATTTCGTAGAACAGGCGGCCCGACTCGGCAAAGTGACCCGCTTCCCTTTGTATGGCAGCCTCCGGGTCACCACCACCTTCGCCACGTAAATCTGCACCGGCGGATTCAACGAACTGCACATAGGGCAACCTATTATCACGGGCAATTTCCAGGCCACGCATCAGCTTTTTGGAATTGAACTGATTGAATGCACCCGCCCGCACGGATGGGTCATGGCCCAGAATCAGGCATTCAACGCCTTCGATAATGCCGATGCCAACGACGAAACCGGAGCCCACCGCGAATGGAGATCGCCAGGCAGCCAGCGGACTAATTTCGAGAAATGGTGAATCTTTATCCAGAACCAGGCTGATCCTTTCACGAATCGGCATCTTGTCCCTGGACCGGAGCCGTTTGATTGCCTCCTCACCACCACCTTCCGCTGCTTCCGCGTATAGGTCGTCAAGGGTCTTCAGCATTTCCATCATGTCTGATCGATTCTGCTGAAAGGCTTCTGAACGAGTATCCAACCTGGATTCCATTACTGACATCACTGCCTCCGTCAAAGAGTTTCTGATTTCTATAACCTGCGAAGAGTATCAAATTTATTTGCCTCTGTAGTCAGTTCGCGGGTAGAGTTCTAATGCACTATCAATTTAACTTATAGAGAGTCGATTATGAGCTTCAAACGCAGTGAATATCTGGTTTCCGCTGAAGAACTGGCAGGCAAACTGGGCAGCCGGAACCTGAGGTTATTTGATGCGGCGGTACATTTGCGACCGAATCCAAAGGGTGGCTATGCTGCTGTTTCAGGACTCGACACCTATAATGAGGCACACATACCCGGCGCCGTATTCCTTGATCAGATGGCACAGCTCTCTGACACCAACAATTCACTCGGATTTACCCGCCTTGCCGATGATCAGCTTATCCAGGCTTTTGCAGATGCGGGGATTGGGGAAGATAATGATGTCGTGCTCTATTCAAGCGGCCATACGATGTGGGCTACCCGCGCCTGGTGGCTGTTACATTATTGTGGGCATAAACGCGTTGCGATTCTCGATGGTGGGCTGCTGGGCTGGCAAAACGAGGGCAGGGAATGTTCTACGGATGCTGCCAGTTATTCTGCCCAATCCTGGTCATCTACCACGCTTGGCCATCGATTTGTAGATAAGGCCGCAGTTGTATCAGCCGTTGATGATAATACGATCTGTACCGTCAATGCCTTGTCTCCCGCCGTCTATGAAGGTACAGGTGATCATCACTACGGTCGCAGGGGCCATATTCCGAACAGCATTAACGTCTATTACGATACATTGCTCGATGAAGGGAAGTTTCGATCACCTGAAGAGGTAGAACAATCATTAACCGATGCCGGAATGCTCGATGACAGGAATGTTATTGCCTACTGTGGTGGTGGAATATCCGCGACGATTGATGCATTCGCATGCCTGCTGGTTGGCAAAGATGACATAGCCGTCTACGACGGGTCCATGAGTGAGTGGGTCAGGGATGAATCGCTTCCACTCACAGAGGGGAATACACCATAGATATGGGTGACCAGAATGCTCAACCCGGGCTCCTGTATGCCTTAACTCCTGTCGTCATGCTGGTCATCTCTCTGGGTACAGCGGTGGCATTGTTTGGTGATGCAACAACCGGTGGACCTGGGCAAATTGCGCTGATGTCGGCAGGGGTCGTTGCAGGGCTAATCGGTATTCGCCACGGCATTAGCTGGGTAGACCTGGAGAAGGCGACAGCCCTCAGCGTTAGCCGGGCGATGCCCGCTGTTTTCATATTGCTGATGGTGGGGGCACTGGTAGGCGTCTGGATGCTTTCAGGTACCGTACCATTCCTTATCTATTGGGGTTTGCAGCTCATTGCTCCAGAGATTTTCTATGTTGCCACGGTCATTATTTGCTCGATAGTTTCCGTATCTATCGGCAGTTCCTGGACCACGGCGGGAACAGTGGGTGTTGCACTTATCGGTATAGCCGCCGCTGCCGGAATGTCTGTGGAGGTTACTGCTGGCGCTATTATTTCAGGTGCCTATTTTGGGGACAAATTGTCTCCCTTGTCCGATACAACCAATCTTGCACCGGCAGTTGCCGGGGCAGAATTATTTGAACACATCCAGTTTCTTCTCTGGACAACCATCCCCGCTATATTGATTGCACTGGTTTACTTTAGCATTGCTTCCTTGAACGCAGCAGCCGAGATGGACCAGGAAAGAATCACTTCGATATCAAATGCCATCCAGGAAAATTACAATTTACCATTCTGGGTATTGTTACCGGCACTCGTCACGCTTGGCATGGCGGTTGCCAGGATACCTGCGTTTTTGGCCTTGATCTCCGGGGTTTTAACAGCAGCAATCGTCGGCGTACTGACCCAGCCCGCTGTGATGTTGGGGCAAGACGGGGAGGCCTCTGCGCTTTCTGCCCTGAAAAACATCTGGCTTACCGCGGCCAATGGATACGAGGCATCCACGGGCCATGAAGCTCTGGATGACCTGCTCTCTCGTGGTGGTATGGAAAGTATATTACCCACGGTCTGGCTCATACTCTCGGCGATGTTTTTTGGTGGGATGATGGAGAAGTCCGGTTGTCTGCGGACAATAGTCCGGTACATGCTGATCGGGGTCGACAGTGGCGGCAGCCTGATGCGTCGGGCGGGGTTAACGTCACTGGCTGCCAACCTGATCGCCTCGGATCAATATCTGGCCATTGTCCTGCCTGCTCAGATGTATGCAGACAAATTCAAGGAGATGGGACTGAAGCCCAAAAACCTGTCCCGGGTCGTGGAAGACTATGGCACCACAACTTCTGCACTTGTACCTTGGAATACCTGTGGTGCTTTTATGGCAAGTACGTTGGCCGTCGGGACTTTTGCCTATTTGCCTTATTGTATTTTCAATCTAGCCAGCCCGGTTATTTCTTTTCTTTACTCCATGTTTAATTTTAAAATTGAACTAATAGACGAGGAGTCGGCGCCACTTAGCGCTAGCCAGGTGTGAATGACTTGATACCGATTACCGGGTAGTGAACAGTTGAATATTTGGTACGATAATATTGGCAAAGGTTATTCAGACCTCCGTGTTCCCGACGCCAGGATTGCATCGTTAGTACACTCGGCTTTGGGCGCAGCTAAAACCGTCGCTAATATTGGAGCAGGAACAGGTTCTTATGAACCCCGGGATCGTGATGTGATCGCAATTGAACCATCTAGCCTGATGCTCGATCAATACAGGGGGCAGGGTCACTGTGTTCGTGGTGTCGCAGAGAATTTACCGCTTGCGGACAATTCAGTTGATGCCTCGCTGGCTATTTTGACAATGCATCATTGGCGTAACTGGAAACAAGGGCTTGCAGAGCTCTTCAGGGTCAGCCGAACGGCAGTAGTTCTGTTGACCCACCAGCCTGATCTTCATGACTTCTGGCTTCTGGATTACTTTCCAGAGATCAGGGAAATCGATATGAAGATATTTGCCACGATTAGCGAAATTGAAGATGAATCCTTAAAAAACAAATGGCAGAACAGCAGTATCAAAGTGCCGGTTCCCCATGACTGCACCGATGGTTTTCTCGGTGCTTACTGGAGAAGACCAGATGCGTACTTCAATGAAGATGTCAGACGATCCATCTCAACGTTCAACCTCCTTGATGCTGGATTGGTCAAGAAGAAGCTCGGTCAACTTCGTCGTGATCTCAAGTCCGGACGTTGGGACGATTTATACGGCCACTTGAGAAACCAGAATGAACTGGACATTGGATATCGCATCATCAAGATGGTGCCATCATGATCATTTAAAATACAGTGGATCCGGGCGAAGGTTAGCTGCCGATTCCTTCTCCCGATCACCTGGGTATAAAATGCGGCTTTAGAGCCACCCATAATCAGGCGCCTGAGAATGCCAATGAGACGTCTCCCGGTCGATGATATTTCTATCCTGATGGGGAATTTGAATAACCTGTTAGGCACTCTGGATGAACTTGGTATTCCAACCACACCCATTCTGGATCGTCACCGGCTGGTGGCAGAAGAAGTCTCTAATTCCCATGCCTGGATTCCATTGCGAAAACACATCCAGATCCTTGGGGATATTCTCGACACAACGAATATCGTCGGACTTGGGCTAAAAGCCGGTGACCGGATGGAGTTTCGAGACCAGGGTCTGTTTGGCTACGCCAGCGCCAGTTGTTCTAATCTGTCAAAAGCCATCGATATTTACCATCGCTATGCGCCGATTTCCGGAGTCTATATTCTTGGCGATATGCGGGAGAGTGGTGATGAGGTGAAATTCACCTTCGATGCCAGTGTCCTGAATGAATGGCCAGATATGTTGAGATACGAAGTGGAACTGGAGTTTGCTTTATGGGCGAAGTTAAAGCTGAACTGGAAGCATCCAGTTAATTGGTTTAACGAAATTCAATTCGCCTTTCCTCGACCTCGATACGGAAAAATATATCAGGAATATTTTCACTGCCCGGTAAGTTTTGATCAGCCAGTTAACCAGATCATATTCGATAGCAAGCATTTGCAGACACCTTATGAACTTGCAGATGAAGAGCTGTTTCGATTGTCCGCGGAACAGTGTGAGCGGATTCTGCAGGAGTTGCCAAGTCTCAAGGGTGTCAGTGGAGAGATTCGTATTATGCTGGCCCGGTGTGGTGGTCGATTTCCGACTTTTACCCAGATAGCTGCAGAAATGCACATGAGCGAAGCAACATTACGTCGCCGATTAGAAGCAGAGGGAACACGTTACAAATCGCTGTTAAAAGATTTCCGTGTGGCACTCGCGGCACGTTATCTTGACGACACTCGATTATCCGTCGCAGATGTCGCTCATCTGACCGGCTACTCGGATGCTGCAAGCTTTAGTCGTGCTTTTTCCAGTTCAACAGGAAAGAGTCCAGGATCCTATCGAAATGTTTGAGCGGAAATATCATGAAGTTGAGCGGAAATATCATATCTAACTCGTGCCCACGCTTTACAATTCCTCTTGAAATTCACACTTTTTAGGGAAATTAAGATGAGCTATCTGTGGCACGATCTTGTTGGCAACATTGGCGTGGTGTTTGTACTGGGCACCTATCTGATGCTGCAGATGGGCAAGCTTAAGCCTGAATCTCTGGAGTTTTCAATCTTGAATGGCATTGGAGCCAGCCTGATCCTTGTATCCCTGGTGGTTGATTTCAACATGTCAGCATTTGTTGTTGAGGCAGCCTGGCTTGGCATTAGCCTGGTTGGTGTAGGTTTGTATTTTCAAGGTCGAAGACCGACGACTGTCCAGGAGTAGTCTATGAGCGTAGTTAAAATTGATGTTAAAGAGTTGCAACCCGGTAACGGTTATCAGTTACCACCGGAGGCCTACACCACACAAGAATGGCTTGAGCGCGAAGAAAAATTTCTGTTTGCATCGGGCTGGAACTTTGTTTGCACTACAGATGACCTGCCTTCACCCGGTAGTTACCACAGCGTCCAGATAGGAAAATATCCCATTGTCCTGGTTCGTGGTGACGACGGTATCATTCGCGGGTTTCATAACATTTGCCGGCACCGGGGCGCGAAGATGCTTGATGACTCGGGGACCTGCACCAGGCTTAAGTGTCCGTACCATTTTTGGCAATATACTCTCAAGGGTGAACTGGTCAGTGTGCCCCAGGGCAAGCAGCAGTTTCCGGAGATGGATAAATCCGACTGGGGTTTGCGCACTGTTGATATCGGGGTTTGGATGGGCATGATATTTGTTAATCCAGATGGCAAGGCAGAGCCTTTCGATGACTGGCTTGGCAGTGTTCGTGGGCTGCTTGACGATTATCGACTCGATGAGTTGAAGCAACTCGTGAAGGTTGAGTACATCTTTGATTCGAACTGGAAGTTTTATATTGAAAATCATATCGATTGGTATCATCTCTGGTACACCCACAAGGAAACATTGGGTGTTCTCGATCATACTTCGGGGAAGATGCAGCAGATTGGTAAACATTGGTTATCATGGGAGCCATTCAGGAAGCCGGGGGAGCAGAAACTACCCTTCAAGCCGTTGCAAGGATTGTCTGAACAGAACAAGCAGAATGGGGCTCACCTGCTGTTTCCCAACCTGACAATATTTGGTGGTGAGAGCTGGTTTGGCACTGGACTCATCACACCCGTTGGTCCGAATCAGGCACAGATGTCTTTCCGGTTATGGGCTTTGCCTGACCAGGATCCCGATGAGTTTATGAAAGGGTTTCATCAGGTGACGCAGGTTGAAGACGCGGAAATGGCTGCGCGAATGCAGCTTGGTGTAAATTCACCTGTCTTTAAGGTGGGCCCTTTAACGAAAGAATATGAACAACCGATCACCGAGTTCCATGATAACTATGTGCGAATGATGGGTTGACGTTAACATGGCTGTTCCCGAAAACCTGATCGGCGTCTGGCAACGGGAATCGATTCAAATCGATGATGGCGAGGCATACGAAGACAGCCGGGTACTGTGGCTTCAGACTCGCTCTCGATATGCCGACATGCGTGTACCCTTTCAAACTGGAAAAGTGAGTCAGGAAGCATTTGCCGGAGATGGGTTCTGGTCCGAACCTGTACTCACATTCAAACATGAGCTCGATTTTACCGGGACTGCCAGCGAGGATGCAGGAACGCTGTCCTGGGATGATGAAACACTGGTCGAAGCAGGTTCAGTGGAATTACCGGCTGGTGTGATCAATTATGTTGAGCGCTGGCGTCGATGCACTCCTGCCAACGTTACTTGCGAGACCTGGGAAGTGCGCAATGATGATGCCTTACAGGCGATTGCTCTGCGGGTAGGTGACTATGCAATTTTGATGTCGAATTTGTCGGAATTTGGCGCTCGCCTATTCGAACGTGATTCATCGGTTTGGCAGCAAACGACGAGCATTGGGGCAAAAATAGAGGACCATCCTCCCTGGGACCTGGCAGAAACTATTGGAGATGCCGCTCTGAACTGGAAGAAGATCGATTAATCTTCGATTTGAAGATCTCACTTCAACTCACAGAGCTGTTCCTCCACACCAACAGTAATGTTGCCAGTCTGTGAGAGGTTACCGCCCGGCGTCTCGACATCTGCTTGCCAGCTGTACGTGCCAAACTGAAAGATAGTCTGACTGGCACATGCATTTAAACTATCCTCATCCTGATATTTTCGATAAGTTTTTCGGAAAAGTGAGACAGTGGTGATGTGATGAAGAATGTTGAACATCAGTTTGTGGCACTGGGTGCTCGTAATGGTGCAGGGTTTCATCCTTGCCAGGGTTTATATGTCACTCCGAAAGGTGAGAAACCCAGGACTGCTTTTATCGCCAGCCACTACAATGTTGATTTTTCTGAGCACTACCTGGGTGAATACATGGCCAGTCGTGGTTATGGTTTTCTTGGCTGGAATACCCGGTTCAGGGGAAACGAACCATTTTTTCTACTGGAATACGCGTTGATGGATATCGGTGCTGGTGTTAGATGGTTACGCGAGGCCGCCGGGGTTGAGAATATCGTTTTATTGGGGAATTCCGGGGGTGGTTCCCTGATGGCGGCTTACCAGTCTCAAGCTGTGGATCCAGTTCTCAAGGCAACACCCGGGCTTAAAATTCCTGATGCGTGCAAGGAATTGCTACCCTGCGACTATTATATCTCCTTATGTGCGCATTCGGGCCGCCCTGAGGTGCTGACAGACTGGTTTGATCCTTCGGTTACTGACGAGACGGACCCAACTTCGATTGATGAATCTCTCAACATGTACAACCCTGAAAATGGTCCTCCCTATTCGAAGGAGTTCATCGAGAAATACCGACTGGCACAGGTCGCGCGGAATGATCGGATCACCGATTGGGCATATTCTGAACTGGATCGATTGAAGGAAATTGGACTATCCGACAGGGCATTCAACCTGTTTCGAACCTGGGCGGATTTGCGTTTAATGGACGGCGGAATTGACCCTTCGGATCGCCCGGTAGGCGTCTGCTATGCCGGAAATCCGAAAAAAGCCAACTTCAGTCCGCGTGGAATTGGGCTGACGAATACATTAAGAACCTGGCTCTCGATGTGGAGTCTGAGAAGTTCTCCGTGTCGCGGCGCGCCACATCTTGCAAAAATTGTACTGCCAACCCTGGTAATCCAGTCAACTGCAGACACAGGCGTTTTTCCCAGTGACGCAAAAAGTATTTATGATCTTATTGGTAGCACCGACAAACAGCTTGAAATGACCGAGGGTGACCATTATTTGACTAAACCTGATGATGCACGTGACAAGCATGCGGATTTAATTGCCGGATGGTTGGGTAGGCAAGGGGTCTGATGGTGAGATTCCTGATTCCAGTCTTTCTGGTCATTGCCTTAATTGGCTGTGAGGGCGAACAAGGTACGATCACCGAGAGTGAAGTTGCAGCAATTGAAAAAATCTTCAGCTCTGCCAAGCAGTCGCCCGAAATGATGGAAAAATGGGTAAGGAGTTGTGCGCTGTGCCATGTCAATGGCGAGGGTGGTGCGCCAAAGATGGGGGATCATGAGGCCTGGCAACTACGGCTCGAAAAAGGTAATGCAGTGCTTTATACCCATACGCTTGAAGGGTTTAATCGAATGCCGCCGCTCGGTTACTGCATGGACTGCAGTGGGGAAGATTATGCCGCTATGATTAATTTGTTAATCGGCAGCGCACAATGATTACCCGTCGTCGAATTCTCGCCAGTTCGATACTAACAGGTTTATCGAGTCTCATGCCGAATGGAATCCTGGCATCTGCCGCAGACGAAAAGAGCAGTCAAATACCATGGCGAAACTGGTCGGGAGCCTTAATTTCGCACCCCAGGGCACGCCTGGCACCAGCGAGTGAAGACGAGCTGATCAGTATGTTGAAACAATCAACAGGTACAATTCGACCGGTGGGCTCTGGTCATTCCTTCACACCGCTGGTACCAACCGATGGGAATCTGTTGATCCTTGATAAATTAAATGGAGTTGTCTCTCACGATGAGCAGTCGATGGAAGCAACTCTGTGGGCGGGAACCCGGCTCTCGGATAGCGGGCTCCAGCTGGATGTTATTGGCCAGGCGATGATCAACCTGCCTGATATCGACAGGCAGACAATAGCCGGTGCTATATCCACTTCAACTCATGGAACGGGCAAGGGATTAAAATCATTGTCCGGCTATCTCACCGGATTGAGATTGGTCACTCCGGCGGGAGACGTGATGGAACTTGACGGTGATAAGGACAGCGATCTGTTTGATGCTGCCAGGGTTTCCTTTGGTTCACTAGGCATCATTACCCAGGCAAGGTTCTTAAATCGAGCTCCTTTTCGGTTGCGTTCGCGAACCTGGGTTGAGGAAACTGAAAGTGTTCTTGAGAAATTTGATGAGTCCATTGAAACCTATGAACATTATGAAATGATGCCTATTTGTCATTCGAAGTATTCGCTAGTCATTGCTCATCAGGAAACAACCGATCCGATCACTGCTACATCTGAAGCAGATGATGGTGGTGAATTTCTTGTCCTGCTTGACTCAACGCCAGTAGCGCTAAGGGGTGCGCTGGTAGATTCACTGGTCGGAACCATAGAACCAACGGAGTTTGTCAGTAAATCTTTTGACGGATTAACCAATCTTCGGTTTGACCGATTCAATGAAATGGAATATTCGGTGCCGGTTGAAGCAGGCCCTCAATGCCTGAGGGAAATACTCTCCATTATCGAGCAGGAATCAATTGATGTTGTGATACCACTCGAGTATCGCATCATTGAAGGGGATGATTGCTGGCTTAGTATGTTTTCAGGTGGACCCAGGGTATCTATATCAGTGCATCGACTGGCCGGTCACGATTACCGGCCATACTTTGATATTGTGGAACCCATCTTCTGGAAGTATGGAGGCAGGCCTCACTGGGGTAAAGTGCATTCCTTAAGTTCGAAGGAATTGAAAAAACTTTACCCAAGATTTGATGATTTTGTCCGTCTCCAGACATCGATTGACCCCGAAGGGCGGATGTTGAATGATCATCTCAGGCATTTATTAGGTCGATATTTATGAGTTGGCAATCTCAACCCACTAACAAAAGTGTTCTGGCATTCAATAAAAACAAGATTCATGAAGGTAACAAGGGTCTTGCGATTGACCACGGGAAAGTTGAGGTAAAAGTCGATGAGCTGTTGTCATCGATGACCTTGCAACAAAAAATCAATCAATTGCGTGGCCTTCAGGTTCAGCCGATAGATGGTCTCTATTACGCCGGTGGAGATGACGAGATCGGTATACCACCATTTAAGATGGTTGACGGCCCGAGGGGTGCGCGAGCGGGTAAGGCGACTGCCTTTCCTGTGGCTATCGCACGGGCCGCATCCTTCGACGTGGGCCTGGAAAGAAGAGTTGGCTTTGCCATGGGCCTGGAGGTCGCCGCCAAGGGCGGCAATGTGATTCTCGCACCGACAATCAATCTTTTGCGACATCCCGGTTGGGGTCGGGCGCAGGAAACCTATTCAGAAGACCCATTTCACATGGGTGCGATGTCGGTGGCTTTTATTTCCGGCGCCCAGAACCACGTGCTAACCAGCCCAAAACACTTTGCTCTGAATAATCTCGAAATCACACGGTTTGAATTGAGTGCCAATATCGATGAAAGAACATTGCACGAGGTGTACCTGCCTCATTTCAAGCGTAGTGTTCAGGAGGCTGCGGCGGGCTCGGTTATGAGTGCCTACAATAAGGTGAATGGGGTTTATTGTGGTGAGCATCCTGTTCTGCTGACAGATATATTAAGGGACGACTGGGGCTTTAAGGGCTTTGTTGAATCTGACTGGTTTCTTGGTACAAGATCAACCGCGGAAGCTATCAATGCTGGGATGGATATTGAAATGCCTGCAGGTTTTCGATACACGGATGAAAAGATCCAGGATGCGCTGGATAACGGTGAGCTAAGCAGCGAAATTATCCACCACAATGCACGGCATGTGTTGTACCAGAAGATTGCCTGGAATCTCGGTGAAATGGTGACGCCAGATGAAGCCGTTGTCGAATGTGAAGAACATATATCTCTGGCAAGGGAAGCAGCAGAATCATCTTTTGTCTTATTGAAAAATGATAATGTTCTCCCGCTTCAGGATGATGCTGGAATTAGGATTGCGGTTGTCGGTGACCTCGCAGAAACCATTAATCTGGGTGACAGGGGAAGTAGTTTCGTCACTTCAAGTAAAGTATCTACTCCACTTCAAGGTCTGCGCGCATATATAAAGAATGCTGAAATTGAGTTTTTCAATTCCGGTGATGACTTTCAAGGCCTGGCAAAATTTGATGTCAGTATCGTTGTTGCCGGGCTAACGTACATTGACGAAGGCGAATTTATACCAACACAACAACAGGAATCGGAAGGTGGAGACCTGGCTCGTGGAGGAGATCGCGAGTTTCTGGCACTGCCGGAACTTCAGCGATCATTGATTGAAAAAGTGGCAAAAGCGTCAAACAAGACTGTGGTATTGCTTGAAGGTGGTAGCGCAATACAGGTCAGCGACTGGCTGGCTAGTGTAGACGCCTTGATGATGGTCTGGTATCCCGGCAGGGAAGGCGGCAGCGCAATAGCCAATGTTTTATTTGGTGATGTCGCACCCTCGGGGAAGCTACCGGTATCATTCCCCCTATCAATGAACCAGCTGATGGAATGGGATGTCCATGCGCTTGAGGTAAACCATGATTTACTCCACGGCTATCGCTATCTTGATCATCATGGCCATGAACCGCAGTTCCCATATGGGTTTGGCCTAAGCTATACAACCTTTACGCTGGATGCACTGCAGGTAGAAAAAGATTCTGGATCATTCAGATTGGTGGTGAGCGTTACCAATACGGGAACGGTTGCAGGAGCTGAAGTTGTACAACTCTACGTTGAATGCCTGGAGTCGAATGTATTCAGAGTGCCAAGGGAGCTAAAGGGGTTTGGTAAGGTAAATCTTGAACCTGGAGAGACGATTGACATCGAACTGGAACTGGTGGATGCAGATTTGAAGTATTTCGAACCTGCTAATAATAAAGGCTGGGTGTTGGAGGCCTGCCGCTATAATTTCCAGATTGGAACCTCGTCGCGCGATCTGCCGTTATCATCGAGCTGGAAGTTTGATGGCGAAGACTGGCAGCCAATCTGATTGAAATTTAATAGGTAGGAATGGGTAGGAATGGGTAGGAGTGGGTAGGAACAATATGGTTTCCTGGCGTAACTGGTCTGGTAAACAAAAGTCAAAACCAGAAGAAATTCGATTTATCCGGAGTGAAGAAGACGCAAGCGCGTTAGCGATGGCCTCCGGAAGTTCGATTCGTGTCGTTGGCAGTGGCCATAGTCATTCAGCATTGGTGCCCCATGATGGCATTATCGTGGATGTTTCCGGATTGGCCGGGGTTGTCAGTGTTGATTCTGAAAGTAAATGTGCCTGGATCTGGGCTGGCTCAAAAATATACAGCCTGGGCAGGCCGTTACATGATGTGGGTCTCGCTCTCAAGAATCAGGGTGATATAGACCAGCAGGCTATTGCAGGCGCTTGTGCGACGGGAACACACGGTACCGGGAAGTATTTGAAGAATCTGTCCTCAGCCGTGGTTGGGGCAAAGGTCGCACTTGCATCCGGGGAATTATTGGCCTGCAGTGCGGACAACAATACAAATGCATGGCAGGTGTCACGTTTGAACCTGGGTGCCCTTGGTATTGTTACCCAATTGCAAATACAACTTCGTGATGCCTGCGTCCTGAAGGAAACTGGATTTGATGCGAGTTACGATGAATTGATTCCCGAAGTCGATAAGCTGATCCAGGAGAACGAAAGATTCGAATTTTTCTGGTATCCGAAAACGGATCAGGCGACGGCAAAGGTGATAAATGAAACCATGGATGATCCGGAGTACCCGGTCGCTGAAGAAGGTGCGCGGGTCGCATGGAATTATGAGGTATTACCAAATCACCGACCGCACCTTCATACGGAGATGGAATACAGCGTTCCTGCTGAGAAGGGACTGGCTTGCTTCGCCGAGATACGGGAACTGCTGAAAACCAGATTTCCGGATGTCATCTGGCCGGTTGAATATAGAACAGTTGCCGAGGATGACGTCTGGCTTTCTATGGCCTATGGCAGGCCAACAGTGACCATCTCGGTTCACCAGGATGTTCGAGAAGATGAATCATCCTACTACCAGGCATGTGAAGAGATATTCCTGTCCTATGGCGGTAGGCCTCACTGGGGAAAAGTGAATTACCTTGATGGCAGGAAAATGGCAGAAATTCATCCCTGCTGGGAAGACTGGTGGTTAACCAGAGATCGATACGATCCTGATGGCAAGTTTCTTAACGATTATCTGCGATCACTCCAGCCTTAACGGGTTGGATGCCGGAACTTGCTCCTTTGTGCAGGTATAAAGTTGTGCAGATAGAATTGTCGACGCTTTTTGTTTATTTGGTCCGACCGTCACCGACTATCTTGTCGTACTCCTCATCATTCGGTTCCCAGAGTTCGACTCTGGTGCCGTCCCCATCGAGAATGTGGACGAACTTTCCGAAATCATGGGTAGTGATTTCACCGACAATTGATACACCTTTTTCTTCCAGTTCTTTGATTATCAATTCAAGGTTAGTTACCCGGTAGTTGATCATGAAATTGCCGTCAAAATAGTCACTTGAGTCACTGAAGGGAGACCATTGTGTAAAAGCCTTTTCTATTCCTTCGTCTGCCTGTCGCCATTCAAAATTGGAGCCGTATTTATCGGTGTTGAGTCCGAGGTGTTCCTGGTACCAGGCGCGGGTCTTCTCGGGGTCATTAACTTTAAAGAATACGCCGCCAATACCTGTCACGCGTTCCACATGTTTCTCCCAAAGGGGCCAGTGCTGCTACTATATCCCAATGCCGGAACTCAAACACTTTACAACTGAAACTCCGCAATCCGAGATTGAATCCGCTATCCTTACAGACGGGGCCTGTATTCTTGATTCGTTGATATCACCAGAACTTTGTGACCAGCTAATGGCAGATTTTATGCCACATATCGAAGACGTGTCCTGGACCAATACTGGCTACAAGGAAGATGATGAATTCTTCGGCTTGAAAACCAAACGATTTCATGGATTACCAGGCATGTCGGAGAAATGTTCAGAAATTATCGGTAACGAATTTCTGCTGGATCTGGCGAGTTCAATACTGGGTCGGGGCAGACGGTGCCGGGCACTCAGGGTCAGCACAATGGAATTAATGGTGCTGGGTAGTGATCAGGTAGATCAACAATTGCACCGCGACTCCGATTCATGGGGATATATGAACCGGTCGCGCGATGAGAACATTCTTTTCAGTGCCAATATCGCCTTGTGTGACTTCACTGACACCAATGGTGCAACTGTTGTAGTCCCCGGCAGTTGTCAGTGGCCAGATGACCGACAAGCCGAAGAAGGGGAGACATGTCTCGCAACGATGAAAAAGGGTTCTGCGCTTTTATATAGCGGCGATGTGATTCATGGTGGTGGCAACAATACTGAAGATGCCATCCGCACTGGATTCTATATCGGCTTTATCCCTAGTTGGTTGTCACCTCTTGAGAATCACGTTGTAGCCAGTGGAGTGGCTGCGGTTGATAAGCTCGATGAACCGATACAACATCTGCTCAATGTCGTTCCGGGAGGATTTACGGTCATCCCTTAAATTAGGCTCTCTTGTCTTTTACAGTCCAGCCTTAAGGTCATCAATGCCGATATTCGCGGCGAGCACCACTCTGCCAGATCCGTCCAGAATCTGCAGTATCAAATCACGTGTCTTCCAGTTAATGTCGATAATTCCAAAGTTAGCATCGTAATATGGCTGGCCAATCCTGAAGGGACCAGGTTCCGTCTTTATATTTTTCACGATTGCCGTTAAAGGCAGGTTCAGAGATGAAGCCGTGACTTCCCATAAGGGATAGGGCACATGTTTTATCTGGCGATAAATGGCAGCTGAATGTCGATCTCCAGAGATCAGCACGACACCGTTTGCCTTCGTTCTGGTGAGTAACTGATAGAACCTCATTTGCTCCCTCGGAAGCAGTCTCCAGGCTTCCCAGTTGTGCCCGTCAGCGATCATCTGTATGGAAGTTGCGATGATGCGAACATCTGCAGACTTTTTCAGTTGCTCTTCAAGCCAGGCCCATTGTGTATCGCCCAGCATGTTCTGCGAGTCTGATCCCGACGGCAGGTACCTACCCCCGTCTGGTAATCGATTGGTCGCTTTTGTCAGCGGTGTTCTGAAGTAGCGGGTATCAAGTAGAATCAACTGTACCCTGCGCCCTTGTGGCCCGACTATCCTTGAATAGTAAACTCCGTCCCTTGACCTACGTTCGTCGGCTTCGTCAATCGCCCACACATGGTTATACAAATCCTGGGAGGCTTGCTTGTGTGGCCAGTCACCACCGCCATCATTAATGCCGAAATCATGATCGTCCCAGGTGACCAGTACAGGCATGTTTTTACGCAAAGCGGCGAAGGGTTTCGAATCTGCAAACATTCCATAGGCGGACTTCAGGCTCTTCAGTTCCGGGTCATCCTCTTCTGTCTCCGCATAGACATTGTCACCAATGAGCATAAATAGATTTGCACCGGATTCACTTATCTTATTAAAGATAGTGCTGTCCCGGGTGGGAACCAGGCAGGAACCAATGGCAATCCGGGTCACCAGCTGATCATCACCAAGTGTGGCTGATGGCATGGGGCGAGCTGGTGAAAAATCGTTAGCCTGTGCTGCTAAACTGAAGACGCTGACCGCAAAGGTTGTCATCAATAATTTGATCATTTGTTACCTCGTTTTATTGCGCGGACTAATGTGTCAAGTGCTACACCCTTTAGCTCTTCGCGACCATGACCGGGCTCGTTCACCACCGGGCGATCAACAACTTCAGCACGTTGGATATCAAAGTCTTCCATACGTTTTGTGAAATCATCCGCTGCGGGCAAAAGCTTAGGGTCTTGTGGACCACCCACACCATGCTCAATGTTGCTGGGATCATGACCTATATAGATAAAAGTGCCACCCGGCCTCACTGCTTCCAGTGCGTTGTGTAACCAGCGCTCCATTTCAGCCGGTTCAGTATGGAGATAGAGTACTGCCACCAGGTCGAATTCATTCTTTGGCAGAACGTAGGTAGCAGCATCATCTGCGATCCAGTGAACATTGATGCCACGTTTGTTCGCGATCTGCTTACCCTTTTCGATAGCGGTGTCCGAGAAATCGATACCTGTTGAGTCCCAGCCCAGCTCGGCAAGCCAAAGCGCATTCCTTCCCTCACCACAGGCAATATCGATTGACTTACCCGGCCTTAGGCTTTTCACTTCTTCTGAAAATAGTTTATTCGGTCCTGCTGACCAGACAAGGTCTTTGCTGGCGTAACGTTCGTTCCATAGCTCACGCTTAGACATAGGATGCTTCATTCCATATTGAGCCGAATCGACTGGCGTCTAGTCCCAGTTGAGGATGACCTTGCTGGCCTGGCCAGCATTCATTTCATTAAAGCCTTTTTCAAAATCCGTGTAATGTAGTCTGTGTGTAATGACTGGTGATATATCCAGCCCGGATTCGATCATCAGGGACATCTTGTACCATGTTTCATACATCTCCCTGCCGTAGATTCCCTTTAGTGTCAGCATATTGAAGATGACAATATTCCAGTCGATGACTACCTGCTCTGAGGGTATGCCAAGAAGTGCAACCTTCCCCCCATGGCACATGTTAGAGAGTAGGTCATTGAAAGCCTGTGGATTTCCAGACATTTCAAGGCCAATGTCAAACCCCTCTCTCATTTTAAGTTCGTTTTTCACATCAGTCAGATTTTCGCGTGTAATATTGACGGTACGTGTAGCCCCCAGAGTCGAGGCAAGTTCGAGGCGTTTATCTATCACGTCTGTAATTACCACATGCCTTGCTCCGGCATGTTTGCAAACAGCTGCTGCCATCGCGCCAATGGGACCCGCGCCAGTGATTAAAACATCTTCGCCTAAAAGATCGAATTGCAAAGCGGTGTGAACCGCATTGCCAAATGGGTCGAACAGGGCGGCAACATCAAGATCAATTCCCGGCCGGTGTTCCCAGACATTAGACATGGGCAGTACAACATACTCGGCAAAAGCACCGGCCCGGTTGACTCCGATACCGCTGGTAAATGCGCAGAGATGTCGACGGCCCGCCATGCAGTTTCGACAACGCCCGCATACCACATGGCCCTCGCCTGAAACGATCTGGCCTGGACGGAAGTCATTGACATTGGAACCCACCTCAGCGATTTCACCGACAAATTCATGACCCACGACCATCGGCACAGGTATTGTTTTCTGTGCCCAGTCATTCCAGTTGTAGATGTGCATGTCTGTGCCACAGATGGCGGTTCGTTTTACCTTGATAAGAATATCGTTGATACCAATTTCAGGGATCGGCACATCTTTTAACCACAGTCCGATACTGGCTTCTTTTTTTACTAGTGCTTTCACAGGGGATTCCAGAACATGAAATTAATTTTCACCATGATATCGCCACACAGCATTGGAACCAAGAAACTCTTATCAGAAAGTGCGTCTACAATTCGCCTACTATATCCGCTGGCTGGATAGGACCTAAATGACGTTTAACTTGGTTATCAACAACAACTGCTACGGTTCAGGTTGTTGAGTAAGTGCCTTTTAGTCAGAAGCCTTGCATGATTTTAGCTAGGTGATCCGGGTTGTAACTGTCTTCTTCCTGAACGCTGTCGTAAAGCGAGTCAAGCCAGCCGGTGTGGTTATCTTTTTCGTTAGATGTGCTGAGCAGCATATCAATCGCCATCACGGCTTGCTCAGCAGCCACGTAATCCAGGAATTTTCCTTTCGCACCCATGCTGACAAGCAGCGTCATAATTTTTTGTGCTGCGTTGTTGTCGGTATTAGCTGAAATTGAAGTTGTCATAGCGCTTAGGGTTGCTTCCAGTCGGCCTAAAACATCACTGATATCCTTGCCATTATTAACCTGGCTGTGAAGTTGCTTCAGGTCAGAGTGTAAATCGTCATAAAGAGATGGCGCGTAAATTTTGGCAATGGGGAATAGCATCAGGAAGCCGACGTCGTTAAGCCGGACAGTGCCTGGTGGCAGGTTAATGCGGTCTCGTTGCTGCCACTTCTTGTCCGACATTGCATGGTGACAGGCGTGACAATCGAAGAGTGACAGTTCAGGGAGGAGATGCTTATTTGATAGTTTAGAATCAATAAGCCGCAGAGTCTGTTTGCCTGCTTCAACCTGACCCAGCGCCATAGAGATACTTTCAATCGGATTGATGTTTTAACTTGAGGTCAGGGTGACAGGGGGTGATGGGTAGTAAATGTGTTCCTAAATGGTGCACACGAAATTATCACTCGAAAAGGCCAACACAATTCTGTTTGCACTGCCGTCGGCTTGCTGTTTAATAGCAGGCTCACAACGACACTGTCGAATAACTGAAAAGGAGAAAATCAGATGGCTGTAAATGATCATGTGAACCTCGAACAATTCATGGCTGGCGTTGAAAGGCGAAATCCTCATGAAAGCGAATTTATTCAGGCAGTCCGTGAAGTTGCGGAGGATGTTTTTGACTATATTCAAGACAAGGAAAAATACCACGAATATCAAATCTTACGCCGCATGGCTGAACCCGACAGGGTCATTAGCTTCAGAGTTTGCTGGGAAGATGATAATGGTAATATTCGCGTCCAGCGTGGTTACCGGGTTCAGAATAATAATTCTATTGGACCTTACAAAGGTGGCATAAGGTTCCATCCGAGTGTCACCCAGAGTGTTCTGAAATTTCTGGCGTTTGAACAAACCTTTAAAAACAGTTTGACCGGATTGCCCATGGGTGGTGCTAAAGGCGGTGCTGACTTCAACCCGAAGGGGAAGTCCGAACATGAAATTATGCGTTTTTGTCAGTCATTTATGACTGAACTGTATCGGCATGTGGGTGCGGATACTGATGTGCCCGCGGGTGATATAGGAGTGGGAGCGAGAGAAATTGGTTTTATGTTTGGCCAGTACAAAAGAATCACCAATAAATTCACCGGCGTGCTTACCGGCAAGGGATTGGAGTTTGGTGGGAGCCTGGTTCGAACTGAAGCGACTGGCTATGGGGCAGTCTATTTCCTGGAAAACATGTTGCACCACATAGGTCAGGATTTGCAGGATAAGACTGCCATCATTTCCGGGTCAGGAAATGTTGCAACACATGCCGCCGAGAAAGTTACTCAATTAGGTGGCAAGGTTATCACCTTGTCGGATTCTCAAGGATTTATTCATGATCCGGCTGGTATGACGCAAGAAAAAATAGACTGGGTGAAAGAACAGAAGTCAGTTCGTCGTGGTCCGTTGGCTGATTATGAAGCGCAGTTCACAGGCTCAACCTGGCATGCTGGTGGTAAACCGTGGGGTATTACCTGTGATATGGCGTTACCCTGCGCTACTCAAAATGAGATGAATGGCGAAGAAGCCAAAGGACTTGTGAAAAATGGCTGTCAGGCTGTTTCAGAGGGTGCCAACATGCCGGTTGACCTTGACGGGGTTCATGTATTCAAGGAAGCCGGGATTTTGTATGCACCAGGCAAGGCCGCTAATGCCGGGGGTGTGGCAGTTTCCGGGCTTGAAATGAGCCAGAATTCAGCCCGTTTATCATGGTCAGAAGAACAGTTGCAACAGCAACTCAAGGACATCATGAAAGGCATCCATGACAGTTGTACCGAGTATGGTGATATTGGTGGTGGCAAGATTGATTACGTTCGTGGGGCGAATATTGCCGGTTTCGTGAAAGTGGCTGACGCAATGATTGCCTTTGGTGTTGTTTAGGCGTCCTCGGGACTATTCAACTGCAGATAACCCCTTCAGATGTTGCAAGTCTGCTGGCCATGAGAGCAGGATATCCGTTGGATCAAAAATAGGGAAAAATCTTGTTCACCCTGATTGTCACCATGGCTATGCTTTTCGCCATGAACGACCTAAGCGCTGAATTGTCGGTTGAGATTGCTCCTGGATTGGTGGGCGTTGTCCATGAACCAGAGTTAGACCCGGTGGGGCTAGTCATCATATCGCCGGGCGCAGGTTACAACATGTCGCAACCGCTGATCACCGATGCCGCCGAACAGGCAGTGTCCCTTGGCTACAAAACACTGAGATTTAACTGGCGCTAGGTCACAGAAGGTGTGGGACGAGGAGAAGGGATTGGCAATGAAGTTCGTGATCTCAATGAAGCACTGGAATACCTTGTTCAATCGACAACGGGTGTTGAACAGGTTGTATTGATCGGCAAGTCACTGGGTAGCATAGTAGCGGCCAACGTCGCTGCAGAGGGTTCGCGTCACCCTCTGCCCCTGAAGGATTTTGTGCGACAAAAATGGATGCACAATAACGCTGCAAACGCTAATTCAGAGATCCTGATTTAGAGGCGCTTCTTGTAGAATCGTTGCACACTATGATCAGCATGGTGATCAATGATCTTGTCAAGCGTCTGGCCAATCTTGGAGCTGATCCGTATTTGTTCCAGCCTCGGCCAGGTTGATCGCTCACCTTCAAGCGACAATTCATCAATTTCACTTGTCCTCAGTTGCCCAAGCAATTTCTGGGGGTCGACAAAATTAAAATTCGGAATGATATTTACGTCGCCTTTATAGTCCTGGGCCACCACTGAATAAAACATGCTCATGGCTTTTCCGACATCAGGTATTTGCCGAAGGTAACGTCGGCTGAATTTCTCTCCGCTCTTGAGCATTTCATGTGTCGATAGACGCATGATGTTCTTGGCTGCGTCTGGAATAGGCAAGTACTTCTCGCCGGTCATCATTGCCAGTGCCAGGGGATTGGCTTGGCTGACGATGTAGTGATTTACATCATAGAGCCGGGCAAGACGCTTGGCAGGAAGGTCGTCAGTGATTGCGCCATCAACCCAGCGACGCTCAGGTAAGTAGGGTTGCGCCTCACCGTAAACATTTTTAGCCATCAACATAACCGGGGGAAAGACACTTGGTACAGCGCAGGATGCCATGACGGCTGTGCGTACATAGACATTTGGTGATGTGACGGCATTCATCAGCCGTGAAGTTTGATGTTCTTCATATGGCGCAATAGTAATACTGATCCTGCGGCCAGTTTTTTCATAGGCTTCCTGAAAAGTGATATCCGGAATGGAAGCTTCCAGCATCATTTTCACGGATGCTGAGTCAATTTGTTGGCGAATTAAGGTTCGTGGCCGTTGGTCAATCTCATCCTGCATTGGGTCTAGTATTGCCCCGTTAGAAAAGATCTTCTTTAGCTCTTCATCTTTATGTGTGCCTATAACAGCCGCAAGAACAGAACCGGCGCTGGAGCCAGAAATTACATTCGGCAGTAGGTCGTGCTCAAATAGTGTCTTGACGACACCGCTGTGAAAATGACCCAGCGAACCTGCGCCACTTAACATTAATGCGGAACGGCCAAAACAAAGACTCGCTCGCTCGAAGAAATCGAGCTTGTCCTGTAGGTTAATTCCAGATGATTCAGGGATGATGGAGATATGTTCGAGGGCCTCGACAATCTCATCCACATATTCTTCAATCAGGTGCTTTGTGCCAAATTTGGCTCTATCGTAAAGCGCGCTTTTTCCCATCCCCCCCTGGTTACCATGAATACCTTCATTGAGGGCGAATAGCAGGCCGATGTCATCTTTGCTGGCTTTAAGGTCACGCAGGGTGTGCAACCGGCTTCGGATGTTATTGTAGTCGTAACTCTTTGATTCTTCTTTAGATTTCCATTCTTCCCTGCCGGAAATTGTATCGTGCTCCAATGCCGTTTCTTTCCAGTCTTTATAACTCTCGGCGCGACGCATTTTGCGTTCCAGGCGGGACAGTGTGGCAGTGTTCGACATCATCAGCACGATTCTAACTCCTGTTCTTGCGTTAGATGGTTGCTCCAGGCGGCAGCAGATTATGTTGCAGTGCATTATAAGCCAATTTATGGTGCAGTGCACTATGAAGCATGGGATCAGCTGGTGTTTTGAACTCTTGCTAGAAGTCCCAGCCGAGATGCGGTCTGGGCAGACGCAGGCTATTATCCAGTGCGGTGATTAGTTCTGCATCACCGGATAATTGATCGGTAATGGCCAGGCTGCTTGCGGGTCGAACCCCAAACCAGAGGCGGGTAAAAGCGTTGACTGTCGTTTTCAGTGTCGGAAGAGATTTCTGTGCACCGGATGTTGCTGAAGATTCGGATCCGAACTCGATCACGTAGTCACCGGCTACACCCTTCCAGTTGCTGCCTTGATCAAGATGTTCAGCGACAGGATCACTCAGTTGCAAATTGAACTTTACTGGTGGCGTGTTCAGATGAGTTTTCGCCAAGCAGGCATTCAAGTTAAGAATACGCAGCTGCCAGTAGGCTATAGCGCTAAGGGATTGTTCGAATGGTCCAGATTTAGTGATTCGTTTTGTCCTGAACGGTTGTACAAGTAAATCCTGAAATTGGATCTCACCAAATTCCAGTGTACCAATCTGATGGACCTGGTCTCCCAACGATTTAATGAGGGTGAGAAGTTCTAAAAGTTGGTCCGTCGTCTGATACGCTCTCCATGTAATGGTATACGGGCCGTGTTCGCCTTTCATTTCTCCCCAGATGAAGTGCGACAAGGTATTGTCTGGTCCGTCATAGTATCCCAATCCATATGAATTTTCGGTACTGGCCAATTCTGCCTTAATTTGTTGCACTGAATGCAGGCAGACATTCCCATGACTTTTATGGCGTGACATCATTGCATGGTGAACCTCGGCGAAATCTTCCCTGGTCAATCGTTGCGGTGGACGAAACGGATAATTGACGTTCAGGGCCGAGGGATCAAATTTAATCCAGTTTTCATAGCTGCCGGTTCCAAAACCAACCTTGTCATAGAATCCCTGGTCAAACATGCCAAGTCCGCTGACATCCATACCCTGTTCTGCCTGGATGGCAAGTATTCTGGCGGTGAGTTTCCTGGCGAATCCCGATTTCCGGGCAATGTGACTTGTGGTTACCGAACTGACACCGCCGAAATTCAGCGTTTCATCCTGGTACCTGATGTCCCCGATTGTGCTATGAACGCAACACTCTGCTTCACCTTCAATAGTTGCTACGAGGGTGTCACCACCTGTCAGAAAGTCTTCAATGGCTGCGGCTTCTTCTTCGTTTTTCACCCAGCCACATTCTTTCCAGATTCGCTGGACTGCCTTTAGGTCACGTTGCGGGTCATAGTCTCGAAAACTCACTGGGATATCTCCAATGCCTGGTCAATATCCCAGAGGATGTCGTCGATGCTCTCCAGGCCAACAGATATACGTATCATATCGGGCATCACACCAGCGGCGATCTGTTCTTTTTCATTAAGTTGCCGGTGGGTGGTTGAAGCAGGATGGATAATCAGTGTCTTTGCATCACCTACATTAGCCAGGTGACTCATCATTTCAGCATGCTCAATAAACTTGACCCCGGCTTGCTGACCACCTTTGATGCCAAAAGTCAGAATTGATCCAGCGCCTTTAGGCAGATACTTTTTTGCAAGCGCATGGTAAGGGTTGTCGCTAAGTCCCGGATATTTCACCCAGGAGATTGCGCTGTGTTGTTGCAAATGCTCAGCGACAGCAACGGCATTTTCCACATGCCGTTCCATCCTGAGATGGAGAGTTTCCAATCCTTGCAGGAACAGGAAAGAATTGAATGGACTAAGACAGGGACCAAGTGTTCTCAACGTCTCCAGCCTGCATTTTGTGATAAAACCGAAATCACCAAATGTCTCGTAGAACTTTATGCCGTGATATCCCTTCGAAGGCTCGGTCATATCCGGAAAATTGCCGTTATCATAAGGAAATTTTCCTGATTCGATAATGACGCCACCAATGGATGTGCCATGACCGCAGATAAATTTTGTTGCAGAATGAACAATAATGTCCGCACCATATTCGAATGGTTTGCACAGAAAAGGTGTGGCAAAAGTATTGTCAACCATCAGCGGAATACCTGCTTCGTGTGCGATATCAGCGACTGCTTGAATATCAATCAGGTTGTTAGAAGGGTTTCCGATTGTTTCAAGGTAGAGGACCTTTGTGTTTTTGGTCATCGCTTTTCTGAAGTTCTCAGGATCGTCAGAATCAACAAAGCTGGTGCTGATACCCATGCGCCTGAAATTGACATCAAACTGTGAATAGCTGCCGCCATAGAGGGTGCTGGCAGAGACTATCTCATCCCCTTGCTGCAGCAAAGTGAGTATAGCCGTCATCTGGGCTGCGAGCCCAGAGCCTACCGCCAGTGCAGCACGCCCACCTTCAAGCGATGCCATTCTCTCTTCAAACATGGCAGTTGTCGGGTTAGATAACCGACTATAGATATTGCCGAAAGTTTGGACATTGAACAGGCTGGCAGCATGATCCGTATCATCAAATACGTAAGCGGCAGTCTGGTAAATTGGCGCTGCGCGAGAGCCAGTTGCGGCATCTGGAATTTGTCCTGCATGCAGGCAACGGGTTTCAAATCCGTATTCATGGTCAGTCATGAGGATATCCTAGATTATGTGTCTGGGTCTTCGGGCGGAAATGATGCCAGTGTTGACTCCAGCCCAGTTGAGCCCGCCAAACAGCCGGGCATATTCGATCTTCATACACCGGTCGACAATGACTTCGAGGCCAGCAGACCGTGCCTTTAGTTCTGCATCAGGGTTGGTAATACCCAGCTGGAGCCACAGGGTCTTGGCACCAATCTTAATGGCAGGTTCAACAAATGCGGGTACTGCTTCAGATCGTTGAAACAGGTCAACAATATCAACCTGTCGATCTATCGACTCCAGGTCGGGATAACATTTCTGACCCAGCACCTCATCATAGTTTGGGTTAACCGGTATCACCTCGTAACCACGATCCAGTAAATATTTTGCAGCGAAGTAACTCGGTCGAGACCAGTTAGCCGAAAGCCCGACCATCGCAATCGTTTTTGATTCTTCCAGGACTCGCCGGATTGTTACATTATCCATGATCATGCGGGCTAAGAGTGAACGCCCATAATACACATCGACGGGTGTCAAGTCTTTGATGACCCGTCAGAATCAGTGCTGAAAGGGCAAGGACAAAAGTAATGGATGGTTCACTGATTAATCAATCAGCATCTTTATTAATCTGGATGTTTCTTCACCGGTGGTTTGCCGATCCGTATTGAAGATAACATGTGTTTCTGGTCCAGCATCCGGATTCAGTTCAATTCCCCAGAGTGCCTTAATTTGATTTGGCAGCATTGAATAGCGAACATCGATAATAGTGTTAGGCTGCTTTTTATCAACTGCAAGGTATCGATTCGAGAACCAGCGAAATCTTTCGATATCTTTGGCCTGCTGGCTATTGAGATCAAGCCAGGTGAAGTGTTTTTCCAGGTTAAGTTTTTCGATGCTTTCACCCGGAAATACTGTTATTGAACTCGTGACTCTGACAGCGTCTACAAAAAACCTGTCTTCAGTTTCATAAATGATTTTCCATAGCAGCAGGCTTCCGAATCCAGGTTTGGCTTCCAGGCGAACAGGTACAATCCCACGCGCGTTTGCCAGTTCCCAGCCGGCCTCAACAGCACGGTCTCTCTGTATAAATCCAAGCGTCAGGTAAATAAGGCCCCAGGCAAAGGCAATTCTCGGGAACAGCGGGTTGCGTTTGACGACTCCAGTGATGACCAGGGCGAGGAGTGGAAGCGTAAAAAGAGGATCAACAATTGAAATGGTATCCCAGGCGACCCTGATATCAGAAAATGGCCAGAATAATTGTGTACCGTAGGTCGTACATGAATCGAGTAATCCATGAGTAGCGTAGCCGAGCAAACAGAACAGATAGGCTTGTTTAAACTTGAGATGTTTCTTTGCCCAGGGCCAGGCAATCAAACTACAAATCAACGCACCTACGGGGATGAAGATAAGTGAATGTGTAAACTGCCGGTGAAACTCGAGGAAGAGCAGGGGGTCACCGGGTGATTGAAATAAAACATCAATATCTGCAGACAGGCCACCAAGGCAGCCCAGGAGTGCTGCTGTTTTGACCTTGTGCTCATCCGCAAAGGATTCTGAGACCGTCGCACCGAGAACACCCTGGGTGATCGGATCCATGCAAACAATATACTTTTAAGGCTGCTGGCTTAATCTCTTAGCGTCACCGGTAATTCTTTAATGCCATGAACGAAGCTTGAATTTAGCAGTACCGGGTCTCCGGTGACCTCAACTTTCGAGAATCGCTTGTTAATTTCTTCCCACATGACACGAAGCTGCATTTCAGCCAGACGATTACCAACACAACGGTGCACGCCGTAGCCAAAGGCGGTGTGAGTGCGCGGGTTCTTTCGATCAATAATGAACTGGTCGGCATTTTCAATATAATCCTCATCTCGATTGCCAGAGATATACCACATGGCAACCCGGTCACCTTTCTTGATCTGTTTGCCTTTCAGTTCAGTGTCTTTAAGAGCCGTTCGTGCCATGTGTGCAAGTGGTGTTTGCCAGCGGATAATTTCCGGTACCATCTTGGGAATCAGCCCGGGATTTTGCATCAATTTCTCGTACTCTTCCGGGTTTTGATTTAATGCCAGGACACCACCTGAGATTGAGTTTCGGGTTGTGTCGTTACCACCGACGATTAATAAAATAATGTTCCCGAGCAGCTCTTGTGGAGACATGTTGTTAGTTGATGGGTCGTGGGCCAGCATTGATATCAGGTCAAACTTCGCTGGTTCCTTCTTCCTTGCTTCATAGTACTCTGTGAAATAGGCAAGGCATTCAAATAAAACGTTGAACCCTTCTTCCGGATTCTCGAATACCTCAGGGTCCGACAGGTTCTGAACAGTGTCGGACCAGTAGACCAGCTTTAGCCTGTCTTCCTGGGGAACATCAAAAAGTGTTGCGAGCATCTGTCCGGTCAATTCAACTGAAACCTGTTTCACCCAGTTGAATTCTTCATTCCGTGGCAGATCGTCCAGTATCATGCATGCTCGCTCGCGGATTAGGGGTTCGAGCTCTGCCAGGTTGCGGGGGATAAACATGGGGGTTACCACCTTGCGCTGCGCATCATGCTTGGGTGGGTCTTCCTGGATAAACATCGGCAAGGCAAAAGGATCGTCATCCTCACGTGCGACACCGCCAAGGGCAATGCCACCAAGTCGCTGTTGAGAGGAGAAAATATCATGGCTTTTGTCGACCTGCATGATGTCTTCATACTTTGTTATTGACCAGTAGGGACCCACCATGCTCTCTTCATGGAAGTGCACGGGATCTTCTTTTCGCAGCCGTGCGAAATGGTCCCACAGGGTATCATTTGAGAAGAGGGCCGGATGGGATGGGTCCATACCATCAAGTGGAATCTCGTTTACATCAAAGTGCGGATCGATTGCGAAGGCTTCAGCCATTTCCTTATTGGATACGGTTAGATCACCGCCCTGCATTCGAGCACTCAACTCGTGCCTCTTTTCGTTACTGCTGTGCAGATATTGGACGCTCATGCTTCGGTCTCCTGGTTTCTAATGATCGACATCCTATGTTGCTGTACGCACAAGTTCAAGGGAATGAACCGGGAACTTAGAGCATCTGACCTAAATACACCGGCCACCATCAACTTCCATGGCAACGCCGGTAATCATGTCAGCTTCTTTGCTACAAAGAAAATAGGCCGCATTGGCAATATCGTCAGGAGTTGAGAATCTGCCAAGTGGGATGGTGCTCAGAAATCGTTCTCGATTCTCTGGCGTGTCCTGCCCCAGGAACGTGGCCAGTAGCGGCGTTTCACCTGCTACGGGATTGACAGCGTTGACCCTGATGTTGAAAGGGGCTAGTTCAATCGCCATGGATTTGGTCGCTGTGATCATCCAGCCTTTTGATGCGTTGTACCAGCTAAGGTTTGGCCTGGGGCTTATTCCGGCCGTTGATGCAATATTCAGGATTACGCCATGACCGGCAGCTTTCATTTTCGGTATTACATACTTGCTGGTAAGGAACACCGATTTCGCGTTGACAGAGAATACCCTGTCAAAATCTTCTTCAGATATGTCTTCGATGGCCGCAGGGGTGTGGGTGATTCCCGCATTATTGATAAGCACATCAACCCGGTCGAGTTGCCTGAACAGGTCAGCCACTGATTGCCCACTGCTCACATCACAGTGAATAAATTTTGAGCGCTGGATATTATCGGCCGTTTGCTCACCCAGCTCAGTATTAATATCAACGATGACGACATTTGCACCATGACCGGCAAACTTTTCGCTGATACCGAGTCCAAAGCCCGAAGCCCCACCCGTCACCACCACAGTTTGTCCCGTGAACGGCATACTCAATTTCCCTGTAGCAGGTTATAGGCCGAGATTGCCATTACCTTGGCAGAATCGAGCATGTCATCAATATCGACGTATTCATCCGGCTGGTGGGCAAGCTCCAGAATACCTGGGCCATAGGCAATGCAGCTACTGAGTTTTCCGATCCGGTTGATATGCTTTTGATCATAGGTTCCGGGGGAAACGACCAACTCAGCCGGTTTGCCCAGAATTTCCTGAATTGCAGCGCTGACCTCTCGAACCACCGGGGCATCTTGGTCAGCCATGGTTGGCATCACTTCGAACAGATCCCGCAGTTCATATCTGAAGGATGGTCGGTTGGTGGCAAGGTCTTCAAGAATCTGTCGAACCTCATTCTTTACCTCATCAATGTCTTCTTCAATCAGAAAGCGCCTGTCGAGAATCATTCGACAGGAATCCGGCACCAGCGGAGAAGGCAGGCCATCAAAGCTGTCGTCAAGACCACCATGGACGGAGTTGATATTGATGGTCGATTCCCTGGCGCCATCAGGTACAACAGGCATGTTAGTTGTCTTGGTCTTCAAGTGAGGGAACAGGACCTGCTCAAACTGATCCATGACTGCACCCATATGTCTTATGGCACAATCGCCGAGGAATGGCATCGAACCGTGCGCGATATGGCCGAATGTTTCAATCTCTGCCCACCAGACTCCCCGATGGCCGAGGCACACCCGATCTTTATTCAATGGCTCTGGAATGATGACATGATCAATTCTGGGTACAGCCATAATGCCTTTTTCTGCGAGGTAGGCGACGCCGCCAAATCCGCCGGTTTCTTCATCGGCAGTACCTGAGATCTCAATGCTGCCGGGGAGATCAGGATACTCTTCCAACAGGCTCTCCATAGCGATGACGGAAGCCGCAAGGCCGCCTTTCATATCACAGGTACCCCGGCCATAAATCCGGTTACCGATGACTTCTGCGGCAAAAGGATCGTGTTGCCAGCCTAAACCCACGGCGACCACATCGATATGTGAATTGAAATGTACACAGGCTCCGGGTCTTGAGTTTTCGTGTCGCGCTACGACATTCATACGAGGATATTTGTCACTATCTCCTGGTGTTCCTTCCGCCCGATAGTATTCGACCTGGAAACGACGTTTTGTCAGCCTGTCTCCAAGGAATTGAGCGCAGTCGGTGTAGTATTCCCCCGGTGGATTAATGGTGGGGATCTTTACCAGGTCGCAAGTGAGTTGTATAAGTTCATCACGCTTTTCATCGATCCGTCCCAGCAGCTTTTCATGTTTTGAAGAGGTCATGGATTGGCCTCATAGACACCACGGGCGATTGCGCGTGCAACAGTGTTAGCGGCTGCGGTATAGAGTTCCAATGGCCTTATTCCTGAATCCAAGAAGTCGTTACTGTTGCTGGAGAGTACGAATACGATATCACCATCAGAAGGTGTATGGACAGGGTAGATTGCCCTGGCGAAACCATCGTGGGCATTGATTGCCATTCGTTTACACTCTGCCTGGGTTAACCGTGCATTTGTCATCACTACTGCCAGCGTCGTGTTCGTCCGACTGGATGACTCATCATTGTCTGCGCCTTTCGTACGAATGGTATCCGCGTCCTCTGGCAAAGGGTTGGGTAACCCACGTCCTCCAAACTCCTTGCGCTTTTCAAAGGGCGCTGCCCAGAAGTGGTCGGTTTCACCGACAAAAACGGACCCAACTGCATTGCAGGCTGCAACGGCAGACACCATGACTCCGTTCGTAAATTCCTGAGTGGCTAGTCCAAAGCCGCCACTGCCACCCGAGATCGTTGCACCGGTTCCTACGCCAACGCTTCCAAGACCGGGATTTATCGTTAGGTTCATTGCGGCCTCGTACGCCAATTCTCTATAGGGAGGATATCGTCCCCAGTTCTTGTCACCACCATTGCCCAGATCATAGAGAATGGCAGAAGGAACGATGGGAATCTTGAAACCACCGACGGGAAAACCACGATCTTGTTCTCTTAGCCAGGCTTGAACTCCGGATGCTGCGTCCAGACCAAATGCTGAGCCACCGGACAAGACAATGGCATCGATCTCCTGTACCAGTTGTTCTGGTGATAGCAGGTCTGTCTCCCTGGTGCCCGGTGCGCCGCCCATCACATGAACTGCTGCTGTTGCTGCCTTGTCAGGGATGATGGCTGTTACACCACTTAAAAGTGAATCATTCTGTGCATGACCAATTTTGAAACCAGACACCAACACTTAAACTTTCACCTAATAGAATACAGACAGAAAGTAAAACATACTTGGCGTGGTCAAGTCTTTCACTGCCATACCGAACTCCGGGTCACCGGGTTATATGTTAATGTGGCAGCGAAAGACTTGATCCCACCCGTTCTCATGCTCAAGGTTTATATCGATTACAAAAGCCCCTATGCCTTTATTGCGAAGGACCCAACCTATGCGCTTGAAGATGAGTTTGGAATTGAAATTGACTGGTACCCCTTAACCTTAAACATCGGTAGTTATCTCGGAACTGCAAAAACCGATAGTTCCGGCAAAGTCGTTGAAAGCAACCGTAGTCCGCACCAGTGGCTTGCAGTGAAATACGCTTACATGGATGCAAGACGGTACGCCAATTTGCGTTCTTTAACGTTACGAGGTACACAAAAAATCTGGGACTCATCGCTTGCGTCCATTGGTATGATCTGGGCAAAGCACTCGGGTCATGATGTCTTGAAGCGTTATACCGATTTTACTTTCGATCGCTTCTGGAAGAGGGAGTTTGATATTGAAGACCCTGCAGTCATTGTAGAACTTCTCAAATCATCTGATGCCAACACCGAAGGATTTATAGAATACCTGAGCGGTGAGGGCAGGACTTACCATGATCAGCTTCAGGATGAAATTCTGGATCAGGGTCTTTTCGGTGTACCTACTTATGTTATTGATGGCGAAACTTATTTTGGCCGTGAGCACCTGCCCCGGGTTCGTTGGCATCTGACGGGCATGCGAGGAGCGCTTCCTGATGTGGCCAATGATACGGTGCTGGCTTTGTGACCGATTTACTGCCGGAAGATAAACTCAACTTGTGCATAGACTTCTCCAACTTGTCGAGCTATGTCGCACTGGCAGGTACCCGTCTGCTCGTTGATGAAACCGGTATCGAACTCAATTGGTTACCCCTCGCAAAACTATCCACCCGTAGCACGGGGAAAAATCAGGAAGGTGACCCGTTGGCTGAATATAAAGCCAGGCGTGCACGGGCAAGGAGTGGGTTCGCGGAAAGAGAGCTGCAACGTGATTGCGACCTGCTGGAGTTACCTGTTAATTCAGGGTCGGTTCAATTTGACCAAACAGCGGTTGCAATGGGCCTGCTGTTATTAAGAGGCGCTGATGCCAGTCAACATCAGTACTGGCAATATGCTGAAGAAATTTTTTCTGCTGCTTTCAGGCAAAACCAACCCATTGAACATAATGATCGAGTGGCAGAGTTAATACGTTCACTGGGTATCACAAGCTCACCGGTTGGAAGGTCTTCAGGCAGGTTGGCAGAGATCCAGGAAGAACTGCTTGATGCTGGCATTTTTGATTCCCCGACTTTTGTCTATAAGGGGGAACGATACCTGGGCCGCCAACACTTTCCCTTGCTGACGTGGATACTAAAGGGGAGAAACGGACTTCCGCCGGTCTAGTAGGCAGTTAAGTACAGGATGAATCCGTGAGTGGTGAGGCGATGATTGTTCCTGCTCTGTTGGGGATGTCTTTGAATCCTGTAGTATGTTGTTGGGGAGCAGGTAAAGCCCCTCGGAAAATGGCTAATAGTTCCTGTTGACAGACGGTGAGTTTTCAAACTAATCGAATTTATTCCCAATGTTCGTTTAGACAAAACGTTTGAGGCAGTAATTCAGGCAGTCGATGAGGCGATAATGAATGCCATTTTTGCTAACGAATCGATGGAGGGGTTTCAAGGCAGTAGAGTTGAAGGGCTGCCCCATGAGGATGTAATGGCATTGCTTAGAGAGTACAAGGCTATTTAGGGAACCTCTGGTTAAGTGGATATTTTTGTCAAGGCAAGGAAGAGGCGCATATCCCCGCCCACTGGGAAGCATATCCTGGAATAAAGGCTATTCTAATTTTGTTCATTGCTACTTTTCTGTGCCATTGTCATAATTTGCGACATTCAATAGGAGAACTGACGATGATCAAAATTCATGGTGCGCCACTGTCCCCGTTTGTGCGAAAAACCCTGTTTACGCTGGAATTTAAGGGCATCGAGTTTGAGAATGATCCGGTCTTCCCAGGGTCTGAAGATCCAGCATTCAGGGCGATCAGCCCATTGGGTAAAATCCCGGTACTGGAGCATGATGGCTTCACAATTCCGGATTCCAGCGTGATATGCAGGTACCTCGAGCGGACTTTTCCCGAGAAGCCTATTTATCCTGAAGATCCGCAGGAAGAAGCAAAAGCACTCTGGATTGAAGAGTTCGCTGATTCCCGGCTGGTTGAAGCCCTGGGTGGTTTGTTCCAACAACGCTTTCTTCGGCCAAAAATATTAGGCGAAGAGACGGATGAAGAACAGGTTAAGAATATACTGGAAAAAAGTCTGCCACCGGCACTCGATTATGTTGAGTCGATTGTGCCGGAAGAGGGCCTATTGATGGGTGGCGACGTAACGATTGCGGATATCGCCGTGGTGACCTGTTTTATCCAGGGGCAGTATGGCGAATACGAGCTGTCAGCATCAGAGTATCCGAAGACCCGCCGCTATCTGGACTACGCGTTAAACTCAGACCTGGTGAAGCAGCGATTGGAAAATGAGCAAAAAATGCTGGCACAGATGGGTGTTCAGTAGGTCACCGATTTAGGTCCCGACCGCGATCTTGTCAAGCGACTTCTCCAATGCGTTTGCCATCAGCTCAATTTCAGTGTCACCAATAATGAAAGGTGCACCGATGCACACGATGTCTCTTACTTCGCCGGTTCCACCAGGGTAAAAGAACACGCCTTCGCGCATCGCATTGCCAACCACCCTGTCGCCAATACGATCTTCCTCCGGGAAACATTCCAGTGTTCCCCGGTCTTTGACAATTTCAATTCCGATAAGCATACCTTCACCGCGTATCTCAGCAACCAGTGGGTGCTGGCTGAATTTGTCTTCGAGGTGTGCTTTCAGTTTTGATCCGACTTTATTGGCGCGATCTAACATTTTTTCTTCGCGGAGTATGCAGAGCACCTTCGCTGCCGCTGCGCAGGCTTGTGGAAGTGCGGCATAGGTATGGAACATAACGCCTAGTTTAGCTTCGGCGATAGCGTCAGAAATTTCAGCAGTGCAAAAGATTCCCGTAATAGGCGCGTAACCCCCCGCCAGACCCTTTCCTGAGACGATCAGGTCCGGTTTGATGTCATAGACCTCAGAGCCAAATTTCTTGCCGAGCCTGCCAAAGCCGGTCATGACCTCATCCAAAATCAGAAGAATGTTATTCTTCTTTAATATCGCCTGGACACGATTCCAGTAGTTGTCAGGTGGTGTTATCGCACCACCACTTGAGCCATTGATCGGTTCGGCGATAAGCGCTGCAATATTATCAGCGCCGATACGTTCAATAGTGTCTTCCAGGCTTTTGACATAATAGTCAGCCGCATCCGGGTGGTCGCGCCCGAGTGGGCACCGCAAGGGATAGGGTGTTTCAATGGTTGGATACTTATCAAGTATCGCCTCCAGACCACGTTTTCGAGACAGATGGCCAGACAAGCCAGCGGTCGTAATCGTTGTGCCATGATAAGAAATACTTCGAGTCAGAATAACGCTCTTCTTCGGTTTACCCAATGCTGCAAAGTACTGCACTGCTATTTTAATTGCGGATTCGTTACCTTCAGATCCGCTTGATGAGAGGTGAATACGGGTAAGGTGTTCCGGCAGCCAGTGATTAGTTAACTCTTCTACCAGTGCCTCTCGCTCAGGGGTTAACCAGGGAGGAATCACGTAGGTGCAATTCAAGGTTGCAGCATGAATGGCGTCAGCAACATCTCTTCTGCCATGGCCTATGTTGCAGACGATGGCGCCACCGGCTGCATCGAGGATCTTGTCGCCATTGTCCATATAGAGGTAGGCACCCTCAGCACGTTTTACATAGGTATTGTTTCTGGCAGGCAGAAACGGAAAGCTACTACTTTGGCTCATAAATGGCGTTCTCTACGATTGAGGTGTATTGGAGCTGTATTTTTCCAGACGCTCATTCAGCGAGTCTGGAATGATGTAATTGGCCGGGTTGTACCAGGGGGAGAAGGTGTTCAGGTACTTAAATCCACCAGCCAGTATGAAAAAAGGGATGTACGGGTACATTCGGAGACCTTCAGCCTTCAGCATCACCCGGTAGAATCGATGTATAGAATGCAGGTAGTGGCCCTGGGCCCAGATGCCCTGAAGGACACGATAGGGATAACTGTCTACGACGTGATGATACACATCAAAAGCCACTGTTCGATGTTCTATTTCTTCAAGTCCATGCCAATCCAGCAACTCATCCCATCCCTTTGAGATCATACCTCTTCTGGCATCAGATTGGCTGGTGGATGTCATTACTGCCGCACAGGTCATGGCTTCAAACCCTTCTGCGTAAGCCAGGTTAAACTTCAGCGGTTTTTCTTTGAGGAATTTCTCGTAGTCTGCTTTCAGGTTGCTTTCAATTCTCCGAAGTTCCGCTTGCGTCGTTTCATCAAACTTATTCCGAATGATGTCGTTGATGCGTGCATGGTTACGAAAGTGATTGCCTTCCTGTTGGGAAAATCGCTTCATGTCCTCAAGCAGGTCTGGGTCACTTACTTCGTCCCTGGCCTTAAGCATTAATCGAATGAGATAAGGCTCAAGGTACGGCATGGTCATGGAAAATGCGGCGATAAAAAGAGACACCCGGGGTAAAGAGGGGATCGCATACAGATCCACGTCTTCAGGGAAGTTAAAATCAACTTTTCTAACTGTAATTTCAGACATTGAATGGCCTGCGAACTATTCATTTTCAGGAAAAGCGAATTATGCGCTTAATGGCTTAATCAGGCTAGCATTCGTGGCCGGGTATTGGCACTCTATGATTCAGATTAAGGCAGAGAGATTCTCGGATGATGATAGATGAATGGGCAGATCGGTTGTTCGCTGCCAGGCGAGATGGTAAACCAAAACCCGGTTGCTCTGCAGAGGCGCAGGATGTTGATGTAGCAATGGCTTATCGTGTCCAGGCTGCATTTGTTGAGAAAATGGTTAATGCGAGTCCAATATCCGGTTTCAAGGGCGCGCTGACAAACAAGGCAGCGCAGGCGTCCATGAATATGGAGTCACCAGCCAGTGGAGTGCTTCTACAGGAAATGGAGTGGCCAAACCAATCTGTTGTTGAAAAAAGTAAATTTATTTTCCCCGTAATGGAAACAGAAATAGGTATGGTCATTGCCAGGGATGTCACAAACCCAATTTCCCTGGCAGAACTTGGCCAATATACTGACTGTTACCAGCCTATGGTGGAGATGGCAGATATTGGTGTTGCGGACCCCTCATCACTAACTGTTTTCGATTTTATCGCCGGGAATTCAGCGGCGGCAGGGTACATAGCAGGAGATAAGTCAGAGATTACAGATGTTAACAACGTCTCCGTCAGCTTGTATAAGGATGGCGAATTGCTCCATGAAGGTAGGGGCTCAGATACAATGGGTGATCAAGGGGCGGCGGCGGTCTGGCTAATTAACCAGCTCTTAAGTCAGGGTTACATTGTCAAGCAGGGACATATTTTGATGACAGGTTCGCTGGGGCGCGTCAATATGAAAACGGACACTGGTGAATATATTGCTGATTTCGGCAGCTTTGGGAAAGTGCAATTTGAAATTAAATAGTGGCGACTCAATCTGCTGGATAACTCCGGCAGCCAGGCAGATCTTGATTTGACCTTAAGTGAGCTTGGTGTTGATGAGGAAGGCAAAGCCCAGATGGGCTACCTGAAAACCGCAATGAAAGTATTTAGCTAAGGAACCTTTGACGACGTCATGGCAAAAATAGTGATGCGGCATACCGACCTTAATCAGACGTTCCCTAATTTATATCACACGAGAATGAGGAAAGACCATGGATTTTGAAATTCCGCAAGACCTTCAGGACTACCTGCTGGTGCTCGATAAGTTTATCGAGGATGAAATCAAGCCACTGGAAAACAAGAACGACAATATTCGATTTTTCGATTATCGAAGAGAAGATGCAAGAACCGATTGGGATCGCGGCGGCCTGCCAAACGAGGGGTGGGAAGCTTTACTGTTTGAAGCCCGGCAGTTGGCAGATGCAGCGGGGCACTATCGATATCCTCTTGCCAAAGAATACGGTGGCCAGGATGGCACCAACCTTGGAATGGCGATTATCCGTGAACACTTTGCTGCCATGGGGCTTGGCCTCCACAATGATTTGCAGACTGAGCACTCGATTGTTGGCAATAACGTCGGTCTCCTCTTGATGTTGTCTTATGGAACTGATGAGCAAAAAGAAGAGTGGGTTCCTTTATTACTTGAAGGTAAACGAGGTTTTGCTTTCGCTATCACAGAACCAGACCATGGATCTGATGCGACTCACATGGAAACCACCGCTGTCCGTGATGGTGATGGGTGGCGAATCAATGGTATGAAGACATGGAATACAGGTATCCATAAAGCCCAGTATGACATGATTCTTGCCAGGACCAGTGGCAAGGCAGGTGATGGTGAAGGCATCACGGCGTTTTTAACTCCCATGAACTCTGATGGGTTGAAGATTGAGGAAATGCTCTGGACCTTCAATATGCCAACGGACCACGGCACGGTTTCCCTTAAGGATGTTTTTGTGGATAACGGTGCAGTTTTTGGCGGTGTGGGACGTGGCCTTCAGGTCGTACAACACTTCTTCAACGAGAACAGGATTCGGCAGGCGGCTTCGAGTCTTGGCGCCGCTCAATATTGTATCGATGAATCGGTGAAGTACGCGAATATCAGAAAGCCATTCGGTAAACCCCTGTCCGTCAACCAGGCGATTCAGTTTCCACTGGCGGAATTACATACCCGATGTGAAATGTTGCGTGCACTGATTCACAAAACAGCCTGGCAAATGGATACCTACGGAAATTTCAAGGTCTCCCAACAAGTCTCCATGTGTAACTACCAGGCAAACCGGTTGTGCTGTGAGGCGGCCGACCAGGCCATGCAGGTCCATGGTGGTCTTGGTTATTCCAGGCATAAGCCTTTCGAGCACATTTATCGTCATCATCGTCGATACCGGATTACCGAAGGGGCAGAGGAGATACAGATCAGGAGGATTGCCGGATATATGTTCGGTTATATGAAACAACAGGCACCCAAGGGAGTGAGGGAAGACTAGTTCATGTCCGATAACGAGTTTGAATCTAAGCTGGGTCGTGTGTTGGAACAGAATATTCCAGGATATTCCCGGCTTCTTGCTGTGGATCGATTGTCGGGAGGAGCCAGTCAGGAGACTTATCGAATTAAGGTGGAAGTCGGTGGAGGGGAGCAACTGCTTGCCATGCGAAGGGCGCCGGGGGGTGAATATCCCGAAGTACTAGCCGACCATCCAGGTCTTCAGGTTGAAGCATTGTTAATGAAATGTGCGTTTGATGCCGGGGTCCCCGAGCCGGAGGTTTACCACGTGCTGACTCCGGACGATGATCTTGGTGATGGTTTTATCATGGAATGGCTTGAAGGCGAGGCGCTTGGTGCGCGGATTGTTCGCTCCGATGAATTTTCTGAAATTCGCCCGCGACTCGCGTTTGAATGTGGCCAGATCATAGCCAAGATCCATCGCATTGACGTCAATGAAACCGGACTTAAGGATAAGCTCTCGAACATCCCCCCTGATGAATTTGTTGATCAGATGTGGGATCGCTACAAGCTGCTCGAAACGCCTCAACCAATGATTGACTACGCCGCCCGTTGGTTGAAGGAACACCTGCCAGCGAACATCGAACCCTGCCTGGTCCATAATGATTTTCGTAATGGCAACTTCATGATTTCAGCTGACAAAATTGTTGCCGTTCTCGATTGGGAACTGGCTCATATTGGTGACCCAATGCGCGACCTCGGCTGGATATGCACTAATTCCTGGCGATATAACAGTGATAAACCTGTCGGTGGTTTTGGTGAATATGAAGACCTTTTCCGTGGCTATGAGGAAGTGTCTGGTAAGAAAATAAACCCGGATCATGTGAAGTTCTGGGAGGTGTTTGGTTCCTACTGGTGGGCGGTGGGTTGTCTGGGCTTTGTTGAACATTATCGCAATGGACCCGACCAGAGTGTAGAGAGACCCGCGGTCGGCAGGCGAACCTCCGAATGCCAGGTTGATTGCGTGAATTTGCTGATACCAGGCCCGGCAGAAGTTCTTACCCCGTCAATCGAAAAGTCTTCTTTTGACATGCCACGTGCAGAGGAACTACTTGCCAGCGTCAGGGATTTCCTGCGCCAGGATGTCATGAGTGAAACCAGGGGCCGAACTAACTTTCTAGCGAGGGTTGCCGCCAACTCACTCGACATAGTGATCAGGGAAATGGCGGTCGGCCAGGATCATCGCAAGGGTGAACTTCTTAGGCTACAAGCCCATTACGGCGGTAAAGGTGATTTGGAAGAGCTGCGCTGGAAATTGGTAAATGATCTTCGGGATGAAACAATGTCGCTGGAAAATGAGTGGCTTAAAGATCACCTTCGAATCACCGTGGTAAATCAGGCGGCGATTGACCAGCCAAAATATAGTGGAGTGAAGAGAGCCATTGCCAGAGGTAAACCAGGTTCAGCATGACAGAGTCTGGCATTTGGCCGGCGGCATTCTGGCGCCGCGAATCAGAATGTAAAGTTTGCCATGCCAGCAATTGTTGTAATCGTATGTATTAACAACCCTGCAAGCCCGCCGATCACAGTACCATTGATACGAATAAACTGAAGATCCTTGCCAATCTGAAGCTCGATTCTTTCGGAAGTCGCTTGCGGGTCCCAGGTTTCGATCGTGCCTGCAATCAGGTCAGCGACTTCATGCCCGAAGGTACGAATCAGATAGCGGCCACTATCTTCAGCCCAGCCATCAATCTTGTTAGCGAGCGTATCGTCTTCAAGGATACTTTCACCGAAGCTGATCACAGAGTCTTCAATGGCGCGTTTTAACTCGGCATCAGGGTTTTCGCTCTGGTCAAGCAGGGATTGCCTGATATCAGTCCACAATGAAGTGGTGAATTCCCGCACCGCGGGTTGTTTCAGAAGGTCTTCTTTGATTGATATCTCCTTTTCACGGATGTCAGGTGAGTGCTTCAAGTCCTCCATGAATTCGTTCATGGTCTGGATCATGCGACGGCGTATCGGATGGAAGACATCGACCTGCATTTCATACAGCATTTTGCTGACGCTGCGAACGATTCGCTCATAAATGGCTTTGTCTACAGACCCAGGGAACCACCAGGGGGTCTCCTGCTCAACTTTTTCCTTAATGTCATGATCTGAATCTTCAAGGAAGTAGAGACCCATGTTCACCGCGCTATTCACTAATTCCTGCTGCCTTTTGCCGGATGTAATGAATGACAATAGTTCGCCGATAATCGGCGCGAAAGAGGTGTCACGGATTCTCGATTCTACTTTTTTCTCTATCATTAACTGAATGTCTTTATCGTTCATCACCCTGACAATGCCAGCAAGACCAGCCGAGATCTGGTCGGCGACGGCACGCGCGTTTTCTTTTTCGACAATCCAGCCAGCTACCCGTCGACTCAGATTCATTGAACGAATCTTTGAGGAAATAACATCTTCCGAAAGAAAATTCTGCTGAACAAAAGCGCCGAATTGTTCAGCGATAACATCCTTTTTACTAGGAATAATTGCCGTATGTGGAATTTTCAAACCGAAGGGATGCCGGAATAACGCGGTGACCGCAAACCAATCGGCAATGGCGCCAATCATCGCGGCTTCTGCGGTAGCGGCGACGAATCCGACCCACGTATATTGGCTGATATATAGCGAAGCAAGAATGTAAATAAGCGTAACGAGCAACAACAAACTCGAGGCCAGGCGCTTCATCTTTGCAAGCTCGGTTCGCTTGGTCAGTTCAAGATCTGTATAACTTTCGAGAAACATCTCTAGTGGTAACTACCTGGGTGAAAAAGGCGCACATCTTATAGTAAGCATCTGCGTGTGAAAACCTGCTCAGAAAGCTGAGCATGGTCTATTTTAAGCAATATCAATACCATCTCGACAAGCTGTTTAATATCAACAGGTTAAGTGAGCCCTGATTGCTGTGAATAGCATGGCTGACGAATAGGTGGTGAGAATTCCACGGTGAATCGTTGATTTGCAATGATTCACGGCTCATGGTGACATTCTGAATTCCGGCCATTTCCAGGTTGGAGTATCTTTTGAGGAAAGGAGCATTTTGTGGATCGATTTTCATTACAGGGAAAGAACGTGGTCATCACTGGGGCTTCGTCAGGTTTTGGGCATCACTTTGCAGGGGTTCTCGCGAAAGCGGGAGCGAACGTTGTGTTGGGCGCCCGTCGAATGGATAAGATCCAGGAAAGAGTTCAGGAAATCAACGCCAGTGGAGGAAGTGCGACCGGGATTGTTCTGGACGTCAATGATAAAGATAGCGTTGTTGAGTTTCTTGATACTGCCGAGAAGGCCTATGGCCCGATCCATGTTTTGATTAACAATGCCGGGATCGAACCGGGGCCGAAGACCTACGTGATGATCGACGAAGAAGACTGGGACAGCGTGTTTGATACCAATCTCAAATCTGTCTGGCGGCTGTCCAAGATGTATACCGAGCGAGTAATAAAGAACGAGCAGGGTGGAGGTAACATTATTAACATTACTTCAATTTCGGCGTATCGAACCATCAAGGGTCAGTTTCCTTATGCGGTTTCGAAGGCAGCCCTGATCAAGGCGACTGAGATCATGGCGCTTGAGGGTGCCAGGTTTGGTATTCGTGTCAATTCACTTGCCCCGGGTTACATTCTGACCGATGTTAGCCGCGTTCTGCTTGAGAGTGAACGTTCAGACGATTTTAGAAAAGGCATCCCAATGAGAAGGTATGGTGAGTTTGAAGATCTGGACGGGGCGCTGTTGCTGCTGGCCTCAGATGCGTCGAGTTATATGACGGGTTCTACCATTGTTGTCGATGGTGGGCATATTTGTGCTGAGTTGTAGGACTGAATTAAGCCGCGCAGCCTTATGGCCGTTGCCACGACAGCGCTTCACCAACTCCGGTCATGACCGCGCCGGGCATGACTCGTAATTTCCAGGGTTTCAATTTGAGCACGGCAAAGCTGTCAGAAGTTGGTGCATCCCAGGTGGGAATGATGGCTGGGTCATAACCGACGGGCGCATCAGCATTCTTAAACCGGTTCCATATTTCAGTACAGGTGTCATCATCAAATGCCCAGGTCGCTTCGCACTCAGCGAGACAGGTATCCTGCGACGGGCTCCAGTAGTTACAGGAAACGAAAGGGCTGGCGTCCAGGTGTGCACGCTTGATAGGTGTTGGTCCGGTTGCAATCCAGCCTTGTAGTTCTGACCCATCCCATTCCCAGATAGGATGCAGGACCCTGGATCTGGGTCTACCCTTCTTGTCTACGGTTGCGGCATTACACCAGACAATAGAATGGGCCATTTCAACAAACTGACCGGCAATCTCTTCAAGTGTGGTCATGACTGACTCCCTGGTTACTAGTTTCTAAAGCTTAGTTCCTAAAGCCTAATTCCAAAATAATCTTCATACCTTGAATTATATTCGTCATCAGTTAGGTCGGCTCCCATGCTGACCCATTCTTCAGCCGTCAGTTTGTTTCGAGCGTCCATATAACCTTGCGCATCGGGTCCCACGGGCCAGCGTAACTTGTAATCATCGGTCGTGATAGATTCCAGAATCGCCTCTGCAACGACCTCAGGCATGACTGCCCGTTTGAAACCTGCAGCAAACACTTTGCCATTGCGACGCATGATGGGCTGGTAGGGTGACGTCTTGTCATAGCGTGTTTGGTCCGCGGAATTTTCAAATATATTGGTCATGATGACGCCTGGCTCTATATTGACTACCCGAACACCAAAGCGATAAACCTCGTGGGCGAGTGCCTCGCCCAGGCATTCCAGTGCCCACTTTGAAGCGGAATAGGCGATCTGGTTTGGCGTTGCCTGTAAGCCGACTGCTGAAGTGATATTTACAATACAGCCGGTTCGACGTTCACGCATTGAAGGAAGGACAGCCTGGATGCATCGCACCGCACCGAAATAGTTAGTTTCGAACATTTGTTTGTGTTCATCTTCTGGAGTCAGCTCCAGAGGTGATGCACCACCAATACCTGCATTGTTGATCAACACGTCCACTGGTCCGCTCGATTCGATCAGTTCAAATGCCCTCGAAATTGATTGTTGATCACAGATATCCAGTTGGATAATTTCCACGGGAAGGTTCGATTGTGCAGCAGCACCCCTTAATGCCTCGGCTTTATCCAGGTTTCGCATCCCGGCATAGACCTTGTATCCGTTTTCTGCAAGATGGAGGCTGGTCGTTAGACCAATGCCAGTGCTGGTCCCTGTGATGACTGCTGTTTTCATATGGTTTGTATCCGGGAGTAGATCGGGGTAGTTGAGTATACGATAAGTGTGGTTAGATCTCTTTAAGGTAGGTTCTTTGCCTATCAACCAGATTGAAACCGCAACTCTGGTAAAGCCCAAATGCGCGATCATTAAACCCGGCAGTTCCTATGATGGCGCTGTGCATACCCATTGTCTTCATTCGGCGAAGCCCTTCATAGTTGACCTCACGACCAAGCCCCAGCCGTCGGTAGGCTGGTCTGGTTCCCACCGGTTCAAATGAACCCACACGCAATTCATGGTCGAGCCAGCCAATGCAGTAACTGGCGAAAGTGCCGTTGTGATCTGCAACGATATCAAGGGTTGGTTCGAAGACTTCAATACTGCGGATATCCAGGTAATTCTTCATATTAAAACTGGATTTGAACCAGGCGTCCCGGTGAGTGGCGACCCGCTCGGGGAAATCTCTGGCAAGCACATGATGAAGGGATATGTCATCCGGGAGTGATACTTCTGGAATTGGCACATCCAGGCTACGGCTCATTGAATAGTGGAAATGTTCTGTTCGCTGAAAACCATTTGTTTCCAGAAAATCGATTCTTTCGCTATCCTTATCCAGGGCACTGATCTGCAGGAACTTTTTCCTGCCTGTTCTTTGCGGAAGATTGTTTTCGAGGGCAGCTTCCCACTCTGACATGGTGGTGAGGCTGATCAACCAGGGTTCGAAGGGACCCATACTGGAGCGACGACTTTCAAGCCAGGCAAGTAAATCAGAGACGATCGGGTGATCCCAGGCAAGATCCGTTCGAAGGTCCATGGTGATAGGAAAGTTTGCTTCAAACCAGGAATAGGCGGCAATTCCTTCTCCATCAAACCACAAGCGCAGGTTGTTTTTAGGGTCTGACCCCGGGAGCCGCCAGGCGACATCACTGTTCATCATATAAGTCGCGCCGGGCATTCGGGCCCTGGCATTTTGGCTCACGAGAGACAAAAGATCCGTCAGGTGCGATCTCTGCCAGGCAACTGATGTTGTCATCTAGGGAACCTCTGAATTAAGTGAGTATTTTTCTCAGGACTGTTCTTTAAGAAAAGGCAGAGGCGCACAGAGGAATTTTTTAACATGTGGTAAGTTAACAAATTTTTGAGTACGGACTTGACGCCGTCATGGCGAAAATAGTGATGCGGCATACCGACTTTAATCAGATGCTCCCTAACTTCTGGCGTTGCCCGTGCCCGAGAAGTCATCCATGGTCGCCTGGGCATCTCTGAAGACAAAGACCGCAGACCGGATGAACAATATTGCAATGCCGAAGCCAACGATAACATCCGGCCAGTGGCTTGATGTTATCACGACACCAGCACTGGCGATCAGAACGGAGACGTTGGCGATAATATCATTGCGGGAACAGAGCCAGACAGAACGCATATTCACATCTTCGTGACGATGACGGGTGAGCAGGTAGAGACACAGGCTGTTTGCAGCGAGTGCCAGGAGCCCGAATGAGCCCATAATTTCGTACCTGGGCAACTCAGGGTTCAGTAGTTTTATTGCGACGTGGAATAAAACGAATAGTCCAAACATAAACATGATGGCACTTTTGGCATAAGCCGCCCGGGCTTTCCAGCCATCGTCTTTCGCAACCACATACAGGCTAAAACCATAAACAAAGGCATCACCCAGCATGTCCAGCGAGTCAGCCATTAAGGCCGTTGAAGATGCAATGAATCCTGCGGTAAATTCCACGACAAACATGAGGCAATTGATTGCCAGCACTATCTTCAGGGCTTTTGATTGTCTGTCACGAAGTTTGTCAATTGCAGAGGCTGTTTCATTGCAACAGCTACTCATATTTTCCTCCTTCCACTCACGGCGACGCGTCCCTGAGGCGGTGCAGCCAATATGATCCGGTCATCATAAGATCGTACCACCGGGCTGGCACTCCCCTGATACCAGCGGTATTTAAGCATGCGTACACTATCCGCTCAATCGAAGCCTTGGCCTGTGACATTGACAATTTGATTGTAAATGAGAATAATTCGCATTTAGAGATTTAGAGCCACCCGGTTTAATGACGAATCGAGTTGTGAAAATGTG
>SMVA01115899.1_pt1 | contig 50495 bp, 53 predicted proteins | sample 2456451 | NCBI WGS metagenome assembly SMVA01 (sample SAMN11095933, study PRJNA526329) | marine sediment metagenome | biome: Marine sediment; feature: Surficial sediment; material: Deep marine sediment; isolation source: Hadal surficial sediment | place: Pacific Ocean | collected 2014-05 | depth...
CATCCGGCCGTGATCGCGGAGATCAAAAAGGCATCGCCCAGTAAAGGCTTGATCCGCGCCGACTTCGATCCGGTTGCCATCGCCAGAAGCTATGCGCAGGCCGGTGCTGTCTGCCTGTCGGTGCTGACCGACGAGCACTTCTTTCAAGGCCACGACGACTATCTGGCGGCTGCGCGCGACGTCGTGGCACTGCCGGTGTTGCGCAAAGACTTCACCGTCGATGCTTATCAGCTATACGAAGCACGGGCGCTGGGCGCGGACTGCGTGTTGCTGATCGTCGCGGCGCTCGATGCCGGCCAGCTCGAGGAATTCTATGGCCTGGCGCGGGGGCTTGGCCTGGATGTGCTGGTCGAGGTGCACAATGCCTCTGAACTCGAGACCGCATTGACCCTCGACCCTGCGCTGATTGGCATCAACAACCGCAATCTGCACACCTTCGAAACGCGCCTCGACACCACCTACGCGCTGCTCGAACGAATTCCCGCGGCCACCGTCGTCGTAACCGAGAGCGGCATCCGCGAACCCGTCCAGGTCAGCGAGATGCGCGCGCGGGGCGTTAACGCATTCCTGGTCGGCGAAGCGTTCATGCGCGAAGCCGATCCGGGGGCGGCACTGAACGCCCTCTTCCATGCGTAGTTCAAGGCGTAGTTCCATGTGGAGCACGTTCATCGCGCTACTGTTGTCGGCTGGCGTCGTGCAGGCCGAGGTGACGGACAAGGCGGCGACCGGCTTCACCTCGGTCCACCAGCTGACGATCAACGCGACGCCCACCGAAGTCTACGCCGCGCTTACAGAGCGCATCAGCCACTGGTGGGACGCCGCACATTCGTACTCGGGCGCCGCAGCCAACTTCAGCATGGATGCCCGCGCCGGTGGCTGCTTCTGTGAGCAATTGCCAGGCGGGGGTTCCGCGGAGCACATGCGAGTGGTGTTCGCGGACACGGGCAGGATGCTGCGTTTGAAGGGCGGGCTCGGGCCGCTGCAAAGCATGGGCGTCGCCGGCGCCATGAGCTTCACTCTAAGCGAGGCGGATGGAGGCACCCGGTTGGACTACCGCTATGTGGTGGGCGGCCACCACGAAGGTGGGCTGGACACGCTCGCCGAGCCGGTCGATCGCGTGCAACTTGGACAGCTTCAACGCCTGAAGCGTTACCTCGAAACCGGCAATCCGGAACTGCCCTGAGCGCACGAGAACCATTGCCATCTCCACGCCGCGGCCTCAGGATGGAGGCCCAACGGTAGTACTTGGAGAGCGCAGGCGTTGGATCTAGTCTTCATCTACGGGCCACCCGCATCCGGAAAACTCACGGTCGCTAACGAGCTGGCCCGGCTGACCGACTATAAGGTATTCCACAATCATCTGGCGGCGGACATCGCCAGTTCCGTATTCGAATTCGGCAGCCCCGCATTCGTGCGAATCCGGGAATACACCTGGATGGAGGTGTTCAGGGAAGCCGCGATGGCGGACCGCTCGCTGATTTTCACGTTCATCCCGGAGACCACTGTCCGGCAATCGTTTCTGTCGCAGAGTTCGACCTTCCTACAGCGTCTGAACAGCCGGGTGAACTGGGTCGAGCTGACGTGCGCCGAATCCGAGCTGTTCAAACGCATTGCCAACCCGGATCGTGGGCGCTGGGGGAAACTGCGCTCGGTGGAAGACTATCAGCGGCTGAAGGCCGCGGGGGCCTTCGAGTTTCCCATGCCGTTGTGCGACCTGAGCATCGATTCGGGAACGACCAGCCCCGCAGACGCCGCAAGCGCCATTCACGAGTTCCTGAAGTCCCCGGCCCGCGAGCCGGACGACCTGGTCATCGTCAGCTGAATTGTGAGTGAGGTAACAAAGAAGGCGGGATAAACCCGCCTTCTTCCTAACCTCGTCAGACGAGGTTAACGCGTGCCGTAAACGACCATCGTCTTTCCTTTGACAGACACCAATCCCTGTTCGACCAGTGTTTTAAGTACGCGTCCGACCATCTCCCGGGAACAACCCACGATGCGGCCGATTTCCTGACGGGTGATTTTGATTTGCATGCCATCCGGATGCGTCATCGCATCCGGCTGTTTGGTCAGATCCAGCAGCGTCCGTGCGACCCGTCCCGTAACGTCCAGGAATGCCAGGTCGCTGACCTTCTGCGTCGTCCGACGCAGTCGTTCGGCCATCTGATTGCTGACGGCATAGATCAGCTCGGTGTGCTTGTGGGCCACTTCCCTGAACTTTGCGTAGGATAGCTCCGCTACTTCACACTCGGTTTTGGCCTTGACCCATGCAGTGCGCGGGTCATTGTCATCCAGGAACAGCGGCATCTCACCGAAGAAATCACCCTTGTTCAAGTACGCGACGATGATTTCGCGTCCGGATTCGTCTTCCACAAGGACCGTCACCGATCCCTTGAGAATGAAATAAATGGAGTCGCTCTTATCGCCGGCGTAGATCAGCGTACTCTTGGCCGGATATTTGCGACGGTGGGCTGCAGAAAGAAAAGCATCCAGATGTGGGCTTTCCGGGGCATTCGGGTCTTGCGGGAACGGATTGCCAAGGGGTCGATTCGCCGCCAGCCCTGAGGACTGAGTGTTAACTGCAAGCATTTAGAGACGCTCCTTCGTAACGTGTCTTGCGAGCTTCGAAGCTTGCACAGCTGTGATCCAGTAAACGAGGGATCAACGACGAGCGGCACAGTTTTCGTGGCCGAACGGTCGCAGTTAACATAACTTTCAAGCAGAGTGTCACGAGATTACAAACACTGGTGGTTATGAAGGCGACAATACGCTGGGTGGAAAAGGCGATGTTCGTTGCCGAGTCGGGCAGCGGACACAGCATCGTCCTCGACGGCCCGCCGGATCATGGCGGTCAGAACCTGGGTGTTCGCCCGATGGAGATGGTACTGATGGGCCTGGGGGCCTGCACCGCCTTCGACGTCGTCAATATCCTGAAAAAGTCCCGTCAGAACGTATCTGATTGTGTGACCCAGTTGACCGCCACACGCAGCGACGGCATTCCCAGCGTTTTCCAGACGATCCATATCGCATTCACCGTGACCGGTCGAAATCTGAAGCCGCAACAGGTCGAGCGAGCCGTGGCCCTGTCCGCGGAAAAATACTGCTCGGCGTCGATCATGCTGGAACGCGGTGGGGTCCAGATCAGCCACGCCGTCGAGATCATCGACGAAGCCATCCGCGAGTCCACTGCCGATGGTTGACCGACCCCCGCCAACGGCCGGCATGCACCACGTGGCGCTCTACGTGAACGCGTTCGACGCCTGTGTCGATTTCTACACCCGGTTACTGGGCATGAACGTGGAATGGCACCCCGACCCGGACAACATCTACCTCACGTCGGGCAGCGACAACGTCGCCATCCACCGGGCGCCCCATGCGCAAGCAGCGGATGCGCAACGACTGGGCCACATCGGCTTCATCATTCGCAAAATCGAGGAGGTCGACGACTGGTACGCGTTCATGGTCGAACACGACACACCGATCGTGACGGAACCAAAGACCCACCGGGATGGTGCGCGCAGCTTCTACTGTCGGGACCCGGATGGAACGCTCGTGCAGATGCTCTACCACCCGCCGCTGTCTGCTGGCTAGGGTTTCGCCCGGTCAACAGCGGTCGCGCTATGCCTCGGTCCGTGCCGGTCGCTCACTAGCCGCGGTAGCTGGTCTCAGTCATGAGTTTTGAGATCAGAGACATTACGTCTTTGACGGGCGCCGGGAATTCGACGCCGCCGGCGCGCCGCGCATTGGTGCCATGCCGGGCTTCATCGGCGCGCATCTGTTCGACGATCCTCCGGCTGCGCGCATCGTCCGCCGGAAGTTTCTCGAGATGGGACTCCAGGTGTTTGCAGACCTGGTCTTCGGTTGCGGCAACGAAGCCGAGACTGATCTTGTCGCCCATCAGGCCCGTCGCGGCGCCCAGCGCATACGACAATCCGTACCACACCGGGTTCAGCACGCTGGGCTTGCTGTCGAGCTGATCGAGGCGTTCATCACACCAGGCAAGATGATCTTCTTCCTCGCGTGCGGCATCGAGCAGCGCAGCCTTGACGCGGCCGTCCCGCGCAACCAGCGCTTGACCCTCATACATGGCCTGGGCACAGATCTCGCCCGTGTGGTTGACTCGCATCAAGCCTGCGGCGTGGCGCGTATCTGTCTCGCTGAGCGACACATCCTCGACCTCTTGGCCAGGCGACGGTCGTTCTGCGCGCGTTGTGCGGGCGAGGGTCTTCAGCACCCGATCCACGCCCAGCACCAGCGTGTCCATAAAGGAAGGGGTCGCCATCAGCCGAGCCCCGTGAGTTGCCGGCCGCCGAGCAGGTGTAAATGAACGTGGAACACCGTCTGCCCGCCTTCGCCGTTGCAGTTCATGATCAGCCGGTAGCCGGACGCATCGATGCCACGTTGAATGGCGAGGCGTTTGGCGCAGCCGACCAGGGTGCCGAACAGACTCGCTTGCTCTTCGGGTACATCGTTCACGGTGGCAACGTGCTGCTTGGGAATAATGAGAATGTGCGTCGGCGCCTGCGGACTGATGTCATTGAACGCGAGTACGTCCTCGTCCTCGTAAACGATGTCACCCGGAATTTCGCGAGTGACGAGCTTGCAGAACAGGCAGTCGCTGGGCACGTTGATTTCCACCGGAAGTTGCAGTTCAGCAAACTGTAGCAGGGGCAGGCGCCAACGACGAGACCCTGACTTGACCCCGATCAGGCCTCTCCGTAGACGACAAAACCTCGATGTTGCAGCAGGAATGCGGTAAACCGTCGATCGGCGGGTGAGCCCCCGGTCAAGAGATAAGACCCTGGGTGCAACCGGGCAGCCAACGCTCGCGGATCCAAACCCGGCGTGAGCTCGAGCCGCGCTCCGTCGAATTTCGCGGGCGGCGCGTGCAACGACGCGATCAACAACTCGGCAAACAGCTCCGCCGGCAACTGAAGCAAGCTGCAAGGTGTCAGGGCAATCGCGTCGGCATTGCGCGGTGCCCCTCTGAGCAGCGCATCCTCACCGAAGAAACCGCCGCTGCGCACCACATGCCGGGTATGACCCTCCTGAACGATCTGTACGGCACCGTCACAGACCACGTAGAAAGCGTCTCCCGGTTCGCCACGACGAATCAACACATCGCCGGCCGCCACGTTCGACACGGTCAGGCCGCGAAACAATCGCTGCAAGTCGAGGGCCGATAGCCTGGCCAGCAACGGCCCACCGAGGAATCGGCCAAGCCAGGGTTCAAAACCCGGGTCAGCCGGCGTGCAAACGTCCGGACTTCCCAACGGCAGAGGCTCGGCCAACGCCTCCTCGGGGTCACCCACCCGCAACAACTGCACGCGCCCGCAGGTCACCAGTTGAGGGAATTCTGCATCCAGGATTGGCTCACGCGCGGCACTTGCCCGGTGAGTCAACGATTGCACGCGGCGGCGGCGATCGGTGCGACGCACCGACCCGCGAATCAGATACAGACAGACGTCCGGCGGCAGACGCAGAGGTCGAACCAACCGGCCCGCCGGAAGCCGCAGCAGCTTCGCGGTGTTCACCAGCGTAGTCAGGTGTTCGTCGCTGGCGAAGCGATAGCGGGGCAACCGGCGCAACGTTTCCATCACGTTCATGCCGGGAGCGTCGCAGGTCGGCGGGGACGACCACCAGCAGCCTTCCTCCCAACGCGCCGTGCGCGTTAGGCCAACTCCCGGGCGACCGCCCGGTAGCCGATGTCGCGTCGACAGTAGATGTTGCGCCAATCGAGCTCCGCGACCGCCCGATAAGCCACTCGCTGTGCGCTCGACACATCATCGCCAAGACCCACGACACACAACACGCGACCACCACTGGTGACCACATCGTCGCCTTCCATGCGCGAGCCCGCGTGAAACACCTTCACATCATCGCCCTCGACCACGTCCAGTCCGGAAATGACATCGCCCTTCGCATACTCCAGCGGATAGCCGCCGGCCGCGAGGACGACGCCCAACGCGGCCCGTGGATCCCAATCCAGCTCGACCTGGTCCAGGCCGCCAGCCAGCGCTGCCTGACACAGTGCAACCAGGTCCGAGCGCAGCCGCATCAGCACGGGCTGCGCTTCGGGATCACCGAACCGGCAGTTGAATTCGATCACCTTTAGCGACCCGTCCGGCATGATCATCAAACCCGCATACAGAAACCCCTGGTAGGGATGCCCCTCCGCGGCCATGCCCGCGATGGTCGGCTCAACCACCTCGCGCATGATCCGCGCGTGAACCTCGGCTGTGACGACGGGCGCCGGTGAGTACGCGCCCATGCCTCCGGTGTTCGGTCCCAGGTCACCATCGTCCCGGGCTTTGTGATCCTGAGAGCTGGCGAACGGCAGCGCGCGAACGCCGTCGCACAGACAGATGAAACTCGCTTCCTCGCCGTCGAGGAATTCCTCGATGACGACCTTGCGCCCGGCATCGCCAAACGACGCACCGGACAGCATGCCGCGCACGGCCGCTCTGGCTTCATCGACGGTGTGGGCCACCACGACGGCTTTCCCGGCAGCAAGACCGTCGCCTTTGATGACAATCGGCGCACCTTGCACGTCGATGTACTCCAGCGCCGGGTCGAGGTCGGTGAATGTCTGATAGGCGGCGGTGGGAATGCCGTGTCGCGCCAGAAAATCCTTCGTGAACGATTTGGATCCTTCGAGCTGAGCCGCTCCCTTGCTCGGACCGAACAGGGGCAGGTGTTGCACGTCGAAGTAATCCCGAATGCCATCGACCAACGGATTCTCCGGCCCGGCGATCGTCAGGTCGACGCCTTCGCTGCGCACGAACGCGGCCAGCCCGGCAAAATCACCCACGGCGATATCGACGTTGGACACGTTGGGCTCGCGCGCGGTGCCGGCATTGCCCGGTGCGACGAATACATGGTCCACGCCGGCGCTGCGCGCCGCCTTCCAGGCCAGGGCATGTTCGCGACCGCCGCTGCCCACCACCAGTATCTTCACGCGCCCACCCCCTTCTCGAATCAGTGTCCGATGGCTCAGTGTCTGAAGTGCCGGATGCCCGTGAACACCATGGCCATATCGTGATCATCAGCGGCGGCGATGACTTCCTCGTCACGCACCGAGCCACCCGGCTGGATGACCGCCCTGATGCCCGCTTCAGCGGCCGCGTCTATCCCGTCGCGGAACGGGAAGAAGGCATCCGACGCCATGACCGATCCGGCGACCTCCAGGCCCTCCTCGGCGGCCTTGAGGCCCGCGATCTTCGCGCTGATCACGCGGCTCATCTGCCCTGCGCCAACGCCGATGGTGCGTCGCTCACGCGCGTAGACAATCGCATTGGATTTGACGAACCATGCCACTTTCCAGGCAAACATCAGATCCGTCAGTTCGGCGGCGCTGGGTGCGCGCCGGGTGACCATCCGCAGATCCTCCACGGCGAGAGGGTCTACATCCAGCTCCTGGGCCAGCAGCCCGCCGACGATCCGTTTGAAGTCCAGACGCCGCGCGGGTGCGGGCAGCAACTCACCGCAATCGAGCAGCCGGAGATTTTTGCGCGCTTGGGCCACGAGGACCGCGGCCTCGGCAACGCCGGGGGCGATGACGACCTCGGCAAACTGCCGATCGATGATCCGCTCGAGCGTTGCCGCGTCCAGCGCGCGGTTGAACGCAACGATGCCGCCATACGCCGACGTCGGGTCGGTTGCAAAAGCCGCATCGTAGGCGGCGCCGATGGAATCCGCTTCGGCAACACCACACGGATTCGCGTGTTTGACGATCACACAGGCCGGCTCAGCAAACACCTTGACGCATTCCAGCGCCGCATCAGTGTCGGCGATATTGTTGTAGGACAGCGCTTTGCCTTGAACCTGCCGGGCACCCGCCACGCTGCCCGATGACGGAGCGTTCGACTCGACGTACAACGCCGCGTCCTGGTGTGGATTTTCGCCGTAGCGCATCTGCTGGGCCCGCGCGTACGCGAACACGATGCGTTCCGGAAGCAGTTCGTCGCGACCCAGGTAACCGGAAACAGCGGCATCGTACGCGGCGGTATGACGGAACGCCTTCACCGCATACGTCCGGCGCATTTCCAGCGAGGACCCGCCACCCGCGACCGTTGCCATGACTTCGGCATAATCCTGCGGGTCGACGACCACGAGCACATCCCGGTGATTCTTCGCCGCCGATCGAACCATGGCCGGGCCGCCGATATCGATGTTCTCGATGGCCAGTTCCTCGGTGCAATCTTCGCGCGCCACCGTGGCTTCAAAGGGATAGAGGTTGATCACCGCCAGATCGATTGCGCCGATTCCATGCTCCGCCATGACGGCATCGTCCTGACCGCGGCGACCGAGGAGGCCGCCATGAATCTTTGGATGCAGGGTTTTGACCCGCCCATCCATCATCTCCGGGAAGCCGGTGTAGTCAGCCAGGTCCAGGACCGGGAGGTTTGCATCGCGCAAGGCGCGGAAGGTGCCACCCGTGGACAATAGTTCGACGCCCGCGGCGACCAACGCCGCACCGAGTGTCTCGATTCCGGTTTTGTCGGAAACGCTCAGCAACGCCCGCGAAACGGTGCGTACTTCGGAGGTCATCAAATCAGAGTTCCAGCAACCCGTGTTGCTTGAGCTTTTTGTGCAGCGTGCCGCGACTGAGCCCCAACAATTCCGCGGCCCGGGTCTGGTTGTCGTCCACATGACCCATCACCGCCTCCAGCAAGGGCCGCTCGACTTCAGTCATGACGAGATCGTACAGGCCCCCCGCGCGCGCGCCATCGAGGGTCTCGAAGTATCCTTGCAGCGCCTCGGCAATGCTGCGCTGCAGCGGCGTGACTCGCGTAGGTATCGTTATCATGCCGCCTCGTCTTCCCGGCTTGCTGGCACACGTGCTGCCATACCTGTTGTCAACAGGCGTGCCACGAAGTCGTGCTGCGCAACGGCCGTCTCCAGTCGAGTAAATGCCTGGATACGTACTCGACTCAGCCCCAGTCGCTCCAGGTAGCTCTTCACGTGCTTACGCGCGATCCCCAGCGCACGCCGTTCCCCGTAGAATTCATGCAGCCGCTGCAGATGCCGCGCCGCGATGCCCAATACCTCGACGGGCCCCCGCGCAATCGGCGCACGACCCGTCGCCAACCCGATTGCTATGTCTCCCGGCAACCAGGGCGCGCCGAGCGCAGCCCGACCAATCAGCAACCCATCCGCACCGGTGCAGCGCAGCACCGCCACGGCCGACGCATAACTGTCGATGTCTCCATTGGCGAACACCGGCACCGACACCGCGCGTTTGATCTCGGCGATCGTCTGGTACTCGACCCGGCCCACGAAGCGGCAGCTGCGCGTCCTGCCATGCACCGCCAACGACGCCACGCCCGCCGCTTCCGCGAGACGCGCGATGCGTACCCCGTTGCGCTGCTGTGGTGTCGACCCCGTGCGCATCTTCAGCGTCACGGGCAGGGATGTCGCGCGCACCGCAGCATCCAGAATTCGGCCCACCAGCGCCTCATCCGCCAGCAGTGCAGATCCGGCAAGCTGGCGACACACCTTCTTGGCCGGGCAACCCATGTTGATATCGACGATCTCTGCCCCGCTCTGCTCGGCCCGCCGAACCGCATCACCGATCATCGGCGCGTCGCCGCCGGCCACCTGGATGATGCGTGGCCCGGCATCGCGCGACATCGCCCGCCGTTCGCGGGAAAGTGCCGTATCCCATAGCTCAGGTTTGGCGCTGGTCATCTCGGTAACGACGGCGCCCGCGCCCAATTCCCAGGCCAGCTCGCGAAACGGCAGATCGGTTACGCCGGCCATGGGCGCAAGCACGATCGGGTTACGCAGGTTGTGAGGACCGATACGGAGCAAGGAGTTGCACGACGACGCCGGGAAAGGCCTGACATGATACCGCCGCCACCGGCCGCTGAAAATTCAAATCGCAGTCGGACGCGAAATTTCGTCCCGCGCTCAGTGAAACAACATGACGTAGTTGACTGCGTCCGCACCGGGATCCTTGATGGACAACGAGATGTGTACCGGCGTGTTGGGACCGATCATCTTCGCGCCCGCGGCTTCCCCGGCGAGATACTCGGCCGGCTGAAACCGGCGCCCGGCCACGGTGCGCCCGTCAATCGAAGAGAACCGCAGTTCGATGACCGGATAGGGTTGTTCGAAGGGGGCGCCATTGATCACCAGCGCATCGATCATCAGCGCATCCTCGACATCCGGGTGCTCGCGCACGACCAGGTTCTTCGAGTAGATCGCATCAACCGCCCGCAGCGGTGCCAGCTCGCAGAAGAAAAGGCGACAGCCGAATTCGTAGATCGGTCGAATCGACGGATCTGCAGACCACTCGTCCTGTTGCGACCAGAACACCTGCGCTACCAGCGCCAGCGTCGCAACGACAGTCGCCACGGGTATCCAATGCCGTTTGCGCAGCGGGGTGGCGGGCTCCAGATCGGCGGGCTCGATATCGACGTTCAACGGACCCAGCGCTGCTACCGGATCGAGTCCCTCCGGCACCGGTTGATGTTCCGCTGCGGCTCCGGATACGACCTCCCGGTTCCAACCGAACGGGTGAGGCGATTCGCCCTCATCCAGGACGATTTCCTCCACGTGCTCGGGATCGATCGCGGACTCCGAATCCGGCTCCGCATCCGCCTCGACCTCCAGCCCGGGCGCCGGCTCCGCCGATTCGGCTTCCCCAGGTGCTTCGCCCTCATCAGGCTGGTTCGCGTCATCGAGGTCCAACGGTGCATCCACTGCCCCCCCTGAACCGATGAACTCGATGTCTTCGACGGAGAAATCCGCGAACTCTCCGACCTCGTCGTCGGGCAGCTCCGGCGGCTCCACAAGTTCGATCGACTCCAAGCCTGCAGAGGAATCCGGCTCATCCGACTCGATCGCCCCCGATGTGAGCTCATCGTCCGCATCGGGCACGTGCTCGGTCTCGTCGTCCACCACCGGTGGGCTCTCCCGGGGCACACCGAAAACATCCGTCGAGTCGCCCGCAAGTTCGCTCAGCAGCGCATCCAGCGCTTCGTTGGCGTCCCCTCCAAGGTCGGCTTCGTCTTCGTCGAGCACGAAGTGCTCCGCCCCAAGAAACACTTCCAGGCACGACCCGCAACGCACCTTGCCATCCGCAATCTCCAGCTGACCCTCGGTCACGCGGAATCGAGTGCCGCAATTCGGGCACTCGGTAACGAGTGGTTCGATGGAATTCTCAGCCACTTCGTCTGGTCCCTTCGACGCAGATCCAACCCTCGCCACGACTCGCAGGCGCGAACTTCAACTCCGGATAAGCCGCCAAAACGGTGTCCAGCCGTGCTTCCAGAATCCCGGACAGTATCACCACGCCGTCAGGCTTCAGCAGGGCGCAGAGGCGCTCCGCCAGATCGATCAACGGATTCGCCAGTATGTTCGCGACCACGATGTCGTAACCACCCACAGCCGGTAGCGTGTCGGTCACCCAGAGCCGGTCGTCCAGCGCGTCATTGTAGGCAGCGTTGGCCCGGGTCGCGAGTAGTGCCTGCGGATCGTAATCCACCGCAAGAACAGAACCAGCGCCCAACAGCAGCGCCGCAATCGAGAGAATGCCGGACCCGCAGCCGATGTCCGCAACCCGGAGGCCTTTGAGTTCACGGCCGGCGAGCGCCTCCAGACACATCGCCGTGGTGGCGTGCGCACCCGTACCGAAGGCAAGTCCCGGGTCGAGGCGCAGCACCACGCCCGTCAAATCGTCCGCTGGATGGTCCCTTGAAACCACGGACAACCGACCTGCGTAGTGTTGCGGGGCAACCGTACCGCGCCAAAGATTGCACCAGTCCTGGTCTTCGACGAACGCGACATCGCACAATCGACCCGCGCCTTCGATGACCGAACGCAGTGGCGAGAGATCCGCATCGACCGGAAACAGCGCCTCCAGTCGAGCGCTGTCCCAGACAGGCGTTTCCGCCGGTCTGGGTTCCAGCACCGGATCAGCCGAGCTACCGGGTCGGACCGTCACAGCCACCGCACCCACGCCCGCGAGCTGTTCGGACAGACCATCGACCTCTGCCGCCACGGTCTCGATGGACACGCACAGCCATGGCATGACTAAGCCAGCTGGAAGAGCGTTGTCCCCGTTTCAATCGGTTGCCCGTCCTCGAGGAAAATCTGAACGACGCGGCCGGCTTTCTCGGCCTCGATCTGATTCATCATCTTCATGCTCTCGATGATGCACAACACATCGCCCACCGCAACATTCTGGCCCACCGTAACGAAAGGGCGCTCACCCGGGGCTGGCGCCCGATAGAAGGTGCCGGCCAGAGGCGCCATCACGGCAAACCCGTTCTCCTGCTCGCCTTGCGTGCCCTTCTGCTTATCGGAGACCGCTCGCGAGGTGACCGCGGATTCGGTACCGGTGGATTGGGCGACCCCCACTTCCGCTACAGCAGCGGGCGACAACGGAGCCGGTCGAGCAATCCGGATGGCCTCATCGCCATCGCGAACCTCCAGTTCAGAGATGCCCGATTCCTCTACCAGCGCGATCAACTTCTTTATCTTTCTGAGGTCCATGCCGCCCTACTCCGATCCAATCGATTCAATGGCTGACGCCAGCGCATATTCGTAACCCCGCGCGCCCAGCCCCGTAATCACCCCTTGCGCCACGTCGGATAGAAACGATTGCTGACGGAAATCTTCCCGGGCATGAACGTTCGAGAGGTGTATTTCGATGAAGGGAATCTCCACGCCCAACAAAGCATCGCGCAACGCGATGCTGGTATGCGTGAAGGCCCCCGGATTGAACACAATGAAATCGACGCTTTCCTGCTTTGCGAGATGCAGTCGATCGATCAGTTCGTGTTCGGCGTTACTCTGGAAACAACTCAGCTGGCAGTTCGCCGCACGCGCCTGCACCGTCAGGCGGGCCTCGATGTCCGCCAGGGTGTCCGTACCGTAGACGTCGGGTTCACGACTTCCCAACAGATTGAGGTTGGGTCCGTTGAGGACTAGAACGTGTTTCATGTCGAATTCTGGTGTCGATTTTCAGGCGATTCTGCCCGAATTCTTAGTAAATCGCTAGTTATCTGCAATTTCGCCGAAGTTAGGCACATTTTCGATGAATTTGTCGACAGAGACCCACCGGGACAATCGCTCGAGATGGGTCGCCATGGCCCGTCGGCCCAGTTCGCCCATGACACGAAAGTCGGTTATCTCGCGCCCATCTTTCGAAAAGAAGAGCATGCTCGGCGGGCCGAACAGGCCGTACTCCGCAAGCAATGCCTTGTCGAGTTCATCATTGTCGGTGACATCGGCGCGCAGCAACCGCAGGGTGCTCAGGCGTTCGCGAACCCCATCCGCCGGAAACACGCTGCGCTCCATCACCTTGCACGAGATGCACCAATCCGCATACAGATCCAGCATGGCAATTTCACCCGCCACGCTGGCGGCTTGAAGCTCCACCCGCAGTCCGTCGAGTCCCTTGACCGGACGCCACTCGAGTGATTCGGCCTGCTCCCCCGCGACACGCATCCCATGCAAGGGTCGCAGGGGATCTTCAGCACCGCTGGCCGCGCCGATCAACAGCAACACGCCGTAAATGAATCCGAATGCGCCCGTCGCCCTCCATAACTGGCCCCATCCCTGGCGCGCCGAAAAATCCAAGGCCCCGAGGTAGACACCGGAACCCATGGCGAGCGCGGCCCACAGCATCAGGGTCGCCGGTCCCGGCAGGACCCGCTCGAGCAGCCATACGGCAACCGCCAGCAGCAACACGCCGAACACCGCCTTGACGTTGTCCATCCAGACGCCGGCCCTGGGCAGCAAATGACCGCCGCTGGACCCGATGATCAACAACGGCAATCCCATGCCAAGACCCAGCGCAAGCAACGCACTGCCGCCGAGCACCGCGTCGCCCGTCGAACTGATGTAGATCAACGCTCCAGCAAGCGGCGCAGACACGCAGGGAGAGACGATGAGACTCGAGATCGCGCCCATCAGCGCGACCCCGGCGTACTTCCCGCCGCGTCGATTCGCGCTGAACGCGTTCAACCGATTCTGCAGACCCTGGGGCAGCTGCAGCTCATAAAATCCAAACATCGACAACGACAGCACGACGAACACAATCGCAAAACCAACCAGAACCGGCGGTGATTGCAGCGCCGCCTGGAGGTTCATGCTCGCGCCGAACATCCCGACCAGCATCCCCAACCCGGCATAGGTGATCGCCATGCCCAGGACATAGCTCAGCGACAACGTAAACGCTCGGGTCCGGGTGAGTGAATCCGATTCGCCAACGATAATGCTGGACAGGATCGGTACCATGGGCAACACGCACGGGGTGAACGCGAGACCCACGCCACCGATGAAGAACAGCAGCAGCGCGCCGAACAACGTTCCCTGCCTCAGCCGATCGGCCAGACCCTGTTCCTGGGTCAGCGCCGCCACGGAACGCACGGAGTAGCCCGATGAGGGTCCGGACGAATTCGCCTTGCCCGCGGTCGGACCGGGAATGCCCGCGAAACTGATCCATCGAGTCTCCGGGGGGTAGCACAACCCACGGTCCGCGCAGCCCTGGTAGGAAATGCCCACCTCGAACGCCTCGGCCGGGCCAGCCGTGGCGCTGAACGGAACGCGCACCCGCGCTTCGTGGTAGTACACCTCCACTTCGCCGAAGTAGTCGTCGACCTTGACTTTGCCTGGTCCGATCTCGAATTCCGACAACGCAACGGCACTGCCGGGACGGGTATCGAATCCGAACTGATGCCGATACAGATAGTAGCCATCGGCGATGGTCCAACGGGCAAGCAGACTCCCGTCTTCGGCAATGGTTGCATCCAGAACGAATGCCTCGTCAACCTTCAGGAACGCCGGTTCGTCATCAAGCAGGTAGGAGAATTCACCGCCAGCGAGTTCGGCCGCGTGAACTGCAGGCAGCCCGAGGGCGAAGAGCAGCAACCACAGCACACGCGTTTTCATGATTTGAAAATCCTGTCGATCGGACATGTGACCCGCACACGTCCACCCGGTTCCGCATAGCTTAATTGTACCGTGGTCGGCGATCACTATATGGTGACCGCGAACGTCCCACTGTGAACCCGTTCCACCCGAAATGTAGCGTGCCGCCCTGAATACCTCGATCGTTCGACCCCCGCCGTCCTGCGCCGCGGTGCTCCTCGCCGCCACACTGGTGCTGATCGCCGGGTGCGCAGCCACCGACCCCGACAACGTGGTACCCGGCGTGCTCCCTGCGCCGCAGCCCGCGCCTGACGCCGACGCCGTTGCCCTGCTGCTGGAAGCCGCCGCGGATGCGTTCGAACACGATCGGCTGATCACGCCCCCCGGCGACAACGCCCACGACCGCCTGCTGGCCGTCCTGGCGTTGGATCCGGACAATCCCCAGGCGACCGAACGCCTCGAACGCATCGTCGAACGGTATCTGGAATTCGCCAGCCGCGCGGCGGAACAGGGCCACTTCGCCCGCGCGCGCTCCATGCTCGATCGAGCGCGGATCGTGCAGCGCGATCATCCGGAGATTCAACCGCTGGAGCAACGGGTGATCCTGTTGGCCGAAGCCAAACGTGTTCGAATCGAACTCGACCGCAGCGCCGTTGCGGCTCGTGACGCCAGCGCGAGCGCCCGGCTACGCAATATCGGCGCCCGTGCAAAGATGCCGAACACCCGCGTCACCATCGTCGCCCGCAGCGACGCAGAGGGTCGCTGGATGTACCAACAGATGCGCGAGGCACCCGGCGAACGGCGTATTCGCGCGGAGCTGACCATCGGCTCGCCGCCCAGCGTCGAGCTGATCGAACTGCCATGCGGCGACGCGACCTGTTGAAGCGGATCGGCACCGGATTCGCGGCGCTGTTGCTGATCGGCTGCACACCTACGCCTGCGCTGGAGGTGACCGACGCCTGGCTGCGCGCGCCGTTGCCAGGGAAGACCGTCGCAGCCGGTTACTTCACCTTGCACAACCATGCCAATCGGGCATTTACGCTGGTTGGTCTATCCAGCCCCGTTGCGGCCCGCGTGGAGCTTCACACGCATTACCTCCAGGGGGATATGATGCGCATGCGCAAGCTCGATCGCCTCGAGGTCGCGAGCCGTCACCGCATCGTGCTCGCACCCGGCGGCCACCATCTGATGCTGTTCGACGTGGACGTGGGCTTGCTGACGGACACTGCGCAGGTGACACTCGAGTTTGCCGACGGCACTGTGCTCAGTGCGCAACTCTACGTACGAAACCTGAGGCCGTAAGGAACCTGACCCCGTAAGGACATGGACATGGACCGCATATGAACTGGAAGTTCTGGAAATCCTGGTCACTCCCCGACAATCTGCAGCCGGGCGAGCGGCTCGCCGGTACCGGGAAACTCGCAGGCCAGATCACCGTCGCCAGCGTGGCGGTCTATCTCCTGACCGTGGGCGTGCTCGGATGGTTGTGGGACAGCGAACCGGATTCGTTCTCAGTTCGCGAGCTGGCGAACCAGCGTGCCGAGCAAAACAACGTGGCGGTGGTGACCGGCTACGCCACGACCACCACGCTGATCCGGCTGGTCGAACTGCTGATGGACAAGCGCGGCGGGTACCTGCGCAACGACGTGTTTCCGCCAGGCGTGTGGATGGACAACGTTCCGTCCTGGGAATACGGCGTGCTGTTCCAGATCCGCGACATGAGTCGCGCCATGCGCATCGACTTCAGCCGGTCTCAGACCCAATCAACGGAAGACAAAGACCTATCCGAGGCCGAGGGCAGGTTCTTCTTTTCTTCGTCAAGCTGGATCTTTCCGGAAACCGAGAACGAATACCACAAAGGGATACGCTACGTTGAGTCATACCTCACCCGGCTCGGCGACGATGACCGGACGAACGCACAGTTCTATGCCCGGGCCGACAACATCCGCGCCTGGCTGGTGGGCGTAGAAACGCGTCTGGGATCGCTGTCACAGCGGCTATCGGCGGCCGTCGGCAAACGCCAGCTGAACGTCGATCTCGCCGGCGACCGCGCGGCCACCCAAGCCACTGCCGCGCCCCGGGAAACTGAAGTGAAAACGCCCTGGCTCGAAATAGACAACGTCTTCTACGAAGCGCGCGGCCAGGCATTCGCGCTGCTTCATCTGCTGGGCGCAATGGACGAAGACTTCGCCAGGGTACTCGACGACAAGAACGCACGCGTCTCCCTGCAGCAGATCATCCGCGAGCTGGAACCGACCCAGGACGCGGTCTGGAGCCCCATGATCCTGAACGGCAACGGCTTCGGGTTCGTGGCAAACCATTCGCTGGTGATGGCTTCCTACATCTCCCGGGCCAACGCGGCCATCGCCGACCTCCGCTCTCTGCTGGCACAAGGGTAATGGCAGCCACTTCCGTCTTCGCCAGTCTCATCGCGGCCGCTCTGCTTACCATGGGCTGTGCCACGGTCGGTCCGGACCTCCAGGCGCCCGACGCTCGATTCGCCGACGCCTGGCAAGACGCCGGGAGCAGCGGCATCGGGGCGGGCACCACGGACAACGCCACGTGGTGGAAATCGTTCAACGATCCCGTGCTCGATACTCTGATCATCGAAGCATATGCGAACAATCTGGATCTCGAGATTGCCGGGCTGCGCGTATACGAAGCACGAGCCATGCTGGGATCGGCGAGCGGCGATGCAACCCTGGAGGCCGCGATCGCTTCCTACGACGATTCTCTGCTGTCGCTGATCGCTGACGTTGCAACCGGTTACGTGTCATTGCGAACCTTTCAAGAGCAGCTGGCATTCGTGGAATCCAACGTCGCTCTGCAGAAACTCAGTCTTGGACTGGCCCAGGAGCGCGTTCGTACCAGCGCGCGCACGGAACTCGACATACAGCAGGCGCTGGCGCTGCTGAATCGCACCCAGTCGAGCATCCCCAAGCTCGAATACGACATCCGCCGGACGATGAATGCGCTGAGCGTCCTGCTGGCACGCCGCCCGGGCGAACTGAACGCAATTCTCGGCGGCGTCGGCGCCATTCCCACGGGCCCGGACCGGATCGAAACGGGTTTGCCCGCGGATCTGTTGCCGCGCCGTCCCGATGTGCGTGAAGCAGCATTGGCCGCGTCCACGCAAAGCGTTGTCAGCGTGACGCGCCGCAAAGAAAGCCTACGCGTCCAGGATGCGCGCGTTCAGCAACGCATCGGTGCTTACCAGCTGACGGTGTTGAGAGCCGCGCAGGAAGTAGAGGACGCGCTGACGGGGTACCTCAAGGCCCGCGTAGACGTAGCGTTCAGGGAAGCCAGCGCCACCGCTTCGCAACGAGCCGCCGACCTTGCTCTGGACCAGTACCGGGATGGCGCCGCCAGCTACACGATCGTGCTGGACACACAGCGCCTGCTTGGCCGCGACCAGGATCAACTGACCCAGGCGCGCGGGCGCGTAGCTCACAACCTGATCGCAGCCTACCGGGCCATGGGAGGCGGTTGGCAACTTCGGATCGACCAACCCTTCGTCGGCGAAGACGTCAAAACCCAGATGCGCGAGCGCACCGATTGGGGCGAGCTACTGGATCGGTAGTCGTCAAAAACGATACTTGGCTGCAAACTGAACCTGGGTCGCGTTGCCATCGCTGCCATCCTGGTTTTCCCGTCTGCCCCAGAGGTACTCGCCGCCGACGTCGATACGTGGCGTCGGCGACCAGAACATGTTCGTCGACACCCGCAGGGTGCTCTTGTAGTCATCCGGGTCTGTCGCACCGGAGTAATCCACATCCACGTAACCGACCGTGAAATTCGAACGCAGCGTTTGCCCCCACCAGTGCTGGGCCGAGATATAGCCGGCCAGCACGTCGATCAACTCAAGCTCTCCCGTCACCGGGTCGAAACGCCCATCGAAGCTGCCGACACTCTGCAGATCATTGACGTAGCGACCCAGGCCATTCCCACCATTGAGTTGGAACAGGATGCTGTCGCGGTCATCGAACAGCGGGGTATCGAATTTTCCGCTCAATGTCAGGCCCCACGCAGTGTCCTTCTGGGTGTTTCCTGGATCACCTTCCCACTGGCCCCGGATCTGACGGACCATGGCGCCGACCTTGAGGTGCAGCGCATCGCGCCACTGGAACCGCGCGCTCGCGATCAGGTCCGGAATCCGGCTCACGCCGTCGCCGTTCTCAATCTGCGGATCCGGATCTTCCAGCGACAGCTGAAACTCGAACTCGCGGCCGATGCGGGGCATCACGCGCACCTGCGCCTGGCGCACGTTGATTCTGCCGTTCAAGCCTTCGAAATCGACTTCCTCCGGTGTCGCCTGGGCATCGACAAAGGCCGACCAGGTTTTGCCCGCGAGAATCCTGTTCCACTGTCCGAACGCGTGGCGCAGACGGAAGGTGTCATTGTCACCTTCGAAGTCTCCTTCGATGAAGGCGCGCAACAGGCCCACCTTCGTCGGTTCGCGAAGATCGAAATTCAAACGCGATTGGGATGCGGTAATGCTCGACTCCGCCTCGACGCCTGCGTCGGTATCATCCACAGGAATCGACCCCACGATGAAGCGGTCGGTAATCGCCAGCGGATCGAAGCTGTTGACCACACTGGCCTTGACATAGCCACCGATCCGCAGCGCCGCATCGGTGCCGGGCAATCGCCATGCGCCGACAAAGTCGGTCAGCGCCAAACGGGCGGGATCATCCGCCTGCGCTTCGGCCACCTCTTCGGCGGCTTCCTTCTTCTCCGCAGCGTCCGTAGCTGCCTTCTCCACGGGAGTCTGGGGTTGTTCATCCTCGCTGGGAGCCGCCATCGCGATCGGCGCCTCAGGCGTTTCGCTGATCTCCGGTTCCACCGGCGGCGCGGCGCGCAGCGCATCCAGTTCGCGCTGCAACACGCCCACCTTTCGGGTCTGCTCCTCAATCAGTTTACGCTGCGCGGCCAGTTCGACCTGTTGTGCTTCCTGTTGTGCCTTGAGCAATGCAACGACCTCGCTCAGGTCCATGGCCGGCGGCGTGGGGTCGGCAATCTTGGCCGGCGCCGGGGCTTCGTACGCAACCACCAGCCCGCTCCAGCCCATCGTCACACTCCAACCCAGTACCACCATCAGGCCCAATACGCCCCGGCACTCCCTACGCATGATGTTTCTCCCTCCAAGAGACCGTCTCGGCACACGGTTCGCAATCGACGATCGCTCCGGTATGATACCGCGACTTTTTTGCCCGTACGCTTTGCTCGCACGGGCTTTTTCGCTTACGAATCAGAAGCTAACCAAGTACCAAGTACCTGGGTCGGGGATACCTGAACGATGGAACTCATCTATATCTATATACCGCCACTTTTCGGCGTCATCGGCCTGATCGCCGCGTTTGTAATCTACGCGATGGTCATGCGCTATCCGGCTGGCGAAGCCGGGGTTGTACGAATTGCCGAGCAGATTCACATCGGCGCGATGGTTTTTCTGCGCCGTGAGTACACCATGCTCGCCCTGTTTGGCGGCGCGCTGGCGTTACTCCTGTACTTCTCGGAGCTTGGGCCCGACACCGCCATTGCATTTCTGATCGGCGCACTGTCGTCTGCTGGTGCCGGCTGGATCGGAATGTATGCGGCGACGAAGGCCAACGTCCGATGCACCACTGCGGCGCACACCGTCGGCGCCCCAGCGGCGTTGTCGGTTGCCTTCTTCGGCGGTTCCGTCATGGGGCTCGCGGTCGCCTCGCTTGGCCTGCTGGGCCTGGGGATGGCCTATTACTTCTACGGCGGCGACCCGCACACCGCGCACCATATCCACGGCTTCGGCATGGGCGCCTCGACCGTGGCGCTGTTCTCCCGGGTCGGCGGCGGCATCTTCACCAAGAGCGCCGATATAGGAGCAGACCTGGTCGGCAAACTCGAAGCGGGGATTCCCGAGGACGACCCACGTAACCCCGGGGTTATCGCCGACAACGTCGGCGATAACGTGGGCGACGTGGCCGGCATGGGCTCGGACATCTTCGAGTCCTACTGTGGATCCATGATCGCCACCATCGCCATCGCCACGACGCTGGCAGCGGCAGGCGTTGCCGGTCTGACGACAGGCTTGTCTGAAGCCGACGGTCGCGCAGCGCTGATGTTCCTGCCACTGGCGATGGCATCCACCGGGCTGATCTGCTCGCTGATCGGCATCGGCATCGTCCGCTCGCGCTCCAGCAGTGCACCGGCCCTGGCCCTGCGTATCGGCATGATGGTTACGCCATTGATGTTCATTGCCGCGGCCTGGTTCGTGATCCAGGAGATCGGGATCAGCTCTGGCGTCTGGTGGTCCGTACTGGCGGGTGCCGTGGGTGGCGTGATCATCGGCCTGGTGACCGAGTACTACACCTCGTCCAAACCCGTGCTGCGCATTGCCGAGGCCGGCAAGACCGGCGCCGCCACGGTGATGATCACCGGCCTCGCGGTCGGCATGCAATCAGTAGTGATTCCGGTGCTCGCAATCTGCGGGATCATCTTCATATCCACCAATCTGGCCGGACTCTACGGCGTCGGCATTGCCGCAGTCGGTTTGCTGGCGACCGTCGGGATGACCATGGCAGTCGACGCGTACGGCCCGGTCGCGGACAACGCCGGTGGGATCGCCGAAATGGGCGGCCTCGGGGAAGAGACCCGCGCGATTACAGATTCTCTGGACGAGCTCGGCAACACTACTGCCGCCATGGGCAAGGGCTTTGCCATCGGCGCGGCAGCGCTGGCGGCACTGGCCATAATCGCCGCGTTCGTCGAGACCATCGCGTTCGAATCCGGCCGCGAGTTCATCCTGCACATCGGCGACCCGGACGTGCTGATCGGCATGTTCATCGGCGCTTTGATTCCGTTTCTCATCGCCTCGATTACCATGACCGCGGTCGGCGATGCGGCCATGGAAATGATTGAGGAGATCCGCCGTCAGTTCCGTGAGATCCCCGGGCTGCTGGAAGGGACCGCGGAACCCGACAACGCCAAGTGCATCGACATCGCGACCAAGGCAGCGCTCAGGCGGATGTTGCTGCCAGGCCTGATTGCCGTTGCAACTCCCCCGGTCATCGGCTTCGGACTCGGCCCGGAGGTATTGGGCGGAACGCTTGGCGGGGCGTTGCTCGGCTGTGTGCTGCTCGCCCTCATGATGGCCAACGCGGGGGGCGCCTGGGACAACGCCAAGAAATACGTCGAGAAAGGCAACCTCGGCGGTAAGGGCTCAGACGTTCACGCCGCAACCGTGGTCGGCGATACCGTGGGCGATCCGTTCAAGGACACCTCCGGCCCCAGCATGAACATCCTCATCAACGTCATGGCGATCGTCAGCCTGGTCATCGCGCCGCTGTTGGTTTAGGGGTCGATTCGTGGCGCATCAACCAACTCCCTAGCGCCCCGGAGGGCCTGGCCCTGCCTCGCCCAAACCATGGACCGAGCACTATCCGGTTCAGACGCGGAAACCTTTGAGCTTCTTGGGGACCAGTTCGTTCTTCAGTCGGGTGTACTGAGGAAGCCCACCCTTGTACGTCGGGTAGTCCTCGCCTTCGATCAATGGCTGCAGATACGTTCGGGCACGTTCGGTAATGCCGAAACCGTCGCGCGTGATGAAATTCCTGGGCATCGACTTTTCGACGTTGGCGACCTTCTCCAGGGGCACCTCACCGATGGTCCAACGGTAGGGTTTGTCGCGCTTGCGCACAATGACCGGCATCACCGCATTCCGGCCGGCCAGCGCCAGATCGACCGCTGCGGCGCCCAGCGCGTACGCCTGCTCGACGTCGGTTGCCGACGCAATGTGCCGGGCAGCGCGCTGCAGATAGTCTGCGACGGCCCAATGATATTTGTAACCCAATGCCTCCTTGATCATCACCGCGACCGTTGGCGCGACGCCACCCAACTGGGTGTGACCAAAGGCGTCCCTGGTTCCCGCGTCGGCCAGAAATGCGCCGTCGGCGTAGCACGCGCCCTCGGATACGACGATCACGCAGTAGCCTACCTTGCGCACCGTGGCGCGCACTTTGCGCAGAAACCTGTCCTTCTCGAAAGCGATCTCCGGAAACAGAATGACATGCGGCGCCGCCTCCGGGCGATCCTTTGCCAGGCCCGCGGCCGCAGCGATCCACCCCGCGTGCCGGCCCATCACCTCCATGACAAACACCTTGGTCGACGTGTCGCACATCGATTCGACATCCAGGGCCGCTTCGCGTACCGACACGGCCACGTACTTGGCTACCGAGCCAAACCCGGGGCACGTGTCCGTGAACGGCAGATCGTTGTCGACGGTCTTTGGGATCCCGATGCAGGTCACCGGATAGCCCAGCCGCTTGCCGAGTTGCGAGACCTTGTGCGCGGTGTCCTGGGAATCGCCGCCCCCGTTGTAGAAAAAATACCCGATGCCGTGCGCTTCGAAAACGTCGATCAAGCGGCGGTACGCGCGTTCGTTGGCCTCGAAGCTCTCGAGTTTGTAGCGGCATGATCCGAACGCACCGCCGGGTGTCGACCGCAAACCCGCTATGGCGCTTGCCGATTCGCGACTGGTGTCAATCAACTCCTCGCGCAGCGCGCCAACGATGCCGTTGCGTCCGGCGAGCACTTTGCCGATTCGGTCTTTGTGCTGACGCGCCCGTTCGAGCAAGCCGCATGCGGTGGCATTGATCACCGCGGTCACACCGCCGGACTGTGCGTAAAACGCGTTGGGTCTGCTCATCGATTCCTCTTCGTGGTTCGGCTCGGCCTTCGCGGCGCGCAATGGTAATGGTTTTCCAGGGGCCATCACAATTTGTGAGACAATGCCGGCTCGCCGATCGAGTCCAAAATGAAGCCCCTCGTACTTGTTTTCTGGAACATTTGCCTATTGCGTCGCGGCCCGGAGCAGGTGCCGACCGCCGCCTGGTTCGTCGCCAGTGTCGTACTCGCCAATCTGTTGATGAGCCTGCTTTTGTCGCTGCGCATGGACCCCGATTTTCAGGCTCTGCCGGCGCTGACGTACCTGCTGGTCAACATGTCGGTGATCGCCTCGGTCACCTGGTTTGCGCTCAACCTGAAAGATTTCCAGAAGCGCTTCCCGGCAACCGTAACCGCGATGTTCGGCTGCGACCTGGTGATGTCGCTCGGACTGGTGATCTTCAGCGGCTTCAGCGGTGGACTCGATCACCCCCTGACCCTGGGGGCAGTGGCCTTGACGGGTATCTGGTCACTCGCGGTGACGGGCTTCATTCTGCACCGGGCCATGGAGTTCAGCATGACCGCCGGAATTCTGATGGCCATCGCCATTGCCCTGTTCAGCGTCACCCTCGGTCAGGCAGCCACCGTGATCCCCACCACATGACCCGGCGCATCTATTTCCTGGGAATCGGTGGAACGTTGATGGGCAGCCTGGCGATGCTCGCCAAGGAGGCCGGACAGGAAGTCTCCGGCTCCGATACGGCGCTGTACCCGCCGATGAGCGACCAGTTGGCAGACGCGGGCATTACCGTGTTCGAGGGCTTCGATCCGGCCCAGCTGAATCCAGCCCCGGATCTGGTGGTGATCGGCAACGCCGCCCTGCCACGTGGCCATCCAGGCATCGAATACGTGCTGGAGCAGGGCATCGACTATGTCTCGGGCGCCGAATGGCTGGGGCGTAGCGTGTTGCGCGACCGTTGGGTGCTGGCCGTATCGGGGACCCACGGGAAAACCACCACGGCCAGCCTTCTCGCCTGGATTCTCGACCAGGCCGGCCTGGCACCCGGCTATCTGATTGGCGGTGTGCCTTTGGATTTCGAACGCTCGGCCAGGCTTGGAGACTCGCCGTTTTTCGTGGTCGAGGCGGACGAGTACGACACCTCCTACTTCGACAGGCGTTCCAAGTTCGTCCACTACCGGCCACGCACGCTGATCATCAACAATCTCGAGTACGACCATGCGGACATCTTCCCGGACCTCGCCGCCATCCAGACCCAGTTCCATCATCTGCTGCGCTGTGTTCCCGGCACCGGTCTGATTCTCGCCCCCGAACACGACGAGGCGGTCGATGCGGTGCTGAAGATGGGCTGCTGGACGCCGGTGGCCAGGATCCGCAACGGACCCGCGCGAGCACGGCTTCTGGCGGAGACCGCCCACGAAACCGGTGAAACGTGGAGTGCCGAATCGTTGGACAAGGACGGCAGCCGGTTCCGGGTAATGCTCGGCGATGCGAGCTTCGGCGAGGTGCGCTGGCCGCTGTTCGGTGAGCACAACATCAGCAACGCGTTGAATGCCATCGCGGCCGCTCGGCATGCCGGCGTACCGCCCGAGCAGGCCGTCGCATCCCTGTGCAGGTTCCAGGGCGTGGCGCGACGCATGGAGCTGGTCGGCGAGCATTCGAGGGTGCGCGTATACGATGATTTTGCACATCATCCGACCGCAATCCGTACCACCCTGCAGGGGTTGCGCGGCAACGTCGGCGTCGATGAGATCATTGCGGTCGTCGAACCGCGTTCCCACACCATGTCCCTGGGGACGCTACGCGACGAACTGGCCACCTGTTGCGCGGCCGCGGATCGTGCCTTCTGGTTCCGGGGCGAGAACATCAAGTGGGATCTCCACGAAGTGGTCAACGCCAGCGTCATCCCGGCGACCCTCGCGGACGACATTGAACACCTGGTCGGTGTACTCGCCGGCCTGCCGCCACCCAAAAAGCGAAGACATATCGTGATCATGAGCAACGGTGGTTTCGGCGGCATACCGCGTCTGCTGTTCGATGCGCTGCGCGACAGGTGACCCGCACCTGACCAGGCGTTAATCTGACCCCGAATCAACGCGGGGGATCAACATGAAACTATTGAGTGCCAGGCTGCTGGCGTGTCTTGGGCTGGTCTGGTTGGGCGTGTCCCTGTCGGCATCAGCGAGGGCGGACGACTGGTATCCGTCACGCTACGGGGCCGACGACACGCTCGGCGCGATCAATCTTCTGTCGCCCGAGAAGGTGGTTCGGGCCGCCCGCCTAGTGAAAACCGGCAAGACATACTCCCTGGCTGTCGTGACCGGCGCCGGATCGCCTGCCTACCATCCGCGTCAGTACGCAATGACCGTGCTGCAACTCTCCGATGGCACCGGTGCAACGCTGGGCAGCAACCGCGCGGTGGGTAACGACGACCTGCTGTACACCTGGATGGGCATCGGCAGCCAGATCGATGGACTGGGGCACATGGGCATCGACCACGTGTACTACAACGGCAACCGGGCCGAAGACTTTGTCGTCACTACGGGGCTCACTAAGCTCGCGACCCACGAGTTGCCACCCATCGTCACCCGCGGCGTGGTACTGGACATCGCCCGGGTGCTCAACACCGACATGCTGGCCGAGGGGACTCCGATCAATCGTAGAGAGATCGAGGCGGCCGCCACGTCCCAAGGCGTCGCCATCGAGTCCGGCGACGTGGTGCTGCTGCATACCGGCTGGCTCAACCTGCTGGATGTCGACAACGAGCGATTCATGGCAGGGCAACCCGGCCTCGGCCTGGAGGGTGCCCGGTATCTGGCCAAGCTCGGCGTGGTGGCCGTGGGCGCAGACAACTGGGCGCTCGAAGTCATTCCGGCGGAGGATCCCGAACAAGCCTTCCCGGTTCACCCTGAACTGCTCGCCAAGAACGGGGTCTACATCCTGGAGAACATGGATACGCGCGAACTGGTGGCCGACGGGGTCTCGGAATTTCTGTTCGTGCTCGGCCAGCCGAAGTTCGAAGGCGCCGTTCAGGCCATCATCAACCCGGTTGCGATCCGTTAGTGAAATGCTGGAGCTGCTGATCGATCAACGCGCAGCCGTTGAAACGCGGCTGCGTGAACTCGAATGGATCGGCAACGACGAGCAGCTCCTGGGTTTGAGCAGCCCGGGCGAAGGCAACATGAACCGGACCCTGCGGGCCGATCTGGGCGGCCGTACACTGATCCTGAAGCAATCGACACCTTTCGTGGCCAGGTATCCCGAGATTGCGGCGCCCGCCGAGCGCATCGAGGTCGAAGCGGCGTTTTATCGGGCGGTCGAAGATGGCGAGGTCAGCTCAGCACTCCCCAACCTGCTCGGTTTTGACCCCGACAACCGTCTGCTGGCACTCGAGGATCTGGGCAAAGCCGCGGACTACACCGATCTCTATACTGGTCACTCCATCGTCAGGGGCTCGCCGGCCGAGCTACCCGCCCTGGTGGAGTGGCTCGCCGCACTGCATGCAATCCGGGTACGCGACGCCGATCGGGCTGTCTTCGAGAACCGTGCGATGCGCGCGCTCAACCATGCGCACATCTTCGAGATTCCGTTCGAGGCGGACAACGGCCTGGATCTCGATGCGATCACGCGCGGCTTGAGCGGTGAGGCCGATCGCCTGCAGTCCAACCGGACCATCCTGGGCCGAATCGCCGAGCTCGGCGCGCTGTACCTGGCTGACGGACCACCTGACGGCGTCCTGTTGCACGGCGATTATTACCCTGGGTCCTGGCTTCGCCACGCCGATGGGGTAAAGATCATCGACCCCGAATTTTCCTTCATCGGTCCGCCCGAATTCGACATCGGCGTACTGTTGGCGCACATGGTCCTTGCCGGGGCCGTGCCGGTGGACGTCGAGCAGCTCGTCGCCGGCGCATACCAGGCGCCCCAACCCTTCGACGCAGCCCTGGCGCGCGGCTTTGCCGGCGTCGAGATCATGCGGCGCCTGTTGGGCGTTGCGCAGTTGCCTCTCGCCGCAACCCTGGCCACCAAGGCGACCTGGCTCAGCCATGCCCGTGTCATGCTGGAGGATGCGTGAGCAACCCGTTGATCATCGACACCGACGTGGCACTGGGCGCCTGGCATGAAGGCCGTCCCCGCGACATCGACGACGGCTTTGCGATCATCGAAGCCATGAACCTCGACGCGTTCAACCTGATCGGCATTACCACCGTGTTCGGTAACGCACCGCTGAGTGACACGACCCGCATCGCCAACGAACTGGTGAAGTTGAAGGGCGTATCGGTCCCGGTGGTTGCCGGCGCAGCCGAGCCGCTGCCTCGCCGGGGCGATCTGGTCGCACCGAATGATGCGGTACGATTTCTTGCCAAGGCGTTGGAGCACAGAACCCTCAAAATCGCAGCGATCGGTCCGCTGACGAACATCGGCCTGCTCGCGGCGCACTACCCTGAACAGATGGCCAACATCGAGGAACTGGTCATCGTCGCAGGTCGCAGCCCGGGCCGGAATTTCTATCTCGGCGACGCCGGGCCCGTCCGGGATTTCAACTTCGAAAGCGACGTGCGGGCAGCGCGGCTGGTCCTGGAAGCCGGCGTTCCCACGGTTCTGGCCGGGTTCGAGCTGACCAGCCAGGTGGTCATCACCGAACGCGACTTGACCACCATTGCCGCGCGCGGCACCCCGACTGCCGATTACCTGCACCGCAACTCCATCGACTGGGTGCGTTACTGGATCCGGGAGTTTCCTGTTGACAGCGGCTTTCACCCGTGGGACTCAGCCGCCCTCGCATGGTTGTTGCAACCGGACCTGTTCGTCGCCGAACCCCGCGGCTGGCAGATCCGCGGCAGCGAGGAGGACAACGACCCCTTCGATGACGGAGTACCCCGGCTGGAGTGCGACGCCGAATTCAGCGGCGCGCCGGTGACCTATCTCAGCGGTTTTCAACCGGGTGCAAAGTCAGCATTCGTGCGCGGGGTAGTGGGTAACGTTTACTGAATCACGCAGAGACAGTGGCATCAGCAACGAATGAGTGACCTCGCATGACCGAACTGGCAGACAAACGCATCGTCATCACCGGCGCAGGTAGCGGCATCGGTCGCGCCACGGCTGAACGCGCTGCCGCGCAGGGTGCCCGGGTGCTGGCGGTCGATATCAACGACAGTGTCGACGAAACCGTCGCCCGGATCACCTCGGCCCACAACACCGCCATCGCGGAGCGCGCCGACGTCGGCGACGAAACCGCGGTGCAGCACTACGTGAATCGCTGTATCGAAGCATTTGGCGGCATCGATGGCATCTATGCGAATGCCGGTGTCAGCGGTGGCGGCAACGGATTGTTCGAGCTGACCGTCGAAGACTGGGAAAGAACGCTCCGGGTGAATCTCATCGGTCCGTTTCTTGCCGTGAAGTATGTAGCACCCCACCTCATCGAACAGGGCGGCGGTTCAATCGTCTGCACAGCTTCGGTGGCGGGGTTGCGCGCCAACGCGGGTGGCGTGGATTACAGCGCCAGCAAAGCCGGTGTGGTCAGCCTCGCCCAGACCTGCGCGAACGCGCTCTACGGGACCGGCGTGCGGGTCAACGCAATCTGTCCAGGGCTGATCGAGACCGGCATGACGGCACCGCTGTTCGAACGCGCGCGCGAGCGCGGCACCGATGACCGGATCGGCCAGCTCAACCCGACCCGCCGCAACGGCGAGCCGTCGGAAATCGCCGCCCTGGCGTGCTTTCTGCTAAGCGACGCCAGCTCTTATATCAACGGCCAGGCAATTGCCGCCGATGGCGGCCTGTCGAGCACCCACCCGTTCGTGTTTGCTGGCCGATGACGGGTACGCGCACGGCTGGACGCCTTACGGCGAGCCTCGCGGTGAGCCTTACGGCGAGCCTCCTTATCGCCGGCTGCGGCACTCACGACGTGCCGCCGACAACCGGCGACGCACCAGCCGTCACGGGCGAACGCCTGCTGGCTGTACCCCCGCCTGGATGGATACGCACCTTCGAAATGAATGAAGCCGGGGTCCGCCTGGTCGAGTTCATGCCGCCGGGGGGTAATACCGAGCAATGGATCGACAAAGTCAGCTTTGAATCCTTCAACGGCGCAGGCGGCAATGCGGGTGGCAGTGAGCTCCCGGATCCGATCGTACTGATCCAGCACATCGCGAAGGAACGCGAACGGGAGTGTGCGGGCTTCGAAGACTACAACACCTTTTCGGGATTCGAAAACAACTACCCGACCTCCGTTCGGCTACTGCTATGCCATCGCAACAAGGTATCGGGCCGCGGAGAGATATCGATGTTGAAATCGGTCCAGGGAAACAGCGATTTCTACGTCGTTCAACGGACCCGTCGGGTGGAGCCCTACGAGGGTCGCCAGCCGCCAATGACCAACGAAGAGATGGGCCTGTGGTCGCTGTACTTACGCTCAATCAGCGTCTGCGATGACGCCCGGCCGGAGCATCCGTGCCCCGCGTCTCAGTCCGCCGACCCCGCCTAAAACCCTTCCTAAAACCCTTCCTGGTCAAGCGCCAGCAACGATTCGGCACCGGCGAGTGCCGCGCGGCGGTGCGCTTCAGCGCGAGGCAGCAATCGAGCAAAGTAAAACCGCGCAGTGGCCACCTTGCCTTCGAAAAAGTGATCCGTCTCGCCCGCCGCCAGTTCGGCTTGCGCCACCATTGCCATGCGTGCCCAGAAATAGGCCAGGGTTGCGTAGCCCGAATACATCAGGTAATCCACCGACGCGGCGCCTACTTCATCCAGATCCTCCTGGGCTGAGGCCGCTACAGTGAGCGTCAACTCGCCCCATTCGTCCGCCACTTCGCGTAGTCGCCCTGCAATCTCGGGCAGCACATCGGCGCACTCCTCAGCGGCCGCCCGCATCGCACCCACAAACCGAAGCAATGCCTTACCCTGGGTGAGGATCACTTTACGGCCCAGCAGATCCAACGCCTGGATCTGGGTCGAGCCTTCATAAATCAAGGTAATGCGCGCATCGCGTACCAACTGCTCGATGCCCGTTTCGGTGATGAAGCCATGGCCACCGAAACACTGCAGCGCGTGGTTGACGGATTCGAACCCCGTCTCGCTGAGAAACGCCTTGGTGATCGGGGTAAGGAAATCGAGCATCGCATCCGCGTCCTGGCGAATCGACTCATCGGCCCCGAACTCCGCCAGATCTGCCTGCTGCACGGTGTAATAGGCCAGCGCCCGACCGCCCTCGACGAGGGCCTTCTGGGTGAACAGCATGCGTCGTACATCCGGGTGCACGATGATCGGATCGGCAGGCCCGTCGGGATTCTTCGGACCCGACAGAGACCGCAACTGCAGCCGCTCGCGGGCGTAATCCAGCGCCTGTTGATAGGCCGCCTCGGCGCATCCCATGCCCTGGATGCCGACGATGATTCGCGCTGCGTTCATCATGGTGAACATACAGCGCATCCCCTGGTGCTCTTCGCCGATCAGGTACCCGGTCGCCTCGTCGAAATTGAGCACGCAGGTGGCACTGCCGTGGATTCCCATCTTCTCTTCCAGCGCGCTGCAGTTCACACCGTTGTCTTCGCCGACGCTGCCGTCCTCGGCGACGGTCCGCTTGGGCACGATGAACAGGGAAATGCCCTTGGTTCCCGGCGGTGCGTCCGGCAACCGGGCCAGCACCAGGTGCAGGATGTTGTCGACGAAGTCGTGGTCGCCCGCTGAGATGAAGATTTTGGTGCCAGTAATCGCGTAGGTGCCATCGAGATTTGGCGTCGCGCGCGTGCGCAGCAGCCCCACATCCGATCCGGCGTGGGCTTCGGTCAGACACATCGTGCCGGTCCATTCACCGCGCAACAGCGGAGCGAGGAAACGCTGCTTCTGCTCCTCCGTACCGTGGGTGTCCAGGGCATTCATGGCGGCGTGGGACAGCTCGGGATACATCGTCCAGGCCATGTTGGCGGTGCTCAACATCTCTTCGACGAACAGACCCATGCTGTGCGGCAGCCCCTGCCCGCCATAGGCTGGATCACCGGTGATCCCCGACCAGCCCGAGGCGACGAAGGTCTGCCACGCCTCCTTGAACCCATCGGGGGTCTGGACCTGGCCGTCGACCAGCCGGCAGCCCTGCGCATCCCCGGTTTGATTGATCGGCCACAGTTCCCGTTCCGCGAACTGTCCCGCGCCGTCCAGAATTGCGTCGAGCAGCGCCCGATCGACCAACTCCCGGTTGATCAGGGAGGCGAAGTGTGACTCGAAGTCGAGCACGTCATAGATCAGGAAACGCATGTCGCGCAGCGGCGTTCGATACTCGGCCATGTCGATCCTCTTGGACATTGCGCCCGCGTCGGGCCGCCGGCGCACCTTACGTTGAGATTCTTCCGGGTGTCAAAAGTGCCCGCGACCCCCATTCTGATCACGCCGCACGCGAGACGCTCAACAGAAATGGATCCTGCACATTGGCGGCAACGCGCGCTGGCGGCGCTGCTGCCCGGCCGCTGTCTGCTGTGTGACGTGTTCACCGGCACCGCAACCGATCTTTGCGATCACTGCCGCGCCTCCCTGCCGTGGATTACGCGGCCCTGCACGCAATGCGGCCTGCCCCTCGCTGACGCGCCGGTGCCCTTGTGCGGGAGTTGCATCCTTCGCCCGTCGGCCTTCCAACGGGTAGTGGCACCCTTTGCCTTCGAGGCACCCGCCGCGGAATTGATCCGCGGGATCAAGTTCGGCGGCGATCTAGTCGCGAACCGCGTGTTGGCAACACTGCTGGCGGGCGAAATCGTCCAACGCTACGACGACCCGCTGCCCGCGATCATTTTGCCCGTACCGCTGCATTGGCGACGTTTGCTGCGGCGGGGTCACAACCAGGCAGCGTTGATCGCCCGCACGCTGGGACGGCTGCTGGGAGTACCCATCGAGTTTGATGGCGTGCGCCGGATCCGCGCGACACGCGCCCAGACCGGTCTGGACCGCGCCGCGCGCCGACGCAACCTGATCGGCGCGTTCGCCTGCCGCGTGCCCGTCGCCGAGCGTACCGTGGCCGTGGTCGATGACGTGATGACCACCGGCGCGACCTTGATCGCGATGGCGCACTGTCTGACAGCCGCAGGCGCCAGCGAAGTGCACGTCTGGACTCTCGCCCGCACCATCGGCTGAGGCGCTAGAATGCGCGCGCCATGAACACGTTGCTGCTGAACACGTTGTGCCTGACCCTGCTGGTGCTGCTGTCATCGACCGGCTGCACGCCCGCACCCGGACCGCTGCGCGTGGCCGTTGCGGCCAACTTCCGGAACACCTTCGATACGCTCGCGCAACGCTATCTGGCAGAGACCTCACTGCGCGTCGAGGTCGCCTACGCCGCGACCGGAATCCTGTATGCGCAGATCATTAACGGCGCGCCATTCGATGTATTTCTCGCAGCCGACCGCCTGCGCCCCGAGCGGCTCGAAACGCTGGGCACCGGGGTGCCCGGCAGCCGCGTCACCTACGCGTTCGGACAGCTCGTGCTCTGGGTTCCCGGCGCCGATCACGCACTCGGAGAAGGCTGGTTGCGTAGCTACCGCGGCCGGCTGGCGATCGCGAACCCAGAGTTGGCCCCTTACGGCGTCGCGGCCCGCGCGGTCCTCGCGCTCATCAACCCGCAACTGCTCGAACGGGGTCTGGTGTTGGGGGCCAGCGTGACCCAGGCAACACACTACGTGGCTTCCGGGGGCGTGCCAGCCGGTTTGCTCGCGTTCCCGGTGTTGCGCGATCGTCCATCGAACGAGCTCTGGCGAATCCCGGAAAATCGCTACCCCGCCATCGAGCAGCAGGCGATTGCAATCGCCGGGCCACGCCAGCGTGCGGCGCGGGCATTCATCGACTTCCTGACATCGGATACCGCGCGCAGGGAGATCACTGCCGCCGGCTACCGGGTCCCCGAACGGGTTCCCGAACGGGTTCCCGCAAGGGTCCCCGAAAGGGTCTCAGAACGGGAACGGATGTCAGGTCTATGAGCGATACGCTGTTAGCCGCCGCGGTGAGCCTGGGACTGGCCACCGTCACGACCCTGCTGCTGTTGCTGCTGTCACCACCCCTCGCCTGGTGGCTGGCTCAATCCCGGTCGCGGGCGAGACCCCTGGTCGAGGCCCTTGTTGCGCTGCCGCTGGTACTGCCACCGACGGTGATCGGTTTCTACCTACTCCTGTCGATGGCGCCTGACGGGTTTCTCGGCGCGCCCTGGCTCGCCGCGACCGGGCGCGCCCTGGCATTTTCATTCTCCGGACTCGTCATTGGTTCGCTGGTGTACTCCCTGCCTTTCGTGGTTCAGCCCCTGAGCGCGAGTTTTCGCACCGTCGATCCCGGTCTGCTGGAGGCGGCCGCAGCGCTGGGTGCGAACCCGCGACGCCGGTTCCTGACGCTGATCCTGCCCATGCACCGGCGGGCCTTGCTGGCTGCTGCGGTACTGGGATTCGCTCATACCGTTGGCGAGTTCGGCATCGTGCTGATGATCGGCGGCAACATCCCGGGCGAAACCCGGGTGCTCTCGATTGCCCTGTTCGATCAGGTCGAAGCGCTGCGCTATGCCGATGCGCATGCCACCGCCGGGTTGCTGGTCACCTTCGCGATTGCAACGCTTATCCTGGTATATCGCCTGCAGGCGAATCCGGAGCCCCGCACGTGACGCTCACCGTCCACGGCACCGTGACCCGCGACACAGGGTTCGCCGCGCGTTTCGATCTCGAGTTGCCCCTCGACGGCGTGACCGCGATCCTCGGCCCCTCGGGCGCCGGCAAGTCGACGTTGCTGCGGGCCATCGCCGGCTTCGAACCGAACAGCAGGCTGCACATCAACGTTGCCGGTGAAACCTGGCAAAGCGAAGCGAGTTGTCGAGCGCCCCATCAGCGTTCGGTCAGCAGCGTCTTTCAGGACAGCCGGCTGTTCGGGCATCTGGACGTTCGCGGCAACCTGGAGTATCCGTTGCGCCAGCCGCCGCGTGACGGCTTTCGGATGCCGTTCGATGAGGTCGTGGACCGTCTGGAGTTGGCCAGTTTACTCGAACAACGACCCGCAACCCTGTCCGGCGGACAACGCCAACGCGTCGCGCTTGGACGCGCGCTGCTCGCGCCGGCCCGCCTCTGGTTGTTCGACGAGCCGATGTCCGCCCTAGACACGCCGACGCGAGCCGAACTCGCCCCGTACCTCGAGCAACTCTGCAGCGAGCATCGGCTGCCAATTCTGTATGTCAGCCACGCCCTCGAAGAGGTATTGCAGATTGCAGATCGGGTGATCGTGATGGAGGCCGGCGAGATCACCGCGAGTTCACCCATCGCAGATATCGGCACAACCCCCCTTGGCAGCGGCCTCGCCGCCAGCGTGCTCGAATGCACCTGTTCCCAGTATCTCGACGGCTACGATCTGACCGAACTGAACGTCGGCGAAGATCGGATCTATCTGCGTGGCCGGGTGCCCGACGAAACTGTTCCCATTCGGCTGCTGATCCACGCGCGGGACATCAGCATCGCCACAGGGAGGGTCGAAAACTTAAGCCTCCTCAATCGCCTCAAGGCGCGCGTGGTGCGGGTTGAGGACGACGGTGGCGGCGTCTGCCTGGTGTACCTCGCCTGCCACGGACAACCGCTGCTGGCACGCATCACCCAACTGTCGGCTGAACACCTGGCTTTGGCACCGGGACATGACGTCACGGCGTTGATCAAGACCGTCGCGTTGGCCACCCTTGGCGACAAGAGGCGCGACTCAACCGGACCCACCGATGACTGATGCTACGCCTTATTCGAATCTTTCCCCCGATGCGCTGTTGAGCGCCGTCGAGGCGGCCGGTTGGCGCTGCGACGGCAGTCTGCTGGCGCTGAACAGCTACGAAAATCGGGTCTACCAGATCGGGCAGGAAGAAAGCGAACCGATCGTCGGCAAGTTCTACCGCCCGGATCGCTGGAGCGACGCCCAGATTCTCGAGGAACACGCATTCACCGCCGAGCTCGTCGAGCATGAAATGTCCGTGGTGACGCCACTGCGCGACGACCGCGGGGCCACACTGCTGCTCCAGGAGGGCTTCCGGTTCGCGCTGTTTCCGCGCCAGGGCGGTTACCCGCCCGACATCGAAAACGCCGAGAACCTGACCATCCTCGGGCGCAGCATCGCCCGGATTCACGCAGTCGGGCGCGCCCGACCGTTCGATTCGCGGATCGCGTTGACGGCCGAGCGTTACGGCCACGACAGCCGCACGCTGTTGCTGGATCGCGGCTTCATCCCGGACGAATTGATCGAAGCCTATGCGAGTATCAGCACCCATCTGCTCGCGCGCATCGACGAGTTACCCATTCCAGCTACGCTGAGAATCCACGGCGACTGCCATCTGGGCAACGTGCTGTGGCGCGATGACATTCCCCACTTCGTCGACTTCGATGACGCGATGATGGGTCCCGCGATCCAGGATCTGTGGATGCTGCTGTCCGGCGATCGGGAAGACCGGACGCGCCAGTTGGGCAAGATCCTCGACGGTTACGAAGACTTCATGGTATTCGATGCAGCCGAACTCCGGCTGGTGGAGGCGCTACGCGCGCTGCGCATCATGTATCACGCGGCCTGGATCGCACGCCGTTGGGACGATCCTGCGTTTCCGCTCGCATTCCCCTGGTTCAATACCATCAAATACTGGTCCGAACACGTGTTGGACCTGCGCGAACAACTCGCTGAAATCGACGAGCCACCGCTGGCAGTCTGAGGCAGTTCGAGTCAGTCCCGGTGGGCCGGCGCCGCGCAGGCACGCTGATTGCTCAGCACGCTCGCATACTGCCGCAAGAGGAATGGACGGTGCGCCTCGGTCGTTTCAGCAACCCGTGCCCGAAAAGCCGCCAGCGCAGGTCCGTTGGGACCGTTGGGACCGTTGGGACCGTTGGGACCGTTGGGACCGTTGGGACCGTTGGGACCGTCCGGTTCATCCGCGCCGCTGGGGTCCCCAAGCAAACGCGCCGCTTCCCGATGCGTGGGAAATATCTTCAAATTGGGAATCAGTTGCGCATCGATTGCGCGCGCCACGGCTTCGGCATCCTCGAATGCGCCGCGCAACGGCGTACCGAAGGTCAGGTGCACCCGGCCTTTGTACCCCATGATTCCCGTCACGATGCTCGTCAGATCTTCATCGTCCGGCTTTGCGTAGGACCCGTCCTGCTCGGTCAGGAACAGCTCTCGCGCCTTCATCTGATCACAGGGGTCCAACTCGTAGGACACCGACACCGGCACCAGCGCGAACCGCGCAACCAGCTCGGTCAGATCACGGGTTTCGTTCCGGTAGGCCAGCGCGAACATCTTGATCAACGCCGTCTCGGTGCGATCGACGCCATCCTTGGCGCGTCCCTCGCGTTGCGCAATCCATACCGAAACGCCTTCCTCCAGGCTGTGGCGGATGTATTTCGAGGTCACTAACATCGCCGCATACGCGGCCTTGGCACCCTTCGCCCCGCGCCTGACGATGAAGCTCTTGTTGAGCCGCAACAGATCCGCCGCGTAGTCGACGCCGAAGAGATTGTCGCCGACCGCGATTCGGGACGTCTCATGGCCGCCTTGGATCAGCGCCCAGTTCATGAACCCGGAGTCCAGGGCAATGTCGCGATGATTGGACACGAACAGGAAACTCCCGCCCGGCGCGAGTTGGTCCATGCCGCTGACACTGAACCCATCGGTCGTACGTTCGATCATCTGCGCGAAGTAATCCGCCAGAAACGCCTGCACGCCGGCGACGCTGTCGACTCCGCGCAGCTTTCGATGAAGCTGCCACCGCGCCAGGCGTACCGCCAGCACGGGCCACCATCGGGTTGCCCGGGGAAAGACGAACTGCGCCGTCGCGCTCGCGATTCTGGGTTCCGCCAGCAACCGGCCGAGTACAGCCGGCACCTCCTCGTCCGCGTATGGACGGATCTCGTCGAAGGCTGTCATTGGACGTCACCATAGCCAAAAGGCGGGTCGCATAACAGAGGACCGTTCTTTACCATCGGCCAAGGCTGATATTCACAATGGGAGGGTCACGCATGCCGGGATTGGGTACGCATCCGTTCGAGAAAGGTCTGGTGGAACTCGCGAACGGCGGCTACGCCTGGTTGCAACCCGACGGCGGGTGGGGGTGGAGCAACGCAGGTCTGATCGTCGATGGCGACCAATCGCTGTTGATCGATACCCTCTTTGATCTCCCTCTGACCGCAAAAATGCTCGCCGCAATGCGTGCCGCCGAGCCGGACACCCGCATCTCGACCCTCGTCAATACGCACGCCAACGGCGACCACTGCAACGGCAACGAACTCGTGAGCGGCGCCGAGATCATCGCGTCGAAGGCATGCGCCGAGGAACTGGCCGCCGAACCGAAAGGCATGATGGCGACCATGATGTCCCGCACTGCCCAGATGGGTGAGACCGGCGAATTCCTGGAGTACTGCTTCTCAGCGTTCGAATTCGACGGCATCAATCCAACCGCGCCGACGCGCACCTTCGAAGGCCGGCTCGATGTCCGGGTGGGCGACAAGGAGGTCGAGTTGCGCCAGGTGGGGCCCGCCCATACCCGGGGGGACATCCTGGTTCACGTACCTTGCGATCGGACCGTGTTCACTGGCGACATCCTGTTCATCGAAGGGCATCCGATCATCTGGGCGGGGCCGATCGCCAACTGGATCGACGCCTGCAACTACCTGCTGTCCCTGGAGGTCGAAACCGTCGTCCCGGGCCACGGCCCCATCACCGACAAGCGCGGCATCGAAGCGGTTCGGGACTACCTGAGCTACGTTCGAGACGAGGCAAAGGCGCGTTTTGACGCGGGCATGCCCGTCTACGAAGCAGCCCTGGACATTTCCCTGGCCGACTATGACAGCTGGGGCGATGCGGAACGGATCGTGATCAACGTCGCCACGTTGTACAAAGAATTCGCCGGGGACAGCGAACCGAACAACGTGATGGAGCTGTTCGGACTCATGGCGCGCATTCACAGGGAACGGCGTGGGTGAAGCGCCCGGCCTGACGATCTTGCCGCGATCGTCGGTCTCTACAATCACGACATCGCTGACACCGACAAGCGAGCAACGGGTCTAGTAAATCAGCCGCTCCTTCGCTGTGACCAGGTCGCGCCCTGCGATCGCACGGCGCAATTTTTTCCAGCCCATCTTGATGGGCTGGACACCATAGAACACGACGATGAACACCTTCCTCAACGTGTTCTCGGGGTTGCTCAGTGGCCGCACCCCGTGCCAGGAATCGCCGCGCCGACCGATGATGAGGCTGCGATTGCCCATGAAGCGCGTTGAAGTCTCGCTCTCAAACTCATCGAAGTCGGGATTGCTCTTGGGCGAAAGGCTTCCGTGGTCGTCGAGTAGAACCGTCGCGCCGCCCCAACGCTCATCCCAATCCTGGTCAGTGTTCATATAGAAGATGTGACTGCCGAGCTTGACCGGTGCGTCACAGTGCGGAGATACCTCGCAGGCCGATGGCGTGTAGTGCCAATGAAACCTGAATCGAATAGCGCGCTTACCGAGCAATTTCGCCACGAACCGCCGATAGGTATCGCCCCTCAATTCGTCGATGAAATCCCGCCATTGAGCCGATAAAGCCATGTCCTGCTCGTAATCGAGAACGTAGCGGTCGTGACTTTTCTGGCCGTGCTTTCGCTGTTTGCCGAAAAACGATCGGAATCGCTCGAGTTTGGGCAGGTTGCCCGTCAACGCGTCGAACCCCGCCGGGGTCAATAGCTCTGCGGGATTACACCACGGGAAGGGTTTTCGAGCGTTGAACTCCGCAGGCGTGATTGCCTCGAGCTGGCGTAGATCCAAGTAGCTCATGGTCGCGTATCGAAGATATGGACGGTCCGCATTGGCACTGGTTGGGCGCGAATTTACCGTGCGTGCCCGCCGAACGCCACTATTGTTCACAGCAACCCAAATGTGACCGACCCGATAATCCATGTACCCATCACAAGCAGCATGCCGAATGCCATGCGCCGCATGCCGCCTTCACCCACCGCCGGCGGCCAACGCCGCCCGACCCAGGTTCCGAGGAACACCGCGGGTAACCCGATGGCCGCAAGCAGCAATACATCGTTTGTGAAGCCACCGTGCAGCCCGACCAGAGCGGTTCTGAACACCGTGGTAATTGCGAAGAATCCGAGCAACGTGGCCCGAATCTCGGTAACCGGCAAGCCGGCATTGGAAATTCCCCGATACCGTCGCCCGCGGCTGAGGACGCAACATCATCGACAGGCTTCCGGCCACGATGAACACGCCAAGCAAGAGCTCGAGCAAGCTCAGGGCCGCACCACTCATCCGCTCCAGAAGCCAGAACCCTGCCAGCAACGCAGGCAGTTGGCCGATACACAGCGCGCGGAGCACGCCGCCGTGCACGAGGTGGTAGTGGCCGTGTAATGACAGCGCAATATTCGCGAATGACACGAGACTTACCACCGCAGTGATCGTGACGATATCGAACAGGCCACCGACCGTGACCACCGCGATGATCAGCATAGCCATGGCGAAGCCGGCCACCGCCTGCACGTAGCTACCGATCAAAACCACTGTGAGGAATACGCTCAGCGCTGCTAGCGACACGGCGAAGTCACGCCCGGGGGGACTGTGCGCAAGTATAGTTGCGGCCCTGCCCGCACGACATAGAGCTATCCAGCCCGCACATCGGCAGTGTCCCTCGCCCTTGGCGACACGCTGAGCATGTAATAACGTCACACCATGCAGCTCGACCTGACAGACAAGACGGTGTTGATCAGCGGCGCCCACCGCGGTACCGGTCAGATCATCGCGGCGCGATTCGCGGAGGAAGGCGCGCAGGTACTTCTGCACGGGTTCACCGAAGACCAGGCTGCGGCCGCTTGTCGTGAGATCGACGCCGAGCCGGTGCACGGGGACATCCTGACCGATGCCGGCGCCGATTCACTGGTCCAGCAATGCCTGTCAGACGGACGGGTTGTCGACGTATTGGTGAACAACTACGGGACGGCCGATGCAGGGACCTGGGCAACCAGCGACGCGACCGCGTGGATCGACGCCTACCAGAAGAACGTGCTCTCGGCCCAGCGCTTGATCCAGCGCCTGACCCCCAGCATGCGCGAGCGTCGCTGGGGACGAATCATCAACCTCGGTACCGTCGGTTCCACCCGACCCAACGCGCGCATGCCTCATTACTACGCCGCCAAAGGCGCCCTGGCGACGATGACCGTGAGTCTTGCTCAGGAGCTTGGCGGCACTGGAATTACCGTCAACCTCGTGTCCCCCGGTCTGATCCGCACACCTGAGGTGGAAGCCGCGTATCTCGAACGCGGACGGCGCAAGGGCTGGGGCCAGACCTGGGACGAGATAGAACCCCGCGTCGCCGCCGACATTCCCATCGGCCGGATCGTGCGCCGCGAGGAAGTGGCGGATCTGGTGCTGTTCCTCGCCAGCCCCCTGAGCGATGCCATTCACGGCCAGAATATCCGCATCGACGGCGGCGCTCTGGGCGTCGTCAACTGATGGACACCCAGCCGATTCCCGGTCTGCCGGTCATTCTCAGCCGCATCGTCGGACTCGCGCTGATCCTCGTGTTTCTGCTCGGCTACGACCCGAGCGCTTCCGGTTTCGGCAATGGCCTGCTGTTGCCTCTGGCCCTGGCGCTGGGCGCCTGGATGACTCTGCGCAGCGCGCTGGCGCTGGCGCTGGCGGCGGCTCTGTTGGCGGGCGCGCACTCGGCGCCCGGCGCAACCGATGTATCCTCCGGCGTGGTTTATCCGGTCATCGCACTGGCCGCCGGTTTTACCGTACTGACCAGCCTGGGACACCGGTTTCGCCGTCACATCCTGGCGACCCGCGACGCCCGCTGGGCACAACGCGGCGATTGACGCACCGGACTTGCCTGACACCGCCGAATCCGGTGCAATGTGCCGTTGCCACGACAATCGACCAACACGCCGAGCGGCGAGTCAGACGTGAAAGGGAGCCGATTAGATGAACTTCGAATTCTCGGAGGAGCAGGACCTGTTGCGCGAACAGGCGCAGAGCTTCCTGAACCAACACAGCCCGCTCGATGCGGTGCGCGCGGTACTGGAAGGAGATCAGGCCTACGACGCCAAACTGTATGCAGGCATGGCGGAATTGGGCTGGACCGCCACGACCATTCCGGAGCAGTACGGCGGCATCGGCCTTGGCCACCTCGAACTGTGCGTCATCGCCGAAGAGCTCGGACGGAGCCTCGCCCCAACGCCATTCTCATCTTGCATCTATCTGGTCAGCGAGGCCTTGCAACTGTTCGGCAGTGACGCACAAAAACAACGCTACCTGCCCGGGCTCGCGAGCGGTGAGACCATCGGCGCATTCGCGCTTGCAGAGGGACCCCAACCCGCGACCGCCGCCAACCTCACGAGCCGGGTTGAAGGCGACGCCCTGACGGGCACCAAGGTTCCCGTCGCCGACGGCGACTGTGCGAATTTTGCCATCGTGCTCGCAGCGGACGCGGACGGCGGGTCTCTGTATCTCGTCGATCTGGACGGACCCGGCGTGCAGCGTACGACCGTCGAGACGCTCGACCCGACCCGCTCGCACGCCAGCATCGAATTCAGCGCGGCACCCGCGGAACGGCTCGGTGAGGCAGGCGCCGGGTGGCTGCAGACCGATCGGATATTCGACCGTGCCGCGGTATTGTTCGCCTTCGAACAGGTGGGCGGCGCCCATGCTGCGCTGGACATGGCGAAAGAGTATGCCCTGGGCCGATTCGCCTTCGGCCGACCCATCGCATCGTTCCAGGCGATCAAGCACAAGCTCGCAGACATGTACATTGCGGCTACGCTGGCCCGGTCGAACTGCTACTACGGTGCGTGGGCATTGTCCACCGACGCCGCCGAGCTGCCCGTCGCCGCGGCAACGGCGCGGGTGAGCGCCAGCCAAGCGTTCCACGAATGTGCGAAAGAGAACATTCAGACCCACGGCGGCATGGGCTTTACCTGGGAGTTCAACTGCCACCTCTACTATCGGCGCGCCAAACTGCTATCGGTGAATCTGGGCAGTTTGCCGCGCTGGAAGAATCGGCTCATCACCAACATCGAGACATCGAACGCACTGAGCGCCTGACAGACCGGAGAGCGACACCATGGATTTCAACGACACCCCTGCAGAAGCCGAATTCCGCGCCGCAGCGCGCACCTTTCTGGAGGCCAACGCGACCCTGACCAGTGAGGCGCCACAGCGCGACGAGACCGAAACCGAGCAGATCGAACGTGCCAAGGCCTGGCAGCAACTCAAACAGGACAACGGCTGGGCCTGCCTGAACTGGCCAACGGAGTATGGCGGTCGGGGCGCTACGCCGATCGAACTGATCATCTGGAATCAGGAGGAGTCACGCTACGATGTACCCACCGGGCCGTTCGCAATCGGCCTGGGCATGTGCGGCCCCACCATGATTGCCTATGCCAGCGAGGACCAGAAACGCGAACACCTGCCGCGCATGGCGGCGGGTCAGGATATCTGGTGTCAACTGTTCAGCGAGCCGGCCGCGGGCTCGGACCTGGCCGGGCTACGCACCCGCGCCGAGCGAGACGGCGACGACTGGGTGATCAACGGGCAGAAGATCTGGACCTCGGGCGCGCAGTTCTCGGACTGGGGCATTCTGGTGACCCGCACAGACCCCAGCGTCGCCAAGCACAAGGGTTTGACGTTCTTCTTTCTGAACATGCATTCCCCCGGAATTGAGGTGCGTCCCATCAAGCAGATCTCCGGCGGCGCCAACTTCAACGAGGTGTACTTCACTGACGTGCGTATCCCCGATACGCAACGCCTCGGCGAAGTCGGTCAGGGCTGGGGGGTCTCGCTGACCACCCTGATGAATGAACGCCTCGCCGTGGGCAACGCCGGTGGAGCCGACTTTCCGGATCTCTTCGAGCTCGCCTCGAAAACCGACCTCGACGGCGAGCCGGCCATCAACAATGCCGCGGTGCGCGAGAAGCTGGCGGACTGGTATTGTCAGGCCAGCGGTCTCAAATTCACCAACTACCGCACCATCAGCGCGCTGTCGCGGGGCACAACGCCGGGCCCGGAAAACTCGATCACCAAGATCGTCAGTGCCGTCAAGATGCAGGATCTAGGCTCGTTCGGATTGGACCTGATGGACATGGGTGGAATCCTCAACGACGCCACCCTGGACCCCGCCAACCTGATCTTCCAACAGAACTTCATGGGCGCGCCGGGCTACCGGATCGCCGGCGGTACGGACGAGATTCTGCGCAACATCATCGCCGAGCGCGTGCTGGGAATGCCCCAGGACATCCGCGTGGACAAGAACGTGCCCTTCAGCGAAGTGCCGACAGGCAACAGCTAGCGCATGCAGGAACCTCTGGACAGCCCGCCGAGCGTAGCAACGCTCTACCAGGCCGCGGTCGGCCCGAAGCGCCAGGATTTCTACCTGGCGTATTTCCAACGGGCGCATCAGCGGGGCTATGCGCCCATCTCCTGGAACTGGCCGGTGTTCTTCTTCGGCTTTTTCTGGTTTCTATACCGCAAGCTCTATCTGTGGGCGCTGGCGGTATTCTTCTTTCCCAGCTTCGCGCTGATCGCCTCCGGCATAATCGAAGACCTCGCACCGGGGCTCGGGCAGCCAGTGATGATGACCCTGATCTTCGGCTTCCATCTCATCTACCTGCCGATGTATGCCAACGGAATCTACTGGCGTTGGGCCCGGCGCGAGATCGAGCGCGCCCGCGCCGAGAATCCGGGGCAGCACGCAGCTCAGCTCGAGCACCTGGAAGCCGCCGGTGGCTGCAACGCCAACCTGCCGTTCATCATCTTCGGTGTCTTTACCGCCATTACCGTGCTGCTCGGATCACTCAATCCGCCGGGTTAGGCTGAAGTGAACTTCAGCTAGGCGATGGACATAGACTTCGGCAAGACGGCCGACGACTATGCAACGCATCGCGCGGGGTTTCCCGATTCCTTCTTCGACCGGCTGCTGGCCGACGGGCTCGTCATCGATGGCAAGCAGCTGGCGGATCTGGGGACGGGTACCGGAACGCTTGCCCGGGGCTTCGCCCGACGCGGCGCCGACGTCATCGGTATCGACCCCTCAACACAGATGCTCGAGTCCGCCCGATGCGTCGCCCAGGCCGATGCCGCACCGGTGAGGTTTCAGGAAGGCACGGCTGAAGCGACCGGTCTGGCCAGCGAGTCCGTCAACCTCGTCACCGCCGGCCAATGCTGGCACTGGTTTGATCGCCCCGCCGCGGCCGCGGAGATTGCCCGCATCCTGCGTCCCCGCGGAACCCTCCTCATCGCACACTTCGATTGGATCCCGCTACCCGGCAACCTCGTCGCCGCGACGGAAAGCCTGATCGAAAAGCACAATTCGACCTGGCGCGCCGGCGGCGGGCGGGGATTGTATTCGCCCTGGCTCAGCGACCTTGGCACCGCCGGCTATGGGAACATCCGCAGCTGGTCCTACGACGCATGGCCAAGCTACAGCCACGCGGCCTGGCGCGGCCGGGTGCGCGCCAGTGCCGGCATTGCCGCATCGCTGGCACCGGAGGCGGTGGCGGCGTTCGATGCCGAGCACGCCGCAATGCTCGCCGGCGACTTCCCCGACGACCCGCTGGCCGTGCATCACCGCGTGTTCTGCGTCCTCGCGACGCGCCCTGAGGCCTCCTGAGCCGAAAACTATGCTCTTTGCGCCGTGGCCGGTGATGAGATAGTGTCTCCAACCCCCTCGGGAGGACGAGGGACTGGGGGATACGACATGAGCAACGACGCGACGCACTGGTATGCGGGTACCAGTGGTTACTCGTACAAAGAATGGAAGGGCAGTTTCTATCCGGCTGACATGAGCAACACCGCGATGCTGCCCTACTACGCGGTGCAACTGCCCGCCGTGGAGATCAACAACACGTTCTACCGCATGCCGCGCACCCACGCCTTGGAAGGCTGGCACGACGCGGTGGGGCCTGATTTTCGCTTCGTGATCAAGGCGTCGCGCCGGATTACCCATCAACTGCGCCTGAAGGATGCAGCCGAGCCGGTCGAATACCTGGCGCGTAAGCTCGACGTGCTGGGCGATAAGCTCGGCGCCGTGCTGTTTCAGCTGCCCCCCTACCTGCACCATGACCTCGATCGATTGAAGGATTTTCTGGCGATCCTGCCAAAGGATTTACCAGCGGCGATCGAATTCCGCCATGCATCGTGGTTCGACGAGGCCGTATTCGATGCCCTGGAGCGCCACGGCTGCGGCCTGTGTATTTCCGACGACGGCAAGCTTGCGCTTCCCGATCGGATTGCGACCACCAACTGGGTGTATCTCCGATTACGTCAACCCGGCTATACCGACGCCGCGCTGAAAAGCTGGATCGAGCGCGCGGCGAAAGGCGGCGCTGTCCGGGGCTACGCGTTTTTCAAGCACGAGGACGCCGGCGCCGGACCCGTATTGGCCCGCCGTTTCCTGGACCTGACCCAGATCCAACCCACGGCCGCTCGACCGCCGAAACGCGCCGCGCGGCGAACTGCCAGTGGCCGGACACCCGTGCGCCGCAAGCAGGACTGACCGACACCGCATGCCCGAGGCGCCGCTGGTCGACGAGCTGCCGTCGGGCATCGCCCAGGACATCCTCAAAGGCTTCCGGCGGTACCGGAACCGCTTCGGTGAAATCACCCGGGACGCGAAACGACGCTTTGAGGCGGCCGACTGGCCCGCCGCCCAGGACGCAAGCGCGATCCGCCTGGAAGCCTACAAGGAGCACGCCCGCGCCGTGGTCGAGACGATTCGTGCCCGCCTGCGTGGCGCACCCTTCGATCACGCGCTCTGGCAGAACACGAAACGGGCATACCGGGAACTAATCGCGACCGAAGCGGATTTCGAGCTCGCTGAGACCTTTTTCAATTCGATCAATCGGCACATCACCGACGATGGCGAGATCGACGACAGCCAGATGTTCGTGTGGAGCGCCTTTGCTACCCCGCCGGTCACGCCGCACGAACCGATTGCTTTCAGTCGGGCGCTCGCCGGCGACCTGGTTGCGAACACCAGCGCAGTTCTCACGGCGTTCGACTGGCACCTGCCATGGCGGGATCTCCACCTGGACGCACGCAACGTGTTGCGTTCGATTGTCGAAGCGCATCCGGAGATCGTCACGCTGGACGGCCTTGAAGTGGAGGTGCTGCGCTCGGTGTTCTACCGGAACAAAGGCGCCTACCTGGTCGGCAGCCTGGTCCAAGGCAGCCGCAGGTGGCCGTTGATGGTGGCGCTGCTGATCGATCGGGAGGGACAATTGTATGTCGATGCGCTCATTTCCGACGAAGATGAACTGTCCGTGGTCTTCAGCTTCACCCGCGCCTATTTCATGGTCGACGCACCGTACCCGCACGCGCTGATCGACTATCTGCACGCCCTGCTGCCCGGTAAGAAACGCTCGGAGCTGTACTCTTCGGTCGGCTTCCACAAGCACGGTAAAACCGAGTTCTACCGGGGCTTCCTCACCCACCTCACGCAATCCGACGACGCGTTCGTCATCGCCCCGGGGATCAAGGGCATGGTGATGACCGTGTTCACCCTGCCCTCCTATCAGACGGTGTTCAAAATCATCAAGGACCGCTTCGCGCCGCAGAAGAACATCACCCGTGAGGCCGTCCGAGAGAAGTACTACACGGTAAAGACCCATGACCGGGTCGGCCGCATGGCCGATACTCAGGAGTTCGACAATTTTGCGTTCCCCCGGGCTCGTTTCTCGGCAGATTTGATCGACGAATTGCTCGCGCTCGCGCCGAGTTCGATCACCTTGACCGACGACCAGGTCATCATCCGTCACCTCTACACCGAACGCTTGATGATCCCCTTGAACATCTACATCGAGTCTGCCTCGGACGCCGAACTGCGCGAAGCCCTGGACGAATATGGCAACGCCATCAAGCAACTGGCGGCGGCCAACATCTTTCCCGGGGACATGCTGTTGAAGAACTTCGGCATCACCCGGCACGGCCGGGTGGTGTTCTACGACTACGACGAGATCTGCTACCTCACCGACGTCAACTTCCGGGCGCTACCCGAACCGCGAACGCCGGAGGAGGAAATGTCGGCCGAGGTCTGGTTCAGCGTGGCCGCCAACGACGTATTTCCCGAAGAGTTTCGGCACTTCCTGTTCGGCCGGCGACGCATCAAACAACTGTTCGATGAACTGCACGGCGAGTTGTTCGAACCCGAATACTGGCAGTCCCTGCAGCGCGCCATCCGCGACGGGCTGATCATGGACGTGTTCCCGTACCGCCGCAGCAAACGACTGCATCAGATCCCGTGATCCCTACTTCGGTACTGGCATCCCGGCGCCACCGGCAAATTCAGGCGCGGGTTCGTTGCCGAGCAGAATAGCCCCGAGCTCGCCGTACAACGGATGAGACACCCAACGGTGGCTCGCACAACCGCGCGAGTCGCGGAGCTTACGCTCCAAGGGACTGGCCATCTTCGCGCCGCTGGTGCCCGCGGTGTTGTGAATGACATCCACCACCTCCATGCAGGCATTCGCCACATAGACACACGCCAGTCGTGCGTTCTGGGTCGTTTCCGGCCCCGGGAGCTGGTCATTGCCGCGCAGCTCATCCTCGACCGCCTCCATGGCTTCCTTGAGGTAGGCGCGCGCCGCACGGTACTTCGCGACCGACTCGCCCATGCGCTGCTGGGCAATGGGGCGGTTCATCAGGGTCGAGGTCGACAACAGCGGAACTTTGTTCTGGGCAATCTCGGTAAAACACTCGAGCGCGCCTCTGGCGACACCCAGCGCACATGCGGCCTTGTTGTAGGCGAGCCGCAACGGCACGGGAATGCGATACACCGGGTTGTCGTAGCGCGCCGGCAGCGCCACCAGATCCGCCGCCGCCCACTTCGGCGAAACGTAGATGTTGTCCGCCTTGACGTCGTGGCTGCCGGAGCCGCGCAGCCCCGCCACATCCCAGGTGTCGACGATCTCGAAGTCCGCCTTGTTCAGAATCCACATCTTGAAGATGGGCATGCCGTTCTCTTGGAGCTTGGGCTCATCGCCCTTGAACACCGGCGCCGGCATGAAGCACCACTCTGCACCGTGACAGCCGCTGATGAACGTCGACTGCCCCGAAACCAGATAGCCGCCGTCGTCCTGCTCGACCGCCTTGGCTGGAATGGACCCCGGACCGCCGCCGCCGCACATGATGACCCGGGGATTGTCGAGGTAGACTTCCTTGGCCAGCTCCGGATCCATGCCACCGGCGGCCATGGCATTGATTTCAGACCCGAGCATCAGGTTCCAACCGATGGACCCGTCAATGGCCGAGACCGCCTCGATGACTTCAACGGTCTCCCAGACACTGGCATCCTCACCCCCGAGTTCGCGGGGGATGGTGAACCGGAACAGGCCCTGATCGACCATCGCATCGATGACCTCCTGGGGCGCATGCCGTAGTTCCTGGGCTTTGTCGCCGCCTTCACGAATCGTATCGGCAATCCTCGCGACACGCTCGAGCGGCGTGCCTGAGAGGGTCTGAGTGGATGCTGCGGTTGCTGCCATGTCGTCCTCCAGTGATCGATGGAGTATAGGAAAACCCCGATCAGGGTATAAACTCTCCTATAAGGGAGGATCATTGGGAGATCAACGAATGCTGGCGATTATTCTGCTCATCGTCATGGGTCTGGTGAGCGTTGTCGGTAGTGAAATGCTCAGCATTGCAGCGCTGAGCAGCGCGCCGTTCTGGAGGACCCGAACATGACGCTGCGCTGGCTTGCCTACGCACTGGTTGGGGTGGCGGTCATGATCGCTGGCATGTTCGTCGCTGCGCGCTTCATGGACGGACCGCTCGGCATCATCCCGGGGGGGACCTTCCGATCCGGTGAACCCGCCACATACCCCGCGAAATGGTCATTTGCCGAGCCGATCGAGACCATCGAAATGCAGCTCGACGCGGGGGATACCTCGCGCAACACCTGGATCCTGGTGCACGGCGACGGCGCCTACATACCCGCCAGCCTGTCTTTTCCGCCCGGCAAGACCTGGCACCTGGAAGCCGATCAAGAGGGCGCTGCGCAACTGCGCATTGAGCGACGGCTTTACGATGTCACGCTGCGCCGCATCTCGGACACGGAGCTGGCGACTCAGCTGACTACGACGCTCGAAACGAAATACGCAACCGGCGCGCCCGACGATGCCGGCTACTGGTTCTTCGCCGTCGACCCACGCTGAGATAAGCACCGATGAAGTATGCCGGGGGATGTCATTGCGGGGCCGTTCGGTTCGAGGTCGACGCACCGGCAAAGATTGACGCGCTCGACTGCAACTGCTCGATCTGCCGCCGGTCGGGACACCTGCATCTGATCGTGCCACGTTCGCGCTTCAAGCTCCTCAGAGGCGCCAAGGCCTTGACTACCTATACCTTTAACTCCGGCGTCGCCAAGCATCAGTTCTGTCGGACGTGCGGTATCAAGTCGTTCTATATCCCGCGCTCCAATCCCGACGGAGTGGACATCAACGTACGTTGCCTGGAACCACAGCCGGAATCGCTGCACATCGAACCCTGGGACGGCCGCAACTGGGAACGCAACGCCGCGCAACTCACCCACCTCAGCCGGGCACCGGTTCCCGGCTCTTGATACGCTTCACGGTGACCATGCTGACGTTGTTGTCCGCCGTTCCGGCCGCCGCTCAACCCGGGCCCGAGAGCGACTACATCAATCGCTTCATCATCGAGCACCACGCCGCGCTGGAACCCATTCTGCGCACCCATTTCGTCGCCCATTACGGCGAGCAGGGGATCCCGAGCCACCGGTTGCGCGAAATCATCCAGGACACCGTGGCCTCGGAGGCCGTGTGCTCACTCGATTCGATTCACAGCTACGGAGACGGTTACCAGAAATTGCTGCTGGAACGGGTCAGCGCCGGCGACAGCGTCACCGAAGCGCGCTACGCCGCCCAGGACGCGCTATCCGAGGAACTCGACGGGGCGCCCTATGGTCCCGATGAAATGGAGAACAGGCTGCGGGGTTCTCA
>SMVA01251057.1_pt1 | contig 50376 bp, 39 predicted proteins | sample 2456451 | NCBI WGS metagenome assembly SMVA01 (sample SAMN11095933, study PRJNA526329) | marine sediment metagenome | biome: Marine sediment; feature: Surficial sediment; material: Deep marine sediment; isolation source: Hadal surficial sediment | place: Pacific Ocean | collected 2014-05 | depth...
ATAGATAGTGTTGTACATATATACAGTAGTTACTGGAAAGAATGGTTTGGAATAAAAGGTAGTATTACTATGAATGACGGGCATCCGTGATCAAACCCTCTGCTGACCTGCTAGCATTGGTGCAAGGTGGACATTCTCCCAGGAGAAACGAACATTGTTTACGAAATGCTTGGATTCGAGGAGGTCTGGCCGGTACCTGAAACCAATACCGCTCGGTGCACTACTGGCGCTAAGAAATGCAGCGACACCCGTTTCGAACCAGTGATATCGATTCAGACTACAAGTTCTAACGGGAACGAACTGGCATGATAAAGACATACAATGGTCAGACGCCCCAGGTTCCAGCGTCTTGTTTCGTCAGCGAGACGGCACTATTAATGGGTGCGGTGATACTTGGTGAGCAATCCGGAATCTGGCCCGGTGCTATTGTCCGCGGTGACTTCGCGACCATCCGAATTGGCAACGGGACGATCATCGAAGACAATGTGGTTGTACATACGGGGCAGAACCTTGATATTGGAAACAACGTCATTGTCGGCCATGGTGCTGTCATTCACTGCAAAAGTATCGGCGACAACAGCCTAATCGCCAACAACGCTACCTTGCTGGATGACGCAGAGATCGGTTCCTTCTGCATTATCGGTGCAGGTGCAGTCGTGAGCCCGGGGATGAAAATACCGGATCGGTCACTGGTATTTGGAGTACCCGGAAAAATAGCAGGTGAGGTCAAACCACATCAGCTAAAGCGTCTTGAGCGAGGTAACGCTTCTTACCTGTCAATGTTTGAGCAGTACAAGAAAGACGGAATTTGAAGTCGTTCCGACAAAACACTTGACATGTAACTTTTGATTCACCTATTATACTTTCATATGTGAACCAAAAGTTACCTATTGTGATTGATCCTTTTGTGGCTATTGCCGACCCAACCCGCCGCCAGATTATTGCCATGCTGGTCGAACAGGACAGCACCATCAACGAGATTGCCGGAGCATTCAACCTGACACGCCCTGCGATTTCCAAGCACCTGCGCGTACTTCGTGAAACCGGACTCGTCATCGAGAGAAAGGAAGGCCGCCAGCGAGTGCAGAGCTTCAACGGTGAGGGTCTTACTCCCTTCTCGGACTGGGTCAGAACCTATGAGGATTTCTGGGAGCGCAAACTGGCGAAACTCAAATCGATACTGGAGGATGACAAATGAACGAGATCAGAAAAAATTTACAACTCGCCGCACCGGTCCAGCGGGTCTGGGCATTCCTGACAGACCCGCAGAAATTGTCCATGTGGCTGATGGACAGCGACCTGACCCCCACGCCAGGCAGGAATTTCAAATTCACTTCACCGCCAGCCGGTCGCTGGGATGGCACGATCCACTGTGAGATCCAGGACATTATTGAGAATGAACGGATCTCTTACACCTGGTGCGCCAACGATATTGGCGTCACCACGCTTGTCACCTTCGACCTGGAACCCTACCTCGAAGGCACGCGTCTCACCCTGACTCACACCGGATTCAAAGATGCAGTGGGCGGCTCGACGGGAAGGCATGCCGCGGGATGGGCAGGATGTCTCAATGCGCTTCGTGATGCTGTTCTCGGTAAAAGCCCCCATTATGACTGGTCTGAATTCCAGATCACCTACTTTGTCGATGCACCTGTCGAGGAAGTCTACCAACTCTGGGCAACGGCTGACGGCATGACACGATTCTGGGCAGACGAGGTGACTGCCATCGATACTGGTGGTGAGACAAGGCCTGGCGATGCCCAATATGCCCATGGTGACCGAATACACCTTCTCTTCCCCACACAAACTGGCACGGATATTGAAATTCTGAATATCGAGCGCAATAAATTTGTCCTGTTTTCTTTTGGTGAAGGTTACGGGTGGGTCTACGTAACATTGACAAGCGAAGATCAGCGCACGCGGATTGTGCTGCGTCAGTTTGGTATGGAGGATGACATGCAAACCCGATGGGAAGTACATGCCAATGCGCGAGGCTGGTGGATCGCAAACCTGATGAACATCCAGTCTGTGCTCGTTCACGGCTTCGACCTGCGGGTCCGTGAACCTGCTTGCGCCAGCGGTCTGGGCGCACTCTATCAACCTGACACCGAAACCGCGGTGCAGCCCCATGACTGGTCATCGTTTGACGTTTACCTTTATATAGAAGCAGCGCCCGCGGACGTACTGCGGTATTGGCAAACCGTCGCGGGATTGACACAATTTTTCGTGGCGGAGATGACAGCAAGTGTGTCCGTATTGGAGACGGGCAGCCGTTACAACTGGCGCGGCATTCACGATTACAGCGGTGAGGGTCAGTTCCTTCAGGTCACGGATAAGGCAGTCGAATTTACATTTGGGGCAAACTATTCCGTAGATGTCAGTGTCAGACCTGTCGGTAGCGGCACGCGCCTGCACCTCAGGCAATCCGGTATAGGCCAGAATGACAGTGAACAGGTCCAGGGTACGCTGAACTGCCGTTCATGCTGGATCTACTTCCTGGTCAATCTCAAATCCGTCATTGAATCCGGAAATGATCTGCGCGATCAGAATCCCGCCACCGCGGATGCCATTTCGGTAGGATTTACAGTTGGATAAATTGCTCGATCAATGCGTTAACGGCTTCTGGTGCAGCTTCCTGCAAGAAGTGACTTTTTCCAAATCCCATATGATCAGGAACAATGACGTGGCACAAGGTGGCGATATAATTACTCAGGTATCCAGCCTTCGAATCTCTGGCACCTCACCGGTAGAACCCTTGGTAACGCCTGACACCCTTGCGTTGCGGCTCGACGATCTGGGAAATTTCCTGGACAGCTCCGGCCCGGCGGCAGTTAAACCGCCGTCAACCACAATGGCTTCTCCGGTGATGAACTCAGCATCATCGCTGGCAAGGAAGAGTGCTGCCCCGGCAATGTGTTCACCGCGGCCATAGTCCGGCCACGGCTGGGATTTCGCGAAGGCAATTTTGGTTGCTTCCTCACGGCCGCCGTCTGCTAGCGGTGTGACAATAAATCCTGGGCAGATTGCATTCACCCTGATTCTATCGGCACCTAACTCTACTGCGGCAGACTGCGACAGGCTGATTACCGCGGCTTTCGCTGCAGAATAGACGAGCGGCCCGCCGTCACCGCTTAGACCGGCAATGGACGCGGTATTGATAATGGAACCACCCGTACCATTTGCTTTCATCACCCTGGCAGCGTGCTTGATTCCCAGGAATACGCCTTTTGCCAGGACATCAAAGGTATAGTCCCAATCGCTGACGGAGGTCTCGGTCAGGGGTCCTATGGCGCCGCCAACACCGGCATTGTTGAAAACGATGTCCAGGCCGCCGTATTGATTGAGGGCAGTTTGCATCATGGCTTCGATATCTGACTCGACCGCAACATCTGTCTTGAGGAACGACACCTTGCCTTTAAAACCATTGCCATTCGCTTCCTCGACAGCGGCTTCACCTGTTTCGGCATTGTAATCAGCGATGACAACGCTTGCTCCCTCGCTTAGAAAGCGCACGACCGTGGCAAGGCCCATGCCGCTCGCTCCGCCGGTAATAACAGCTACCTTATTTTCCAATCGCATGTGGGTTCCTTATTATTCTTTCAGGATTATTGTTTCAGGCTTCGACGCTGCCGAGCGAGACAACCCGACTGTTGTGCCCTGCTCTTGTGATTCGGTAGAAGGAAATTGCACCCAGTGCCATCAGGTAGAAAATCATCAGGCTAGGCCCATAGATAAAACCAAGGTCCCATATAATATCCGCCGGGACTTCTCCAGGGGCGGCATCTTTCGGGAAGTGAATCAGGTCAAGTGCGACACCGGCGATAAAAGCACCAACGCCGGATGTTGCCTTGGCGGCAAAGGTTCTCGCAGCGAAGAAGAGCCCTTCTTCCCTGCGGCCTGTATTAATCTCACTGTCTTCAACGATGTCTGCCAGCATGGATGATTGCACAATCCCAAACATGACAATCAGCGTGACATCGAGCATGGCATGACAAACCATAATGGGATACAGGTAGGGACTGTCATTATCCGGAAAGAATCCAGCCAGGCGAAGTAAGACAGGTGCGGCACCGAAAACGATGCCGACAGCATAGATCCCCATGGCACTGCGTTTTTTATCGAATCGTGCGGTAATTTTTGGCGCCAGGAATGCAGCCATTGCCGCTGACCCGAACAACCCAACTATAATCCAACGAACCTGCTCGGGGGTAAACTCCCAGAAGTGCAGATTAATGTAGGCATTGAAATTGGTGCTCACTCCACCCGCTATCGCCGCGAATAGTCCGGCAAAGAACAAGGCGCCAAAATTCCGGTTGGAAACAGTCACCTTCAAATCCTTCAGCAAGCCGCCAATCGCGTAGGAGTCTCGCTGCGGCGGCGCCTTCAGGTAAGGAATGTACTTATGCAATCCGGCGGAAGACCCGAGAATGGAAACAACCATGGCAATGGCGCCAACAGTGCCATAAACCTGGAAGGTTGTTTCTGATTTTTCCCCGTGCATGACCATAAAGACACCCCACATCAGCAGTGCCATGGTCAGCCCGCCATACCATCCCATCATGTAGCGAAAGCTCAGCAACCGGGTGCGCTCGTCATAGTCATCCGTGAGTTCCGCGACCATTCCGGAACTGGGAATTTCGTACAGGGTGATAAAAAAGCGAATGAGGATGGCAGCAATAGTCAGGTAGATAAACAGATGGAAATCACTGAGTTCCGGTGGGTTCCAGAGGAAATAGTAGACGATTGCCACCGGAAACGCGGATGCATACATGAAGGGGTGGCGTCTGCCCCATCTGGAGTGGGTGTTGTCTGACCATACCCCGACGAGCGGGTCAGATATCGCATCAAATACCATCGCAATGAGTATCGCGGCACCGGCATAGGCGCCCGGCAGGCCTAAAACCTGGTTGTAATAGAACAACAGGAAGTATGAGAAACCATTGTCCTTTACACCGTAGGCAATCGAACCAAATCCGTAGAGCCACCTGACTCTACTGGTTATTACCGGGGCATCGGCCAAACTGTTCTCCCTTAATTCTCAGATTAGCCCTCACCATAACAGGTTTGCGGCTCCTGCATCTTGACGAACAGGTGTAAATCCTTATAGTGCGCACCCTCTGAAGGCTTGTTATTAAAGGACTATCCCATTGATCTCCACTGCAAACATCACCATGCAATTTGGCGCCAAACCCCTGTTCGAAAATATTTCGGTCAAATTTGCTGACGGCAATCGTTACGGATTAATTGGCGCCAATGGCTGCGGCAAATCCACGTTTATGAAGATATTGAACGGCAACCTCAAACCAACCGCTGGCAATGTCTCCATCAGCCCGAATGAACGCATCGGTGAACTGCAGCAAGATCAATTTGCTTTTGAAGAATTCAGCGTCATCGACACAGTGATCATGGGTCACGCAGAGTTGTGGACAGTAAAACAGGAAAGGGACCGCATCTATAACCTCACGGAAATGTCAGAAGAAGAGGGTTTAAAAGTTGCGGAACTGGAAATCACGTTTGCAGAGATGGACGGTTATAGCGCCGAAAGCCGAGCAGGTGAAATATTAATGGGTGCCGGAATCGACCAGGCGTTGCACTTCGGCCCCATGAGTGAAGTTGCTCCTGGCTGGAAATTGCGAGTATTGCTGGCCCAGGCTTTGTTCTCGGACCCCGATATCCTGCTGCTGGACGAGCCCACCAATAACCTGGATATCAATACTATCCGCTGGCTGGAAGGTATTCTAAACGAACGTAAAAGCACCATGGTCATCATTTCCCATGACCGGCACTTCCTGAACGCTGTATGCACTCACATGGCCGATATTGACTATGGAGAATTGCGGGTATATCCCGGTAGTTACGATGATTTCATGATTGCATCGACGCAGGTCAGGGAGCGCCAGCAATCACAAAATACCAAAAAGAAGGCCCAGATAGTCGAGCTTCAGCAGTTTGTCAGCCGCTTCTCGGCCAATGCATCAAAGGCTAAACAGGCAACTTCACGTGCCCGGCAAATTGAGAAAATACAACTGGATGATATTAAACCTTCGAGCCGGGTTAGCCCCTACATCCGGTTCAGCCAGGAGAAAAAGCTGCACCGGCAGGCACTCACCCTAGAAGACCTGGCATGTGGATTCGATAATGAAGCCTTGTTTGAGGGCGGCAACATGATCCTGGACGCGGGAACTCGCCTGGCGGTCATTGGTGAAAACGGGGTCGGCAAGACGACCTTTCTTCGCTGTCTCATGGATGAACTGAGCGCGACCAATGGCAGCAAAAAATGGGCGGAAAACGCGACCCTGGGTTATTGTCCACAGGATAGCAATGCAGAATTCGATTGTGACCTGAACCTGTTCGACTGGATGAGCCAGTGGCGCAAACCCAGTCATGATGACCAGATTGTTCGTGCCACACTGGGCCGATTACTGTTTTCTTCAGAAGACTTCGAGAAACCGGTCAGGGTTTGCTCTGGCGGCGAAAAGAACCGGTTGTTGTTTGGTAAATTGGTCATGTCAGAACCCAACGTATTGCTGTTGGATGAACCGACCAACCACCTGGACATGGAATGTATTGAAGCCCTGAACCTGGCGTTGGAGTACTATGAAGGTACACTGATATTTGTCAGCCACGACCGTGAGTTCGTTTCCAGCCTCGCGACCCGGATCATTGAAATCAAGGATCAACAACTGGTTGATTTCCGCGGAACTTATGAGGAATATCTTGCAAGCCAGCAGATCGCGGAAAATGTTGCCAGCCGATAATATGGAAACTATTAGAGAAAAAAAGGAATGCCGGAATACAATCTTGTCATAAACGGAAAACATACCCTGGCAGAGGCGCAGCCCCGGACTCCTTTGTTATATGTTTTACGGCAGGTCGGTATTTATAGCCCACGTTACGGATGCGGTCTGGAACAGTGCGGCAGTTGCAGGGTCCTGGTGAACGGCGAGCTGGAATACGCATGCACAAAAACAATCTCGGAGATCGCAGGAGCGAGAGTAGAAACCGTTGAGGGCCTGGCTGAAGACGATTTACCCGACGTCATTCAGCAAGCCTTCCTGGACGAAAATGCAGGGCAATGCGGTTACTGTCTAAGCGGAATCATCATGACCGCGAAACATCTGTTAAAGCACAATCCCAGGCCAGACCGGGGAGATATCCAGGATGCACTTAAAAACAACCTGTGTCGCTGCGGGGCGCATAATCGTATCATTCGCGCGATAGAGCGAGCTGCGCAGCAGCTGGAATCAGGTTGATGCCGGACCTTCCGGACGCTCTCATCGCTAACCCCAATCTCTCTGACTGGGTTGAGTTCGACAATCAGGAACGAACCGTGATCATACGCACTGGTAAGGTTGAGCTTGGCCAGGGCATCAAGACAGCGATCGCCACTATCGCCGCTGAAGAACTTGACGTTAGAATCACACAGGTAAGAGTACAGACCGGCAATACAGTCGTCGGGCCTAACGAGTTTATGACGGCGGGCAGCATGTCTATTGAAGGCAGCGGCAGTGCAGTTCGCCAGGCTGCTGCACAAGTGAGAGGTCAATTGCTCCATCGGGCCAGCATCAAACTCGGCATTGATGCGAAGGATCTTATTGTGGAAGAAGGGTTGATCAAGAACCGGTCAGGCAATGAATCCACTTCCTACTGGGAGCTGGACAATGACCTTACGGGGCTGAATGCGACGGGGGATGTCTCTCCTAAATCACATGAGTTGTACAAACAAGTTGGCAGCAGGGAGATGGTTACCCGGCTTGACCTGCCAGCCAAGATCACAGGCGGTATTGCCTTTCTTCAGGATGAGGTGACGACAGATACTTTGTATGGTTGTATCGTTCGTCCACCGGGTCTGGCCTATGAGCTACTTGAACTCGATCCAGATCCTGTCGAACAACTGCACGGTGTTATCACTGTGGTCGTTGATGGCAGCTTTGTCGGGGTGGTTGCTGTTAACCAGTTCTGCGCCATCAGGGCAAAAGAGAAACTGCAGCAGATCATCAGGTGGCGGAAAGATTCAGAGATGAAGTTACCACCAGATATACCTGAGTTTCTCCGAAGCAATGCAGGCATCAGCCTGCTGGTTCAAGATGGTGTCCCGGTAACGGATCCCATACCGGCATCCATGGACTCACCGGACATCAAGGCTCAATACTTCAAACCCTATACACTGCACGGTTCAATCGGACCTTCTGCAGCGCTTGCAACATACACCCCGGACGCAGAGATAAAACTGCATATCTTAAGTCATAGCCAGGGCCCTTATGTCATTCGCGGCGCGATTGCACAGGCACTCGGTATGGATGCGCAAGCCATCAATGTAGAACATCGAGAAAATGCCGGATGTTATGGCCACAATGGCGCCGATGACGCGGCCATGGATGCAGCCATGTTAGCGCTGCATGTTCCCAACAGACAGATCATGTTGCAATGGCAGCGACAGGATGAGCATGTATGGGAACCCCGCAGCCCGGCCATGCAAATTGACATGGCTGCCCGCATGACAAAAGGCAGGATTACTTCCTGGCAGGCAGATGTTTATAGCCAGTCCCATATGGGTCGACCCGTCCCGTTCGGCAGTGTTTCGAACCTGATTGCTGCCTGGCACAAGTCGAAGCCGATGCCGCGGGCAGAGGCAAGGCCGGGTATGGCGGCACATGGCGGCATCCACCGCAATGCCGACCCCTACTATGATTTTGAAGAAAAACGGATTACTAAAAACCTGGTGTTAGACCAGAGAATAAGAACCTCATCCACACGGAGCCTGGGTGCATTCGCGAATGTTTTTGCGATAGAGAGTTTTATGGATGAAATTGCGCATCATACTCGCCAGGATCCCATTCAATTGCGCCTGGATCACCTGGGCGATGGCCGTGCCATCCAGGTGATTGAGACGATGCGGAAAAAAGCACAGCAATATACGAATCATGTCGAATCTCCGTGGAAGCCTGGCTGCGGATTTGCATTCGCACGATATAAAAATACCAAGTGTTACGCCGGCGTGGCGATGTTCCTGGCGGTCAATGAGCAAAGCTTTGATATCAGGTTAATTCATGCCGTTATCGTCGCAGACGCAGGATTGATTATCGACCGGGATGGTCTTGCTAACCAGCTGGAAGGGGGAATGATACAAGCCGCTAGCTGGACGCTAAAGGAATCTGTCCAGTTTGATGAATTTGACACTATTTCAACCGACTGGGAAAGTTACCCGATACTGACCTTCCCCGAGGTTCCCACCGTTGAAGTCCTGCTTTTGGATCAACCGGGTGAACCGTGTCTCGGTGCCGGGGAAGCGACCCAGGGGCCAACACCTGCGGCAATCAGTAACGCCATCTTTGATGCGGTAGGGTTGCGAATAAGAGAGATGCCCTTTAGCCCGGACAACCTGAGGCAGGTAGCACTACAAGGTTAAAACAATCAGGTTAAAACAATCAGGTTAAAACACAATTTGTACGGCCCGGTCGATAAACCAGTAACTTGCAACTGAACCAACGAGGTAGATGGGCAGGCTGGTGGTGGCGGCAGCGAATCTAAAGGAAAGGCGCCCAAGAAGGTAGGCAATTCCCAGAGCCGCTGCGACGATGGCCAGTTGGCCCAGTTCAATGCCCACGTTGAATAAAAAGAGCGCAGTGATGGCGCTGCCTTGGGGCAAGCCAATTTCCGCCAGGGCACTGGCGAATCCCAGGCCATGTAACAATCCAAAAATAAAAGCCACTAGCCACGGGCTTCGGCTAATAAGGCCTTTTTTTGTTCTTAAGGTCTCCAGCGCGAGCAGAACAACGCTCAGCGCGATCAACGCCTCAACAGGTGCTTGCGATACTTTTACAATATTGAACGCTGCCAGGCCCAGGGTAATGGAATGCGCCAGCGTAAAACTGGTGACGACTTTAACCAGGTTTTTCCAGCCGCTCACGATATAGAGCAGGATCAAAACAAAAAACACGTGATCGATGCCAAATACCAGGTGTTCCAGTCCGAGTAACAGGTACACAGGTACAGACGGGATTGAACCATCCAGGTACAGGGTCGGTTGCGTGGCAGAAATAAGATGATTACTTTTTAGTCCGGTGGCGAATTCAACGGTCACCATCGTGTCTATCATGGTCCGGTTCAGGCCATCTATTTCCACGAAATTAAGTGCTTTGTCGGAACAAATTAGCTGGAAGCTTTCCTGCAATGCAGCACCGCTCAATATCGACGTGGCGATACCGGCATCACAGTTGGTTTTTACTTTCAGGTTTAGAAAACGGCCCTGAACTTGAGGTTGCTTGAATACGGCTTGCCATTGCCCCTCTGTTGATTGCGTAAGCTTCAACAATGCCGGGCGCACCTCGTGAGCCAAAGCAGTACTGGCAAACAATAAAAGACTGGTCAGCATCAATATGGGTTTATTCAAATACGACCTCATATTTCTGCAGCAGACCCTGGTAGTATTTTTCCATGGCAGCATCCGCCCGGCTCTGCTGATAGTCCGCAATAACCTTGCGTTCAATATAGGCGAGTGGTGTTGCCTGGCTGGGTAACACGCGTTCCAGTCTTACCAGGTGAAAACCGTAACTACTTCGTACAGGGCCAACCCATTGTCCCTGCACCAGGGTAAACAGCTGGCCGACAAACACCCGCCCGAAGATAGAATCAATTTCCCTTTCACTGCGTGAAACATAGCTTGCATTTAACAGGGAGTTTTCCCCAAGGATTCTCCAGTCTGCGCCCTCGCTCAAACTAGTTCGAATTCCACCGGCACTATCCCTGTCGCTGAAGAATATTTGAGAAATCGAATAACGCACGGGCAATGAATATGTTTCGATATTTTGGCGATAGTATTCTTCTATTGTCCGGGATTCATCGCCTTCCATGGGCACCTCTTCCACCAGGAAGCCGAGTTTTTGCACCAGTCGGCGACGCACGATCGAATCATCTCTGTCGAGGCCAAGCCGCAGTGCTTCACGATAGAACACTTCCTCTTTGAGCCAGTTTTGAACAATTGACTCGAGCTCTTCAGGCGATGCTTCTTTGCCGGTTTGAACCTCCCAGAGATTACCGAGCCTTTCTTTTACCGCAGCATCCACCACAACCCTGTCAGGTTGTTGGGAATAGTAGCCGTCGGCTGCAAACAGAAGGCCACCGACGATGAAAAACCAGAGTAGTGGTTCCTTCAAACTATTGACTCATTCCTGTGCCGGGCTTACCCAGATTGGTGAGGACCAGGCGCGCTCCTGAATGGTTGTTGCCAATCCATCCCTGGGTTCAACACCACTGCGTATGGCATCCCATGTAGACCAGCGACAACTGGGATTTTCAAGCACACGCACATAATACATAGCCCGCTCGGCCGCATCATAATCTGGATCAGACCACAGGGTTTTTAATTCTGCCGCCCCCAGATCTGCGCTGATACTGCAATCTTCAAGATTGACCTTTGCCCCGTTGTCTGGACACCGCCGGGTTTCAGGATCAACTTCAGCGCCGTCAGAACAGGCGACATCGAACACTTTTTCAACCGCCTTGCCATCTCGCACGGAGGCCTTAATCACCTGCAACCGCTGTAACGGAGCACCATTGGCGTCACGGGCGGCCCACACCAGGAATTGAGGGCCGTTGCCCGGTTCAGCAATCAGGTCGCCGCCCATGGGAACGCCGGTTTCATATGCCTTACCAAGCAGATCCCTCTCGTTGATCCCCGGCAGCCCATAACCCGCAAAAAAGCGAAGTTTGATCCGGGTTCCCGAGGTCCCGAAAGTCTCTTTACGCCGAAGGGCACCATAGATTGCCGCACGGGTATTTTCCTCGGCCCAGACACCCGCCAGACCGGCTGCACTCCACTTGTTGTAATAGGTCTTCGCGTATCGGCTGCCGTCGTCGCTTGGTTCAGGCAGGGGCACGGAACCTCTTCTCACCGGATCGCCATCCAAGAGGCCTACCTTACTCCAATAGTTATCCTCATCCCCGGCATAGGTCGCGTTGTGCGTATCACTGGAACCGATGATGCCGAACCTGAACGGGTTGAAACCTCTATTTCCCTCAAGTTCGATACCATTCATCAATGCCTGCCGAACATAACTGCCGTTTATATCACTGTCCAGGAAGGTGGCGATCCGATAGGGCATGATTTCAAAATCTGCCCATTCATCGTTGGGCGACAGTGCCGGGTGTGTATCAGAGGTTCCTTTCACCTGGGAAATTTCCACCAGGGGTTCATTACGCATGCGCAGGTCTGCGTAAGCGCTGCCCAGCGGATTCCCGGCGAAGTCCTGCAACTTGAACATCTGCCCATTTGAGCCATTGGAGTTGTGTGGAATTGCAAGGGCCTCAAAACCTTTCTCCCGCTGTTCGTCCATCCAGTGCCAGAGGTCTTCCGGATTATTGGAGTCGAGTCTCGAGAAAGGAATATCCGGCGCCGTGTCGCCGCTAAAAATGACATTTCTATGCAGGTTTTCAAAATCCCCGCTGGAGGCCGTATATTCATATCCTATAAAAGCCGTGAATTTACCCGGATTATTGTGCCGGTTGGCCGCGGCCACAATGTCGTCCCAGGCTTCTTTATAAATTTTCTGGTCAAGCAGTTCGAGCCGACGTTCCGTCCCCATAAAATCCAGAATTGTTCGGAACCTGGCCCGGCGGTCATCCACATCGGACAATTCGGTCATACCAGCGGCAATTTCATGTTTAGACAAGGTGCTGGCTGGGTCTGCCATTGCCCGGATAGCCCCCATGTAGAAGGCATGATCACTGACGGCGTAGAAATCCAGTGGCACCTCGAGCTGCATGTCAAATCCACCCGGGTGCCGGATGACACCGCCCTTGGCAAATTCATAAGCATCATCAGGGGACGCCGTTGTCCCGAAGATAAAGGCGTCGAACGAATACATGGTATGCACATGCAAGTCGCCGAAATAGGCATTCCTGTTTTTGTTGAAGCTGCCTGCGGCAACGGAGGCAGACCTGGCATCCGGAGCTACCGCTTTCGTTTCAGGCGCTTGTGTAATATGTTCGGCTGGATCACCGCAGCCTATTAGAAAAAGTACAACGACCGCAACAGTTGAAATTCGCATCCTGGCTTTTCTCCCGATCCCATGAATGAGCCGAATAATAGAACGGGTGATACCCCGGTTGCAAAGTCCAGCATACAAATGCTACCGCAACTTACATTTCGAGCGCATAATGCCAGGGGTGAGTCACAAGAGGACGCTACCATGATGTATAGTCAATCACTTGCGTTGGGTTTACTTCTTGTTGTATCTGTTAACCTCAAGGCAGAAAATCCCTACACCCCTGAAGAATCACTGCAGATAAAAGATGCCTGTATTGAACTCGGTACACGATATGCCTACTACCTTGATTCAGGCCAGAGTGACAAGATCCCGGATCTGTTCGATGAACATGGTTCATGGCAGGGTCGTGCCGGGCGATACGCTGGCAGAGAGAACATTAAGCTGGCATTTTCAAGAAGACCGAAAAACCGGCGAACTGTTCACATCGTTTCCAATCATCTCGTGGAGATCCAGTCGAAGAACATGGTTGAAGTTTTTTCCAATTTTGCCACCTACCGCACAGATGATGTAAAAGGTATCGCCTCAATGGAGGGACAACCCGTACGTGTGGGCTTTTATGTTGATGAATGTGTACGCCTTGAAGAGGGTTGGATATTGCAGTCCCGGACCATGGATGAGGTGTTTGCCGTAACCCAATAAAATTCGGGGTAGCACGTGCTAAACTCGCGCGCCTTATGCCCATCATCACACTTAAAAATGTCTGCCTGAGCTTTGGTTCCGATGTTGTCCTGAATAAAGTTGACCTCAATATCGACAAGGGGGAAAGACTTTGCCTTACCGGGCGCAACGGAAGCGGCAAGAGCACCTTGATGCGCCTGATTAGTAAGCGGCTCCAGGCTGATGAAGGTGTCATCTGGCGCGCGCACAATTTGAAGTTTTCCACGCTGGACCAGAAACTTCCTGTCGGTTCAGACGCCACTGTCTATCAGGCTGTCGCAGGCGGCTTTTCAAACGTTGGATCCTTACTGGCCGAATACCACGATCTGACGGCATCAATCTCGGAAGAAGTGCCTGTAGACATGGTGGATAGGATAGCGAACCTGCAGGAGCAGATTGATGCTGGACATGGCTGGACGCTTGGCCACCGCATAGACACCATTCTCGATAAGATGAAGCTACCGACAGACGACAAGCTCTCAAGTTTGTCGGGCGGCTGGCTCAAACGCGTCGCCATCGCCAGGTCCCTGGTAACGCAACCGGACATCTGGTTACTGGATGAGCCCACCAATCACCTGGACATCCCCACCATACAGTGGCTTGAATCCCAGTTACTGAATTACGATGGCACCATCATATTCGTGAGCCACGACAGGCAGTTAATGCAATCCGCAGCAACATCCATCATCGATATTGACCGGGGATCGGTGAAGCGCTGGGATTGCGCCTACCAGGAATTTCTCGAAAGAAAAGACCATGAACTGGAAGTCCGGGCACAACAGGAGAAATTATTTGATGATCGCCTGAGGAAAGAAGAATCCTGGATCCGGCAAGGCGTCAAGGCGAGACGAACGCGCAACGAGGGTCGGGTCAGGGCGCTGGAAAAACTCCGGGCAGAACGACAGCTACGACATTCATCGAGCAAGCTGAAACTCGAAATGGACTCGGGTGCGGCATCAGGCAAGATCGTTAAAGAACTGATTAACGTTTCCAAGGCTTATGAAAACAAGCAGCTTATTAGTCATTTTAGCCTGATCATCCAGCGCGGAGATCGGGTCGGACTGCTCGGCCCGAACGGATCAGGCAAGACAACCCTGTTGAAAATATTACTGGAAGACCTGCCTCCGGACGAGGGACAGGTTCGGACGGGAACCAAACTGGAAGTCGCCTACTTCGACCAGGTTCGAGCGCAGTTAAACCCGGATCAATCCGTATCCGACTACATTTCTGAAGGCCGGGATTTCATCACCATCAACGACAAGAATGTCCATGTGGTTTCTTATCTCAATAACTTTATGTTCGATGGTGACCAGTCAAGATCACCTATTCGTACTTTATCCGGCGGCGAACAAAATAGACTATTGCTGGCAAAGCTGTTTTCACTGCCTGCCAACCTACTGGTACTCGATGAACCCACTAATGACCTGGATGTAGAAAGCCTGGAACTGCTGGAAGAACTATTGCTGGACTACAAAGGAACCGTGCTGCTGGTTTCCCATGATAGATCCTTCATGGACAATGTGGTTTCCAGCCTGGTGGTCTTCGAAGGTGGCGGCGTTGTTAAAGAATATGTGGGTGGCTACAACGACTGGATTGCCGCTGGTGGTCATTTCAATGCCGAGAGGGCCACTCCGTCAATCAACAATTCCGATAGCAGTCTCGCCTACCGGGCGCAAAAAAAGCACAAGAACAACCAACAAAAACAATCCAGGGAACTGCAACTATTGCCGGGCAAGGTAGAAGCGCTGGAACATAAAATCGAAGCACGCCATAAGTCCATGAGCGAACTCCCGTTTTTCGAACAAACTGACGAAGTGCAGCAACGTCTGTACACTGAAGTCAGCAGTCTTGAGCGACAACTGCAAGACCTGTTCGAGCGCTGGGAGGAATTGGAAGATTAGCTGAATATGCATGACGTGATAATCGTATTAGGTTACAACACTGACCAGGACGACCCTGTATTTCAGAGCCGCGTCGGCAAGGCCGTGCAACTTTACAACGATGGGATGGCAGCACAGATCATCATGTCCGGTTGCTGTAGTGACAAGCTCGACATCAAACCCAGGGTCACCGAAGCCGCGTGCATGCGTGACTATGCTATCGACCTTGGCGTGCCGCCTGCTGTAATCATGCTGGAAGAAGACTCGGTTGATACCCTGGGCAACCTGTATTACAGCAAGAAAAATATCCTGCTGGATTGCAGCTGGTATAACGTTGGCCTGGTATCAACACCCTGGCACGTATTTCGCTCAACCTGGCTGGCCGAGATGGTTCTTGGCCCCGACTTTGAAGTGACTGGACATGAGTCAACTCACCCGCCGGGTTGGACGGCAGACGAAATCGCTCGTAGTGAGAATTACAACAAACAACTCCTCGACAAAACAAAGCTGCAACTTCAGGCAGTTGACCCCGGTGATCACGAGGCCATTGCACCCTTTCTGGGAAAAGTGCCCAGGGAACCGGTGTAGGATGGTAGATAGAGAAAAATATAAGGGTAATGCGGAATAGTTAACCACTAAACAACCCTGTTATTGCGGCTCACGGATGACCAGCAGGCGGATTTCCGTCATGTCTTCGATGGCGAAGCGAATACCTTCACGGCCGAGACCACTTTCTTTTACGCCACCATAGGGCATATGATCGACTCGCCATGAGGGCACATCTCCGATGACAACACCGCCAACGTCCAGCGTATCCCATGCTTTCTGGATTTTATAAATATCCCTGGTGAAGACGCCTGCCTGCAAGCCAAACCGGCTCCGGTTCACCTCTGCAAGCGCTTCATTAAAGTCCGAGAAAGAAGACAGGTTTGCCAGCGGCCCGAATGCTTCTTCAGTATTAGCCTTACAGGCGTCAGGCACGCCTTCCAGCAAGGTCGCTTCAAGCATTGCCCCGTCAAGGCCGCCGCCGCAAAGCAGGGTCGCGCCCTGATCTACCGCAGAGTCAATCCAGCCTTTGAGTCTGCTTGCTTCTTTTTCTGAAATCATTGGCCCGATAAAAGTTTCACGGTCCTTCGGGTCACCCATTTTCAATTCCCTGGTTTTTGAGACTAACTTTTCCTTAAAGGTGTCATAGATTTTTTCATGGATTAATATTCGTTGTACACCAATGCAGGATTGACCCGACTGGTAGAATGCGCCGAAAATCACTCTTGTCACGGCATCTTCGATGTCAGTGTCCTCATCGATGATCACGGCTGCATTGCCGCCGAGTTCGAGAATAACCGGCTTCTTACCGGCCTGGCTTTTCAATTGCCATCCGACACCCGGGCTACCGGTGAAGCTCAACAACTTAAATCGTTCATCCACGGTAAACAGTTCCGCCCCGTCTCGCCGGCATGGCAGAATCGAGAAGGCACCTTTAGGCAAATCCGTTTCTGCGAGGGTTTCCCCAATGATGAGCGCACCAACAGGCGTCAGGCTTGCTGGTTTAAGCACGAACGGACAACCCACTGCCAGCGCCGGTGCCACCTTGTGGGCCGCCAGGTTCAACGGAAAATTGAACGGGCTGATGAAGGAGCAGGGTCCAATGGGTACTCGTTTCCACATGCCACGATAACCTTTAGCCCTGGGGCTGATATCCAGCGGCATGATCTCGCCATAGATCCGCGTGGATTCTTCCGCTGCAATTTGAAATGTATCGATAAGGCGGGTGACTTCACCCTCAGCATCGTTGATCGGTTTGCCTGCTTCAATGCAAAGCGATTCGGCAAGTTCATCATACCTTTCCCGAAATCTTGCAACACAGTGTTCCAGCACAGCCTTGCGTTCATAGGCTGGCATCAGGGCACAAGCTTCCTGGGCTTCAACCGCGGCAGCAATTCCCGCATCAATGACTTCCGGACCCGCCATGGCAACTCTGGTCGCGTCCTTCCCCGAGTACTTGTCAACCACCACCAGGTCTTCGTTAGCATAGACGGCTTCATTAGCCAGGTAATAAGGATAGGATTCTTTAAGCATTTTTCAGCTCCTGGATCAGGTTGGTGCTAAATGGTGAATTCGATATTTCCCATTCGCTCGGTCAGCAATAGGTTCTCCCTGTAATCAATGGGCAGCACGATCAAACTTGGCCCGCTTTCATTCAACGCCGTTGTGATACTGCCCAGCAGGTTATCTGCACTGGTTACGTGATGTCCGTGCCAGCCAAAGGCGCCCGCCAATTGCATCCAGTCGGGATTACCAAAACTGAGGTCTGTATGCCGGCCAAACTCGTTGGTCTGTTTCCAGGCGATTAGCCCATACATATTGTCTTCCCAGACCATAACCGTCATGTTGCAGTTAAGGCGTTTTGCCGTCTCCATTTCCTGGACATTCATCAGGAAACCGGCATCACCGCAGATTGATAAAATATGCCTGTCCGGATAGAGCAAAGCCGCGGCAACTGCACCCGGCAGGGCAAAACCCATGGAACAGAAACCATTCGGGATTAAACAGGTATTCGGTTCATGGCACTGATAGTGTCGCGCTATCCACATTTTGTGGGCGCCCACATCTGACAACAATATACCGTCGGCATCCATTGCCTCTCTTACATCCCACAATACCTTTTGCGGCCGAATGGGCCCTTCCCCCGAATCATCCTTATGGGCGGAAATTTCTTCCCACATATCCGCGCGAGCCCTTGCCTGGAAACTAAGATCCCAGTCACCATTACCGCCAGCTGCTACACGTTCATTGAACATCCACAGGGTGTGCGCCAGATCGCCGATGATTTCATATTCCGGGTGATAGCTTTCATCAATTTCAGCCGGGAGAAAGTCCGCATGCACAATTGTTTTTGCGCCATCGGGGTTCCACAAGCTTGGATGGTATTCCACCATGTCAAATCCCAGTGTGATGATGACATCAGCCGCGGCGATAGCAAGATACACGAAGTCCTTCGCCTGGAGTCCAATGGTATACAGGCACTGGTCTGAATCCATATCGACACAGCCCTTGGCCATAAACGTGGAGATAACGCCGATACCCGTCTTTTCAGAGAATATTCGAAGCTGCTTTGAAGCCCGGCGACGAACACAACCATTACCCGCCAGGATAACGGGGCGTTTCGCTTTTTTGATGACCTCCCATGCACGATCGACCGCCTTGTCATCTGCCACAGGTCGTCTAAAACGTATCGGCGGGATAGGGTGTTTTTCAGTCTCCCGTTTCGCAATGTCTTCCGGCAACTCTATTAGAACAGCACCCGGCTTTTCCGAGCGAGCGAGGCGGACACCTTTACGAATGATCTCGGGAATGGTGTTTTCGTTTAAGACCTGTTGCGCCCATTTAGTAACAGGTTCAAACATGCTAACCACATCCATCACCTGGTGAGATTCCTTGTGCAATCGTTCAGAGGAACCCTGCCCGGTCAGCACCAGCATCGGCGCCCTGTCCATATTGGCATCGGCTACCCCGGTAATCAGGTTGGTGGCACCGGGCCCGAGCGTTCCCAGGCATCCCGCTGGCGTACCCGTCAGGCGACCATAGATTTCAGCCATAAAAGCTGCACCCTGCTCATGGCGGCAAAGAACGAATTTAATGGTGTCAGATTTTTCCAACGACATCATAAAGTCGGCGTTCTCTTCTCCCGGTACTCCGAATATATACTCAACGCCTTCTTCTTCCAGACACTTAACAAACAGATCAGAAGCTTTCACAGGGTGGCCTCTTTTAATGGATTTTTTCGAGAGACTTACACATTGTTGACTCGATGATACACAGTTTAGGTCTTAATGGAACAAGGACTTCAACAGCCTGGGCTCATCAAGCTAAATCCAGGCTTTTCAGTCGAGAGCATGGCATACTTCATTCCAGAAGCGCCTCCTGTCCAACAATTTTACCCATTCATCTTTGTCATCTACTCCTCCTAAATTAACGCCGATAGAGTTGTACCGGGCAATTGAAGGTTCAGTGGATGGAATCGCAACTAAATCGGCACGCCATAACAGGTGAAGATGCCATTCTCCAGGAGAGAGTGAGCGATCCCCTGGATGACTGGAATACCAATCCGGAACCGAATCCACCGAACAAGTCAGTCGAGCGCGCCATCATCCGGGAGAGAGTGATCATTCGTCAGGTCAAATGGTACGCTGAACGCGCCATTGGCCTACGTGTATACAATTATTTTCGAATCGTTTTGTCCTTCTTATTTATATTCATCTTTTATAGTTTTCCAGACCAGAATTTTGTCGGTTCCCTTAATCCTCAATGGTTCCAGATCACCATGCTCGCTTACCTGGCGTTAAACGTCGTTTTTGGAATCATTGTTCTCGTCAATAGCAGCGTAATACTGACCGGTACCACCGTGATCGTATCAGTCGCCTTACTGGATATAATATTCCTGTCTGTTCTGCTCCTGACTAGCGGTGGTATCAACAGCGGCCTGGGATACCTGCTTGTTTTCGCCGTCTCTTTCGGCAGCGTGATGATAACCAGTAAGAATTCTTTAATTTTCCCTGCAATCGCCGCCGCCACTTGTATCGCTGTAGAATTGAACCTTCACATTTTAGGCATCACTGAGAGCCGGCAACACTTCGTTCATGTCTCCCTGCTCGGCACTTCCTTTTTTATCGTTAACCTTTTCTTTCAATTCGTCGCCAGAAAGCTCGCCAGAACGGAGCGGGAAGTAGTGGACCTGGAAACGCTGGAACAAATGCGCCAGATAGCAGAACGAGCAAGGAAGGAACTCGAGGCATCCAATGCCAGATTCTCGGTTCTGCTCACATCAACAGCCGAGGGCGTTCTTGGGCTTGATATGGCCGGAAAAGTGACCTTTGCCAACCCCAGAGCTTGCCAGTTGCTGGATATCCAATACGAAGATCTCATCAACAGTGACATCCAGCGGTTCATGATTCCAGTAGACAATTCCACTGACGAAGAGACGGCGGACAAAATACCACCGAATATACTCAAACAGCTCAACATCGAGCCAGAACGGGAGTACCACGCCTCCAGGTGGCAAACATCCAGGAATGTATCCTTCGATATCGACTACTCCTTTGAGGAAACTGTCAATGGACAAGGCAACCGTACAGGCGCCATTTTACTCCTGCAAAACCTTACGCAACAGCGCGCGAACGAGGAGAGAATTACTTACCTGGCTAACTATGATGACCTGACAGGCCTCGCCAATCGTACCAGTTTCCAGGAAGTTCTTGATATGGCCATATTACGAACAAGCCGCACAAATAAGTCCCTTGCCACATTGGTCGTAGACATTGACCACCTGACAGTCGTCAACGAAAAGATGGGGCAAGAGACAGGGGACGAATTACTCAGAATAGTCTCACAGCAACTAAAAAAGTCTATTCGCAAGAGCGACATGGTCGCACGGCTTCATGGTGACCAGTTTGCCGTTATGTTAGTTGATCTTGCGCACGCGGAAGATGCCACGATAGTCGCGGAAAACATCATTGCTGCAGCGATAAAGCCAATGGAAATTCTGGGTCAGGAAGTGCGTAGCAGCATCAGTGTCGGCATAGCTGTAATGACAGACGACCAACAATCATCGGATGATTTGATCGCAGCGGGTATGTCCGCAGTAAATAGTGCTAAAAAGGAAGGCCGCAATACCTTCTGTTTCTTTCACGCCGATATGCAAAAAAGAGTGGAAGAGAAAAAGAGAGTACAAATGTTGCTAAGTACTGCCGCGGACAACGACGAATTCGAAATGGTATACCAGCCCATCCTCTCGCTCTCGGACGAGAAGATACAATCCTGTGAGGCTTTGATCCGCTGGTCTCCTCCTGGTTCTGATCCTATCGGTCCCGATATATTCATTCCAATTGCCGAGGAGTCCGGACAAATCAACAAGATTGGTTCATGGGTACTGTCGGAGGTTTCACGACAAGTCAAACACTGGGAATCAACACTCGGCATGTATCCGACAATCGCGATCAATGTCTCAACGAGACAGTTAAGGAACAGTGAGTTCAGGGAACAGTTCCAGATCGTGACAGAAAGTAACAACATCCCTGCCCGGGTAGTGGAACTGGAACTCACTGAAACGGGCATGATGGAAGATCCTGAGAAGTGCCTGGAAGAATTGATCAAGCTACGTGAACTGGGCGTGAGCATTTCTATTGATGACTTCGGTACCGGCTATTCTTCGCTGGATTATCTACGTCGCCTGCCTCTGGACAGATTGAAAATCGATATGACTTTTACGTCGGGTATCGGAGTATCCTCGAAGGATGAAGAAATGGTTCGCGTGATCATTCACATGGCACACGCCATGGGCCTCAAGGTCATCTGTGAGGGCGTTGAAACCAGGGAACAACTTGATTTTCTACAACTGCATGGATGTGATCTTGTCCAGGGTTTCTACTTCTGTAAACCCAGATCCGTTAAGGAAATTACGGAATTATTCGTCAAAGAGAATAATGGGACGATCAATATCATGGCGGGTGAAGCCGCCTAGATATTGGATCTGATTTTGTCGTTGCCTGGTTATTGGTATATAAACACTTCTTAACGTCTTTAGTTAAGGAAACCCATGATTGGATATATCACCCTCGGTACTAATAATCTTGAACGAGCCGGTAATTTCTATGACACCCTTTTAGCTGAAATCGGTGCGAAAAGGGTCATGACGGATGTGCGAATGCTGGGCTGGGGAACGGACCCGGGCAAAACCATGTTTTCTGTCATCACGCCATTTGATGAACATGAAGCCACGATTGGTAATGGGGTCATGATTGCCTTTAACGTCGAGACGCAGGAAGCGGTGGAGCGTGTTTATAACAAAGCACTAGAACTGGGTTGTGCTGATGAGGGTCACCCACACGACAGAGGATCCAGCATGGGCTTCTATGGCGGCTACTTCCGGGATCTGGATGGCAACAAGCTGGTGGCCTATTGTCTGGGTTACGAACCAACATAGAGACTAAAAAGTACCTGAAAAGTTGCTATTTGCGGTGAAAACCATATAAATAGTCGGCAATTATTCTATTCAGCAGGAAGCTCCAATGAGTGAAGCAATAGCAGACAAGGCAGCGGAGATGCCGGACCCCTACTCCATGCCGATCGAAGAGTTAAGTGTCATTGACCCCCTGCTCTTCCAGACTGAAGCTCACTGGGGTTACTTCGAGCGATTACGCAAAGAAGACCCGGTGCACCTTAATGACGATGCTGAATATGGCAGGCACTGGTCCGTAACGAAATTCAACGACATTATGGAAGTAGATAAAAACCACGAGATCTACTCATCCGATGATGGTATTACTCTCGGCCTGCCCGCAAGTCGCCAGCACGAAAGATCAGAGTTTCAAACCACTAGTTTTATCTCCATGGATCCACCAAAACACGATGTGCAGCGTGCCACTGTCTCGCCTGTGGTCGCACCAACCAACCTCGCACTGATGGAAAGTACTATCCGTGAGCGTGTGTGTAATATCCTGGACTCGCTGCCACGAGACGAGGAATTTGACTGGGTCGATCTCGTCTCTATCGAGTTAACAACGCAGATGCTGGCAACCCTGTTTGATTTTCCTTTCGAGGACAGGCGGTTGTTAACTCACTGGTCCGATACCGCCACGGCAGGACCTGAAAGTAAACTCCACTATAAAGAACGCCAGGGTGAGTTGCTGAAATGCCTTGAATACTTCACCCGATTGTGGAATGAGAGGGTCAATGAACCACCACGAGCAGACCTTATTTCCATGCTGGCCCACGGGGAGAGCACCCGGAACATGAAACCGATGGACTTTCTCGGAAACCTGCTTCTGTTGATCATCGGCGGCAATGATACAACCCGCAATTCAATCAGCGGCGGCCTGCTGGCGCTTAACCAGAACCCGGATCAGTACCAGAAACTGCGCGAGAATCCGGGACTCATTCCAAAGCTGGTACCGGAAATTATCCGCTGGCAAACGCCCCTTGCCCATATGCGCCGAACAGCGACAAGGGATACGAAACTGGGCGGCAAACAAATCAGGAAAGGCGACAAGGTCATCATGTGGTACGTTTCCGGCAATCGGGATGAAGAAGTGATCGACAAACCCAATGATTTCATCATTGACCGCAAAAACCCCCGGCACCATTTATCTTTTGGATTTGGCATTCATCGATGCATGGGCAATCGCCTGGCTGAAATGCAACTCAGAATTGTCTGGGAAGAAATACTAAAACGATTTGACATGGTTGAAGTCGTCGCTGAACCGGAGCGCACTCTCTCAACATTTGTTAAGGGTTACACGCACATGCCGGTGAGATTGCACGAGAAGCATTAATACAGGACAGGGATTCAGGTCAGGATCACCTTGCCGATGACCTTTCGATCGACCAGTAGCTGATAGGCCTCTACAATGTCATCCATTTCCAGGACATGGGAGATGAATGGTGTGAGCCTGCCGCATCCCAGCCAATTCATTAAAATCCGGGTATTTTTCTCACTATGTTCGGGACGATATTTTTGTAACCCTCCCAGCGTATAACCAATGACAGAAGCATCTTTAACGAGCAGATGGTTGGTTTTTGCCAGGGCAGGACGGCCACTGGTAAAACCAACGATGAGAATTCGGCCAAAGGGCGCAATGCAGCGCACCGATTCATCGAATACATCACCGCCTACCGGATCATAAATAACATCAGCACCAAGACCCCCGGTGAGTTCCTTTACCTGGTCACGAAAGCCATCGCTATAATTGATAACGTGATCCGCGCCCATCTTCTTAACCACGGCCAGTTTTTCATCGGAACTCGCCGTGCCGATCACTGTTGCTCCATACAATTTACCAATGTCCACCGCGGCGAGACCCACTCCACCTGCAGCACCATGAACCAGCAATGTCTCCCCGGCCTGCAGATTAGCGCGCTGCATTCCATAGTAAGCCGTGGCGTAGTTGTTCTGGAACGAAGCAGCGACTTTCATGTCGACACCTTCCGGTATCTGCCGGACTGCTCGCGAGGATATGTTGATCTGTTCGACACATCCGCCGGGGGTTAACACCCGGTCACCCACGGCAACATTGGTCACCGCGTCCCCGATTTCAGACACAACTCCAGAGGCTTCACCGCCCACCACGAACGGCAAGCCGCCTTTATCCTGGTAGTTGCCCGCAATCCGCACCAGGTCGCTGAATTGAATTCCCCTTGCTTCAATATCAACCTTCACCTGGTCTTGTCCGGGGTCGCCTGGCGGATCAATATCCCGAACTTCCAGGTCCTCATGGCTTCCATGTTTCACGCAATAAACAACTTTCATATTATCCCTCTGTTTTAGCTATCCCGGAACCGTGCTTACCCATCCAGCAGTGTCCGCCGTTGGTCAGGAGCAGACGGCATTAGTGCAACCCGCCCTTCTATTGTGAGACAATCGGGTGAACTTATTTCCCGGTTTTAACGACATCTATCTTATCAAATCATTGCCACGCTAAATGACCGTTACGCGACTGTTAAACATTACCACAATCAGTTTATGGGGCCTCGTGATTTTCGGTTTTTTCATCCTCGCGAGCTGGCAAATTGAAGCCAACTGGATCACCCGGGTAGATGATTTCTTCAAGGATCGTTACCTGGTCGAACCTGACGAGCGATACGAAAAACTGTTGGCTGAATACGAGCTAACCGGGGATAACGAAATTGCTTTTCGTAAGCTTGATAGATTGCTTCGCGACCTGGAAGCCGTGCAGAAAGGCGATGAACTGGGGCATACGAAGCGTATTGCATATCTGCAACTTGTGATAACCCTGCGGCGGCAGCAACAATTATCAGACGCGTTAATGTGGACCAAACGATGGTTAGCATTTGCCTCGAGAGATCTGGACGCGCTATTGATTCAAGCGCTCATTCTCATGACTGACCCGGAGACTAAACCTGAGGCCGAATTTCAACTAGCCATGCTCGGTGCCCAGTTTCCTTTTTCACTTAGCGTCGCCAGCGGCACTGCATCTGCTTACGCGAGTATCGGGCAGGTAGGCAGGGCATTTACTTTTTTTACTCCTTTCATCGAATCTAACGATAATCCTCTGCTCGATAGAATCGGTGACACTGTCGTTCGAAACTGGGAGCTAAGGACAAAACCTACCGACAAAGCGTGGACGATTGACAGAACAGGAGTGGAGATCACCTATGAGCCGGGAGAAGAGATCAGTAGTATGATTATTTTGTTCTCCCGCGGCATGGAACTGGCTATCACCGTAACTGAGACTCGTTCAAATCTGGAATTACCTTTCACCACTAGAGGGCTGACGAAGACGAATGATGGTCTTTATCGTAAACGTACCGGCATCTATTCTGCAATCTCTCTGACCGACTACCAGGTTCTGCAACCGATCACTATCCGCATCAAAACAACCGTGGCAAAACCCGAAACACTCGAAAAACTCTTGTTACCTTTTATGTTCCCAGTTGTTGTAGAACAACTGCAGAAAGACGGCCTGGATGAGTCATTGAAGATTTACAGGCGGCTTTACGATGCCAGTCCGTAAACGCTTTCTTGCAACCACTGCGCTCTCCAGAAGCTTACTGCGCCTGTCCTGGATCATCAGCCTGCCGATTCTTGCCATCATGTTTGTCTGGGCCACTGCCACACTGGAAAGATATACGGAACTAGGATTGAGACAATTAGGAGACAACAGACTAAATGGGATGACTCTGATGAAGGCAGGCAGCCTTCAACTCAGGTATATGCAACGCATCACGAAACTTGAGCTGAAACGAAGCATGTCACTGTTACCTGAGGATGATTTCCCATTCTTTCACCTCTTCGTTAAGGATGCTCATATAAGACAATTTGATTCAGCGCTACCACGAAGCGGTCATCAGTATTTACCGGCACAGATAATCAAAAACGACAAGCTGATTCCAGTGAAGGTTAAATATCGCGGCGATTTCGCTATACACTGGGGTTTCTTTAAAAAATCATGGAGAGTGAAAAACAAGAAAGGCAATCTTTACAACAATATTCGCACCTTTAACCTGATCACGCCAAAGACTGGATTCATCTACAGCAACTATATCGGTTACAAAATGGCTGGGATGATCGGATTGTTAACACCTCAAGCCGAGTTAGTGAAACTTAACCTAAACGGCCGAAATCAAGGTATGTACCTGCTAGTTGAACAAATTAGTGAGAGCCTGCTCAGAAACTCAAATCGACTTCCGGGTGATATCTATTCCGGAGACGAACTCTATGGCAAAGACATTTGGAACGGACTCGACAAGAACCTGTTCACCAGTGCAGGACTCTGGCGCAAGGTTGCAATTAACAACCACTATCCGATAAGTCACAGAATTCCGCTACAGTCCCTGCTTGCCGCACTGAAAGGAGAAGGTAAGAAATGGGATACCTCAATTATAAATCTACTGGATATGGAGAGCTTCGCGAGGCTTAATTTGTTGGAACAGTTGAGCAACTCCAGGCACATGGACGATTCTCACAACTGGCGCCTCTACTATGACCCTGGCCGGGGTAAGTTCTCTCCTATTGTGTGGGATATCCTGCCATGGACAAGCTACTGGTTTCCAACAGAGTTGAGTGAACTTAGCAACTGGACTCCACCTGATGCACTGATCACGAGCGATTTAATGCGCAGGCTGCACGGCCTCCCCGAGTTTATTAAAGTCAAAAACAAGATATTCACTGAATTCCTCGAAAGTGATTCACCGGATCGAATTCTTGGACTAATAAAAAACCTGAACAAAAGAATGGAGCCGGTACTCGAAAAAGAACCTTCTATCTTATCGGATGAGTACGAATGGATCACCCCGCAGCAGTCCCTGTCTCTCATGAAAGCTAACGTGGTGATCTTCTCGAAAATTATCTCTCACCTGCGCTCACTCTATCCGACTCCTGCCCAGGCAGCACCGCGCCAGCAAATATCTGGCCAGGAATCTGGCCATGAAAGAGCGCTTGTCTGGCAGGGCATCATCAACATCGATCAAGACACACTAATCACTAATCCCTTGCGAATATTAAGGGGGACCGAAATTCGCATTGCAAACGGATCGTCCCTGACCATTCACAATAAACTGACGATTGACGGAACAGCTGCACAGCCCGTACTTTTCACCGGGGTAAACGGGCAGCCATTTGGATCCGTCATCGTCGAGGGAGAGGCGGCAAGCGGATCACGGTTGAATGGATTTCATATGATGTACGGCAGCGGTTATCGAGACGATCTTCGTGAATTTTCTGGCATGTTGTCAATACATGATGTGGACAACATTAGCCTCTCCCATTGTAAACTCGAGAGTAACGAGACATTTGACGATATGTTGCATGTCGTCTACAGCAGCATCATTATCGAAGACTGCGAATTCAGCAATGCACACATGGATGCCATTGACCTGGATATGAGTGACGCCGAAATACTAAATTCAACCTTCAGGATAAGTGGTAATGACGGACTGGACTTGATGGGTTCAACTGTCCTTGGTTCGAATCTGTTATTTGAGCTTAACGGTGATAAAGGCATATCGGTCGGAGAACGAAGTCGGCTCACCATCAAGGATAGTGAGTTCAACAGAAATAAGATCGGCATCCAAATCAAGGATGATTCGAGAATGAGTGGCGTCGCACTATCTTTCACCAATAATGTGATTGCCCTGGACGCCTACAGGAAAAATTGGCGCTATGGTAACGGCGGCTACGCTGAGGTATGCAAAAGCCAGTTCAGAAACAATGGTAAAATTGAAAATAGTGACAAACATTCAACAATCCTGAGAGACACGCGGCAATGCCTTCCCCTGCCCTGACACTGGAATTTTCCAGATTTGAGTTTAAGTACATCCTGCACCAGAAGCTGCGCGCAGCGGTGGAGGCTGAACTCGGGTACTTTATGGATCTCGATCCATTTGTTAAGGAAGCAGAGCACCAAAAATATTTCGTGAGAAGCCTGTACTTTGATGACCCTCATCACAGCGCATTTTATGACAAGATTGATGGCCTGAAATCTCGATCGAAATTCAGAATACGAACCTATACCCGGACTCCTGACGATATCACGCCACAGTTCCTGGAAGAAAAAGGCCGGCACGATAACAAGGTTTTCAAACACCGGATACCCGTCGATGATTTGCCGGAAGTTCTGGTTGCCAACAGCGAAAGTAGCGGTGAATTACTGGATAAATTCAGGTACCAGTGGTTCAAAAAAACCATTCGCCCCGTCGCTCTGATCGACTATCTGAGGCGCCCTTATATCAGTCAGTATGACCACGAATTTCGAGTGACTTTTGACGAAGGGCTGCAGGCAACAAATACTACTTGTTTGTTTCCCAGCCAGGCAACAAACTCTTTGCAACTGCTACCGGGCTACACTGTTATGGAAGTCAAGTTTGGCTATAAGGTCCCATCCTGGTTTCATCGTATTCTCCAGTCCTTCGAGCTTCGACGCGTCTCAATATCGAAAATCTGTGAAGGAATGAAAACTTTACATCTCGCCGAGGATCTCTAGGCGGGTTAATCTTCAAGACAAACAAAACGGAAACGGAAACGGAAACTGAACATGGAAGCCAATGATTTTATAAGCTCACAGTTGAACCCCCAGGTAAATTTGTTCGCCCTGAGTTATAGCGAGATGGGCGTTAATATTCTGGTTTCCATGCTGCTGGGTTTTATCATCTCCTATTTATATAGAACGACTCACAGAGGTCTGTCCTATTCCCAATCCTTTACCCTGACCATTCTCTTCGTCACAGTTATCGTTGCCGTGGTTATGATGGTAATCGGTGGTAGCCTGGCGAGGGCATTTGCGCTGGTCGGTGCCTTGTCCATCATTCGCTTCCGCACGGTGATAAAAGATACGAAAGATACTTCTTTCGTGTTTCTTGCTCTCGCCATCGGCATGGCCGCAGGCACATCAAATTATTTTCTTGCCTTCGTCGGTACCTTCGCCATTGGCGGGTTGATTCTTGTGGTAAGCCACTTTAACTATGGGGTACTTTACAAGAGTGATTTCGTCGTGCGCTTTCTGCTCTTGAGTGAAGAGGGAGGAGGAAACCTGGAAACCGACGCACCCTACTTATCAATATTTGAAGAATTTTCGAGAACACACCATCTGCTTCACATCGAACCGAGCGGCGACCCAAACCTCCTCAGGATGACGTTCGATGTGTCATTAAAGGAAGATAAGGCTGCTAAAAACTTTATCAGCACCCTGCAAAAACTCAAGCAACTATCAGAGATCGTGCTCATAGCATCCAAAAATGATGTCGACTATTAGCCACGTTTTCATTTGATTCAAGAACGTTAGAAACGCAACACAGAGATCTGCAATCTGAAGCCAGCAATGTTGCAGGATAACTGTTAGTCTGAACGGGTATATGTTTAATTGTCCGCATTGTAGTAAGGCCGGTATTCGCCTTGAAGGAGTCGCCCGGTGCCCCATTTATCCGAATTATTAAACGATCCGTCATGGTTCCCGGGCGTGCTGAACACAAAGGCTGGTACCCTCTGTTTTAACCGTATTGATCGTGATTCGCTGTCGCGGGAAGCTTTTCTGGATCAGCGCATGGCAGGCTCAGTGACAGCACGGGAAACAGCCAGTCTAAGCGACGTGATTGCCGCAGTATCGAGTGAAGTGAAACCGACTCCTGCTTTTATATTCCATAGCGCATTTTGCTGTTCAACGCTGCTTGCAAAGGCCCTCGACCTGCCGGGAACGGCAATTTCATTAAAAGAGCCGGAAGTACTAATGGGTCTGGCCAACGCACACAGGGTTGATAAGCAAGTGCGCCAGTCATCAATTCGTGCCAAAGCACTTGTGCACACAATATTCATATTGCTGGCAAGGCAATTTACCCCGACTGAACGCGTTCTCATCAAACCCACCAATTCTGCCAATAACCTGCTGCCCGACGCAATCGCTACTGGAGCGCAAGTATTGCTTCTCTATGGCGATTTACGCAGTTTTCTGGTCTCTGTGTTGAAAAAGGGCGAGGCATGCAAATCGTTCGTTCGTCAGCAATATAATATTTTTGCGCTTGACGCAAAGGGCCTTGCAGGAATACCAGCGAGACAGGCGATCTCTTTTACCAACTTGCAGGCAGTTGCGCGGCACCTGGGTTTACCACACAACGCTGCCACCCTGGACCTGACTGTACAAGGTTCAGTCTTCCAAACCAACGCCAAGTTCGCCGATCAGGCCTATGATGTGAACCAGCGTTACCGAGATGTACAAACCATCGAAATGCGGTATGGAGAAACCCTCGATATGATCGAAACCTGGGCTAAACAGGTGAACCTTGGGACAAACATCCAGATGCCATTGCCCGGCGCCATTTCTACCTAGTCCTGCGGTCGCCTCTGGAAAGTGACCCCTCGCAAATAAATTCCGGCACAACCATTCAGCTTGGATACAATGACGAATTAACCACCTTGACACCAACAATGGCTTGCGGCTGGTCTCATCGTTGAGACAACAACATTAATGAAACCAGGAGTAGAACAAGCAACATGTTTACCCGAATATATGCACTTGCAGTATGTTTTGCGGCGATATTGTGCATCGCAATTTCAACCGGAATCGGCCTGTATGACATCGTACAAATCTCATTTCCAAAATTGACGATGGAATCATATCTGTACCAGCACCTGCAATCTAATGAGCGTTTCAGGAGATCACAGCTCTTATACGATCCCAGGGCGAGTTATCCCATCATGATGAATGAAAGAGGAATGGGTATCGCCCGTGCGAACTCCATTGCTGGTTCCACGATGAAAGAAACCCCGCTCACAGATGAAGAAGTCAGCGCACGCAGAGAAGAGCAGCTCGCAACTGCAATCGACAACGTTAGACACAATGCACAAAAAAGCCTGGTGCAAATCCTGGTCATCCTGCTGGTTTCAGGACCACTTTTCTACATTCATTGGCGATTTGCCCGGAATCTGGATGCGCAAGGTTAAAAATCACAATTGGTAAGCACTCATATCCCAATTTGGATACCTTCTTTTTGTACCCGCCAGCGTCTCCTCGGTCCAGAAATCACTGCCCGGTTTTGGCACCCCAAAACACGCTAGTTGGGCCGGAGTCGCATGATCGAATATGTTGTGCCAGGGTCTAGTGTGCTGGAATGGCCACGCCATATAGCCAATGGCCTCATTGCCTGACTTCTTGAAACATGAAGTGAGCGCATAGCGGTATCCTTGTGGCACGGTCAGGTTAGTTCCCCTGTGATAAACATCAATTCCATAGGCAAATACTGAGCCAGCCGGTGCCGCGGTTGATCGCTCATACACTTTCAACTTTTCCTGGATATTCAATTCGTCGTTGAATGATGCGGCGGCTACGCCGGCTCTGGCGCTATCAGTCTTGCTCACATAATGCGTTGGACCATGGCCTTCCGTTACATCGGTAAAGTAAATCAGAAAGGTAATTGAGTTCAGGCATTCATCATCTGACGGTACCGTTAAGGTGTGATTGCCAAAATCGCAGTGGAAAGGCTGATCAAAATCGGCTTCACCGGTGAATTTTGCCCAGGCCTGGGATTGATATAATTGAATATCCTCTGTCCTCAAAGCCGCTCTGGCCAGTGCGATCAAATCCGAATGGACGCAAAGCAGGTTTAATGCAGGCGAACAATCGAAGGGTATGTTCTCAAAGTTATTGAATTGGGCCGGGCTAAAGGCTCCGATCTCATCTGGTTTCTTCGTCACCATGGCTTGTACTGCCCCAATCTTGTCCGGGAATACCAGCCGAAAATCATTCGCCACGGCAGTCACCTCATCCTGGTTAAAAAACGCCGGGAGCAATACAACACCTTCCTGTCTCCAGGTCTCAACCTGCTCTTCGCTGAAGCGTTCACTCATGGATGTTCTGAATTCCGTGTAAACTGAAAACTAATTACACCATCCGAGGCGGCAATTCCACAAGCCCAGAAATGCGCTGCTGACAGATATTATTCCCGACTGTATAGTGTTGTTATATACGGACTCATAACATGCAACTTTTCCAATGCTAATCAAACCGGGACTGATTCTCTTTTTTGGTTTGCTTCTGACAGTGATTGTCTCGATTTCTACCTCCAGAGATCGTGACCTTTTCCTGGATGGGCTAATACAAATAGAAGCCCGAAGCCTATCCTCCAGCCTGGAGGTACAGCTGAAGGATCAATTCAGCGCGTTGAACCGGCTGGCGTTGCGCACTCAAGAACCTGACGACGAATTTGTGAGGGATGCAACCCAATTCGTTATAGACAAGCCCGGCTATCGGGCCATAACATTTGTTGATACCGATGCAATATACCGTAAAATCTCGACCAATCCAAAAGCAATCAATATGATCGGTCGCTCTTTTGCAACCAATGAAATTCGCAAGCAATACTTCGAACAGATTCAGCAAACCAGGACCCAGGTCGTAACAAGTACCATCAACCTGCAATCCGACCATGTTCCCGGCTTCTTCGCAATGGCTCCTGTTTTTGACGAGGGACAATTCCAGGGCGCCATCATCGGCGTCTTTCGATATGAGGCGCTTATACCCGAATTCGCTAAAAACGAATTGAAAAAATTTAACCTGGCGATCTATGAAGATGATTGGCCCATCTACTCTTCTGCGGAATTTGATGAGACTCAGACGAGTCATATGGCGAGCGAGTCACTGATATACGATGGTATCCACTGGCGGCTGGTCATCACGCCCAGGGCTGAATATCTTGCTCCTTTTAAATCCAATGCGCCTCTCTATTTCCTGATGGGTGGTATTCTACTCAGCCTATTGACCGCCATTACTGTTTACTATATTGAGCTGACCGGGCGAAATAAAATTGCGCTGGAGAAAACCAGGCATAGCCTGGTCAGCGAAACGCTACAACTGGAAAAAACCCAGGGTGAACTTTACAGTACCGCTGAAAATTTCACTCACCTGATCGAAAACATAAGAGAGGTTGTGTTGATCGTTGATATCATTGATGGCCGACCTAAAACTATATTTTACAGCCCGGGGTATGAAAAAATCCTGGGTTACCCGGTTGATGAACTCTACAAAAACCCAAACAGGTGGTTCGAGGATGTGCACCCGGACGACAAGCAGATGGTCAGGGAAATATTTGCGGATATCTACCAGGAATCATATGGCCTTGAGTATCGGATTATCCGCACCCCAGATCAGCAGGTTCGCTGGATTCGTGCTCGCGGGTCACTGATACCTGGACTCAATCGAATCGTCGGTACGATTGAAGACATTAGCGATGAAGTAGCGGCTCGTGAACGCAAGCTGGAACTTGGGAATGAACTACTCCAGACTCAAAAAATGGAAGCCCTTGGATCCCTGGCTGGCGGTATCGCCCACGATTTCAATAATATCCTGGCGATTATCCTGGGCAACACCGAATTGCAGCGAGAACTTGTTGGTGATAATCCAAAACTGGTCAAGCAACTTGAATCAATTAGTTATGCGACAAATCGCGGTGCAGAGCTGGTTAAAGAAATTCTGACGTTCAGTCAACAGTCCAACACCGAACCCGAGGTGATTGAACTCGACTCGACTATCAAGGAAACCATCCATGTATTAAAACCGGGCATCCCTGCCGACGTGGAACTCCAGTATATCAACAATATCAGGAATGCTCGCATGCTGGCAGATGAAAACCAGATCAAACAAGTTATTCTGAATCTCTGCATCAATGCATACCAGGCTATGAGCGCTGAGCCAGGATTTCTGAATATTGTCGTTTCCAGAAACGACAGCCATTCAAAGATGGTGAGGATTGAAATTTCAGACACAGGTGAAGGAATGGAAGAGGGTGTGAAGAAGAGGATGTTTGACCCATTTTTCACAACCCGGAAGGAAAAGGGAAATACTGGCCTCGGCCTGTCTTCCACATTAGGTATAGTTGAATTACACGGGGGGTCAATTGAAGTAGAAAGTAGTCCCGGGAATGGCACCAGGGTCACGCTCCGGTTGCCCACCACCTCCTTGCCCATATCTGCAAAAAAATCGAATAAACGCCATGCAACAAAAAACGCCCCCCTTAACATCATTTTCGTCGACGATGAACCCGATATCGCGGATCTTTATCAGCAGTACTTTAAGAAAGAAAATTTTATTGTCTCAACCTTTAAGGACACACGGGATGCACTGGCGCATTTTCTGGCGACTCCAGATGCATTCGACGTGATTGTCACCGACCAGACGATGCCCTGGATGTCTGGAACAGATTTCGCGCGGGAAGTCCGCAAGATCAACAGCCTAATCCCAATCATACTGGTGACAGGCCACACAGATGCCATGACGCCGGAAGTCGCCACGGGTCTTGGTATCACCAGATTCGTGTACAAACCAATCCAGCTGGAAGAGCTCAGTGGTATCGTTATGGATTGTGTTAACAGGTCACGCAGCAGTATTCAAAGCCATCCGGTAAACTGACGGGGATAACCAATCATGCGCTGCTTCGTTCTTTCCTGGTTACTGTTTTCTTCACTGCCCACCTGCGGCGCATCTGCCACCAGCGAAAGTTATCGCCAGCCAGCAGGCATCGCTGACCTCAAATCATCATTCATCGCAGCGGGTTACAACGCGCTATTCACCTGTAGCGCTCACTTTGTCGCGGGTCGCCCACTCAATGATATTATGAAGGTTGAACTCGCCGATACGGTTCCGCTGAAATTACCGCACCCCGTTATTGATGAGAACAGGCTTATCGTTACCGTCCTCTCTGGTGATGAATCACTGCGCATCGCGGCTTACCGTAAAGGAATGGGATGCACACTGCTGCCGCCGGAGTGGGGCATGGCCGATCTATCCCGCCTGCCTTATGTACAGTATCCAGCCCTGCCCGACACGCAGAACATAAACTGGCCAATGGGAGATGACTATTTAGTTGATGAACCCAAAAAGCTAACAGATGTACTAGACCGCGCTTTTGATTCAACAAGTTATGGCGAAGGTTCTCTTACAGTTGGCATTGTGATAGTCAAGAACGGCCGGATAATAGCCGAGCGATACCGGGACGGCTTCGGCCCCTATTCCGGGTATCGCACCTGGTCCACGGCGAAAAGTATCAGCGCTTCACTCATTGGGATTGCTGCCGGCAAAGGACTGCTCGATGTAGATGCACCCGCGCCCATTCCGGAATGGCAACAGCCGGGAGATCCGCGGCGGGAAATATTGTTGAAAGAACTCATGTGGATGTCCAGCGGTCTCTACAGTGGCGGCAACAATACGGCGGCTGTCTATTTTGGCGGCCAGGATGTGATCAGCGCCGTCACCACAACACCACTGGATGCGCAGCCCGGTACCCGCTGGAAATATGCCAACAATGATACCTTGTTAACCCTGCGCGCCCTGAAGTTTAAACTAGGCGATGATCTCGCCTACCTTCGTTTCCCGTATGACGAACTGCTGCACAAAATCGGCATGTACCACACTTTTATGGAAACCGATCATCTCGGCAATTTCATCGGCTCAAGCCAGGTCTACACCACAGCAAGGGATCTCTCGCGGTTTGGATTACTGCTGGTGAATGACGGTGTGTGGATGGGTGAACGCATTCTGCCAAAAGGCTGGGTTAAATTTACTCGCACGCCAGCACCCACTCGCCCGGCAGAAAAGGGAAAGCGAGGTTACGGTGCACAATTCTGGCTGTTGGGTACCCTGCCTGGTTTACCTGCCGACACATTTACTTCATCGGGCAACAAAGGGCAATTTGTCACGGTTCTACCGGGCCAAAACCTGGTGGTTGTACGCACCGGAGTGGATCCGGCCGGTACCCGATGGAATCAGCCGGTCTTCACAGCGGAAGTCCTAAAGCGATTGTGAAGCAATCCATTCATTTATCCGCGTTTCGAGTATCGGCAAGGGAAGTGAACCACTGCCCAATACCGCATCGTGGAAGCCGCGAATATCAAACCTGTCCCCTAGTTCGTTCATTGCCTTTACTCGCAATTCCAATATCTTCAACATACCAATCTTGTAGGCTGTTGCCTGGCCGGGGTTATTGAAATAGCGCCGAATCTCCGATGTTACGGAAGCTTCCGGTCTCGCAGAATTTTTCAGGGCGTAATCGATAGCCTGCTCCTCCGTCCATTTTTTGGCATGAATACCGGTATCCACTACCAGCCGAACCGCGCGCCAGATCTCACCGGACAAGCGCCCGAAATCAGAATAGGCGTCGTTGTAAAAACCCATGTCCTTACCCAGGTACTCAGCATACAAACCCCAGCCTTCGCTGTAAGCCGTATAACCATGATAGGTGCGAAAGCGGGGAATATTATTAAGCTCCTGCTGAATTGAAATTTGCATATGATGGCCGGGCAAGCCTTCATGGTAGGCAAGGTCTTCCAGGCGAAAATTGGTCATGGCACGCATGTCAGCCAGATGCGCATAAAACACGCCGGGACGGGAGCCATCTTTGGTACCGCGCATATAATGCGCTGCAGCACCGGGCTGTTCCCGAAATGCCTCAACCCTTCTCACCTCAAGATCGGCTTTCGGCAGTATCCCAAAATATTCCGGCAGCTTCTTCTTCATGACGACAAGATATTCATCGGCCAGTGCCAGGTAATCGGCCCTGCCTTTATCGGTATTGGGAAAGAAGAATTGATCGTCCGTACGGGTATATTCAAAGAACTCCTGAAGTGTGCCTTCAAAGCCGACCTTCCTTTTTATTTGCTCCATTTCCGCCTGGATACGGGCAACTTCAGACAAACCTGTCTCGTGAATTTCGTCTGAAGTCAGCGGCAAGGTCGTCATATAGGACAATCGATAATCATAAAAGGCCTCCCCATCGGGGAGAGACCAGGCGCCCTCTGCAATGTCTGATACATTGGCCATATCTGCCCGCAACCACGCCAGGATTTCGTCATAAGCAGGTTTGAGTTGGGTCACCATCGCCATCCTGGCCTCCTCCACCAGTTCGGATGCCTGCTTGTCATCGATTTGCTTTGAGACTTTCAGATTGTCGATCTTGCTGGTGATGTCTGCCCAGAGTGCAGAAACACCCTCGCCGCCAAAGGGTGCACCCGCGACAACCCGATCAATCTGGCTGATAGCAATTTCATAATCAAAATAGGGCGCGCGAATATTCATTGCCGCGGAAAGCTTCGCGTGTTCCAGGTATTGCTGCAGGAAACGCCGGGATTGGTTCAACCTTGAGATATAAGCCTTCATATCGGACAAGGTCTCCACCTTGTGATAATTGATCAGGTTGTTCGGCAGGTTTGTGTGCGGCCCCCAGCGACCAAAGATAAACCTGTGACGCCTGAACTTGATACCCTGCTGCGCCCTTTCGAGCATATATACCCACAGGTCGAAGGAGACCTTGCCCTGGTCATCCAGCTGGTCGCGATCAAACCGGGATTTCATCTCGCTCACACTCGCGCGCCGCCAGTCAAGCTGCTTATCCACCATTGCATCAGAAACGTCGTCCAGCTTGTCGTAGTCACTCTTATCACCCAGCCGTGTTTTCGCCAGGGGGCTGAAATCCAGGTATTGCGCAAATTCTTCGTCCAGCCAGGAATTCAACCGTGCCGTTTCACTTTTACTGGACGAGCCGGTGGATTGTTCTTCCCCGGAGGAACAACTGTATAGCGTTATCAGCAACACGAATGGAAAGATGTACTTCATTTGGTTCATTCCTTTGAAGAAATCGCGCGAGTTTATCTCAAATCATTCAGATTTATTTGACAAATCGACGAATCTATTCATTGTCTTCCAGGAACTTGTTAATAACATTTCGCAAAGTTGCTGGTTTTTCGTACCAGATAGCGTGACTTGCCCCCTTGATTTCTGAAAAAGAGCAGCCGTCAATCTTGTTGGCATATCTAACGCCTGTGGCCGGCGTTGCCTCATCGTGTTCACCACAGATGATCAATGTCGGAACTTTAATCCTGGAAATATCGCTGACCCGCGAATAGGCCTTTAGTGTACCAGCGGGCTCAAATTCACTTGGCCCCCACATGTGTTCGTAAATCAGTTTCCCATTGGGGTTTTTGAGTTTCGAGAGTTCCTTTGATTTTGTCTTGTTGCGCAGCACGTGTTTCATGTAAAACACGGACATGGCATCGCTGTAGACTTTTGAGTCCGTTGCACCGATATCATGGCAGGCGTTGATAATATGTTGTGTTTTCCTGGGTAGACCTCTGATTAACCTTCGCCCATCTGCCTTCCAGTCTCTTGAGCTAAACAGTGGAGATTGGAATACAAGGGATTTAACACCCTTACCCCTGTGCCGCAGATAGTATTCGAGCGCCAGGGTCGTACCCCAGGAACCACCCATCAGGTGGAATTCGCCTAACCCCCATTCTTTAATCAGGAGGTCCAGTTCCTCAACAAAGGTTTGCACTTTCCACAATTTTTTGGGCGTCTTTGAACTCTTGCCACCACCAATTTGTGTATAACAGTACACGGGTCGATCAGCGGAGAGCAGGAACACCTTACTATCCGGCATGTGCATCCCACCCGGCCCGCCGTGCAGCCAGACAATAGGCGTCTTACCCTGCCTGCCTTTTTTAGTGTAGTGGGTTTTGCCAAATTTGTGAGTAATGTAAGCCATGCTTTCCCGGTATTGCTGAACAGTTCTTGATCGTGTCTTGACCGCGCCCTAGTCGCCAGACTCAGATTTTTTCTGGCAATCGAGACACATGGGTGCCTCCGGGTAGGCTTTCAACCTGGGAAAGGCAACGGCTTCATCACATTCAGTACAGTAGCCGTAGGTATCATCCTTAATGCGTTGCTTGGCCCGCTTTACTTCTACCAGTCGATTTTTAATGACATTGCGGTTGGCCACGAGAATGCTCTGGTTGTGCATCTCGTCCATTCGCGATAGTCGGCCGATATTATCTTTCAACTTAACGGGTTTAGTGCCATCTACAGTGTTATCGAGCAGTGTCTGCATCGAGACTTCAAGATCAGACAGGTCCACTTTCAACTCTTCAAGTTGTGCTTCTTCCAAGGCCACGGTCACCCTGCCTTTACCTCAATCAGCTCAACCTCAAACACCAGGACAGTATTGCCTGGAATTGGTCCCGATCCCTTTTCGCCATAACCCAATTCCGGCGGGACATAGAGTTGCCACTTGTCACCTTCTTCTGCCAGCCAGTTTTTACCCGCATCAACTGGTTCGTTAGCTGATCCGGTTCCAGCATCGGAGCAGGCCACCAGCAACGTGATGACAAGTGGAAACAAAGCAAGTTTTCGCATTGAATGACCATAGCGTATTTTACAACCAGTGGAGCTTATCACAGGTTCTGCGGTTCAATGGATCTGCGGGTTGCTTATCTTTCAGGGTATGATTCGCGCCCCACCAGACAAAAAAACAGGTCCTCGTTCCTTGATTGAATTGAATCTGCCTATCGAAGAAGTGTTGGACGAGTTGAAGCAGCAGTTCAACCTGCGCGACGAAGTGGTGCTCCAGGCACCGCCCGGAGCAGGTAAAACCACCCTGATTCCGCTGGCCTTAAAAGATGAAGAATGGCTTGGCGGTAAAAAAATTCTGATGCTCGAACCGAGAAGGCTCGCCACCAGATCAGCGGCTTATCGTATGGCTAGCCTGCTTGGTGAATCACCAGGCCAGACTATCGGATATCGAATGCGACTCGATACCAACGTTGGCAAGAATACTCAAATCGAAGTCATTACCGAGGGCATCCTTACCAGGATGTTGCAACAGGACCCATCACTGGATGATGTGGCACTGGTGATATTCGATGAATTCCACGAACGTAATCTTGATTCAGACCTGGCGCTTAGCCTGTGCCTGAAGGGTCGAGCGCTTTTCCGTGAAAGCAAGGGTCTAAAAATACTGGTGATGTCCGCAACGCTCGACAGCAGCAAGGTCGCTGAACTGCTGAATGATGCGCCAATCATACAAAGTGAGGGTAAACAATACCCGATAGAGGTCACCTACGGTCGTGCCAGCCAGCCACGGGATTCAATTGTCGAGCGTAGCGTTTCAACGGTTGTCAGGGCGCTAGATGAGAACCCTGAGAGCAGCATTCTGGTTTTTCTTCCCGGCCAGGGAGAGATCAGGCGGGTCACTGATTCACTCGCAAACTGGATTTCGGACAGGCAAATCCGGGGTGTATCATTGCATCCCCTTTACGGGAATCTTTCGATCGAGGACCAGCAGATTGCCATCGCACCGCCAGCCGAAACCCATCTCAGGAAAGTGGTTATTGCCACCAATATTGCAGAGACCAGCCTGACCATCGAAGGCATCGATGTGGTTGTCGATTCAGGATTAGTCCGTGAACCCGTCTTTGACCCGGCAACCGGCATGACGCGTTTACAGACCCGGAGGATTTCACGAGCATCCAGCATTCAACGAATGGGCCGTGCCGGAAGGCTAAGACCCGGCCGATGTTACCGATTATGGTCCGCGGACCAGCAACAGCAACTGGCGAGCCACACCACCCCGGAAATTCTACAGGCGGATCTTGCACCGCTGGCACTGCAGCTTTTGCAATGGGGCGTGGATGATCCTGCGGAACTGGCCTGGTTAGATACACCGCCAACCGGACCATGGCAGCAGGCTGTTGATCTGCTGGTTAATCTCGGCGCCCTGGCAAAAACGCAAGGCCGTTTAATACTGACAAGTCACGGGTTATTAATGGCTGCGCTGCCAGTCCATCCGCGGCTGGCACACCTCCTTGTTTGCGGCGCCAGGCTGGGGCGAGTTGATAATGCAATTTTACTGGCCAGTATTTTATCTGATCGCGATCCATTCGGCCGCGACAACCCGGATGTAGCCTATCGACTCGCCGTTCTATCAGGAGAAAGTCCATGCCCTGACCGGCAGAGGGGCTGGCACCGGCGAACGCTGCAACTGGCAAGGCAATTCGACGAACAAATAACCAGACTTAACATCACTCGGGATACCAATATCCCAGCGCTTACCGCCGACCAGGTAACCGGATATCTCATCAGCTGCGCCTACCCGGATCGCATTGCCAGAAGCCGCCTTTCTGGCGGTTACCAACTCGCGAACGGGCGCAGTGCAAGCCTAACTGGCAATCACCATCTCGGCAAATCCAAATGGCTAGCAGTCGCCGAGGTTGGCGGTATCGCCCGCAGCAAAGGTGACGCCATCCATTCTGCTGCACTACTCGACCCGACACTGTTCGAGACACTATTAATTGACCTGGTGTCAGAACAAACCATCGCTGACTGGGACAAGAAAACAAATCGTTTTCTAGCTGAAAATCGCAAGATGATTGGCGCACTGGTGCTGGAACGAACAAAACTGAATACGGTTCCTGTCGAAGCCAGGCGAGAGGCGTTGTTACAACATATCCGGGAGCAAGGACTGAGCCTACTCCCCTGGTCACCTGAACTCCGGCAGTGGCAGTCCCGGGTTATGCTTCTGAGATCTGTCCACCAGGATGAAAGCGCTGATACGGGCACTGATGAGAAGTGGCCCGATGTCAGCGACCCGGCGTTACTGGAAACACTGGAAGATTGGTTAGGTCCTTACCTGGACGAGATCGCCCAGTTGTCCCATTTCAAAAAACTAGCACTAAAGAAGATTTTAATCTCCCTGCTACCCTGGAACAAGATCCGGTTGTTAGACGAACTCGCACCGATTCGCTTTGAAGTCCCTTCCGGTTCTAATATCGCCATCGACTACACCCGGTCACCCCCCGTGCTCGCCGTAAAGTTACAGGAAATGTTTGGTTGCGAACAAACACCCACCATCGCCAACGGCAAGGTTCACCTGATGGTGCATCTACTCTCACCCGCCGGTCGCCCCCTGCAGGTCACCCAGGATCTCGCCGGTTTCTGGCGTTCTTCCTACCACGACGTCAAGAAAGACATGAAAGGCCGCTACCCGAAACACCCCTGGCCCGAAGACCCACTAACCGCCACTGCAACCCGCCGAACAAACAGAAATAAAAAAGACCATAACTAAAATCAATCGGGCCCCCTCACCACTCACTCAAGCCAACACAGTCCCTAAGTACATCCTTGAAGATGCTAGCGCATCCCCATTTTACTAGCGAATTTTTCCTTGCGGCGTGCCCTGCCACCAGAAGGGATTGAGTTTTTTATCACCAGTGACAACTTCCTCTAGCGTGGCAGCGATATATAAACGCCCATTGAGCAACACATGGCTTAATTTGTCACTGTGGCGAATATCATCCAGCGGATTGGCATCAAGAATCACCAGGTCCGCAAGTTTACCCACCTCCAGAGAGCCCAAGTCACCATCCATCCCCAGGTAGGTCGCCGGATTTATCGTCGCAGCCGAAAGCGCCTGCATGGGAGACATGCCACCACGGACAAAACTCCACATTTCCCAGTGTGTGGCCAGCCCTTCCCGCTGCCCATGGCCACCTGTGTTCACCAGCACACCCGCTTCCAATAAAACCTTCGCTGACGCCGCAGAATCATCGTCCCTGTATTCGACTTCCGGCGCCATGATTCGCCTGACAGATCGAGGTTGCAATATTGTGGGCGGTACAAAGTTCGATAGAATCGGATGTTTCCACACCTCGGTATCCTGGTAATAATAGTCCTCAGAGGTTAAACCCCCATAAGTCACCACCAGTGTCGGCGTGTAAGCAGAACCCGACTGGCGCCAGAATTGAGTGACATCGTCATACATCACCAGAGTTGGCACATTGTGTTCAATGCCGGTGGTGCCATCGGCAATCAGGCTCATATCAAAATGGTACAAGGAGCCGCCTTCTGCCACGGTCATAATGCCTTCCTGGCGTGAAGCTTCAATCACTTGTTGGCGTTGATCGCGGCGAGGCTGGTTGTAGTTCTTGATGCTGATGGCACCCTGCGCCTTTAATCGCCGAATATGGCTCAAGGCGTCATCCAGTGAATCAATGGGCGCCCAGCCAGTACTTTTGGCACCGTAGACTATCTCACCAGTGGAAAAGATTCGCGGTGACAAAATAAGACCCGCACGCGCATACTCTGCTGCCGCAAAAGCCTGGTGAGCCCGGCTGGACGGGTTGTGCAGGGTGGTTACACCCAATGCCAGGTGCGCCAGGGAATTCCAGTTTTGCTGTGGAATAATCTGCCCTTCCCCGTAGGCCCCGTGGGCGTGAATATCGACCAGGCCCGGGATAATCGTTTTCCCAGCGGCGTCAAACTGCATTGCACCTTCCGGCACCTTGACTTCATCCGCGGTGCCTATTGCCACGATACGGTTCCCCGAAATGATGAGCCTACCGTTTTCGATCACACTCCTCTCACCATTCATGGTAATCAGGCGTGCACCCGTTATCGCCAGTTCGCCTTCAGGTTTTACGGTCTTGATGGTTTGGGACAGATTAATACTGGCAAGGGGTATCACCTCATCATCCGAATAGTTAAAAAGTGCGGCAGAAACCGATACTGTTTTTAGCTCTGGCCCAACAGACCAACTAAGGGACTCGCTATCAGGAGACCAGTGCAGGTATTTCCCACCAATGCGGCTCACCCGCTTAGTTGGCAGGCTCTTTACCTTCGGACCAATCTCGATGACCTTGCCCGTCACCGGCAGTGTCGATACATATACGTGGTAATTCTCTATGAACGCAATATATTTATCATCGGGTGATAGCAGGATCTCTGTCGCGAATTCACTCACCGCGATCTCACGAACGTCGAGTCCTTCCCTGGTCATTGATAATAATTTCGTTTTCGCGGTTTCACTTCCCCGGCCTTCCCGCCTCGGCCGCTCGCGAACAATTAGCCTGTTGTCAATGCCGAACGATGGTGCAACACCCTTCCTGGTAACGAACTTCGTTTCGCTACTGCCAATATCCATCAGGTAGATGCCGGGATTTTCGCCCCAGCCGGGATTTCTTAAGGGGTGCCCTTTCAATTTGCGATAGGCAAGTCTCTCGCCATCAGCTGAAATGGCCAGATCAGCATACTGGCCCCGCTCATGATTCAGTCGCCTGGATTTTCCACCCCGGCTACTCACGCTCCTGATGGTCGCGAGGTGCTGATCACTCCAGCGAATAAAATAGATTCGACCGCCCTTCGGAGACCACACCGGGGATAAATCAAACCCTTCAGTTTCCTCTTTCACAAGCAGTTTCGGCTTGCCCTTGCCTGCCTTGACGTAAAGCCTGCCGAGGGATTCAAACACCACAGATTTTCCATCAGGCGAACGCCTGGCGAATCGAACCATACGAGTAGCAAATTCTTTTGGCGCTACATCCACGGGGTATCGTGGAACCGGATAGATATCGCGGCTGTCGGATACCTGGAAGGGGATATTGACCTTCTTCCCGGATTCGATCTCAATTCGCCATAGTTGACCCTGGGCCCAGAAGACGATTTGCTTACTGTCCGGCGTCCAGTCCATATTGGGATATAGACCGTAAACGGCCCAGGTTTCCTGCATGTCCTGGTCCAGCACATCAACCAGCATCGTTTCTTCCCCGGATTCGAGGTTCATCACAAACAACCGGGAAGCCGCCCTGACACGCTTTACATAGGCCAGGTGTTTGCCATCCGGAGAGGGAGTTGGTCGTACCGCGCCGCCGGGCCCACCTGCGACCCTGGTGATTTCACCGCTCTTGAGATCAACTTTCTTGATCTGGAAAACCTCTTTATTGGTATCCTGGTGATAAATAAAAACTTTGCCGGGCGTTGTGTTCTGGGAGAAATAGAGTGACTCGCCATTGGCTGAAAATATGGGTTCACCCAGTTCTTTCTGGAAAGCCGGATCCGACCTCTCCACGATGGGCACGCCTTTAGCGTCCTTGTTACCCAAAACGTGATACAACCAGATTTCACCGGTGCCCAGGGAGCGGGAGGTCGTAAAGTGTTTGCGTGCTGCAATATACAAACCATCCAGGCTCCAGGTCGGGTTATTCAGTAACCTGAAATCCTCAAATGTGACCTGGTGAGATTTCCCGGCTCTAAGGTTCATCACCCAGATATTGTCACCACCTGCAATATCTGAGGTAAATGCGATAGATTGTCCATCTGGACTGTAACGCGGTTGAATTTCCCAGGCATGGCCTGCTCTCAATGACTCGGCCTTGCCGCCTCTAAATGGAATTCGGTAGATATCACCCAGCAAATCGAAGACGATGTGCTTACCGTCTGGAGATACATCCAGACTCATCCAGGTGCCTTCGCTGACATCTATATTTGCCTGCCGGGCTTCAACCGAATAGGGCGGCTGGTTGATATCCCAGCTATCTCTTTCCTCTTCTTCTGCTTCAGTTCCAGCTAACAGCGCTGCTGAGTAAATTGAATAACCCAGAAATAGGCCAAGCTTCAAAAATAGGTTCATTCGGCGTACTACCTGCATTGAATAATTTGTGTCGCGTAGGATATACCAGAAGGAAGTGACAGTAATAGTGTTGTATTCTCGGAACCAATTTTAATGAACTGTTTTCAGGTCTACTATTCAGCACTCCAAGGCAGGATTACACAGATGAGGCGAAATCGCTTTCTCATTGCAATGGCACTGGTTCTTATCGGCAGTGTACTTGCCCACCGAATACAAACCGGGGGCGGTGATGTATCCGTCGAGCAGGTACGCTTTGCAGGCAGCAGCGGCAATATGATGAGCGCGCTGCTCTATATTCCCGAACAGGCCAGCATTGAAAAACCGGCTCCCGGGGTGCTCGCCATTCATGGTTATATTAATTCGAGAGAAACACAATCAGGATTCGCGATTGAGTTCGCCCGGCGTGGTTACGTGGTGCTTGCACTGGACCAGACCGGCCACGGTTACTCCGACCCACCGGCATTTGCCAATGGATTTGGTGGGCCGGATGGGCTTTCTTACCTGCGAAGTTTGCCTTTTGTAGACAAGCAGAAAATCGGCCTTGAAGGTCATTCCATGGGCGGCTGGGCAATACAGATGGCTGCAGCCAATACACCGGATGACTATAGGTCAATGGTGCTCGCAGGTTCATCCACCGGTACATTCGGCGCGCCTGCTGGCACGCCGGATCAGCCCAGAAATCTGCTGCTGGTGTTCAGTTTATTCGATGAGTTTTCTGAATTGATGTGGGGGACTGGAGTACCGGCCGATATCGTGACAACGGAAAAGCTTAAAACCCTGTTCGGCACAGAAGAGGCAGTGGCAATCGGTGAGATCTATGGCGACCTGCAAGCAGGGACTGCCAGAAAATTAATGATGCCCGCTGTCACACATCCCGGCGACCACCTGTCCCGGGAAGCAATCGGCGCTGCCATTGAATGGTTGGACCTCAACCTCAACCACAAATCGACAATGGAGGCAACTGACCAGGTTTGGTTCTGGAAGGAACTCGGTACCCTGCTCGCCCTGGTTGGTGCCGTGCTCTTGATATTCCCCATAACAGATTGGCTCCTGTCCCTGGCACTGTTCAACGCCGCAATTTCCAGCCAACCGCCAATACTCGAGCAGAGTAGACTAAGACTTCGAATCAATCTGGCCCTGACAGCAATAATTCCCGTGCTCACCTTCTTTCCTTTACAGACGGTGGCGAACATTTTGTTACCGGCCAATGCATTACTTCCCCAACAGATTACCAATGGTGTATTACTCTGGGCCTGGGGAACGGGTTTCATCACACTTGCCATGTTTTATTTCTGGCGACGTAAGCTGGGCACTAATATGGCTGACCTCGGCATGCCAGTCGAACGGGGAACGATCTTAAATGCGGCCGCCATCGCCCTGCTCTGTATGGGTGCTCTCTATACAACACTGCTGGTAGCCGACTTTTTCCTAAACGTGGATTTCCGCTTCTGGGTGGTGGCATTAAAACTCTTATCACCGGACCAGTTCGGTATGTTCCTGATCTACCTGCTGCCATTTACTGCTTACTTCCTGGTCTTGTCTCTGTCGCTGCATAATCAACTACGCGTGAAGTCCGGAATCGGTACGGCCATGTGCATGAACGGCCTGACATTGAGCGGCGGATTCGTGATCCTGCTGCTCATCCAGTATTTGCCGTTGCTCTCAGGAGGTACTCTTGCCATTCCCTCGCAGCCGCTACTGAGCATCGTTGCTTTCCAGTTCGTGCCGCTGCTGTTTATGGTGGGCGCTGTCTCGACGTTTTGCTTCGAGCGCACCGGAAATATTTACACTGGCGCTTTCATTAACGGATTATTCGTCACCTGGTATATGGTGGCCGGGACCGCGACACAAGCGGTGCCATTTTGGTTTTAGCAAGTAGAGAAAATTATGTCCAGGAACAAGAAACAGGGTGGATCATTGCAGGATCAACTGCGTAAAGCCGGTCTCGTAACAGACAAGCAATTACGCAAGGCCTCGAAGGGGATGCACAGACAGGAAATGCGAGTAAAACAGGGGCTCGCTGTAGAAGAAGATAAATTAGCCGCCGAAGAAGCCAGGAAAGCGAAGATGACCAGCGACCGGCAGAAGAATGAGCAGCGGGATAAACAGGCACAGGCCAAAGCAGTGAGGGCGCAGGTTAAACAATTGATCGAAATGAATAGTCAGCGCCAGTCCGGTAATGCCGTTTATAACTTCACCGATGAAAACAAAATCAAGAAACTCTATATCTCGGAACTCAACAAGACCCAGCTCAACAAGGGATACCTCGCCATCGTAAAAATGACCAATGGTTATGACCTTGTTCCCGAAAAAGTCGCCCTCAGGATCATGGACCGGACAGATGATGTGGTTCTCTACCTCTACGATCGCGGCTCGGATGTAGTTGATGACGATGATCCCTACAAGGATTTCCAGATTCCCGATGACCTGGAATGGTAACTCAGACGATCAACTGGCTATACCGGTCCAGCAATGGCAGCACCGTGTCCCGGTCTGCCGAGGGTAAGGACAGGATCGAACGGGTAATGCCAGCTTCCCGGTAATCTGCAAGTGTTGCCTCATCGGGCCGGGCACCAAAAACACTGACTGACAATGAATCCATATCCCGACCCGCTTCATCTGCGAACCGCTTCAACCTTGCCATGTTTTCTGCCGCGTCGAATCCGTCCCGGGCCCTGGGTAGCCATCCATCACAATATTCTACGATGCGTCTTAGCGTGTAGTCAGTTTCACCACCAAGAATGACCGGCGGATGCGGCGTTTGTACCGGTTTTGGATAGGCCCAGCTGGCCGAGAAATTGACGTGATCGCCAGCAAATTCTGCCTCCTCTTCAGTCCACAGCTTCTTCATCGCAAGGACCTGTTCCTGCATCCTCGCAAATCGGATTTTGTACTCCGTGCCGTGGTGCGCCATTTCTTCCTTGTTCCATCCGCCGCCAATTCCAAAGATGAACCTGCCGCTCGACAGTCGATCCAGGCTGGCAACCAGCTTGGCAGTCACAATCGTGTCCCGCTGGGGCAGTAAACAAATACCAGTGCCGAGTTTCAGCCTGGTGGTGACGGCCGCGGCAAAAGAAAGCGATACAAAAGGATCATAGGTGTGCCAGTACTCCTTCGGCAGCTCAGGCCCTCCCGGCCAGGGCGATTGTCGACTGGCAGGAATGTGCGTATGTTCCGGCACAAACAGGGATTCGAAGCCACGCTGCTCCAGCTCCACCGCCAGATCATTCATTTGGATACTGAAATCAGTTGCAAAAATGAGTGCGCCAATATGCATTCTTCTACCCACCTGTTTATCGGTCATGAAATAGTCTATGTTATAAAGCAGTGTTATGGATAGTATCAGAATAACTGGAGCCATCTTTCATGAGCGAGAGAACCAATACACGAATCGTCTTAAAGTCACGACCCGTCGGCATGCCTGTCGATGATAACTTCGAAGTCCAATCCGCGCCGATCACAAGCCCCGGTGATAACGAGATGTTATTGCGCACTCTGTGGTTATCGCTTGATCCCTATATGCGCGGTCGCATGAGTGATCGCGAGTCTTATGCCAAACCCCTGGAACTGGGTGATGTGATTACCGCCGGTGTCGTCAGCCAGGTCGTTGAATCAAACAATGCCGACTTCCCGGTTGGCACTATCGTGAGTGGTATGTATGGCTGGCAGTCATATGCCATTGCCAGACCTGATGATTACCGCCTGTTCAAGGTTGATCCGGACCTTGCGCCGATCTCAACTGCTGTTGGCATTACCGGTATGCCGGGTCAAACGGCGTATTTTGGCTTACTCAGGGTCGGCAAGCCCAAAGCCGGTGAAACGGTGGTGGTTTCGGCTGCTTCCGGCGCTGTCGGTTCGGTTGTTGGTCAAATCGCCAAAATCGAAGGCTGCCGGGCCATCGGTATTGCTGGTGGCAAGACCAAATGTGACTACGTGGCAAATGAACTCGGGTTCGATGCCTGCATTGATTACAAGGAAGCGGAGTTCCCGCAAAAGCTGGCAGAGGCCTGCCCGGATGGTGTGGATGTGTATTTTGAAAACGTGGGCGGCGCTATCCTTGATGCCGTCGCGCCGCTGCTTAACAAGGGTGCTCGCGTACCCGTGTGCGGGTTTATCTCTGCTTACAATGCCACCAGCGAGGACCAGATCAGGATGCCCGAGGCCGTATTGGGCGCGCTTGAACACCCACCGGAATCCCGATTCTTTGTCGTCACTGAATGGATCGATGAATTCGAAGATTCTGCCAGGGCTCTGGGCAACTGGATCAAGGAGGGTAAGCTGAAATACCGTGAGACAATCGTGGAAGGAATCGAAAATGCACCCAGTGCCTTTCGCATGTTGTTTACCGGTGAGAACTTTGGCAAGTTAATGATCAAGGTTGCGGACGCCGATTAGTCCGGGCCACTTTCAAGCGTTATATTCTCATCGATGAGTTCGTCAATTTGACCTGAGTTAAATCCTAGTTCGAGTAGAAGGGATCGGGTTTCCGTCGCAAACGGCGCGGTCGCTTCCTGTGCCTGAAAGCCGTTGCCATCGAGTTTTACCGGTGGTGTCAGTGTACGAAT